>Ga0126371_10001463_pt1 | contig 20007 bp, 19 predicted proteins | sample PanSoiMetaPlot_4_FD_110145 | JGI IMG/M metagenome (GOLD analysis project Ga0126371, IMG submission 110145) | Tropical forest soil microbial communities from Panama - MetaG Plot_4 | ecosystem: Environmental > Terrestrial > Soil > Tropical forest > Bulk soil | place: Panama | collected 2016-02-17 | reverse complement strand
TGACGGCTGCCGACGTCCCGCCGACCGCCCTCGCTGAGGGAAGCGACTGCTACGCTATCCGAGCAGCAAAGGACTGCCTTTAAGTCGGCAATGAAACATAGAGGAGAGGAAGGACAAGGCAACCACTTAAGGTCGTTGAACGAGCGCATCCCTCCGCGACCAGCTATGCTGTGCGAGCAGAAGCCGATCACAGCTCGCAAGCTCAAGAGTGGACAGCGTTTTTGGTATTGAAACAACGCTCGTCGTGTCTGCGCACAGAAGAGAAAACGCCGGCATTGATGGCGAATTGCGCGGCGATTTGTCGCTGCGAGGCAGGCGAGGAGCGAGCCCGATTCGATGGTGAGCAAAATTGGTGTGATCGTGGCAAACGCAACCCCCGCCACGAAGCTGAATCGTTTGGGTTGGTGCCGCTACGGCAAATTTAATCCGATCAGCCGCGATGCGGCGCGAGGCCAAGTCTACGATCGCGCCCGCCCCTGCGGTGTCACTGACCTTCGGTGCGATGCCCGACAAACTCTCCGCGAGGAACTTTGTCAGTAGCGGAGCGTTTGGTGGAAGCCTTGACATTTGGCCAAGGACCAACCGATGACGCCGTCCGCTCCTATCGCACATCAAGAAGTTTGCGAGGAACTGCGCGCGCTTCTGACGTGCGGATGCGCGAAGACCTGGTGCACGCCGCGCCGACGTGGACGACCCGTTCACCAGCGTCGGTCCGATCCGCAGAGCGTTCGTCACATTGACCTGCGACGCCGGCGTCGGAGTCGCGTGCCATCACGATCATGGTCACGCGAGAGTGGATTCGTCTTGCGCAGTGAGCGCCCACCGCTCGGGCCGCGGTAGAGATTGGCGCGCAACTGATCGGCCGCCGGATCGCGTACCGACGAGCTCGAAGAGGGAGACGGCATGCCCCAGATCTTTGGTCCAGCCGCAAACTCCGTCGCCCGCGTGGTGCTCCTTTCCATCCTGATTACGCCGTTCCTAGCCATTGCACTGGGATATGCTCTGATGCGCTCGCAATACGTCACCGGGGCGTCAATCACCCGCGATCAGCCCGTTCCTTTCAGCCATGAACATCACGTCACCGGCCTCGGTCTGGATTGTCGCTATTGCCACTCGTCGGTGGAACGGTCTGCTGTCGCGGGTGTGCCGCCGACCGAGACCTGCATGACCTGCCACTCGCAGCTCTATACGCAGGCTGAGATGTTGGAGCCGGTGCGCACGAGTCTCGCGGAGAATCGGCCCATCCACTGGCAACGCGTCAATGTCCTTCCCAATTATGTCTATTTCGATCATTCGATTCATATTGCCAAGGGGGTCGGCTGCACGACGTGTCATGGTCCCGTCGGCAGCATGCCGCTGATGCGCCAGGCCCAATCGCTGACGATGGGATGGTGCCTCAATTGTCACCGCGATCCCGTCCCCTATCTGCGGGAGCGTTCCGCCGTGTTCGATCCAGAATGGAAACCGCCCGCGCAGCAAGAAGAAGACGGCAAGAAACGCCTCATCGCCTATCTCATCGACAACAAACATCTCACCGATTGTTCGACGTGTCACCGATGACTGAGAACCTCGCCAGACCGGCCGGCTTGGCGGCAACGCACGCGGGCCTTGATCGCCGCGCCGCGTTGAAGCTGTTCGCGGGTGGCGCGGCGCTGGCTCTCGCCTCTTGCAGCCGGCCGCCGGAGGAGATCGTCCCATATGTTGAAATACCCGAGGGGCTCACGCCGGGTATACCGTTGAAATTTGCGACCGCCCTGCCGCTTGCGGGCTACGCGCGTGGCGTGTTGGTCAAGTCGGTTGAAGGTCGACCTACGAAGATCGAAGGCAATCCGCGCCATCCAGCAAGCCTTGGCTCCACTGACGTCTTTGCCGAGGCAAGCGTGCTATCGCTCTACGATCCGGACCGCTCCCAGGCGGTACGAAACCGCGCGCAGCCGGTTGCCTGGGAGACATTTGCAGGTGTGCTGCGGACGCAGATGGAGCAGGAAAGCGCCCGCCACGGTTCAGGTTTGCGACTGCTCACGGGGCGCATCACGTCGCCGACGCTGCGTCGGCAACTTGACGATCTGCTGCGCGCCTTTCCGGAGGCAAGGTGGCATCGCTACGAACCGGTCAATGATGATGCGGCATTCGGCGGCGCGCTTCAGGCGTTCGGCCGCCCCGTCGTGGTCCTGCCTCGGCTCAGCGATACCAAGGTCATGCTGGCGCTCGATGCCGACCCGCTCGGGCCTGGCCCGCAACAAATTCGCATGGGCCGCGATTTTGTTGGCGCTCGGCGCGCACAAGCATCCCCCCAGGACTTCCTGCGCTTCTACGTCGCCGAACCGGCGTGGACGCTCACCGGCGCCAATGCCGATCAACGACTGGCCCTGCCGCCGCAGCTCATTCGCAATCTCGCGCTTGCAGTCGCCAAAGAACTCGGTGCCAATGTGGAAGCCGGCAACTTGCCGGCGGAGGCGCAACGCTTCGCTGAACTTGCGGTCGGCGATCTCAAATCCCGCCCGGGTCGTGCCGCGGTGATGGCGGGTAGAGCGCAGCCGGCCGAGGTGCACGCGTTGTGCCATTGGATCAACGCTCAGCTCAAGGCCCCTGTCGATCTCATTGATCCGGTGGATGTTGCTGAGCCGGGGCACGCAGATTCACTGCGTACCCTGAACGAAGATGTCGTCGCCAAGCGTGTGCAGACTCTCATCATCCTTGATGCCAATCCGGTTTATGATGCGCCCGGCGATCTTGATGTTCGCGGCGCGCTCCGCTCAGTCCCGTTCAGCGTCCATTTCGGCCACTACAACAACGAGACAGCGGCGATGTGCGCCTGGCACCTGCCGCTAGCGCATCCACTGGAAAGCTGGTCCGATCTGCGCAGCCTCGACGGCACCGCGAGCATCGTTCAGCCGCTTATCCGTCCGCTCTACGACACGCGCACCCTGCATCAGCTGCTTGCCTATATGGGCGGTGCTGCATCGGCCTCATCGTACGATCTCGTCCGCGAGACCTGGAAGGCGCGCGTCCCTGGTGGCGATTTCGAGACGTGGTGGCGCGGCGTCCTTACCGACGGCGTCATTCCCAACACGGCGCAACAGCCGGCACAAGTCCCGGCGCCCAAGCTGCCGACGCTGGCCCCTGCACAACCCCCGACGGGCTTTACGCTGACGTTGGCGCCTGACGCGTCGATGTTTGACGGTACGTTCAGCAACAATGCATGGCTGCAGGAATGCCCACGGCCGGTCACCCGGCAGGTCTGGGGGAACGCTGCGCACCTATCGGCAAACGATGCCCGACGCCTTGGATTGGTCGACGGCGATGTGGTGCGGCTCGGCCGTGGTGACGTCCAGATCGACGCGCCCGTGATGATTCGCCCCGGTCAGGCCGATGGCATCATTCGTACGACGCTCGGCTATGGTCGATGGCAGACGGGCGCCATCGGTAATCAGGTCGGCTTTGACGCTCACCGATTGCAAAGCATCGGCTCACCTTGGGTGCTCGAGGGGGTCTCGATGGCTGCGACCGGGCGTCGCGAGGAGATACTCACCACCCAGCATCAGTATCAGCTCGAGGGAGAAGCGCATGAGCTATTCCCGATCCTTTCGATCGCCAAACTCGAAAGCGAGGTTCCTCGGCGCCACGAGTCTGTTGGCGGGCCTGCAACCCTTTATCCGGCCTATCCTTACAATACCTATGCGTGGTCGATGGTGATCGACACGGGCGCGTGCATCGGTTGCAATGCCTGCGTGGTTGCTTGCCAGGCCGAGAACAATGTTCCGGTCGTCGGTCCACAAGAGATCGGGATGGGCCGCGACATGCATTGGCTGCGAATCGACACGTATTTTACGTCGGAGAGTAGTCCGCCCGGATTCCAGCCCGTCCCCTGCATGCATTGCGAACAGGCGCCGTGTGAGCCGGTCTGCCCGGTCATGGCCTCGATTCATGACGCCGAGGGATTGAACCTCCAAGTCTACAATCGCTGCGTCGGCACGCGCTTTTGCGAATCGAATTGCCCTTACAAAGTTCGCCGCTTCAATTTCTTCGGCTATGCGTCGGGTCAAGAATTCGCCAATCTCGGTGCCGACGTCGTCAAACTGCAGTTTAATCCCGACGTCACGGTGCGCGCCCGCGGCGTCATGGAGAAATGCACTTACTGCGTCCAGCGCATTAGTGGGGCGCGCCGAACCGCCGAACGCGAGAACCGCAAGATCCACAACGGCGAAGTCACCACGGCTTGCCAAGATGCCTGCCCGACCCGTGCCATCAGCTTCGGGGATCGCAACGATCCGGCGTCAGGAGTCAACACGCTGCGCCAAGAGCGGCGTCACTATGAACTGCTCGGCGAGCTCGGAACCAGACCGCGCACCACCTACTTGGCACGCCTGCGCAATCTCAATCCAGCGCTCACGGAGGAGAAGGCATGACTGCGGCCGAGCTCGATCGCTCGGACGCCTTACGCTGGACCCTGCCAAGCGGTCGGTCCTACGAGGCGGTGAACAGACTCGTGTCGGCACCACTGATCGAGCGCGCCGCATGGTCGTGGCGTGCGTGGTGGATCGCGTTTGCGGTGAGTCTAACCTTTACAGTGATCTTTCTCATTGCCGTGGCCTGGCTGTTCGTGTCCGGCATCGGCATCTGGGGCGTCGATAGCACGATCGTTTGGGGTTATGCGATCGCCAACTATGTGTGGTGGATCGGCATCGGCAACGCAGGCACGTTGATCTCGGCGATGCTTCTGCTGATGCGCCAGCACTGGCGGGCTTCGATCAACCGTTTCGCGGAAGCGATGACGATCTTCGCGGCTTCGATCGCCGGCCTGTTCCCGATCATGCATCTCGGCCGGCCCCTGTATTTCTATTGGCTGACGCCCTACCCGAACACGATGACGGCATGGCCGCAATGGCGGAGCGCCCTGATCTGGGACTTCTGGGCGATCCTCAGCTACCTCTTGTTCTCGATCATTTTCTGGTACGTCGGGCTTATTCCCGACCTTGCCACCTTGCGCGATCGCGCACGAAGCCGCGGCGGCCAACGGTTTTATGGCGCGCTGGCGCTCGGCTGGCGCGGATCGGCGCGGGACTGGCATGTCTATCACGTCTATCAGCTGACCATGGCGTCGCTTGCCGTTCCGCTCGTGGTATCGCTGCACAGCGTAGTCGGCCTCGACTTCGCGGCAAGCCTAATGCCCGGCTGGCAGGAGACGATCTTTCCTCCGTATTTCGTCGTCGGCGCGATGTATTCCGGATTTGCCCTGGTGGTCGTCCTCGCCGCGCTGGTGCGCGGGGGGTTTGGTCTGCAGGCGCTGATTACGCCAGCGCATTTCGATGTGATGGCAAAGATCCTGCTCGCCGCCTCAATCATTATGGGGCTCTCCTACGCAACGGAGTGGTTCAGCGCCTGGTATGGGGGCGGCCGGGTGGACCGAGATCTCGTCGCGTACTTGTTCACGGGTGCGTATGCGCCGCTATACTATGCGCAGCTGTTCTGCAATGTTGTGCTTCCTCAAACGTTCTGGTTTCCGATCGTACGCCGTAGCATCCCTGCGGTGTTTTTGATTGCCATCGCCATCAATATTGGCATGTGGCTCGAACGCATACTCATTATCTGGATGACCTTGTCACATGGATTCCTTCCGAGTATGTGGCGACTGTTTCAATCGACCATCTGGGATTGGTTGACGATGTTCGGATCGCTCGGTCTGTTTGCGACCATGTATTTGATCTTCGTCCGCCTGGTACCAGCCGTATCGATGCACGAGGTCAAGAAGGACGTCATCGATCAGGAGGTAAGCGCATGAGCCGAATGCTGCTTGCCGAGTTTGCCACTGGCGAGGCCTTGCTCGGCGCCGCCCGCCAATCCAAACAGAGGGACTTGCGGGTGATCGACGCATTCACCCCAGTTCCGGTGGACGGTCTTGCGGAGCTCATCGGCGCCACACCCACCCGTATCCGTCTGGTTATGTTCATCGGCGGGATCACGGTGGCGGCGCTGTTCTATCTGCTCGAATGGTATAGCGCGGTCGTCAACTACCCGGTCAACAGCGGTGGGCGTCCGTTGCATTCCTGGCTGCCCTTCATATTGCCACCGTTCGCGACCGGCATTTTCGGTGCGGCGCTTGTTGGTCTGATCTCCCTGTTTCTCACGGCCGGTCTGCCGCGACTCCACGACCCACTCTTTGCGGTCGAGGGTTTTGAACGAGTGACGCAGGATCGGTTCGTACTCGTCTTCGAACGTCCCGAGGCGGCTCAGCACGACGAGGCGGCGCGCGCTTGGCTCACGGCGATCGGCGCTGCTCGTGTCTGCGAGATGAAGACGTGATGCGCGCTGTTCTGTCCATCGCGCTGTTGCTGCTGACATCCTGTGGGTTGAGCATGACGCAGCAGCCCAAATACAACACCTACGCGCCCGCCGATATCTGGCCGGATGGCGCCTCCGCCCGGCGATTGCCCGATGGTGTTGTGTCGCAAAGCGAACCGGCCCGCCTCGCACGCCAAACCTCGCCGCCGCCCGCGACCGAGGCGCTGCTCCAACGCGGCCGCGAGCGGTTCGACATCTATTGTTCCCCGTGTCATGGCCTGGCGGGGGACGGTGACGGCGTCATTGTCGCGCACGGCTTTCCTAAGCCGCCTTCTTATCACATTGACCGGCTGCTCGCCGCGCCTGCCCAGCATTTCTATGATGTGATCACCAACGGTTATGGTGTGATGTTCTCCTATGCGGCCCGCGTCGAACCGCAGGATCGCTGGGCGATCGTCGGCTATATCCGTGCCCTGCAGTTTTCGCGTCGCGCCACTGTGGCCGAGGTTCCCGAAGCCGCGGAGAAGCTGCAGTGAACGCCAGCCGCCTTCTGCTGTTGCTCATCGCCGCGGTCGCGGCTTTGCTGCTGGTGGTCTTTGCCGACTTCGCGACCAAACCGGCGGCCGCGGGCTGGCTCGCCGGGTTCGTTTTCTGGTGCGGTCCGCCGCTCGGCAGTCTCGTCTGGAAAATGATTCATCGGGTAACAGGGGGCCGGTGGGGCATTGCTCTTGATTCCGTTTTCACTTCCGCCTCGGCCATGATCCCGGTCATGGCGGTGCTGCTGATTCCAACTCTCCTCGCCATGCCACTGCTTTATCCGTGGATGCACGCTGCCGGCGACGTCATTCCCAGCGTCTCAAGGCTCTATCTCAATGTGCCGGCATTCGTGGCTCGCTCGGTGGTGGCATTTGTCGGATGGAGCCTCCTTGCCATTGCCCTGCCGCGGACGCCGGGGCCGCATGGAACCTTGCTGGCGGCCGTCGGCTTGGTGTTCTACGGCGTGCTCATCAGCCTCATTCCGATCGATTGGATCCTATCACTCGAGCATCCGTTCATTTCGGAGAGCTTCGGCGCGAGCGTGGCCTTCACGCAGTTGATCGCAGCCTTGGCGTGGGCGGCGGTTCTAGCGCCCGCTGAAAGCCAGGGAGTGGAGGGCGATCTCGGCGGCCTTCTGCTCGCGACGGTGCTCGGTATTACCTACATCGATTACATGGCGGTGCTAGTGATTTGGTACGGCGACCTACCCGACAAGGTGTTCTGGTTCGTGGAACGAGATCAACGGCTGTGGTCCTTGATCGCGGTCGCGGCGTTTGTGCTCGTCTCTCTGGTTCCGATTGCCTCGTTGCTGCTCACGCGGGTGCGTACCAATCGCCAAGCCCTGCGTGTCATCGGCCTGGTCGAACTCGTTGGCCTTGCGGTTTATAATGCCTATCTGATCGTACCGCCGTTCGGTTGGCTCGCCCTGGTGGCGGCAGCCCTCACTGTCATTGCCATCGGCGCGTTGTTCATGGTCTTCATGCTCACGGGCCGGCCGGCCGTCGCCACCAACCGCCAGAGGTCGGTCGATGTCCACTGAGACCCGCTCGACCCAGGATCTGCCCGCCCCGGGTGTTGGCAACCGGCTCGTCGTCGCGATCGCAGTCGGCCTGATGGCGATGATGCTGGCCGCCATTGCCGTGATGGCGGTGATCTATGTCGGCGGCCTGCCGAAACGCACGTTGCCTTCCCCGGCATTGCTTCCAGCGCCGCAGGTCCGTACCGACGAAAAATCGCTGCGCAAACGGCTCGAGGCCGAGCAGCTCAGCCGTGTGTCCGGCTATCGTTGGGAGAACGCACAGAAGACGCTCGTTGGCATCCCGATCGAACGCGCGATGCAGATACTGGGCGCACGCGGCGCGAAGGCCTATGACCCCATAATCCAATCCGGGGAGGCTGCGCTGGCGCCGGGACCAACGACAGCGACCGCCAACCAAAACCCCGAAGTCCGCGTGCCCACGAACAAAGAAGCAAGTCCCGTGGAAAAAGGCTTGAGACAGCCATGAGAACCCTTGGCGGACTGCTGATTGCCGTACTCGCCGGCAGCCTCGTGAGCGGGCCACCGGCCCTCGCGGCGCTGACCTCAGGTGTGCTTGATGGCATCTCAGTCGACGCGCGTTCCAACATGCAGCTGCCGCTGTCGCTGGGTTTTATCGGCGACGACGGCACGCCGCGTACGCTTGGCGATGCGCTCGGCCGCCGCCCAGCGGTGCTGATTTTCGTCGACTATACATGCCGTACCCTGTGCGGGCCCATTTTGGAATTCGCCGCTGCGGGTCTCGAGCGGTCAGGTCTCAAACCGGGCGTTGACTATCACCTTCTGGTCATCGGCCTCGACCCGAAGGACGGAGTGGCACAAGCGCGCGCGATGCGCGCCTCGCACATGAGCGCAGCGTCAGCGGTCAACCCCGCAACCATCATGCTCATCGGCAACGACGCGGCGGTTCACACCGTCAGCGAGGTCGCCGGGTATCACTACGCGTACGACCCCGAGCACGACCAATTCGCCCATCCGGCTGCCGCCTATGTGCTCACGCCCGAGGGCCGAATTGCAAGGGTTTTGTCGGCCCTCGGGCTCGACGGAAACGACTTACGACTGGCGCTGGTCGACGCCGGCGAGGGGCGGATCGGCAGCTTCGCCGATCACCTTCGGCTGCTCTGCTACGGCTTTGATCCCGTGCAAGGGATCTACACCTCCTCCATCGAACGTTGGTTGATGGTCGCGGCCATCACCACGGTGATCGTTCTGACGAGCTGGCTCGTCCTGATGATCAGGATATCGCGGAGAACCGTGTCATGATCGGATTCTCCGACATTGCCCAAGCCTCCCAATACGCGACGTCGGTCGACATTAAGTTCATCGTGCTCACCGTGCTGTCCGGGCTGGTTGCGCTCCTGGTTTTCGGCCTGGTTATCTTCTTCGCGATGCGCTATCGGCGCGGTTCACTCGCGAGCCGCGCACCGCTGCCCAACTGGATGCACCGCGATTTGGAGATTGGCTGGACGGCCGCGACAGCATTCACGTTCCTGTTTATATTCTGGTGGATGGCTACGGCCGAGCTCGGTGCGCTCACACAGCCAAACACCAATTTCGAGATTCACGTCGAGGCCAAACAGTGGATGTGGAAGGCCGAACAGCCGAACGGTGCTCGCGAGATCAACGAAATCCACGCGCCGTCGCATACTGACGTCCGGCTGGTGATGACTTCTCACGACGTGATCCACAGCTTGTTCCTGCCGGCCTTGCGCTTGAAGCAGGACGTACTGCCCGGCCGCTACACCTACCTCTGGTTCAACGCTGACCGCGACGGCACCTATAGTCTCATGTGCACGCAGTTCTGCGGCACTGACCATGCCCGCATGATCGGCAAGTTCATCGTGCTCTCCCCGGGTGAGTATGCTCGCTGGAGCGCGGCGCAGCCGGAAGCCGACGACATTGCCCGACAAGGCGCCGCCTTGTTTGTATCGCTCGGCTGCGCTGGATGTCACGCCTCTGCCTCGCGCGTGCACGCTCCCGATCTCCACGGCCTTTACGGCAGCAAGGTTCCGCTCGAAGGGGGCGACTTCGCCACCGCTGATGAAGCCTACATCCGCGACTGTATCCTGCTCAACAAGCACATCCCCGCTGGTTACCCGGCGATTATGCCAAGGTTCAAGGGCACGGTGACCGAAGCACAGATCACCCGCCTCATCGCCTACATTAAGTCATTGTCGACCGCGCTGCAGGGAGCGTCCTAATGACCGACATAACCGCCGATTTCGCTCCAGCGACCGCGCCCGCCCCGACCAACTATCTAAACGATGGGACCACTCTGTGGTCCTGGCTCACGACGACCGACCACAAGCGCATCGGCATACTCTATGCGCTATCTATCACCTTCTTTTTCTTCATCGGCGGCATTGCCATTGGCATTGTCCGTCTCGAGCTGCTGACCCCGCAGGCCGATGTCGTGGGTGCTGAGGCCTATAACCGGCTGTTTTCGTTACACGGCATCATCATGGTGTGGTTCTTCCTGGTGCCGTCGATTCCGGCGACCCTCGGCAATTTCTTACTGCCGATGATGATCGGCGCCCCTGACGTGGCGTTTCCGCGGCTCAATCTGCTCTCGTGGTACCTGTACGTCGGCGGGGCATTGTTCACGGTGTATGTGATCCTTGCCGGCGGCGTCGATACCGGGTGGACTTTCTATACGCCGCTGTCCACGAACTACGCAACTGGCCATGTGGCCGCGGCGGCATCCGGGGTGTTTGTAGCGGGATTCTCGACCATCGCGACCGGAGTGAATTTCGTTGCCACCACGCACATGCTCCGGGCTCCGGGCATGACCTGGTTCCGGTTACCGCTGTTCGTCTGGGCGATATATGCAGTGAGCCTGGTAATGCTGCTGTCGACGCCGGTGCTCGCCATGACGCTGCTGCTGATTATTGCGGAGCGTGTGTTCGGCATGCCTGTGTTCGATCCAGCTCGAGGCGGCGATCCGGTCCTGTTCCAACACCTGTTCTGGTTCTACAGCCACCCCGCTGTCTACATCATGATCCTTCCGGCGATGGGAGTGGCTTCCGAACTCTTCACCTGCTTCGCGCGGCGACGCGTTTTTGGTTACACTTTTATGGTCTATTCGCTGCTCGGCATTGCGGTGATCGGCTTCATGGTCTGGGGCCATCACATGTTCGTGGCTGGTCAGTCGCCGCTGGCAAGCCTGGTGTTCTCATTCCTGTCGTTCATCGTCGCGGTGCCCTCTGCCATTAAGGTGTTTAACTGGACGGCAACGCTGTATCGCGGTCAGATTACCTTCGAGGCACCCATGCTGTACGCCATGGGTTTCTTGGCTTTGTTCACTCTCGGCGGCCTGACCGGACTGCACCTGGCATCGGTGCCGCTCGACATCCACCTTCACGACACCTATTTCGTCATTGCCCATTTCCATTTCATCATGGTGGGCGGCACCGTCTCGGCCTTCCTGGGCGGCATCCACTTTTGGTGGCCGAAGATCACCGGGCGGATGTATCCAGAATCCTGGGCTCGGTTCGCGGCGATCACGATGTTTCTCGGCTTTCTCACCACGTTCCTGCCCCAATATGTCATGGGCTATGGGGGAATGCCGCGGCGTTACCAAATCTATTTGCCGGAGTTCCAGATCTATCACGTCATGTCGTCGGTGGGAGCTCTCATTCTCGCCGTCGCCTATATTTTGCCACTGCTCTATCTCGGTTGGTCGCTGCTCCACGGCAGGCGCGCCGGTGACAATCCATGGGGAGCATCGGGGCTCGAGTGGCAAACAAGCTCACCGCCACCCAAGGAAAACTTTCACGGCACACCGCGGGTCGAGCATGCACCTTATCTTTATCACGAGGAAACCACCGGCCCCGATGTCGATCGACGGGTTCCGTCCCAGGCACGCGAGGAACGCCCATGAGCGATGTCGCACTTCTACGCGAGCCGTGGCCAAATCTCGAGCGACAGCGTTATGCAGCATCCTTTGGCATCTGGACCTTTCTCGCCACCGAGCTGTTGTTCTTTGGCGGGCTGTTCCTTAGCTACGCCGTGTATCGCAGCCTACACCCCGAGGCCTTCCGTGTGGCCTCTCACGAAACCGCCATCGCCTACGGGACGACCAATACGTTAATCCTGCTCACGAGCAGTCTCATCATGACGATTGCCGAGCGCGCCGCGGTCGAAGGCCTGCGCCGTCTAACGATCACCTGCTTATTGGTCACGGCAGCGCTTGGTACCGCATTCCTCGTGGTCAAGGGATTTGAATACGCTGAAGACATCAGCAAGGGTCTCCTACCCGGACCAGACTTCCCTCTGCGTCCGGCTTCGACGCAACTGTTCTGGGGCCTCTATTGGATTATGACCGGTGTCCACGCGATCCACCTCACAGTCGGCATCGGCGTCGTTCTGGTGCTCACGGCGCTCATCAGCCGGGCGACAATCCCCCTGCAGACCCCGGCATCTGAGGTGATCTCCCTCTACTGGCATCTGGTTGACGTCATCTGGGTTACACTCTACGCCCTTCTTTACCTCCCTGGTCGCAAATGAGTCCGCAAGCTCGCCGCATCCTCGCCATGTGGAGAGGACCCGTCTTTGTCTGGGCTATTCTCGTATTGCTCACCGTGGCGACATTTGCGGCGGCTGACTCGTCGCTTGGGATCGTCACCAAGACCGCCATTCATTTTGCCGTCGTTGCTATGCAGGTGGTGCTCATCGGCGTGTTCTTCATGAATTTGCGCACCTCGCGTCCCCTGCTGCGCCTTGCGGCGGTTGCCGGATTGTATTGGCTCGCCATCATGTTCGTGCTGACATTCAACGACTACGCGTCGCGCCCGTCGAGCAGTCCCTGCGGCCAACCGGCATTTTCGGATGCGAACGTCGGCCAGTGCGAGAGCCCGGTCAGATAGTCAACGCGGCGCCGATACCTTTTGACGAATTCATTCTCTATTTAATTCAACAATGGCCTTTGATTATTCTGTTTCGCATGTCTCGCATTTGGTGACATGACGTCGGCGTATCGGGTATTCGAATGAACATAGATCAATAACCGGCGATGAGGAGGTAGCGGCAAAAAATGGTAAAAATTAACGCGGATATCGTCGTGGAACACGGTTAGGAGGTACGCGTGCAACGAAGGGCCGATCCGACCAAAGGCGGACGCAGCATGCAAAGGCACTCCTCGTCCCACTGCCAGCCCTTGGAGTTGCCCTTCCGACCGGTCACGGCTGCACCCGGGATCGCCCAAGAAATTGGCTCGTGCTCGGCAGCTTGCGGCGCTCCGCTGACCGTGCCGGGAGCCGCATTTTGTTCTCGCGGAGAGCGACCGGACTCATGGAAGGAGTGAATTGATGAGCGCGCGTCTGTTGGGTGCGGAACCGCTTTCGCCAGCCGCTCGTAGGGCGCTGATAGCCGGTTGCATCGGCTTTGCAGTCGATTTCTTCGACATCTATCTACCGGTTCTGGCACTCGCGTCGGTGACGACGTATTTCCAGCCGCCAGGGCTCAGCTCGACGGTGACCACCACGATCTATTTCTTTATATTTGCCACCACTTTGCTGGGACGCCCATGCGGCGCGGTGATCTTCGGGCACTGGGCCGACCGGATCGGTCGACGGCGGACGACGATCGTCAGCATCGTGGGGTTCGGCGTGTGCACTTTACTGATCGCCTGCCTCCCGGGCTATGCCTCAATCGGCATCACATCCCTTGTGCTGCTCATCTTGCTCCGCTTCATCGGCGGCGTTTTCATGGGCGGGGAGTACACGTCGAACAATACGCTCGCACTGGAGATGGTGCCAAGAGACGCGCGCGGCTTCGTGGGCGGAGTCTTGCAGGGTGCTTATCCGATCGGCTTTTTCTTGGTCTCGGTGGTGACCAGCATTCTCCTGAGCATAACCACTCCGGCGCAGTACCTTCTCTGGGGATGGCGCGTCGCCTTTGTGTTCGGTGGAATCCTCGCATTCCTGTTTCTGCTCTACTATCTCCGCGTGCAGGAATCGTCGCTATGGCTCCAAAGCGCGAAGAGCGGATCACCGCTAAAGGACGTTGTGTCAGGCGCCCACCTGAAGAATTTGATGCAGATTGTCATTATGATGCTGGGATTCTGGTTTGGGGCACAGTCCTTGATCAGTATCATGCCCGGCGTGTTGATTCAGCACCTGCACGTTCCGAGCAAATTGATGACTAATGGCCTGCTGATCACCAGCTTCATCCAATTCTTCGCCTTTGTTGGCTTCGGGTTGTTGGGCCAAGCCATTGGTCGACGCCTGGCGATCGTTCTCAGCGGAATTGCCATCCTAGTCGGCGGTACCAGCCTGTATGCGGTGGCAATCGCACATGCCCTTTCGGGCGGCAATCCCGTCATGACAACGGCTATCGCCTGCCTTAGTTATCTGCTCGTAATCTCTCCGTGGGGCATTGTGACAACCTATATCTGCGAGCGGTTTCCGACGCAGATACGTGCTTCGGGCTATGGCATTGGGTATAGCGTCGCGGTGATCATCCCGGCGTTCAGCGGGGCCTACATGCTCGCGCTGCAAGCCGGGATGCCGTACGTTTATACCCCCGTGGTGCTGATTGCGCTTTCCGGGGTTCTGATCATCGTAGGCGCGCTGATGGGGCCGGAAACGCGCGACGTGGAGCTACATGCTGTTGATTCACACGCGTGGGCGCGAAGGCCGGTAGTGAATGCGCGTGGATCCGCAGGCGTCTGAAATTGATCCCGGCGTGCTGCTCCGTGGCCTTACTTGCTGAGCGCGGCGCGCGCGCTCTTGATGTGGTCCAAGCACTCGGACCAATCCTCCTCTATCACCTCGGTCTCGGCATCGCTGAGCTCTTTGCGCAATGTGACGAGCCTAGGCGCCGGATGTTTCTTCTTGAGTTCCGCTTTGATCATCGCGACGCCTTTCTGGCAATCGGATTTATTGTCCGCCATGGCCGCCGTTGCGCCCATCACCACGGCTGCCGTTCCGGCTAACAGGACTGAACGCAGCATGTGTCGCCCTCCAGGCTCTTTTGCTCGCTCGGTGAGCCGCGGAACTGCTCGCATTGCGAAGGTCCTCCCAAGCTTCTCGAAAACATTTAGGATGCCATGTGGGCGATTCGCGACGATCCGGCTGCCTCTCAGTGACCTTCTGCTGGTCCGGCTCGGCTGGTCGCGGTCGGTGATCTCCTCGGCTCCGGCCCAGATCACGATATTCGAACAGGCCGGCCAGAAGATGGCGGGTCGTGCAGGGAACCGCAGCGGCCTTGAGCCGCCCCGCGAGATTCGCTGTTCGGCCACTACGCCACCTTCCCGCGCCTCGCCATCGCACTGAGGGTTTCGCCGCGCCGTGAGCCGAGATTTTCCGGTTCCGGCCTCACCAGAGAGTAGGTCCGCCGGGCCTTCACCGCTCTTTGGTCTCCCTCAGTGCCGCCGCAACAGCTCGGCTTGCTCTTCCGACCCGACGAGGGCGGTGAGGCCGAAACATGGAGTTGGTGACCAAGGACAGGGTTTCGGCTTGCAATTCCGCCTACGTCCGAACCGGATCAGTCCGCAGAGATCATCCATCGAGCTGACGATCAACCGATTCGTCGATGACGTCAGCCATTTGCGTTTCCGGTACAGACCGATTTCAAAAAGAGCATCGGCGTTCTGCAATGACCAGGCGAGGCCGGCGCGACTCGACGCAGAAAGTTGGTGCCGCATCGATTGCATGATTGGTCGGGTTAGGGACGCAGCCCGCTGTCAAGCTACAGAACCCGACCGTTGTAGTAGTCATTCTGCCGTGAGCAACCACCAAGTGATGAGCCGCCCATGAGGGCCCTGGAGTCGCTCACGGACGTTTGGCGATCAGTGCTTGAGATTGGATAACCTCGGTGATGATCCCGCTCTGCGCGTAGCGGAGAGCGAGCTCGCGAATTTTTGCCGCAAGCTCCTCGGCCTTTGCGCCGAGCCGTGCCGGCGACGTGCTGGACATCGACAGCGCACGATCGACGAGGCGCTCAACCGCAATGCGCCGACGGTCAATGACACCGATGCGTTCGAGCTGGCGAAAAGCCGAGTCCAGCAGGAGCGCTTCGGGGCTGAGGTAGCTTGAAGATTTGCGGAGCTCGCGGGCTGCATCACCTTGCGCATAGGTCTCAAGTAGGGCGCGGTAATCGGCGTGCCACTTGTTCTCGGGGACGTCGACGTGCTCGTCCCCGAACAGCACCACGGCGCCGCCGAGCTCGACCACACCGTCGAGTCGGCGCAGGGTTTCGGCACGGTCCATCCAGTGAAACGCACGGCCGATGGCGACCAACCGGAAGGTGCCCCAGGCCGGCCCGATATCCGCGGAGTTCGCCTCGATGAATTCTATCTTGGCCTCGCAGCTGACCGCAGCGGCGCGTGCGGCCTGCAGCATCTCGGGTTCCGGATCGACCGCAATCACCGCTCCTGCATAGCGAGCGAATGCGACGGCGAGCTGACCCGGTCCGCAGCCCAAATCGAGCACGCGGTGCGACATGGTGACCCGGCACAGCTGCACGACGCGCGCGATGAGCGCCGGTGCATAGGGTGGACGGCCAGCGACATAGTGCGCCACCGTCGACGCGAATCGGCGCTCAGGGAACGTATCAGTCATTGATTCCAGGACCATTTTCCAGACATGACTGTTGCTGTCTCCCGGGGGTCGGCGGGGGGCCGCGGGACTCAGCCACTCCGCGACGCCCTTCGCAGGCCTGGTTTTGTCGCCCCTGCGTAAGAGCCCCGTTCAAGGCGCGAGCGCGGGATGTTGCTTGAGAATCTTTTCGCTGTTTGACAGGAGTTGATCGTACAATCGATCGATGTCGCCCGCTTGATCCCGCGTCACATCCTGCCGATGCTGCGCATTGAGTTCACCCTGAGTGGGCTGGTGTTGGCGCCCGTGGTAAATTGGCCACCGACCCTGATGAGGCGGCGGCGCGTCCTCGGCAGACCCGAGCGCTGCTAGCAATGACAGCGCTGAAGCCAACACGCACGCGAAGATAACTTTGCTTGCCATGGCTCCTTCTCCACGGTCATCAGCTATGGGACCGGCTGTCGCGCGCGGGATATTGGCGGGTGGCGGCCGGTCCCTGCGGATTGAAACATCCGACCGCTGGGCATCCTGCGCCGCGGGCCTGCGACACGTTGATCTCCATACCTGGGAGGATCCCTCCCTGTGGCGAACCAAATTAAACGATTTTATCTCAATCGAGCGGGCGACCCGGCATGTCCTTCCGTGCGGAATGTATTCGCCGGATACACGTCATTTGGCCCCCAGCAACGCGGTTAACACGCTGATCGTCTCCCACTGGTCGGCGACGGCTTCATACTCCGCCGCCAGCTCCCGGCGGATGCGTAGGCAATCGTCGCTGGTCATCAAAGCCGAGGTTGTGCGCAATTCTTCAGCACGATCCCGACAGCGTTTCGCATCCCTGGCAGACATTTTGGGCAACCCTAAGCGCGCCCACCGCCCCCTTAAGATGGCTCTACGTCTGCTAGTCACCGGTCTCGCCGCATACGCCGACCCCGAGCAGGTCTGACGCGGCTACCCGTTAAATCATTTTGCCGCCGCCCGGTTCCCAAGGTAGTCAACTCTACGGCTGATCGGCTAGTTCCTCGGCCGTCGGAGCAGGTTCAAGGGTGGCATTCCTCGGCCCGAATAGTGTCGTCGTTGGCCCGCAATTCTTCGGCCGCAACCGATCGCGGCGATCGAAGGTCGTCTGCACTCCTTTCAAGACGAGCAGCTCCAGGCAACTAAAAGATTCAATGATTTTTCGGCCTCCGGAGGTTGCAGAGCGTAGATGAGAACGCCCACCGCCGGCAGGAGAATTGGCCTAGAAACAACAGATTGTGAATCAGACCGATGAGTTCGCGGAAGACGGCCGCCCCAAGTCCCGTCGCGATCCCAACCGCCAACGCAAGTAGTGAGAGATCGACCAGACCAATGCGATGGGCCTCATCAGCCCCAACGAGGCTGGCGGCTCTGACGCATGGCGACGCAAATGAGCAGACATCTCGCCTCGTGGCGGCAATGCATTTGGAGGGTTGTCTGCATTCCGGCCTTGCATCATTGCGGCTCCACCCAATCCCAAGAGGACGGCATCGCGTGGTAGCTCGGCATCGGTCAGGCCGAGTAGTCCGGCAGACGGAAGCGATCGGCGATGAACCGATGCATCATCCAATCCGAGAGAAACGGAACCGTCATCAGGCGTGTGGTCATATTGCGCAGCAAAAGATGGAATGGTGTCTTTGGCGCAAACCAAGCAGCGAAGGTCTCAGCCTTCTTCTGCTTTGCATCGATAAAGGTTTTAAACTGAGCTTGATAGTGGCGAAAGGCCCTCTCGTAGTCACCTCGCGCGGCTTTGAGTTCTCCGGCCAGGAGGTAGGACCCAGCCATGGCGAAGGCTGCCCCCTCCCCGGCTAGGAGCGACGGGCCGAAGCAAGAATCACCGACCAGCGCGACTCGACCTCGTGACCAGCGGTCCATTCGCACCTGACTCACCATATCGAAGTAGAACTCCTCGGCCCCACTCATCGCGTCGAGAATCTCGCCACATTCCCAACCGACGCCGTCGAATGCCCGCCGCACGGCTGCCTTGTGACTGAGCGTATCATGATGGGCTGCAGCCGGCCTCGACGGCTCGGCAAACACCAAGAGGAAACCTGTACGGCCATCACGTAGCGAGTAGCGGGTGGCCTGGCGGCGAGGAACGCCGTAGCTGGCATAGGCGCCCTCGTTGCGATAAGGGTAGCCGGCGACGCTAAATGCTGCAGCACAGTAGCCGAGATAGCGTTCATAGGCGTCCGCTCGACCAAACGCGGCGAGGCGCACTGCGGAATGCAAACCATCAGCGCCAACCACGAGATCGAAACGGCGTGGCTTCGACCGTTCGAAAGAGACATCGACTCCGCGGTCGTCCTCCGACAGCGTGCGCACGCTATCGGAAAATATCGTTTCGACCTTACCCTCGACCGTCGCATAGAGGCGACGCGCGAGATCAGCTCTCAGAAGACTAACGAATCGGTTATCGGTTGCAGATCTAAATATGCGGCCGTCAAGGCCGCCGACCTTGGCGCCATGTGTGTCGACCAACTGGAGTTCGTCGATGCGGTATCCGTCGGAGAGAAGCACGGGGAGCAGGTCCATTCGCTCGGCCACGTCGTAGCCGAGACCCCAGAAATCAATCATGTACCCACCCGGACGGGGTGACGGCGCGCGGTCGATGAGCGTGGGCTCGAGGCCCCACCGCAGCAGCCAGTAGGCCAGCGTCGGCCCCGCGATACCTGCACCAGAGATCAAGACTTTTGTGTTTTTCATCCGACCCGCCGACTTGCTCGATATTGCGATCCTTCAACTTTGTCTGCCCGATTTCTTCTTTGACAGGCGTCGCCGCTTGGCTCACTGATGAGAGGTGTTCGCCTTCAGGACCGGTTATAAACGTGGGAGGACCGCGAGCCGCTGCAGAGCGCTACGGCACACGCACGAGCAATTCCCCTTCGAAGAAATGGTTCCCAGTTTTGCTAGTCGCTGGCGCGCGGCGACGCATCAGCTATCAGAACCTTACGTGGGATCCACAGAAGTGCTAAGTTCCTCCAGAATGTGCGCCGTCCCGCGGCCGGAGCGATCCGGGGCTTGTGCAGTCGCCGGAACCTCGCATGTGATTCCGGCTGCAGCGATCAGATGGCGGCCGATACAACTGGAACCCGTTTCGTTGCGCGAACCCCACGTCGTTGTTCCAGCGCCTGCGCGAGGCGCTCGAGCATAGCGACTGATGTGTCCCAATCGATGCAGCCATCAGTGATGCTGCGGCCGTGGACCAGAGGCTCACCGGGGACCAGGTCCTGGCGACCGCCGAGCAGGTTGCTCTCCACCATCATGCCGATAATGCGATGGTCACCTGCGCCGATCTGTCGTGACACGTCCTCGATCACCAGCGGCTGATTTTCCGGCTTCTTGTCGCTATTGGCGTGGCTGACATCGATCATGAAGACCGGCGGCAGGCCGGCACGCGTCGCCATCGATGCGGCAGCGTCAACGCTGGGGGCATCGTAGTTTGGCGTCTTCCCGCCGCGCAGGATGACGTGGCAATCCGGGTTGCCCGCCGTCGCGGCGATCGCCGAACGACCCTCCTTCGTGACCGCCATGAAATGATGCGGCTGCGAGGCGGACAGAACCGCATCCACCGCGATCCTGATATTGCCATCGGTG
>Ga0126371_10001462_pt1 | contig 20008 bp, 31 predicted proteins | sample PanSoiMetaPlot_4_FD_110145 | JGI IMG/M metagenome (GOLD analysis project Ga0126371, IMG submission 110145) | Tropical forest soil microbial communities from Panama - MetaG Plot_4 | ecosystem: Environmental > Terrestrial > Soil > Tropical forest > Bulk soil | place: Panama | collected 2016-02-17 | reverse complement strand
GGGGAAGCAGCTAGACCAAGCGATCGTCCCGACACAGGCGACACGCCCCGGAGCTCAAGTCTTTAAGGTCTCCACCGCGGGGGACGAGTCCTCCCTATGGCTATGGGATCTCGTGACCAGGGGCCGCGCCGCGGTGGAAGCGGACCGCCGCGAGGGGATCGCCTACTTCGAGTGGGGAGCCGCGGAGGACGTCGATCCCTGCTCGCCGGCGACCTGGGAGACCTTCCACCCCGCCTACGGGATCACGATCGGCGCGCCACAGATGCGAGCCGCCCTCGAGGAACTAGGGCCCGCCGGCTTCCGGCGCGCCTACGGGAACCAATGGCCGGAGGGGATGGGGAAGTCCGCCGCCCCGAAGATCCCCCCCGGAAGGTGGGCCGCGGTCCAAGTCCCCCCCGCCCGATTGATCGACGCGGGGGTACGGTGCGCGATCGGATTCGACACCCCTCGAGACCGGAGCTCCGCCGCCGTCGCCGTCGCCTGGCGGGACCGGAAGGGGGCCCGCGTGGAGCTCGTGGACGCTCGCCCCGGTACGGGATGGCTAGGCGAGCGGATCGCGGAGCTCTACTCGAGGCGGAAGCCTGTCGCCATCGGATACCCCGCCGACACCCCCGCCGGCGACGTGGCGGACACCCTGGCGACCGCCGGACTCCCCGTCCTTCCCATCCGCGGCAGGGACTGGCCTGCCGCGTGCTCCGGATGGCTCGCCGCGGTCCTCGAGGCGAGGATCCGGATAAGCGAACACCCCGCCCTCGCCGAAGCCGCCAAGGTGGCCCCTGGCCGCGACTCCGGCGACGGGGGATGGACGTGGCATCGCCGCGGCGCGATCGCCTCCATAGCCCCGATCATCGCCGCCACCGCGGCGACGTGGGCCCTCGAGCACCCCGCCGGCGCGGAGCCGGCGACGTGGACCGCCTTCTAGCCGGCGACATATGCTCGAGCTGCGGAGCGGGAAGGCGGTCGCCTCGAGGGGGACCGCCGACCCCTTCCCCGCTCGAGCTCGAGCCGTCTACTACTTACCCCGCCAGGACTCCGCCGCCGGCGGGACGTGATCGAGACCAATCCCCGAGCTCGAGCACGCCGGCGCGAAAGTGCTGGTCAGACGGACGACCCCTAGTCCATCTTTCGCGTTTCATCGCCTTAGAGACGATCCTAGGGGACGCGATCTCGCGCGATGTACCCTTGGAGCGTGGCGAGGTGGCCTTGGAGCCGGCGACCGCCGGCGGGGACGGGGACGAGCGTGGCGGGGACCACCCCGGACTCTTCGCTTCTCTTCGGGAACGCCCTCGTCCCCGGGCCCGGAGTGGAAGGCGACACGGAAGGCTACTTGGACCTATGGCGGAGACGAGCGGAGCAAGCCTCCCTAGACGCCGGCGCGTACGTGGGCGGGGGGATGGGATGGAACCCCTACATAAGCGAGTGGGCGGCGCGCCAAGTCCCCGCCCTCACCGCGGGAATGCGTCTCATCTCCGGGGTATGCATGCAGCTACCCCTACGCCAGAAGCGGGGGGACGTGATCGTAGATCCGCCGGCGACCGTCGTCTCCAATCCCACCCCTGGCCCTAACCGGACCGTCGCGGACTTCGTGGACGAGTACGTCTCCGACGTCCTCTTGTATGGGAACTACGTCGCCCTTATCGGACCGCTCGACTCGACCGGATGGCCCTCGAGCCTCGTCCCCCTCGACGTCACCTCCGTATCTGTCGCCAGGGACGAGGCGACGTGGCTCCCCGTCTACGCCCTCGAGGGGATAGACGAGCCGCTCCCCGCGGACCGGATCTTCCACGTAGCCATAGACAAGCGGAGCGGGGAGCTGCGTGGACGTGGAGTCCTGCCTACCCTGTCCGGCGCGATCGGATCCGCCCTGGCAGCGGACGCCTACGCCGGACGGTACTTCTCAGAGAGTGGAGTCCCCTCCGGAGTTATCACGGACTCGAGACCTAACCTCACCCAAGCCCAAGCGGACGAGCTCAAGTCCAAGTGGCTCCTAACCGTCGCGGGGACTAGGGCCCCGGTAGTGATCCCCTCGAGCACGACCTTTACCCCGCTCGCCTCCGACGCCGACAAGGCGCAGCTCGTCCAAGCGCGCCAATGGGACGCCACTATGGTCGCCATGATCCTTGGCGTCCCCCCGTTTCTCCTAGGGATCGAGACGCAACGCCATACCTATACCAACGCGGAGACGGAATTCGGACGCTTCATCTCGACGACGATCCTCCGGCTTCTCAAGCCCCTCGAGCAGCAGCTAACCGCCCAATGCCTCCCCCGCGGTAACGAGGCGGAATTCTGGACCGGAGCCCTCCTACGAGCGGACACCGCGACGCGGGCCCAAGCCGCCGCCGGACTCTACGGCGCGGAGATCATCACCCTCGAGGAAGCCCGCGAGCTGGCCGGCTTCCCCCCCGCCGGCGGTCCGGCGGAGTCCACTCCCAAGCCGGCGACCCCGCCGGCGACGTCCCCGAGCTCGAGCCCCGCCGGCGCGCCGGCGGATCTCGCCGCCCACCTTCACCTCGTTTCGGAGGGGTAGCCATGACTCGTCCCCTGTCGCGCGTGTTCGCCCACTCGCTCCGCCTTCGAGACGACGGGGAGGGGCCCGCCGGCGACGGACGGACGCTCGTGGGACTCGCCGTCCCCTTCGGGGTGGAGCTCGACGTCGTGGACTGGTGGGACGAATATACGGAGACCTTCACGAAGGGAGCCTTCGCCAAGACGATCACCGACCGCGGGAAGCCTGTCCCCCTACTCGTCCACCATCAACACCGCTCGCTAGGGATCGGACGCGCTACCTCGCTCGTGGAGACAGACGCCGGACTCGAGGCGGAATTCCATCTCACGGAGGGAGTCCAGCAAGCGGACGAGGTGCTCGCCCTCGTGGCGGACGAGGCGATCTCCGGTCTCTCCATAGGCTTCGAGCCTGTCCAGCAGACGGTAACTACCGGGCCCTCGAGGGAGCCGCCCTCGAGCCGCGACCTCGTGACAAGGACCGAAGTCAACCTCCGCGAAGTCTCCGTCTGTAACTTCCCCGCCTACGTGGACGCCGGAGTCTCCGGGATCCGCGCCGCCCAAGGACGCCACCCCTCGCTCGCCGCCCTCGCCGCGGAGCGGGGGAAGCTCCACGAGGCGAGGACGCTCGCCGTCGATAGGTGGGGACGAGTCCGGAGGTGACCGATAGCCAAGCGATCGCCCTACTTATCGAGGTGGGGGTAATCGCCGCCGCGTCGCTCGTCTGGCTCGTCCGCTCGCTCCGATGAGCGACACCCCGCCCACCCCGCCGGCGGAGGACTCGCCCCCGGAGCCCCTCGAGGACGAGCCGCCGCCGGCGGACCGTCCGGAGGTGGGGACGTCGCCCTCGAGCGTGGACCGCGCCTCGAGGATCTCCACGCGCTAATCTCCGGACGTCCGGGGCCGGACGCCTAGCCGGAGCTCGAAGCAGATGGAGCCGCCACTAGGGAGCGAGTAGCCACCCCTCGAGGACGTGAAGCGATCTCACCCCTTGGAGGAACTATGGCTATCTCGCTCGTGGAGGTGCTCCGTCAATCCGTAGACGAGCTCCACGCCCGAATGAACGCAATCGAAGCCGGCGCGGTCGCGGACCAACGCGACACCCTCAACGACATAGAACAGACGACGTGGGACGAGCTGCGCAGCGAGGCGGAGGCTAAGACGTCTCGCCTCGAGCTCCTAGTCTCCCGCGCGGAGCTCGACGCTCGCGCCGGACAGCTCATCGCTCGAGCCCACCCCGCCCCGCCGGAGCCTGTCGGATCGGGGCCCGCCTTCCCCTACCGGACCCCTGGCGAGTATGTCCTTGCCTACTGTCGGATGAAGCATGGCGACTCCGCCGAGGGGGCCCGCTTCACTCGAGCCCTGGCGGACGTCACTACCGCGCAGACGCCAGGACTCGTCCCCCCTCAAGTAACGGGGGACGTCCTTGGCATATGGCTAGGGAACCGTCCAAGCGTGGACGCTATGTCGAAGCCGCCGCTCCCCCCGGTAGGGATGAAAGTCCAACGTCCGCACATCTCCCAACATACGGACGTGGGCCCGCACACTCCGGAGAAGTCCGCGATCACGTCTCGAGCCTTCACGCTCGACCTGGCGGAGATCGACCTTAAGTCCTACGCCGGCGGGGTGGACGTCTCGTGGGAGCTCGTCCAACGCTCGAGCCCGGACGCCTTGAATCTGATCTTCTCCGATCTCGTGGCGATCTACGCCAGGAACACCGACCGCGACGCCTTCGGGGGTGTCTACGCCAACGTGACGCAGACTGTTACGTGGGACGGGACCGCCGCCACCTTCGCCAAGGCGATCTCGGACGCCGCGGTGGAATGCGCGACCAACGGGGAAGAGCAGCTCTTCCCTGACACGATATGGATGGGACTCGAGACCTACGGTCTCATCGCGAGCCTCACGGACTCGACGGGACGTCCATTCTTCCCCGACATTGGACCGACCAACGCGCTAGGCACCGCGGACGCCCAAGGGAACGTCTCTAACGTCCGCGGCCTGTCCCCCGTCGTGGACCCCCTCATCGCCCGTAACGCGTTCCTAGTGGGCCCGCGCGATCAAGCGGAGTTCTACGAGACCCCCGGGGCCCCTGTCCAATTGAGCGTCGTGGACGTCGGGGTAGCGGGATACAACGTCGGAGTTATCGGAATGTGGGCCGCCGCCGCGGTGGACCCCGCCGCCTTCGTGAAGGTGACGAGCACACTCCTACCCCTCGAGGCGAGCTCGAGCGGAGCCGCGCCGGCGAGCGGAGCGACGAAGAAAGCCGCTAGCTAGCCATGCCGGCGAGCGGAGCGTGGCTAACCGTCGCGGACTATAAGACGTGGGCGCGGATCGACTCCGCCGACACGACGGACGACGCCGCCATAGGCGACGCGGTCGCCGCGTCTATGGAAGCCCTCGAGATCCGCGCTCCGCTCGCCTTCGCCGTGGACGACGTGGGAGCTCCGCTCGTGGCGGACTCCCCGTCGCTCACCCAAGCCGGACTCCTACTGTCGAATCGCCTTATGGCTCGCCGTAACTCGCCGGACGGGATCGTGGGAGTCTCCGATATGGGGACCGCCCAAGTCCTGTCCTATGACGCGGACATAACCGCCCTCGTCTCGCCGTGGACGGAGATGGTGGTGGGATGAGCTCCGCCGCCGCCGCCGCGGACATATGCGCCAAGCTCCGAGCTGCGGGGATTCGTGCCACGACCGACGCCGGCGCGCTCACCCCGCCGGCGGTCCTCGTCCCCCCGCCCCGCCGCGTCTATGACGTCGCCTGTGGCTACACCGCGATATGGAACGTCCACGCCATCGCGCCGGCGATCACCGGAGGCGACCGGATCACGTGGGGACAGCTAGACGAGCTCGTGGACGCCATCGCCTCCGTCTATGCGGTGGAGCTCGCCCAACCCGGAGCGTACGTCCTTGGACCGAACACTCTTCCTAGTTACCTCGTCCAATTCTCAGAAGGGATCGACTAGTGGCAATCAACGAATCGCGTCTCCAGAATGGGACGCTCAAGCTAGGGCCCACCGGGACGGGACAGATGGACGCGTCCTGTCAGATCACTAACGTCCGGATCACCTCCGCCTACTCCGATGACGGGGACGCCGTTACCGTCCTATGCGGGGACACGAAGCCGCCGCCCCGCAAGCTCGACGGACACAAGCTCGAGGGGACATTGGTCCAAGACTTCGACGTCGACGCGGTCGCGCCGGCGGTAGGCGGGGTAATCAAGTACCTATGGGACCACGATCTCCAAGTGGTCGCCTACGAGTACGTCCCCAACGACGTCGCCACCTGTCCCACGATCACCGGGACGGTAATGATCGAGATACCGGCGGAGACCTACGGAGGCGACGTCAACAAGCGCGTTACGTCTGACTTCTCTTGGAACATGCAAGAGAAGCCCACCTTCGCCGTCGCCTAGTGCTCGAGCTCAACCTAAAGGGAGCCGCCGAGCTCGCCTCTACCCTGGCGATCGCCGCCGCCGCCTTCGAGGATCTCCAAGAGGGATTCACCGCGGCAGCGGAGATCATCCAGCGGGCCCAATCCTCCGCCGCACCCCGCCGGACCGGACGTCTCGCCGGCGGGATGCAGCTCCGCTACGAAGGACGTAACTCCGCCATGCTCACGAACCCCCTCGTCTATGCGGTCCCTATCCATTGGGGGAGGCGAGCTCACAACATAGAAGCGAACCCCTACGTCCTTCGAGCTGCGGACCGGACGGAGACCGCTTGGAACCGCGCCATAGAGGACGACGCGCAGCGGACCCTAAACGGGGTGCGAGGTGCCTAGGGTCCGGCTTCAAGCGGACGTGGACCTATGGCTAGGGTCCGACGTCTTTAGGGTCCGGACCAACGCCGGCGACCAGATCACCGCGGAGCGAGCGGTGGGCGATAACCCTATGGGAAAGCCCTTCGACCAGTCCTTCCACGTCTACTACGTAGCCTTCAAGCGGAAGTACCCCGATCACCCTTGCGCGAAAGCCTACGGGACCTTCATAGGCGAGCTCTCCGCCTTCGAGGAACTAGACGAGCTCGAGGACGCGACGGACGTCCCTTTAGTGACGTCTACCCCTCCGGAGGGATCGGACGTCTCGCCGTGAAGCTCGCCGTAGAGACCGGAGTCCCCGCGAGGGAGTGGCTCGAGGATCCGGTAGCCATGCTCACCGCGGCGGAGATCATGGCGGAGCGAGCGGAAGAGCTCGAGCGGGCCCGGAAGTAGGACGCCATGCCGGCGAAGCTACTCGTCCAGCTAATCGGGGACAGTACCTCCGCCGTCGCCGCCATAAAAAAGACGGGGACCGCCGCCAAGGATACGGAGACCGCCGCCAAGAAGAGTGGCTCCGCGTGGAGCGGGGTGGGGAAGGTAGCCGCCGCGGTGGGCGGAGCCTTCGCCGCCGCCAAGATCGTAGGCTTCGCCAAGGACTCCGTAGCCGCCGCGTCCGACCTTAACGAATCATGGTCCAAGGTGGGGGTAGTTTTCGGGAAGTCCGCCGGCGAGGTTTACAAGTGGAGCACCTCGTCCGCGACCGCCATCGGACTATCGCAGCAGAAAGCCCTAGAAGCCGCGTCCACCTATGGCAACCTCGCCGTAGCCCTAGGACTCCCCCCCGCCCAAGCCGCCAAGATGAGCACCTCGCTAGTAGGACTCGCCGGCGACCTCGCCTCGTTTAACAACGTCCCCGTAGGCGACGCCCTCGACGCCCTCCGCTCCGGCCTTACCGGCGAGGTGGAGCCCCTCCGCCGCTTCGGGGTGAGCCTGTCTCAAGCCCAAGTGCAAGCGGAAGCCCTCCGGATGGGACTGGCGAAAGCCCCTGTCGATATGGCGAAGGTGACGACGCAGACGGCGCGCCTGGCGATGGCCCAACGCAACGCGGCGGAGGCGACGAAGAAATACGGAGCCAACTCCAAGCAAGCCCAAGCCGCGAACCTCGCCGTCTCGAGCTCGCAGCAAGCCCTAACGAAGAGCATGGCCGGCGGGAAGGTGGAGCTCACCGCGGCACAGAAAGCCCAAGCGACCTACTCGCTCATAATGCAGCAGACCGCCGTAGCCCAAGGCGACTTCGCCCGGACCTCGAGCGGTCTCGCCAATCAACAACGGATCGCCGCCGCCCAATTCGAGAACACGAAGGCGACCCTAGGGACCGCGCTACTCCCCGTCGTCAACACCTTCGCGCAGCTCTTAACCTCCACGCTCATCCCCGCCCTTACCGTCGTGGCGAACGTGATTAAGAACAACTCGACCGCGTTTCAGATCATCGTAGGGGTAGTGGTCGCGATCGTCGCCGTATTCAAGATATGGACCGTCGTCACGTGGGCCCTCAACTCCGCCCTACTGGCGAACCCTATCTTTTGGGTAGTCGCCGCCGTGGTCGCGCTTATCGCCGTGATCGTGATTATCGCCACTAAGACGCAATGGTTCCAAGCGATATGGAAGGCGGTCTCGTCCGCGATGGTGGCCGCGTGGAACGCGACCACTCGAGCGATCGCCGTCGCGTGGAACGCCACCGTAGGCGCGATCGTGGGCGCGTGGAACGCTACCTATCGGGTGATCTCCGGAGTCTTTAGGGCGATCCTTGGCGCGGCGATGGCGGTATGGGGGTGGATCCGTGGGAACTGGCCCCTCTTGTTGGGGGTAATTACCGGGCCCTTCGGGATGGCGGTCGTCCTGATAATTCGCTACTGGTCAAGTATCTCCGGATTCTTCGCCGGGATCGTGGGCGCGATCGGGGGAGCCTTCTCGCGCGTCTACGGACTGATAACCGCGCCCTTCGTCACCGCCTTTAACTACGTGAAGTCCATAGTCGAGGGGGCCCTATCGTGGATCTCCGCTCGAGTGAGCTCCGTTATGTCCGTGGTGACGGGAGCGATCAACACCGCGAAGTCCGTCTACAACACCTTCGCCCGGACGTGGAACGCCATCCAAGTAACGCTCCCCACCATCGACACTCACATACCGGGAGTGGGGAAGGTGGGCGGGGGGACGATCGGGATGCCAGACCTTCCGATCCTCGCCGCCGGCGGACTGATGACGCGGAGCGGTCTCGTGTTCGCCCACGCCGGCGAGGTGATCTCCCCCGCTCCGGCCCGAGCTCGAGGGGACTCGCCGCTCGTCCAGATCGTTAACGCTCACTTCTCGGAGAAGGTGGACGTCGCCGTCCTAGGTCGCCGTCTGGCGTGGGAGCTCGAGACCGCGGGGGTATGAGGACGTGGACTGTATCCGCCGCGCCTGGCTCGTCATGGGGACGAGGACGCTCGAGCTCGAGGACGACCTAGCGGGGTATGCCGCGATCGAGCTGGACCTAGGCTTCCCCGAAGTCCGCGAAGTAGTGTCCGCCCGCCCCGGAGCGGACGGGGTGGACGATCGGACGTCGCTAATGGGATCTCGAGCGATCTCCGTAAACGTCCGGAACTTCTCCGGGACCATGACGCCGGACGAGGTGGCTACCCTCTTCGCGCCCTTCATGCTCCCTAGCGCGCGACCGGAGCTCCACTACGTCCTAGACCGCCCTGGCGCGCCGGAGCGTATGGCGGTCGTCCGCTCGAGCGGATACGGATGGCCCATCACCGGACAGCGGAAGCGGGAGATCCACCTATCTTGGATCGCCGCGGATCCCATCTTCCGCGACCCCGCCCAACGCTCGAGCTCGAGCCGCTCCGGATCCACGACCACTCCGGGACGCACCTATCCGCTCGACTACCGGACCTACACCTCGAGGACGTACCCCCCTGGCGGGGGATCCGCCACGACGGGGGAGATCGCCTCGCCTGGCGACGTCCCCGTCCGTCCGCTACTGCGCATCTTCGGACCGATCACGGATCCCCGCGTGGAGATTCAAGTAATGGACCCCGCGACGAAGGTGGCGGACTATGCGATCGCCTTCGTCACCGGGACCATTATCGACCCCGGACATTGGATCGACCTCGACACCGACCGCCGGACCGCCCTATGGGACTCCGACCCCTTACAGTCCGCTATGTCGGACGTGGACTGGCAGACGTCCACGTGGCCGCACCTTCCCCCCTCGCCGGCGATCTCCTATTTCAACCTCTACGGGGACTCCACGTCCGGAGTCTCTCAAGTAGAGGCGACGTGGATGGATGGCTACCTAACGTGAGCGATCCCCTCGTCCCCGCTGGCCGCGAGCGGTGGAGGCTAACCGTCCACCGGAGAGACTTCGCCTCGACCTCCTACGCCAAGGCGACGGGGGTAACGGAGCTCACCGACGCCCGGAGCCGTCGCCTCGAGCTGGCCCTTAACGCGCCGGCGAAGCTCACCTTCACCATCGACGGACACTCGCCCTCCGCCGCCTACGTCCAAGAGCTCACTACGGAGATCATGGCGTGGCGATGGGACCCCGAGCTCGCCGCGGACCGCCTTATGTTTCGAGGGGTAGTGTCCGCTTCGGAGGACGTGGCGAGCGAGACCGTCCATAGCGTGAACTTCTCCGCCTTGGACTATCTGTCCATGCTCAACCGTCGCTATCTGACCAACGCGACCGATTGGACGCAGACGGGACGAGATCAAGACCTATGGGTATCGGATCTCTTGGCTCGAGCGGTCGCCCTCACCTCGAGCGGGGGGACGTCGCTCACCCCCGGATCCCACCTTCCCCTCGCCCTTCTCACCGTCAACCCGGACGGATCCTTCCGCGATACCTACTCCGGACGTCTCCGCGACCGCACCTATCAGGGACAGCAATCCATAGGCGCGGCGATCACCGACCTCGCCTCTTGTATCGACGGATTCGACGTGGACGTACGCTTCGCCGCGGATACGGACGGGACGGACTATCTCCGGATCTTCTATCCGTCCCAAGGGATCTCGAGGCGGGATCTCATGCTCGCCTACGGATCGTCCGTCTCCGGCTTCACGCGCTCCGCCAATAGCGCGGACCTTGGATATGCGAACTACGTCCGGACGATCGGGGACGCCGGCGGGACCGAGGGGGCCCCTCAACTATGGGCGGAGTCCATCGGAGCGGACGCTAACGACGTGGGCCGGATCGGGGTGGGGGTATGGATGGCCGCGACAAGCGAGACGGACGTAAAGGTTAAGCAGACGCTCCAAGAGAAGGCGGACGGGGTGCTCGAGGACTCCGGGGCCCTCGTCCCCTCCTACTCGCTCACGCTCCGGCCCGGATGGTATCGACCGGACACGCCGGCGATGGGCGATACCGTCCCCCTCGTGATCTCGAGCGGTCGCCTCGAGGTATCCACGACCGTCCGCGTCCAAGCGATCCGCTTCGACATTGGCGACGACGGACAAGAGGACGTAGAGATGGACGTGGGACGTCCCCGTCTCACCTTGGACGCCCTATTTCGACGGACGAAGCGCGACGTAGACGCGCTCGCGCGGAGGTGATCTCGTGACTCGCTACACCCCCCAATGGATCCAAGCCGGAACCTACGCCGCGTCCTTGGACCGCCGCCTTATCGGAGCCCTCTATCCGTCCGGCGCGATCACCGGATGCCAAGTGAAGGCGGTAGGGACGGGGATGGACGTAACCGTCGACCCGGGGACCGTCGCCGTCCCCGCGTCCAACGGGACCGGATCCGTCCTATGTACCTCCGACGCGGTGGAGACGCTCACCCTCGACCCCGCCCCGCCGGCGGGGACCGACCGCTTGGACTTGATTATCTGCCGTCCCCGCTCCATAGACCTCGACGGGGTATCGACCCAAGAGGACTTCATCTTCGACAACGTGACCGGAGCGAGCGGAGCTCCCCAAGGGACACAACCCCTCGCGTGGGTAACCGTCCGCGGCGGAGCCGCGTCCATCGCCGCCGGCGACGTCCAAGATATTCGCTTCGACTTCGCCGTCCCTACCGCGATGCCCGCCGCCTGGCCTCCCAACCATCCCGGGAAAGCCCTCGTCGCCTACCACCGCGCCACTAGCGCCGGACAAGCGATCCCTACCGGAGCGTGGACGAACCTCACGAACTGGACGACCGCCGCGACCATAGACCTAGGCGGAGGATCGTGGGACGCCGCCACTAACTCCTATGTGATCCCCCACAAGGGACTCTACCTAGTGAACGCCGCCCTCAATATGTACCTAACGGGGACGACCTTTACTAACCGCCAAGTGGACTTCGGACTTCAAGTGAACGTAAACGGAGTGGGAGCCGGACTATGCCTGATCTCGAAGAACATGGGAGTCCTAACCGCCGGGACGTACGTGATCTATGAAAAGGGAAGCGAGATGAGGGTACTTAACGCCGGCGACAAACTATCCCTGTCCGCCTACTCCTATAACGCGCCGGCGAGTTACACCGTCAATAGCGGGAATACGTTTCTCGAGGTGATCGAGCTCCCCCACCCCGTCCCCTAGGAGGGATCTATGTCCTATGAAGCCCAAGCGGATCTCTACGGAGACGGAGCCTTCCAAGCGCGATGTACCTCCGCGGCGACGGAGCAAGCCGCCCAATTCTCCGACGCCCTAGCGGACGAGGTGAGGCGAGGTAACGGGGACGTCCTTCTCTGCTTCGCTCGTCTCGCCGCCGCCGGGCCCGGGATCGCGGATAAGGCGGACAACGGGGACGGGACGGTAGATCAGTCCGCGGTGACAGACGCGGACATACTGTCGCTCACTCAAGCGAATTGGCCTATCGTCGCCGCCCTCTATCCGCCGGCGGTCGCGTCGTGAGCGGGCCCGAGCTCGAGCGGGAGCGATTCGTCTCGCCGGACGGGGTGGCCCTCGAGGACGTCTCGTGGCCGGAGCCGGCGACACCCCCTCGCCTCGAGATGGCGGACGACCATAGGGGCCCGCTCGACCGCGACGAGGACGCGGACTGGCTCGAGCCGGACGATCCCCGCCGGCGCGAGGTGGAGCGGAGGCGAGGTGGCTCTTAACCGGATCCCCTATCCGTCCCCGAACTACTCGAGCCGCGGTGGAGCCGCCGTCCGCTTGCTCGTGGTCCATACCGCGGAGGGAGCGACGACCATCTCTAGCCTTGGCTCGTGGTTCGCCAATCCGGACGCCCAAGCCTCGTCCCACGCCGGCGCGGACGACACCCCCAATACGGTAGGGATCTACGTGGCGAGACCGGACAAGAGCTGGACCCAAGCGGACTTCAATCCGGAATGTTGTTCTATCGAAGCGTGCGGCTTCGCCGGATGGGGAGCCGCGGAGTGGGACGCTCACCCCGTCATGGTGGACAACATAGGACTATGGCTAGGCGAGGAAGCCGCCGCCTTCGGGATCCCGCTCCGTCTGCTAACCGCCGGCGAAGCCCAAGGCGGAGCCGCGGGGGTATGCGATCACGCCGCCCTAGGAGCTCGAGGCGGGGGACATTGGGACGTAGGCTCGTCCTTCCCTTGGACTCGAGCCCTCGAGATCGCCGGCGGAGCAGCTCCGCCCTCGAGTGGACCGCCTAGCACATCGCCGCCTAGCGCGACCGCCCCGCCCTGGCCTGGCGTCCTACTCGTGAACTTCCACGCCGGCGACGGGACGTCCACGTGGCAAGCTCGCATGGCGGAGCGGGGATGGGCGATCGCCGTGGACGATCTCTACGGGGACCAATCGGAGACCGTCTGTCGCCAATTCCAAGGCGAGGCGATGGCGGAGGGACACGACATAGGCGCGAGCTCGCCGGACGGAATAGTGGGCCCTAAGACGTGGGCCCTAGCTTGGACGAAGCCCATAACCTAGCGATGCCCTGGCGGATCAAGCGGAATGTCTACCTCGTGATCCTCGCCGCCGCCATGCTCGCCGGCGCGATCATCGTATGGGTACACAACGAGACGAGCGACACGGACCTACTCGCCGCCCTCGCCGTCGTGGGCGGACTGGCGATCCTCATAGTCGCCCTCCCCTCGAATGGCGGGGAGAAGCCCTAGGGCCCGGATCCTCGTCCTCTTCGCCGCGATCCTCGTCCTCGTCCTCGTGGCCGCGTGGGCCCTTGGCGTCCTCCTAGCCACGATCATCGCCTAGCCGGCGGAGCGGGGATCCTGGCGGATCCTAGGGCCCTCTACGTCCAATCTGGCGGTAAGCTCGTCTTACCATAGTGTGCTATACTGGTAAGCGTGCCTGACACCCCGAAGATCCCCGCCAACCGGAAGCGGTGTCCCCGCTGCGGACTCGTCAAGGACCGGAAGCGGTCCTATACCCACCGCGCGGACGGGACCATCTTCTCGTGGTGCAAGGACTGTAACGCCCAATACAAGAGAGACCGCGCGGCGAAGCTCCGCGCCGAGAAGGGACTACTACCATGACGACCGCCTACCCCTCCGGAGTGGGAGCCGCAGAGTACTTACGAGCCGCCGCCGGATGCCTACTCCGCGCCGCGGACGAGTGGACGGACGAGGACCAAGCGATCTTCGACGCCTCCAATACCGGGATCCGGACCGCCTTCGGATATCACCTCGAGGAAGTGGCCGCGACGATCCAAGCCTTCGCCCTCGAGCTCGAGCGGAAGGCGGAGGACCGCTCCGCGATCGTGCTCGTGGACCGCGACGGACTAGGGGCCCTCTAGTGGCCGCGGAGACGAGGGGAGTCCTTCCGGACTTCGTGCTCGAGCTGGCGGACATAGACGTCCAGAAGGTGAGCCTCGAGGACGCGTGGAAAGCCCTCGCTCATCTCGTGGGGGTAGCCCGCGAGATCGCCAGGGACCAATACCTCGAGCAGATCGAGCCGTGGGAAGAGGGACACGAGCCGGCGGACGTCCGCCTATGCGCCGCGTGTCTCATGGCTCCGGCGGAGGACGGGGATCGCTACTGCGCATCTTGCGCGACCGCTCCGGACCGCAGCTCGTGGACCGGAGCTCACCTCCACGAGCCGCCGGCGGACTCCGAAGGGGGGACTCGTGACTAGGCGCGAGCGGGAGGCGAACCCCTCGCCGCTCGAGCTCCGCCGGCGAGCCCTCGCCGGCGACTCCCCGCCGGACTCGTCCGATCCGTGGGCCCTTCTCGAAGAGGTGGAGGATCCTTCGGAGCTCCCTACGGTCGCGGAGTGGCTCGAGGCGGGGGGCCCTATGCGGGAGGTGGGGGCCGATGGCTAACGATCGGGGGACGATCCCCGCGGACGAGCTGCGGACTCGAGCGGGGGGGAAGCGGGGGAAGCGGTACACCTCTACGGGGGACTTCGTTTCTATGCTTAAGCGTATGGTCGCCGCCGCCGGAGCTCGAGTGGGAGACGCGGACGTGGACGATCTCGTCGCCCTCGTGGAGATCCGCCAGGATCTCGACGCGGCGATTCAGCGCGGCATAGATGGACTCCGCGAGGACGGATATACGTGGGAGTCCATTGGGAAGGGACTTGGAGTGACTCGCCAAGCCGCGCTCATGCGATGGGGACGGAAGCGCGACCTTCCGTCCGCCACCGCGTCCTAGCCCTATGGCCGGCGATCTCGAGCCGGCGAAGGGTAGAAGCGAGCTCGACATACTGCGACAGCAATTCGCCCCCGGAGCGGGGGACGACGAGCTCGCCTACTTCGCCAAGGTGGCTAACCATCTCGCCCTAGATCCGTGGGCGGGACATATCTGTCTGATGCCCATAGGCGGGGCCCACCGTCCCACGATCACCGTCGCCGGACGCCGCTTCATCGCGGACCGGACGGGGAACCTCGCCGCGATCGAGGGGCCCGTCTGGCGGGGACGGACCGTCGTCCTCGAGGACGGGACGAAGCTCCGTCCCCCCTACGAGGAAGATTGGGAGCCGGAGACGGAGACGGACCCCTACCCCTACGCGGCGCGTTGCCTCGTCCACCGGAAGGATTGGATCAAGCCGGCGAACGGGACCGCCCTATGGACGGAGTTCTCGAGGTGGACGAAGGCGGACACTCACCCTAAGACGGGGGAGGTACTCAAGCCCTCCAAGCTCTTCGAGACGTGGGAGCGGATGCCGTCTCATATGTTGGGGAAGGTGGCGGAGAGCATGGCTCTGCGGCGCGCCTTCCCCGAAGTCCAAGCCGCGATCTCCTACGTGGGCGGATCGGACGAGGACTCCACCCTTCTCCGCGAGGTGGAGGCGGAAGGCTACGTCCTAGCCTCGAGCTCCGCCGGCGGAGCGACGTCCGGAGGGGAAGCCGGAGCCGCTCCGCGGGCCCGAGCTGCGGTCCGCCGCTCGAGGTGGGAGGACGATCGCGTCCCCGATCACGTCTATGACGATCTCCCCGAAGCCCAAGGGCCCCGATGAAGCGGGACGTCCAGCTATCGCTCATCGACGGGATGGAGAAGCCCGTAGGGCCCATCCCCCAATCCGTCCAAGAGGGGACCAACGCGGACCTAATCCGCCGCCTGGCGGGGATCTACCTAACGGGGACCGTCGTGGACGTGACCTATGGGCGGGGTAAATGGTGGGACCAATGGCGACCGCCCAACCTCGTCGCCCACGACCTCGAGCTGGACGGGGTGGACTTCCGACACCTCCCCTACCCCGCCGCCGCCTTCGATACCGTCTGCTTCGATCCGCCCTACGTGGAGTCCGGTAGCCGGAGCACCTCGAGCCGGACTCACTTCCTAGACGGATACGGACTAGGGACGGAGCTCGAGTCTCGAGTCTCGCCGGAGGGGACTCGAGCGATCATGCTCGCCGGCTTCGTGGAAGCCTGTCGCGTCGCTCGCCGCTTCGTCCTCGTGAAGTGTATGGAATATGTCGCCTGGCATCGCTTCCACGATCCGCCTACGGAGGTGATCGTCGCCGGCGCGGGGATCGGATGGGAGCTCCACGACCGGATCGTCCACAACTCCGGCGGGGGGCCCGGAGGTGGCTACCGGATTAAGGACGTGAAGAGGACGCAGCGGGCCCACTCCTATCTCCTAGTGTTCGCGCCGGCGAGCTCGAGGCGGACCGCCGGAGCTCCGAGGGGGTGGGCGGGGGGCCCGACGTGAGCGCGTGTCGCTCATGCGGAGCGGAGATCCTCTGGGCCCATACCCGCGACGGTAAGCGGATCCCCTTGGACGCGGTCCCCTCGCCGGCGGGGAACGTCTACCTCAACGAGTCCGCCACCTTCGCTCGAGCCTCCGTCCTGTCCGGGGCCCTACTCGAAGCCGCTCGCTCCGCCGGCGAGAAGCTCCGGACGTCTCACTTCGCCACCTGTCCCCAAGCCGGCGAGTGGAGGCGGAAGCGTGGCTAGGCCAGGATCGCCGCTCACTCGCCAACGCTCGCCGTGGGACCGGGACCCGGGATCGGACCTCGAGATCCAAGGGGTAGAGGCGAGGTGCTATCGCCGGCGCGTGTCGGACGGGGCCCTCGTCGCCCTCGTCGCCCTCGAGCCGGAGGGATGGCATCTCTCCGTTAGCTTCCGGTCCCATCGGGGGACGCTCACTCGCTATCCGTCGTGGGACGAGCTGGCCCACGCTCGCTACGAGCTCCTACCGGCGGAGATTACGGTCGCCATGATCCTCCCCCCGCCGGACGAGTACGTCGCCCTCCACGACACGACCTTCCACCTTCACGAGCTCCGGCCCGATGGCTAGGGCCCGCCTTACCCCGCTCGAGCTCGCCTACCGCGCCAAGCTCGAGGAAGAGTGGCGGGACGAGGTGGTGGACGCCGCTCACCGCTTCGGATGGCTCGTCGCCTACTTCCGTCCGGCGAGGACGGAGAAGGGATGGCGGACCCCCGTAGGCGCGGACGGTAAGGGATGGCCGGACCTCGAGCTCGTCCGCGACCGGATCCTCCACGTGGAACTAAAGCGCGAGCTAGGCGAGCTCGAGGACGAGCAGAAGGAATGGCGGAAGCATCTCATCGCCGCCGGCGCGGAGTATTACGTCTGGCGTCCGTCCGATATGGACGAGGTGATCGCCGTCCTCCGCCGGCGGGGAGCTGCGTCGTGAAGCCGGAGGGGGCGATCCCGCTCGAGCTCGTGCCTATCGAGCTGCGCAACGCGCGCCGCTTCGTGGTCGCCCATCACTCCCACGCCGGCGACGTCCGCGCCTGGCGTTTCGGGGTGGGAGTCCTCGCCGCCGGCGAGCTCGTGGGGGTGGGGATCGCAGCTCGACCGAAGGCGGGGGGACTCGACTCCGGTAGGGCCCTCGAGATCACGAGGGTAGCCACGATCGGGACCCCTAACGCGTGCTCGAGGATCTACGCCGCGCTATGCCGCGCCGGCGGGGCCCTTGGCTACGTGGAAGCGTGGACGTACACCCTCGAGGGGGAGTGTGCGGTCTGTCCTCGAGCCGCCGGCTTCGTGGAGTCCCCGCCGCCCAAGGCGGAGCCCCGCTCGTGGAACCGTCCCCAACGCGTCCGCGTGGAAGTCAACCTCTTCGGGGAGACCACTACCCCGATCGGACCTAAGCGGAGATGGCGACGGGAGCTCCGGCCTTGAGGTGGCTCCGATGGTGGCTCGAGCTCGAGCGGGCCCGCCGCGCCGCCTACCGGGCCCGGGGCCCGCTCGCCGTCGCCCTGGCGAATCGGACCCTAGAACGCGTCCGGATGAACGGACCAAGATAGACGGACCTACCCAACGCGACGAAGCGGGCCCTTATGGGGGGCCCGCTCCTAACGAATCACTCGAGGGGAGTTATCGCTTATGCCCAAGATACCCACAACGGGGGACGCGAATCACGGATCCACCTTCCCCCCTACTGCCTTCGTCCAGCGGGGGACTTGCTCCGGTCTATGTCGTGGCTTCGGTCTCGAGGTGGTCCCCGTCCTTCTCGAGCTCGAGCGGGGCCCTGGCGGGGCCCACGAGATGCAGCTATGCGCGGAGTGTTTGGCGGACTTCGCCGTCGCCCAAGAGCTCGTCCGGGGCCGCGTCTACCTCTTGGACGTGGACCGCAATTGGAAGCTCGTCGCCGCCACCCCGAAGGACGGGGGATCGTGGAATGGGATCCTGGCGTGAGCGGGGACCCTATCCCTATCTGGCGGAAGAAAGCCGCCCGAGCTCTAGTGGAGTCCTGTCCCGCGCCCTATGACCGGACCTTGGACGCCATGCTCCGCGTTGGCCTGTCTACCGGCGAGGTATACGCCGCGCCGGAGACGCTCGCTCGAGTGGCGAAGTCCTCGAGGCGGACCGTCCTCCGCCATCGGACGTGGCTCGCCGGCGCGGGGTACGTGGTGAAGGTGGGCGGGGGATACCGGGGCCGGATCGCTCGCTACCGGATCCCCGCCCTCGTGGGAAAGAGTGTCAAAGAGTGCCAATCTGGCACCCAATCCGTAGGGGAAAGAGTGCCAATCTGGCACGCGGACCCGGTAGTACCCGCTCACGTAGTGAGCGCGGGTACTACTACTAACGCGTATGCCTCGCCGGCTTCGAGCTCGAGCACGTGGAAGGCGGATCTCCGTCCCCTCGAGGACGCTCCGCTTCCCCTTCCATCGCGCCGGCGATCCGTGGACGTCCGCTTCGTGGACGAGGCGAGCTCGTGAGCTCCGACCAAGGACGCTTCGAGGGGATGGACGTCCCCGTAGATCCGGAGGCGAGGTGGGGGAGCCTGGCCCTCGAGTGGATCCGGACGCTCCCCGCCGGCGACACCCGCACCTACACGAGCGAGGACGTGACTCGAGCGATAGGACTACCGGACGAGCCTGGCTCGCCGGCGAATGGCGCGGTAGGCGCGGCGATCGCTCGAGCTCTACGCCTAGGGTGGATCGCTCGAGTGGGCGACACTCCGGCCCGTAACGTCCGCCAGCATGGCGCGAGGATCGGGGTATGGCGGAGGCTACGGACCTAGGCTCGAGGCGGTCCACCTAGACACGACCGAGGGGAGGTGATCTCGTGGCGATCTCCGCTAGTGCTCGAGCTCGTCTGCCAAGGGGAGCGTACGTCTACGGTCCACGCTCGAGCGTGGGCGGACGGGGACGGAAGTCCTATCCGATCGACACCCCCGCTCGAGCTCGAGCCGCCCTGTCTCGAGCTGCGCAGAAGGGGACGAGCGGTAGCTATGCGAAGGTGGAGCGAGCGGTCGTCCGCCGCTATCCGCAGATCGCTACTCGCCACTCGCCGGCGGGGAGCTCCACGATCTCGAGACGGAGTGGCGGTCGGGGTGGCGGTCGCCGCTCCGTCGCTACTCGCCGGCGATGAAGCCTCCGCCTTACGCCCCGGATCTCGAGCTCATCGGATGGATGGAGGGGAGACGCTACCGTCCCCGCCATCGCCGGCGATGGTGGGCCCGATGGTGGAGGCGACGTGGGTAGAAGCCGGAGCACGATCCGCCGTATCCGTCCGGAGCCTGGCGAGCTCCACGCCTACCGTCCGGGCCCGGTAGACGAGCGGGGACGTACCGTCTGCCGTAGATGCGGGGAACTATGGGAGTCCCCCGTCCACGTCCACGACGTCCGGACGTCGCCCTTCTCCGGCCCTCGAGTAGTCCCCTAGCCATGCCACCTAATCCCCGCTGGCCGCGGGGGTGGGAGCGGACGAGGCGGACGGTACTGGCGAGGGATGGCTACGTCTGTCGCCTCGAGCTCGAGGGGTGCGAGGGGGTGGCTACCCACGTGGACCACGTACTACCCCGCCGCTACGGGGGGAGCGACGAGCTCGCCAACCTCCGAGCTGCGTGCTCGAGCTGCAACCTCAAGCGTGGGGACGGACGCTCGCCGTCCACCCCGCCCGTCTCGTCATGGTAGGCG
>Ga0126371_10001461_pt1 | contig 20011 bp, 21 predicted proteins | sample PanSoiMetaPlot_4_FD_110145 | JGI IMG/M metagenome (GOLD analysis project Ga0126371, IMG submission 110145) | Tropical forest soil microbial communities from Panama - MetaG Plot_4 | ecosystem: Environmental > Terrestrial > Soil > Tropical forest > Bulk soil | place: Panama | collected 2016-02-17 | reverse complement strand
TTCATGCGGAAGGCGCTGAACCTGGCGATTGACGGCGTCGAGATGAACCAACTCCGCGCCATCATGGAGCTGGAGATCACCCTGATGGAGCACGAGGGCGAGGCCGAGGCGATAGTATTCGAGGCGGCGGGCGGCTATTCGCCGACTATCGGGATTATCGGCGCGGTGCTCGGGCTCATGCAGGTGATGAAGAACCTGGCGAACATCGAAGAGGTGGGGCACGGCATCGCGACAGCCTTTGTGGCGACGGTTTACGGGGTGGCGATAGCGAATATCTTTCTACTCCCAGCCGGCAACAAGCTTAAGGCGCGCGTCAAGGAGGAAGTCAAGATTCGGGAACTCGCGCTGGAGGGCATTCTGTCGGTGGTGGAGGGTCTCAACCCGAAACTGATCCGGACGAAACTGGAGGCGTATGCGCCTGCCAAGGCGGCCGCCGACAAGAAGGCCAAGGCCAAAGTGGAGGCGGCGGGGAAGCCGGCGCCGGCCGAGGGCTGAGATGGCGCGCAGGAAGAAGGCGCACGGGGAGCACGAGAACCACGAACGCTGGCTGGTTTCCTACGCCGATTTCATCACCCTGTTGTTCGCATTTTTCGTGGTGATGTTCGCTTCGTCTCAGACCGATAAGGCCAAGGCCAAACAGGTATCAGACTCGGTGAAGGAGGCGATCGAAGACGGGGGAATCCAAGCCAAGGTTAGGGAGGTTCTGGGCGGAACCGTGGATGAGAAGGGCAACGGCAACGCTCAATTCCGAGGCCCCGGCGGCGTCCAGAGGATGAAGAATCCACCCAAGGTCGAGCCAGACGAGAAGCCCAAGGTCGAGGCGGAACTGCTACCTTCGTTGACCTACCTCAACAAAGAATTGGAGGACGCCATCAAGGCGGGCAAGGTGGAAGTGCACCTGGAGCCGCGAGGCCTGGTGATCAGCCTGCGGCAGGCGGCGTTCTTCCCGTCAGGGGAAGATACGATCGCCCCGGACACGTTTCAGACGGTCCAGAAGATCGCCGAAGTCATCGGAAAGCTGCGGAACCTGGTTCGTCTGGAAGAGCATACCGATGCGATCCCCATCCACACGGCGCGATTCGACAGCAACTGGGATTTGTCGGCCAAGCGGGCGATCGCGATGATGAAACTGCTCACTGGCAATTTCGAACTTCCCAAAGACCGCTTTTCGATCGCCGGCTATGCGGAGACGGCTCCGGTGGACACCAATGACACCGCGGAAGGCCGGGCTCACAACCGCCGCGTCGATATCGTGATTTTAAACCAGCAAGCCCTCATCGGCGAACCCGGCAAACTCGCGGCAGCGGCGCCGGCCAGTCCGGCCAAACCCGTGCCGGGCACCGGCAAGCCGTCACCGGTAGCAATCACAGCAAAGCAATAACGGGCGTGTAATTGCTCAAAGGTTTCGGGGAACTATGCCGAAACTGTCCACTGTTTACTTTCAGGAACTGGAATATACGAACGATTCAATTTTCGATTTTCCAGTAGGAATCCCGGGCTTCGAAGATCAAGTGGCCTTCCTCTTTGTGGAGCAGCCAGCCACACGGCCCTTGATCTTCATGCAGAGCCTGCTCAACTCCTGCCTTTGCTTCCTTGCAGTGCCGGCGTTGACGGTCGATCGGGAGTATCGCCTGAATCTTTCCGCGGATGATCTCGCTACGTTGGGTATGAAGCCCGAGGACCCGCTCCGGATCGGCACCGATATCGGCTGCTTTGTTCTGCTGACTGTGTCCGAGGATGCGGCGCCCACGGTCAACATGATGTCGCCGATTGTGGTCAATTTGCGGTCCCGGAAGGGAGTCCAGGCGATCCCCACGACGTCGGAATATTCTCTCCGCCAGCCGCTGGTCATGGAGAAAGAGACGGCCCCATGCTCGTGATGCGCCGGCGGGCCGGGGAGAGTCTGCTCATCGGAGACGATATAGAAATCGAAATCCTCGAGGTCGGCCCTACACGAGTCAAGCTGGGAATTGTCGCGCCGGCCAACCGGGCAATCACGCGCAAAGAGGTGATTCTCACGCGCACGGAAAACGTGACGGCGGCCCGCAACGCGTCCCCCGAGATGATCGCCTGGCTGAGCCGTACGCTCGAGCCGGTGTTATCCAAAGATAACCGTCAAGGCGCCGACACGGCGACCGGGAATCGCGCCCGCGATCACAGGACGTCGCCGGAAAAACATTAGAACCCGCAAGGCGTGCCCCCGATATGAAAGGTGAAGATACTTCGGGTATCCGAGAAAAAAGGAGAACCCGGACCTGCGCATGACGCGCGGGACGTATCGGAAAACAGGATGTTTTATCCATGTCACTTACCGTTCAAACCAACATTGCATCGCTGATTGCTCAGACCAACCTGAACATCAACAGCGAGTTCATGACGCAGACGATTACGCGATTGACTTCGGGCTATCGCATCAATTCGTCAGCGGACGACGCGGCCGGCCTCGTCATCGCCAACCAATACCGCAGCAATATCGCGGAGTTGACGCAGGGCATCCGTAACGCCAATGACGGCGTCAGCACACTGCAGATTGTCGACGGCGGTCTGAACAACATCAGCACCATGCTGGACCGAATGAAGACGCTGGCCACCGAATCTTCCAGCGGCACGTTCAGCGGCAACCGCGCCACACTGGACCAGGAATACCAACAGCTCGTGGGCGAAATCACGCGGCAAGCGTCGAACATCGGCCTCAACTCAGGCGGCTCGAACAACTCGGTGATCAACGTATATATTGGGGGCGGCAGCGTACAGGCCAACTCCCAGATCAAGGTGGACTTGAGCGGCAGCGGCAACACCGTCGATGCCACCGGCTTGGGTGTCAATGGTACGACTCTGCTAGCTCCGGGATCGGCCTTCGGCAGCGTCAACCTCAATGCAGTAACGAATCTGTTGACGGGTAGCGGTACTGGTACATCGCAGGTCCTCACCTTCCAGCTGGCCGGTGGTCAGAGCTTTACGGCTACCATTACGAGCTCGTCGACGCTGGGCATCACTGTCCAGAACGCGCTCTCACAGTTGAACAGCGCACTCTCGCCGCACGGTCTGGCGGCCTCCATCGATCCGACTACCGGGCACCTGCTCATTTCCGGCGGCGTGGCGTTCACGGCTACGGCAGCCGCGGCGGGAAGCGGCACCGGTTTGGTCGCGGCTACCGACACCTCCACCAACGGGACCCTGTACCAAGTGGGCCAGACCAGCCCCAGCAACAAACCGAATGGCACGTTCGCGGCTTTGAGCGGAACCGATCAGGAGTTGCTCACCTTCACTTCCGGCACCAACACAGTGAACGTCACGCTGAACGTGGGCAATGCCAACAACGTGAGCAACGCGCTTGCGACTCTCAACAATTCATTGGCAGGCCTCGGCATTTCGGCGGTTCTGGACACCAACGGCACCGGTGTCGCGTTCCAGAGCGCCAACGCGTTTTCGGTAACGAAGGCGGTAAACACCGTCGCCAACGGCGGTCAAACAGGTGTGTTTGCAGCTACGACGGGTGCCGGGTTCACCGACAACTCGGTTGCCCCGACCATCACAGCCGGCGTCACCAGTAACGCGCTTTCGGCAATCACCGCTGTCAACAGCGCCATCGCCCACCTCGGCAACGTGCAAGGTGCAGTCGGCGCCGGTGAAAACAAACTGAACTACGCCATCGGTCTGGCCACCTCCCAGATCACGAGCTTCTCAGCCGCCCAGTCCCGCATTCGCGATGCAGATATGGCCGCTGAAGCCGCCAACCTGACCAAGGCCCAGATTCTCCAGCAGTCTTCGGTTGCCGCCATGGCGCAGGCCAATTCGGCTCCGCAAGCGGTCCTGGCGCTCTTGAAGTAAGTTGAGTCCGCGGTAGTTACGCTGTGGGCCGGCCTTACCAGGTTTGGCCCACATCGTGCATTCAGGTTTCGACTATGGGCACTATTCCTACGCCGGTCTTTCAGGGGCAGAGTCAGTTTGCCAGCGATTTTCAGCAGGTGCTGACGCGGGCGGTGAATATTGCATCGCTGCCCATGCAGCAGATGCAGAACGATTTAACGACCTTCACGAATCAACAAAATGCCTTGGGCGGGTTGTCGGCCAATTTTGCCGCCCTGCAAACCGCGCTCCAGGGCATCGGGTCGGCGGCCACCAGCGTCACCACGACGTCATCAGACTCCACTGCGGTTTCCGCGAGCGCCACATCGAGCGCTCTTCCCGGAACGTACAGCGTCCAAGTCACTACACTCGGTTCGTATACGACCACCATCAGCAGTGCGGGTACTCCGTCGGTTACCGACCCCACGAGCGGCAACATCAGTTCAGGGGCCAGCTTCACTCTGACCATCAATGGCACGGCACATACCATCACGCCCACCGGGACCTCACTGAACTCGCTGGCCTCGGCGATCAACGGTGCTGGCCTCGGCGCGCAGGCAACCGTAGTCAACGTCGGCTCCACCTCCAGCCCCGACTACCGGTTGTCGGTGACCAGCACCAATCTCGCCCGGGACACGATGCAACTGAACGATGGATCGAAGAATCTGCTGACTACCCTGTCCACAGGAGCGGCCACAAGTTACACGGTCAACGGCGTCAGTACGACCAGTAGTTCGCCGCAAGTTACCCTGGCTCCCGGCCTGACGGTGAGCCTGTTACAGCAGACAGCTTCGCCGGTAACCATCACTGTGGCTCCGAACACAGCCGCGCTGAGCACGGCCCTTTCCGGTTTTGCGAGCGCGTACAATGCCGCCGTCGACGCACTGGGCCAGCAGCACGGGCAAAACGCGGGAGCGCTAGCGGGGCAGAGCACCATCTTGACGCTTGGTCAGGCCTTGAGCTCGATCAATCAATACGCCAGCCCGGGATCCAATCCCCTGTCTCTGGCCAGCGTAGGGTTGAATCTCGATAAGACCGGGCACTTCAGTTTTGACCCGTCCGCGCTGAACAACCTGAGCCCCTCAGCCGCGCAGCAGTTCTTCGGCAGTCTTACTTCCGGAGGTTTCTTGCAAGCCGCAAACACAACTTTGACTGCAATAACGGACCCCAACACGGGCATTATCCAGAGCAGTCTCGCGACGCTGCAGACCGATATTACCAACCAGAACAGTCTTATTGCTGAGCAGCAAGACCAGATCACTCAGATGGAGAACGCTCTGCAGCAGCGACTTTCCCAGGCGGATGCGGCCCTGGCCACGCTGGAAGCTCAGAACTCATTCTTTACGAGCGTGCTGAGCACGACCAACGCCAATAACTTTGTCGGACACTAAATGAACGAAAAGCTCTCTACGATCGAGCGGGACTTGCGGCGTGCGGTGGAGTGCCGTCACTTTGCGGAGATCCAGCGCCTGGTTTGTTCGTTTTGCGAGGCCGCAGAGGCGCAAATTAAGGCGCTGCCGCCCGGGGATCCCCGCATTCAAGAGATCGGAAACATGACGCTGGAACTGCTGCAGTGGTGCCGGACGATGGTGCAGTCGGCGCGCGAATGCCTGGTTCTCGAGCTGAGTCAGATTCCCAAGGTCAAGCGCTACATTCCGGCAGCCGCAACCGTGCCCGCGGCGTTAAGTCTGAACGTCTGAGTCTCCCGGCCTGTCAAACCGCTGACGCGTCACTGGCTTGACGCCATGCAGCGCCTTTCAGCGCGCGTCTTTTCACGCAGATAGTCCGCTCTCGTAGTGGAACCCGGCTTGCTTTGTGGGATCTGCTGTGATCGATGGGTTGACCGACAGTCTCGAGAAGTATATGGACCTTCTGAGCGCGCGCCAGAAGGTGGTGGCGTCGAATATCGCCAACGTCGATACGCCGGGTTACAAGACCAAGGACCTGAATTTCCAGGCTGAGTTTCAGGCGGCCAGCTACCTGAATAATCCATTGCCGGTGGAAGTGCCGGATTTGCCGGTGAAGAACGACGGCAACAACGTCAGCCTCGACCGCGAAGCGCGGCTGCTGGCCGAAAATAACCTGCGCTTTACCCTGGCCTCGGTCCTGATTCGCAGTGATCTGGCGACCATTAAGAGCGCCATCAACGAAGGGAAGACCTCCGCATGAGTCTGCTATCGGCGTTGTCGGTTAGCGCGTCGGGAATGGCGGCGCAACGGGTGCGTTCGGAACTGCTCGTGGAGAACATCGCCAACTCCGAAACCACACGCACCGCCGAGGGCGGTCCATATCGGCGCAAAGATGCGGTCTTTTCGAGCACGCCGGTGCCGTCTGCGTTCTCATCTCTGCTGGACGAGCAGATGGGCAGTTCGCTGATGGGCGTCACGGTAGCCGGCGTCTCGGTGGATACACGCGAGCCGGATCGCCGCTACATGCCGGGCCATCCGGACGCGGACAAGGACGGGTATGTCGCCATGCCACGCATGAATCCGGCCGAAGACATGGTCGATCTGATGAGCGCGACGCGCGGCTACCAGGCGAACGTTTCCGCGATCTCGTCCGTCAAGGACATGATTCAACGCTCGATTGACATCCTACGCTAAGCCAGGAAGATCCAATGACAGGTCCGATTACCTCGATCAACCCGATTCCCAATCTGGCGGCGATTCAGCCTGCCGGTCAATCGTCAGAGCCCGGCGCGTTCCAGAGCGTCCTCAGTGGAGCCATTCAGACCATCGAGTCAGCGAACCAAGGCGCCACCACGGCGGTTCAGAAGTTTCTGACCGGCGAGAACGAAGAGCTCCACACCGCGGCTTTGGCCGTGCAGAAGGCCAACCTCATGTTCGATCTCGGCCTGCAGGTTCGCAATAAGGTTGTGGACGCCTACCAGCAGATCATGCAAATGCAGATGTAGCCCGGGAGCCTGACGTCACGTGAAAAAGCTCTGGGCCGGTCTTTCCAACTCTCAACGGATTTCGATTATCGCGGTGGCCGTGCTGACGGTGGCGGGCCTGTATGCGTTCAGCCAGTGGCGTCATGAAAGCGATTTCCGGCCTCTGTATACCGGAATGGCGCCGGAAGACGCGGCGGCGGTGGTTCAGAAGCTGCGGGAGAGCGGCGTCGAGTATCGCCTGGCGGACAACGGGGCAACGGTTCTAGTGCCGTCGGCAAAGCAGGCGGAGTCACGCCTGACGCTCGCCGCGGCGGGATTGCCCAAGAGCGGCCGAATCGGCTTCGAGCTGTTCGACAAGAGCAATTTCGGAGCGACCGAATTCGTCGAGCACATCAACTATCAGCGGGCTCTGGAGGGCGAGTTGGAGCGCTCCGTTATGTCCTTGGCGGAAGTGGAGCAGGCCCGGGTTCATATCACGATGGCCAAGGACTCGGTCTTTCTCGAGCAGCAACAGCCCGCCAAAGCGAGTGTGATGGTCAAGCTGCGGCCGCACTCGCAGATTTCTCCTCAGAACGTGATCGCCATCGCTAACCTGGTAGCTAGCGCCGTTGAAGGACTGGCGCCGGAATCGGTTTCCGTGGTTGATATGAACGGGAACCTGTTGAGCCGGCCGCGTCGTCTCGGCGGGCCGGACGGGACGCAGAGCACGGCCGAAGCTTTAGAACTGCGCCAGCAGTTTGAGAAAGATCTCGTCACGAAGATCAAAGCGACTCTCGAGCCCGTACTGGGCGCCGATCGCTTTCGCGCCGGCGCGTCGGTGGATATCGATCTCACCAGCGGCGACCAGCAGGAAGAGACCTTCGATCCAACCAAGTCGGTTATGCTGTCGACGCAGAAAACGGAAGATGTGGTCGATCGGGGAACGTCGAACGGGATTCCCGGAACCGCCTCCAACCTGCCCCGAGGCAACTCTACGCCCTCCGCGGGCGGCGTCGGCAGCGCGCGTCGGAGCGAAAACGCGACGTTTCAGAGCAGCCGGATTGTGCGTCACACCCGAATTCCGCAAGGGATGGTCAAGCGCATGTCGTTGGCCGTTCTGTTGGACCAGACGGCGCATTGGGAAGGTCAGGGCGCGGCGCGGCACCGGGTTCTCGAACCGCCAAAGCCTGAAACCATTCAGAGCATCAAGGGACTGCTTACCGCCGCTACCGGGCTGAGCACGGAGCGGGGCGACCAGCTGATTATCGAGAGCCTGCCCTTTGAAACCACGCTCAATCCGGAACCGGCGCCAAGCGGCGAGACCCCCAAGAAGGCGGCTCCTACCGGCCCGAAATGGCTGCAATTCCTCAACGAATACAAAGATGTCATCGGGCTCGTCAGCCTGGCCATCGTGGCGGTCGTCGTTCTGTTGATCATGATGTTGAAATTCTTGCGGCCGAAGCGCCGACGCATGGATGCCGACGCGGCCCAACAGCTGGAAGGATCGGCGCGGGTATCCGAGTTGGACGCGAACCTCGCCGCGGCACAGATCGGCGCCGCCAGCCCACCGATCGCGGACGACGAAATGGAGATTACCGACCGCGTGCGGCAACTGGCCAAGCGTGACGTAAGCACGGCCGCGAACGTGGTAAGGCTATGGCTCCAGGAAAACAAGTCGTGAGCCGGTTTGACGGAATGCGCCGATGGGCACACTGAGCAAAGTTCTTCCTCACGGCGAAGGCGATGTGCGGCCGGTTAGTTGGAGGACAGGGGGTTCGGGGTCCCCGGCTACGGCGCCACCGCGAGTGGTAAGCGTAGCGTCTCCCGTTCCCCAGCCGGCGGGACCGGCGGCGAACGCGGATTTAGAAGCGCAGGTTCACCAGGAGTTACAGGTAGCGTTTGAGTCGGGTGTCCGGGAAGGCGAAACGGTGGCGCGCCAGAAACTGGAGGGAGAAGTCCGCCGCGCTGTCGAGCAGCTGGCTGTCTCGGCTTCGGAATGGGCGGCTTCTCGTGCGGAAACAATTCGCCGGGCCGAGGCCGATGTCGTGCAGCTGTCCCTTGAGATCGCGCGGCGCATCCTCCATCGCGAAGTGTCGGTCGATCCAGCCGCTTTGAGCGCCCTAGTGCGGGCAGCCCTGGAAAAACTTGCGTCCCAGCAGATTTGCTCGGTGCGGGTGCATCCAGACCAGGAGCAACTGGTGCGGGCGACCTTGGCCCAACTCGGCCGAAGCTCCGAAATCGAAGTTGTGGCCGACATGGCGCAATCGCGCGGCGGCGCGCTTTTCGAGACCGGCAGCGGCTCTCTGGACGCGTCCATTGAAACACAACTGCGAGAGATCGAGCGAGGTTTTGCCGACCGCCTTCAGGAACGACCATGACGTCCGCGATCGGTTTTAATCTCCAGCCGTACCTGGATCAGGTGCGGAACACGGAATTGTTGCCCTGGTCCGGTGAAGTCGTGGAGTTGGTCGGGATGTTGGTGGCGTCGCGGGGGCCGTCCGCCGCGGTTGGCGAGTTCTGCGAGGTGCACGCGTCGTCCGGGCGGCGTGTGCGTACGCAGGTGATTGGCTTTCGCGACGGGCTAGTACTCTCGATGCCGTTGGAGGAGATCGACGGAATCCAGCTCAAGGATCGGGTGTACGCACGCCAGCAGGAAGCTCTGGTGCCCGTCGGCCGCGATCTGGTCGGCCGCGTTCTGGATGGCTTCGGCCGCCCAATTGATCGCAAGCCGAAAATCAGGCCCCAGGCCCACTACCGCCTGTATCCCCCGGCAGGCAGCCCGATGGATCGCGAGCATATTACCGAGCCGATCGTCACCGGGATTCGGGCAATCGACGCAATGACTCTCAGCGGCCGCGGGCAGCGCATGGGAATTTTCGGCGGCAGCGGCGTTGGGAAGAGCACCTTGCTCGGATGCATGGCCCGCCACAACTCAGCCGACGTGACGGTGATCGCGTTGATTGGCGAGCGTAATCGCGAAGTGCGCGCGTTTTTGGAACAGGACATGGGTCCGGAAGGCGCAAAGCGTTCGATTGTGGTATGTGCGACGTCCGATCAACCGGCGCCCTTACGCGTCCGCGCTTGCTTTGTGGCCCTGGCCGTGGCCGAGTATTTTCGCGATCAGGGCGCAAACGTACTTTTGATCATGGACTCGGTCACCCGGCTGGCCATGGCTCAGCGCGAAATCGGACTGGCCGCCGGCGAGCCCCCCAGCCAGAAGGGTTACACGCCCTCGGTATTTAATCTTCTTCCCAAAATTTTGGAACGGGCCGGTAATTTTCCGAATGGATCGATTACCGGTTTCTTCACAGTGCTCGTGGAAGGAGACGACATCAATGAGCCGATCGCGGACGCCGTTCGAGCCATTCTCGATGGGCATATCGTCTTGTCGCGGCGCCTCGCCGCCGGCGGTCACTACCCCGCCATCGACATTTCGCACTCGGTCAGCCGCCTGGCTTCCCAGCTGGCTCCTGAGGATCTGACCGCGGCTGGCGTTAAGCTGCGCGAAGCGCTGGCGGCGCTCGAGGACGCGCGCGATCTGATCGATCTGGGCGCCTACGTTCCGGGCAAGAACTCCAAACTGGACGCCGCAATTCAGGTGCAACCGGAGATTCTGGCCTTTTTACGGCAGCAGACCTCCGAGAAATCTACATTCACCGAAACCTGCGACAAGCTGCGGGACATTACCGCGAGGCTCTGATTGCCATGCAGCGGTTTCAATTTCGCCTGCAACGGGTGTTGCACTGGCAAGAGAGAGTGTGCCGGCTCGAAGAGGACAAGCTCCGGACGTGCTTGGCGGAGGTGGCCGAAACCGAGGAGAAGCTTGCGCGCCACGCCGCCGAATGCATCGTCATCGAACAGGAGTTTTCGAATCAGCCGGCATTGGCACCACGCGACCTGCAGGCGCTTGCGGCATTTCGCCACAAGGCCGTGACGATCGTCCAGCTCTTGGAGCAGGAGCGACAGCGCCGGCAGACTGCCCTGGACGCCCAGCGGCAGAAGCTTCTGGCGGAGCGGCGGCGTCTGCAAATCATCGAGAAGCTTCGCGAGCGCGCTCTCCAGGAGTATACGCGTGCCGCCGACAGGGAACTCGAAGCGCTCAGCCACGAATCGTACCTGTCAGCCTGGATTTCCAGAGCCGCTCGGTAGCTGGCCAATCCAACGCCAGTGCGCTCCTTCGGTGGGTGTCCCCGAGATCTTGCCGTGCAGAATCTCGGCGAGTATTTCCGCCGTCCGAGAAATCGTCATACCGGAACGGTTGAAGAAGAGGTTGCCGTCGGCGAATGCAACGCGCCCGGTCCGGACCGCCCGGAGACGCGTCCACCAGGACTGAGCTTGCAGAACAGGCAGTTCCTGGCAGGCTCGCTCCAAGTTAAAGCCGCACGGCGCGACGATCAGGTATTCCGGGTCGGCCCCCAACACCTGTTCGCCAGGTATCGCGTATGAGTGCTGATTTCGATTTCCCAACAACAGATCTCCGTTCGCAATTTCGACCAACTCCGGACCCCAATTGCCCATGGCGAAGACGGGGTCGGCCCATTCCAACATCACCACGGAGGGCCGCTCCCGGTCGGCGGTCCTCGCGCGCACGGCTTCGAAGCGCCGCCGCTCGCATTCAATCACGACGGAGCCGGCCTGTTCCTTGCCGAACGCGCGGGCGATCTCGCGAATGCTGTCGAAAATCCCTTCGACGGATCCAGCGGAAAGGCCGAGCACGCTGGCAGACGGAATCTCGCAGCCGCTGCGTTCGACGTCGCCGGGAGTCACCGCGCACACTTCGCAATGCGACTGCGCGATGACCAGATCCGGCGCGAGGCTCCGGATCAACGCCGTGTGGAGACGATAGAGAGGCTCGCCGGAGCGGATCCGGCGATTCACCTCGGCATCGATCTGGCGGCTGGAGATAGAAATATCGAACGCCGGCTCGCTGCACGCCGGTAGCGATCGCACCCAGGGCGGGTTGTCGCATTCGTGAGAGCGCCCTACCAGGCAGCTGCCTTCATTCAGGGCGCAGACAATTTCCGTGGCGCTCGCCAACAGCGAAACTACGCGCATGCCAATCCTCTCTCAGAGTCCTCGAAGATGTCGACAATGCTATTCTCCCAGGAGAAGTATGCGGAAAGTGGATGCCGCTCTAGGTTTCCTGCTGGATGGTCTGGACGAGGCGTTTGACAGCAAGTCTTGGCATGGTACGAATCTGCGCGGATCCCTACGCGGATTGACGGCGCCTCAAGCGGCCTGGCGGCCAGCGCCGGAGCGGCACAACATCTGGGAAATCACCGTTCACGCGGCCTATTGGAAATACGCGGTGCGGCGCATGGTCACCGGGGCCAGGCGCGGCTCCTTTCCGCTACCGGGCTCGAACTGGTTTCTCCGGGAAGACGCCGGCGCCGCCGCGTGGCGCCAGGACCTGCAACTCCTCAACGACGAACACCGCCAACTCCGCGAAGCGGTAGCGGCACTTCCCACCACTCGCCTGCAGTCGCTAACTAGCAAGCGCGTGTTCACTTATGCTGAGCTGATTCGCGGTGTTGCGGCACACGACCTCTATCACGCTGGACAAATTCAGTTGTTGAAGCGTCTACGTGTCACTGGAGGGTGACGCTCGGCGTGAAATCCATCACCGGGACGGCCGTAACCGCGCCCGTCGCCGGGTTGACGCGAAGTCCGGATACCGAGAGGCAATTGATGTTGGCCAGGACTGCGATCGTTCCCGTCTGGTCCGCCAGATCCGGATAGGTATTCGGCAAAGTGAGCGTGGTCTGCTGGCCGGGGTTGAGGGTCAGCGAGTCCAGCAGGATCGCCTGTCCGGCCGCGTTGAAATACGTGAGCTGTACTTGGGCCGCCAGGTTTGATGCCGGATTTACGACTGTGAGCTGGGTCTGAAAACCCTGAGTGTTGTCAAACGGCATGCGCGCCGACGAATCCATCAAATTACCGGCCGGAAGTGTGGCTTCAAAACGGAGGTTTCCATCGGACGCTCGGTGCCGAACGACGGCGTAGCCGGCGAGCTGGTTTTGGGCGCCATCGAAGGTCAGTAGTGACCAAGCTTCGTGGAGGGCGGAGCCGTCGTCCACCAGCGTGAAAGTCGCCGTGCCGTAAGGGGCGATCACGCCTTGAAGGGCCGACGTTGTGAGGTTCATGTTGGTGGTTTGGAGATTGACGTTGAACGGGGCGGGAAGTCCATCGTTGTCTAAGAAAGACTGACGAAAGGAAACGGGGGATGACCCCATATCCATCAGAACGATTGTTGTTTCCCAGCCATTCCCACTTAGCAGCCGCGTGAAGCTTCTGATTTGCGAAGAATCGGAATTGGCCGAGCCGGTTTGATGATTCCGGACGGCCGCCTGGCACGGAACCAGGGCAGATCCTGTCAGCACCGTTACCGTCACTAATCGCCTGAAGGAAGTTTTCATTCCGTGGGGCTCCTTGGAGCCGGGTGAGGGCCCAAATCAGCGTAACTGTAAGTGAAACCGAGCCAAAGTACTGTAACGTCCAAATTAACGGGCAGAACCGTACCGCCAGTTTTGGTACCAGTCCCCTGGTTCTTCTGGAATGAACCTTTCGAACGAGAGCCGATCTCTATCGGAAAGGCGATCTTGAGCTGATTCATGGCGGTAATTCGTTCAGGTGGATTTGGGTGTACGGCGGTCGTCCGTGGGTCTTCCCAACTTCGTTAACGTCCCCACTGGACGTAACTCTTGTAGGGTTTCCCCCGGGGGCCCGAGCCAGCCCGACGTTGTAATCTTAAGACGAAGGTTCTATGTCTGTCCGTTTTCCGGTAATTTTGGCTCTCGCCGGTATTGGTATGCTCATGGGTGCCCAAGGGCCCGCCTCGGCTGGTCATGAGAATCTCAGCCGCTGCATAGGCGGCATGATGAGTTGCGATCTGTCGCAGCTCTCTCCGGCCGAAATCGGCCGGGTCGGCGAAGCAATACGAAAGCAGAATCTCGGTAGGTGCCTCGCGGGCTCCTCGAATTGTGATCCCACGGCCCTGGGCCCGACCGATATGGCCGCGGTTACCGCCGCCGCTAAGCGGAGGAATTTCGACAGCTGCCTGCGCGGAGGTACTGATTGCGACCCATTGGCTCTGAACACGATGGAGTCCCAGTCGGTCGCGGCGGCCTTGCACCAGCACAATTTTGACAACTGCATGAAAGGTGCGTTTACTTGTGACCCCACGCTCCTGGACCCCAAGCAAGCCGCTGCAGTCTCGGCCGCCAAGTCCCAGCGCAATCTGGAAAAATGCTTGGGCGGCGCCGTGGTCTGTGATCCGACTTTCCTCGACTTGAAGCAGGCCGCCGCTGTAGCTGATGCAGCGCGACGCCGGAATGCGGAGAAGTGCGCGAGCAATTCAGTCGGATGCGATCCGACCGCTTTAGACGCGAAGCAGGCAGCAGCATTTCGGGAATCGGCCCGGCACCGGAACCTGGAGAAATGCCAAAGTGGGATTGCCTTTTGCGATTTCGCCCAGCTCACCTCCCCGGAGCGGGCTGCTGTCGACGCGGCCGCCCGGCAACGCAACTATGACACGTGCATGCGAGGTCTTTCCGGCTGCGACCCGTCGCGCCTCAACGGCCCGCAGATGAACGAAGTGGCGGAAACCGCCCGTCAGAGAAACGCACTCAAGCTTCGAAAGTGAGAATCTTCACGAGGCCGTTTCCCCCAAGGTCCTAAGAGAGAATCAGTACGTGTGTGACTCGACGGCGAAGCCCGGGACACTACACACTATAGTGGTGGCCGGTTCCCATCGGTGCGGCCAGCGACGATCCCATGGCTCATATCGAAATTGTCGAAGTAAAAGGAATTCCTTTGGATCGCCAGGACCTTGTCCGCGCGGCGATCCGTTCGGCGGCAACCTGCCTTTCGGAGAATCATGAGGCTTGGGTTGTGCCCACCCGGAGGCCCCCGGGATACGCCGTTCGGATCACCGGGCCTCGTGGCTTCTATCGCGAGGTGAAGTTTGCGGGTCGGGAGTCGGCAGCTGAGATTGTGAGTAGCGTCCGCAACGCCGTGGAAAGTAAGCGTTAGCTTTTCGCAAAATCCTCCGGTGGCACGCCAATCTTAGTACGGTTAACCGGGTCCCGTTTACCGACGGGATATCGACTCAACCGTGATGCCGATTTAGGCTTGCGGTATGAGCACCGTCCCGTTAGTGAGAGTAACCGGTATCCGAGCGGACTGGATTTCTTACTCCAGGGGTCTGGTTGAGCTGGACCAAGAAACTCTTGAACGAGCGAACCAGGATGAGTGTGTGGTGAATCGCCTTGGGGGGGCCCGCGGCGTCATCGCCGGCATCATGGTGGGCGCCTTGCTTTGGGTGGGGCTCATTTGGGCGGGCGCCGGCCTGATCAAATAGTCCCCGCCTTCCCTTCCGCTTTCTCTTGGCAGAATCATTCCGCCGCACCGCGGCGGACCACCATATCATTAAGAAAGGAATGAACGGATCCACCGAACCCCTTCGTTCCCGCTTGACGTATGAGCCGCGGGAACTACACTTCGGCACCAGCGGACGGCGCGGAGAGGTTGTGCACCTCACGCAACTTGAGGTGTACCTGAATGTCCGCGCCGAGATCGAATACCTCCAGTCGATGCCGCGGTCCGAAGGCGGCATCGTGGCAGGCGATGATTTCTATTTTGCCTACGATCTGCGGCCGAGTTCGGTTCATTTCGTGGAAGCCGAGAAGGGTCGAGGCGAGATTTCCCAGGCCGTGGTTCGAGCCGCGTTGGATCGAGGGATGCGTGCGACCAATCTGGGCTGCATCCCGACGCCAGCGCTCGCCTCCTACGCCCTTTCGCGGGAGCGTGCCAGCGTCATGGTGACCGGCAGCCATATTCCCTTCGACCGGAGCGGTTACAAGCTGAACACCTCCTGCGGAGAACTACTGAAGCAGCAGGAGGCGCCGATCGGCGAATTTGTGCGGCGGGTCCGCGCCAAGCTGTATGAGCAGCCGTTCGCGGAGTCCTTGTTCGACGAGCGCGGAATGTTCAAGACCGGTCATGCTAGCCTGCCCCCACAATCGGACGATGCCCGGAACGCGTACATGCGCCGGTATACCGGTTTCTTTGGCGACTCCTCGCTGCACGGGAAGCGCATCGTGGTGTACCAGCATTCCGCGGTGGGGCGGGATTTTCTGGTGGAACTCCTCTCGGCCTTCGGAGCCGAGGCCATTCCGGCCGGGCGCAGCGAAACTTTCGTTCCGATCGATACGGAGAACATGGAGTTTGCTCAACTCGCTGAAATCCAGGCGCACGCCAAAAACGCGATCCGTACTCACGGTCCGGTGTGGGCCGTGGTCTCCACCGACGGCGACAGCGACCGGCCACTTATTCTGGGGCTGGACCAGACCGGCGGCGTCCGGTTCTTCGGCGGCGACCTGGTAGGCATGATAGTCGCGGAGTTCCTAAGCGCCGATGCGGTGGTAGTCCCGATCAGCTGCAACGATGCCATTGACCGGGGCCGCCTCAGATCGGTGTTGGAGCCGAAGACGAAAATCGGTTCCCCTTATGTGATCGAGGGGCTGGATCGTGCCCGGGCCAAGAACCGGAGGACAGTTTGTGGCTGGGAGGCCAATGGCGGCTTTCTCACCGGTTCGGATATTGAGCGCAACGGAAAAGTCTTGACGAAACTGGCTACCCGCGACGCGATGCTTCCGATTCTCGGCGTGCTTTTTGCCGCGCAGGAGTCGAACTCCACCGTAGTGGATTTATTTGCCCGCCTGCCTCCCCGATACAGTCGCGCCGCGCTCGTCAAGAGGTTTCCGCAAGCGGTCAGCCGCCGGATTATCGAACGGTTCTCACCCGGCACGGGGCGGGAGGTCGAAGCCATTCTCCAGGACCTGCAGGAATTTTTCAAACCCGAGATGGGCTTTTCCGAAATCGCCCAGCTGGACTATACCGATGGCGTGCGCATCATCTTTTCCAACGGCGACGTGGCGCATGTCCGCCCTTCCGGTAATGCCGACGAACTGCGCATCTATGCCGTCGCGGATACGCAGCAGCGCGCCGACGCCATCGCTCAAATGGGCGTCGCCGAACCGGAGGGAATTCTGCGCGCCATGGAAAAGCGCGTCACTTCTCCGCCAGCAGCCGCCCTGCCTCGACGTTGAACTCGTCCTTGGCCTGGCGGTACAGATCGCCGCTTCCGGGGCTGGGGAAGCCGGCGTGAATACCCCGCACCTTGCCTCGGCGATCGATGAACAGAGTCGCCGGCCAGGTGTTCCAGTTCACCAACTGCGGCAACTTGGCGTTCGCCTCCTCGGGCTGCCCGCACAGTAGCACAGGAAACTCCAGGCCGTATCTCTTCACGAACGCCCGCAAGCGCGTCGGGTCTTGTAATTGCTCGGCTTCTTCGAATGAAAGCGAAACGACCTCCAGCCCCTGCGCGCCGTACTTACGGTACATCTCGGCCAGGAACGGAGCCTCGTCGTGACAGTTGGGGCACCAGCTGCCGGTGATCTCAAGCACCAGCACCTTCCCGCGGAAGCGCGCGTCGGTGCTCGCGATAACGCGCCCGTTCAGGTCCGGGAAGCTAAACCGGAACGGCTCGCTCGGATCTTTGATGGTCGTGTGCTGATCGGGATTGGTCGGCTCGGGCAGCCCCTTGGCGCGCGCCGCCTGGGGACGGTATGCGGTCAGCTTGCGGCCGGCGTCCTGCAGGATGTCCAGGGTTCCGTCGGCTGCCGGGGTTATCTGCAGCAGGTGTGCCCGCGCTCCGTCGAAATGGCTGAGGACGAACTTGCCGTCCTGGAATGTGCCGCTGATCGTTCCGGTGTCCCCGTCCACCCGAAGAATCGTGGCGACCGCTTTGGCGCCGGACTGCTGGACAATAAAACGCCACGCGGATTCGCCTTTGCCACTCTTGTTTGGAATTTCCCACAGCCCATCGATGTTAGGAACCATGTCTGACCGCTTCGGCTCACTGGCCACGGCTCGCGTAGCTCGGATCGGGAACGGTCCTTTCATGATTCGTGTGCCGGCGTATTGTCCTATGAGGACGCCGTCTTGGAGTGTCGCTTCGAGAGTCGCGGCGTAATAATCCCACTTTAATGTGAGTTTCCCGCTTTCGAAGCGGCCTTCGGTGGAAGGGTACGGGTCGTCGCCGTTGAAGAACGACGCCGTGACCTTGGCGCCGGCGCCGGAAACCTCCAGTGGAAACGGCGTTTCCGCGCCATTGATCTGAATGATTGCATTCCATCGCCCCACAATTCGAGGGTCTCCGGACTGGGCCGAGACCGTCGCCGCCAGGGCGAGAACAAACAGGGTCCCGCGCGAGATATTCATGCAGCAAAGAATATCACGCGCAAGGCGCACCGCGCCTCATGCCGGCAGGATCTGCTAGTCAGAAGACGAACTTCGCCGCCAACTGCACCACGCGAGGTCCGCCACCGCCCGACGTGGCGTAGCCCGGGTTGTAGACACCGGTGATTTGCCCGAAAGTCGGGGTACTGAGAAGCGTGCCTGGATTTCCGCGCAGGAAGAAATTCGGCAGGTTGTAAGCTTCGCCGCGGATCTCCAGCGATTTCCGCTCCTGGATCTTGAATACCCGGGATAGCGACGCATCGACCTCAAACAACCCTGGACCAAATATGTCATAGGTGCCCATGTTGCCCAAGGATCCTAATACGGGCTGCTGAAAAGCCGCCGCGTTCAGATAGCCCAGGAAAGTGCTGCCATATACATTAGGAAGCACTTGGTTGGGTCGCTGCGTGGCTGTATTGTCGTTCAGGGCGCGGTCGACGCCGGTGGTGATCGTGAGCGGCGTGCCGGTCAAGTAACGGAAGATCGGAGAAATCCTCCAGCCTGTGGCCAGCATACGCGCCACGTTGTTCGTAAAGCGCGGAATTTCATAAGCGCCCGAAATGTTCAGGTTGCCCCGATGGTCCACGAAGCAATTGCCTCGATCATATCTTCGATTTCCCGGAACTTGGTAGCCGGTTCCCGGGTTCTGTGGCTGCGTCGCCACGAAGAAGTCGCCGATACAATGGGACCACGTGTAGTTGGCGTTGAGAGTCAAACCGCTGCTGAACCGGTGCTGCGCCGAAAGGACCAATCCGTTGTAACTCTGGGTGCCGCCGGGATCGAACACATCCAGATACCCGAGCAATTGCGACTTCACCGGGTCCAGCAGGCTCAACGTGCGCCGCTGATCATAGTTCGCGGCGCTGGAACATGGGCCGGGCGCGGTTAGACCGTACTGTCCGGCCACGCAGTTCCCCGGGATGTATTGGGGTTGGTTGGCTTGGGTGGAGGTCCAGATATGCTCGGTCTCATTGCCGACATAGCTCGCCGAAACCAACCAGTTGGCGGTGATCTGCCGTTGGACGCTGAGATTCCAGGAATGCATCTCGGTGGTCGGCATATCGTATGAGTTGACCGTGATGTAAGGAGCGTGAGGAGTAAACAGAGTGTGCGAGGTGATGGGATACGGATTGCCGCCCGCGAAGCCGGCCCACGGGTTGTCGAAACCGCCGGCGGGGCTATTCAGCTTGATTTCATCCCCGAACGGCGGTGCGACAGTAGTGTTGAACCAAAGCTGGCTGGGCGCGAAGTCAAAGAACAATCCATACGAGGCTCGAACTGAGGTTTTGCCGCTGCCCGTCGGATCCCACGCGAGGCCGACACGCGGCTCGAAATCCTTGAACTTCTTGTTCTGTCCGGAGAGACCGGGGAAACCGGGGTCACCCGCGAAGTAAAGTCCGGGAGGTCCGTTCGGGAACACCGTGCTCGAGATTCCCTGGTTGTAGCGGTTCATGTCGAAAGCGTAGATGGCGCCATTGGCGAAACCCACGGGAAACCAAGGCTCCCAACGCAGGCCGTAGTTCACCGTCAAATGGGGCGTAACTTTCCAGGTGTCCTGCCCGTAGAACCCCAGGAACCACTGCCGGACGAAGATCGTGTTCGGTGTCGCCTGGTCCAGCAGAGTCAGCTTGCCCAGCATAAAATCGCCCAGGCCGGCCCCGGTGGCAATTCCGCTAAAGGAAAAGTTGGGCGAGGAGCGCACGTTCGCGTACGAGTTCGAAACGAAGAACGATCCGTAGCCGCCGAAAGCGATCTGGTGGTTGCCTCTGATCCAGCTCACATCGTCGCCCAGCGCATACTGAGTGGTCGCGTATCGCGATTCGATTTCAATACCGCTCCCCATGCTGAATCCGCCCGTGATGGCCAGAATCAGGAATTTGGGCACGGAGCTGTACACGTTCACGCCGATATCACTGGCGCCATAATACGGCGCGTTCTCGCGGTGAATGCCGGTCCGGTCGGCCGTTGCGTGAAACGAGTTCACCATGC
>Ga0126371_10001460_pt1 | contig 20014 bp, 20 predicted proteins | sample PanSoiMetaPlot_4_FD_110145 | JGI IMG/M metagenome (GOLD analysis project Ga0126371, IMG submission 110145) | Tropical forest soil microbial communities from Panama - MetaG Plot_4 | ecosystem: Environmental > Terrestrial > Soil > Tropical forest > Bulk soil | place: Panama | collected 2016-02-17 | reverse complement strand
GGGCTGGTAGTTCACGATGATCGGTACGGCGTTGCCATTCAAGCCGTCTTCGAACGCCCCAATCAAAATCTAATACGACATGGACACGGAAAGGTTGTTATCGCTGCTTTACGCTCGCAGCCCCGCATTGCTGCCGCGACGATCCGCTCAAATTTGCCCCATGTCTGATGATAGGGCGAACTCACCCTGCTTTCGGTAACGCACTCAAGGATGGCACCCTGTCCCGTATATGTACGGTATCGATGTCCTCAAGCATGGCGGACATAGCGACTCTTGCCCCGTGAAGTTGGCTGCACGAAGGCGCTTGGCTTGTTCTCATGCCTGACGAGGCTCTGTAGTGTTGAGACGGGGCTCGGAAATGAGGAAGTGGCGTCAGGATGACTCGGGTCCGGGTCGCTCTTCGAGTTCCGGTCGGTCGGCCCTTGCCGGACCTCGCCGCGTTTATCTTCCGCTGCGAGCAAGCAGGATTTGACGGTGTCGGGATCCATGACCATCCTTCAAGTGGCCGGGACGCTTACCTGGCATTGGCGCTGGCCGGGCAGGCGACGCGTCGCCTTCGACTGTTCCCTGCCACCTCAAGCCCCTTGGTTCGGCATCCCCTCGTTCTCGCGTCGCTCACCCACAGCCTGGATGAAATCGCCCCAGGGCGCACACATCTCACCGTGGCCCCTGGTTTCATTTCGACGCGCAGTGTAGGGAAGCGGCCCGCGGCGGTGGCCGTCATGCGTGAAGCGATCAGCGATCTGCGGCGGCTCCTTGCCGGGGAGGACGTCGCGTTCGGTTCGACGTCGACCCGTCTCAGAAACCGAAGCGCGACGCCGATACCGGTTTATCTGCTGGCGGCCGGGCCCCGCATGATCGAACTGGCCGGCGAGGTGGCCGACGGCGCCTTGCTTATGGTCGGCCTGCATTCGGCGGCTATCCGCGCAGCGCTTCGTCATTTGCAGGAAGGGGCCCGACGGGCGGGACGCTCCCTGACGGGCTTTCCGGTGGTGTTCGTAATCACTCTTGGCCTCGGATCCGACACTGACGTGGGGACCCGATGGGTGCGGAGCTGGTTCGCTCCAGGTCAACCCTTTCTCACCTATCCGAGCACATCGAATCTTCACTGGCTCAAGCAAGTCGGCTTCGCGCTTGAGCCTGCGCACGATCCTGCGGCGATACCCGAGAATCGAGCACGGCAAATTGCCGATGCATTTGGACTGTTTGGCCCTCCTGAACGTTGTGCGGAGCGACTTCTGCAGGTACGGGAGGAGGCCGGTGTCGAGCACGTGTTCTTATTCCCAGCGCATGACCTCGCTCGCGGTTACGAGATGCCGGATGCCGAGGTCCACGCCTTTGAGAGAGTGATCCGTCCACGGCTCGGCGGATAGGAAAGGGCGTACTGCCGCAACCCAAAACCCCCGGCGACTGAAGGACCCGTAGCTCGCCTCCACATTGGGCAGGTAATTGCCGTGCGGACTTCGTGCTGGTCCGCGATGCGTCGTGGTTTGCGACTGGCGAGATTGGGCGCGAATACTGTTTGGGTCGCGCTTGGGCTTCCAAAGTTCCGCAGCGACAAGGGAGGCAGGTGACGAAGCGTATAGAGGTCGGTACGCCCCCGATGTTCGCTGGATTGCCCAAACGGCTATCGATATTCTGGTTGGGCATATTGATCCGTCAACTTGCCGCCGGAAGCGGGATATCGCGGCCGAAAGGCCTTGGGAAGAGGGCACAGCGGGCTCAGCGCCAACGTGCGCGATGCCAATCCTAGGAGAAGGCATTCATGAGACGACATAAACTCCTTGCAGCGCTGGTCATGTTCGCACTGACCTCGCCCGGAATCACGAGAGCTGAGGATCCTCCCATCGAGCAACAACTCGTCGATGCCATGAACAAGGTTTTTGGTGTGCACCCAGGGTTCCGCGCCAATCACGCCAAGGGTATCGTCGCCGAAGGCAGCTTCAAGGCGCTCCCCGAGGCCGCGACGCTGAGCCGGGCGGTGATATTCAGCGGCAACCCGATTCCGGTAACTGTGCGATTCTCCGATTCGACGGGCGTACCGAAAGTGCCGGACGGGTCTGACGCCGCCAATCCGCACGGCATTGCAATCAAGTTTCATCTGCCAGACGGAAGCGACACCGACATGGTGATCAATTCCCTCAAGTTCTTTCCCGTATCTACTGGCGAGGAACTCCGCGATTTATTGTTGGCTCTGGCTGCAAGTCCACCCAATGCGGCCAAACCGACAAAATTCGAACAGTTCGCGGCGAGCCACCCTTCCGTGCCTGCCGCCATTGCCACGGTGGGCACGCCGGATAGTTTCGCCGACGAAGAATATTATGGCGTCGATGCGTTCGTGTTCATCAACAAAGCGGGTGCCAGACAAGCGATACGCTATCAGATGGTGCCCGAGCGTGTCGTCCATCTGGATGCGGCCGACGCAGCCAAACGACCGCCGGACTTCCTTATGGAGGAACTCCCCAAGCGTCTCGCGAGCGGTCCTGTCACCTTCCATTTGAAGGCCCAACTCGCCGCGACCGGCGATTCCACGAAGGACCCCGCGAAGGCCTGGCCAGAGGACCGCAAGGTGGTAGATCTTGGGGTTTTGACGATCGACAAGGTCGCAGCGAACAGTTTAGAGGCGCAGAAGGCGTTGCTGTTCTTGCCGGGTCAGCTCACAGATGGGATCGAGGCCTCCGACGATCCTCTGATCGACGTGCGGACCGGTGCGTATGCTGTGTCGTTCTCCCGGCGCAACCCCTAATCAGCCTTAGGCGAGCCCCACATCGTCAGGTATCGTGCCCGCCTCGCCGTAAGCGTGACGAGGGGGATCCGGCGCGTGCAGTGGACGAGTGGTCTTATGAGTGAAACCGCAGTGTTAGCTCCTCGCCAGTCCCGGACGCGCGAACGTTGCTCGCATTGGTCGGGCCGATTACAAACAGCGCTGCCACTGCGCGAGAATCATCCAGAGAAAGCGCTCACCTGTCAGCCTTGCAGTTTAGCTGCACTGTGCCTGCAGCTAAATCCGGGTTAGAGTCGGGCCATGGATGTTGGCATCTGGTTGGAGACGTTGGGGCTTGGGCAGTACGCGCAGGCGTTTGCCGAGAACGACGTCGACTTCGCTGTTCTCGCGCAACTGACCGATGCGGACCTCAAAGAGCTCGGCGTCACCTCGCTCGGCCACCGCAAGCGACTGCTGACGGCGATCGCGGGGGTCGCGACGCCGGCCTTGTCCGCCACGCCCGCTGCGCGGGCGGCGCCGACCGCCACCACGCCGTCTGGCGAACGTCGTCAGGTGACGATCCTATTCGCTGATCTTTGCGGATTTACTGCACTTTCGCAAACTCTCGACCCGGAAGAGTTGAGTGATTTGTTGGGTCGCTACACGAAGCTCGTCGACGATCTCGTCGGCCGCTATGGCGGCACTGTCGACAAGCACATCGGCGATGCGGTGATGGCGCTCTTCGGTGCCCCGGTGGCCCATGACGACGATCCGCTCCGCGCTGCGCATACCGCGCTCCATATTCACGAGGCGCTCGGCCAGTTGGGGGAGGCTGGGGGACACCCTTTGCAAGCGCATGTGGGCATCGCCAGCGGCGAGGTCGTGGCCGGGATGCTCGGTCGTGCCGAGGGTCACGATTACACGGTTCTCGGCGATTCGGTGAACCTCGCGGCGCGCCTCGTGGGCGCTGCCGGTGCCGGGCAGACGCTCATCTCCGAGGGGGTCCACCGCGCCCTTTTGGGACGGGGTATGTGTGACGCGCTCGGCCAAATGCCGTTTAAGGGGATCGACGGCCCGGTGCGCGTCTGGTCGTTGCGTGGCATCTCGGGCGAACCCGCGTTGGCGAGCCGCAGTCCCTTTGTCGGGCGCGCAGCCGAGCTCGAACAGTTCAAGGGGATCCTCGGCGCCTGCTCAAAGCGGCGGGCCGGACAGCTCGTTTATGTGCGCGGCGAGGCCGGGATCGGCAAGACGCGGCTTGTTGAAGCGATGCGTGGTCTCGCCGAGGCGCAGGGCTTCGCTGTGCATCGGGGTTTGGTCCTGGATTTCGGCGTCGGCAAGGGGCGCGACGCGATCGGCGCGATCCTTCGTAGTCTGCTCGGTCTTGCTCCCACTGCCGAGGTCGAGGAGCGACAGGCCGCCGCCGAGCGCGTCGTGACGGCAGGGATCGTCTCAGTCGAACGCTTGGTGTTTCTTAATGATCTTCTCGATCTACCCCAACACGGCGAGTGGCGTGCGCTCTATGACGCCATGGACAATGCCGCCCGCAACCGCGGCAAGCGCGCGCTGATGGCCGCGCTCACGGAAACTGCGTTCCGCCACGGTCCCATCATGATCATTGTCGAGGATCTGCATTGGGCAGATCCGCAGATCCTGGGTCACCTCGCGGCCATTGCCACAGCGGTCACCAACGGACCTGCCCTGCTAGTAATGACGACGCGCGTTGAGGGCGATCCGCTCGACGCCGCATGGCGTGCAAGCACTCGCGGCGTGTCGTTCGCGACCATGGATCTCGGCCCGCTGCGTGCGGAGGAGGCGCTCAGCCTCGCGGGCAGCTTCCTCGACGCGACGCAGGCCCTCGCACTTGCGTGCATCGACCGCGCGGGCGGCAATCCGCTGTTTCTCGAGCAGCTTTTGCGCAACGCCGAGGAGGGCAGCGAGGATGCCATTCCGGCTTCGATCCAAAGCCTGGTACTCGCCCGCACAGATCGGCTTGCACCGCATGACCGGCAAGCCATCCAGGCGGCCGCGATTATTGGCCAGCGTTTCGAGCTGCCACTTCTCAGACAAATGATCGGCATGCCGGACTACGTTTGCGACGGGCTTGTTGATCATGCGCTGGTGCTGCCCGAAGGTGACGGATTTCTGTTCGCTCATGCCCTCATTCAAGAAGGCGCCTATTCGTCGGTGCTTCGCGCGCGCCGCCGCGAGCTGCATCTCGTCGCGGCCGAATGGTTCGCCGTGCATGATCCGATGCTACACGCCCAGCATCTCGATCGTGCGCAGGATGCGCGGGCGCCGCGGGCCTATTTGGACGCGGCGACATCGCAGCGTGCGTCGTATCAAGCCGAGTCGGCGCTTCGTCTCATCGCCCGTGGTCTCGAGATCGCGCGGGAACAAACGGAGCGTCACGCGCTCAAGTGCCTTGAAGGTGAGCTGCAACGCGACCTTGGCGACGTCGGCGCCTCGATCGCGCTCTACCGGGAGGCGATTGCCGGCGCTCCCGACGACATCGGTTTGTGCCAATCGCAGATCGGTCTGGCCGAAGGCTTGCGGGTTTCCGAGGGTCTTGACGAAGCAATCGAGCTCCTCGCAGCCGCACAGGCACATGCCGAGCGCCACGATCTCGTTCCCGAGCTTGCTCGCATCCATCATCTTCGTGGCAACATCCTCTTCCCGCTCGGCAAGATAGACGCCTGTCGAGAGGAGCACGAACGCGGGCTCTCCTATGCGCGGCGCTCGGGATCGCCTGAGGCGGAGGCGCGGGCATTTGGCGGATTGGCCGACGCCGCGTATGCGCAGGGCCGTATGCGCAGCGCTTTCGCCCATTTCAGCCGCTGTGTCGAGCTGAGCCGCGAGCATGGATTCGGCCGCATCGAAGTGGCAAACCGCTCCATGATGGGTTTTTGTCGCGTCTATCTCAACGAGCCCCGCGAGGCGCGCGATGACGGCGCCGCCACAGTGCGAGCGGCCGTGCTGGTTGGCCAACCCCGCGCGGAGATGCTCGGCGAGACGATCGGAGTGTTTGCCTGCTACGAGCTCGGCGCATATGACGAAATGAAGATCCACCTCGAACGCGAGACCCGGCTCGTCCGCCAACTGGGCGCGCGCCGGTTCGAGGCGCAAAACGCGGAGATGCGCGGGCGGCTTCTGCTCGACATCGGTCGGCGAGCAGAAGCGATCACGTCCTTGCGTGATGCGCTGGCGATTTGCCGCGACGTCGGCATGCAATTCTGCGGACCGAAGGTGCATAGCGCCTTGAGCCGGGCGGTGGACGCCAAGGACGAGCGCGCTCATCTGCTCGCCGAAGGCGAAGAGCTGTTGGGGCGCGGCGCTGTCGGTCACAATCATCTGTGGTTCTATCGCGATGCGATCGAGGCGATGCTGGTGGCCGGTGACGCGCCGGGCGCACTGCGCTACGTCGAGCTGCTCGATGACTATGCGCGGGCCGAGCCACTGCCATGGTCGGAGCTTTTTGCCGCTCGCGGCCGCGCTTTGGCCCGCGCGCAAGGGCAGGTCGACGACGCGGTGCGTAGCGAACTTGCTCGCGTCCGCTCCCTACTGCTGGAATGCGGGCTCGGGGCATTCCTTGCTCCCCTCGATGGGGCTATGGGCCTCTAGCCTTGGGCCAACCAATTCGAACGCTCTTGCAGCCAGTCCGCCGCGAGTGCCGACAATTTCGTGCCGGGTCCAGGCATGCTTGCTCCATAATGCAAAACTGGGTGCAAACGAATTGCGGGGTCGTCAAACAAGGTGCTTAACGAGCATGAGATGCTGATGACCCTGAGGGTAGTTGTCGACACGGCCAACGACCGTAAAGCCAAGCTTTTGATAGAAGCGGGGCGCTTGAAAATCATGGGTTTCGAGCACAATCTGCCGGCAACCTCTGGATTTCGCCTCGGTTTCGACAGCGCGCATGAGCCGCGTCCCCTGTCCTTGCCCACGCATGTTTTCGGAAACGAAGAGGTAGCGGATGTAGCAGGTTCCACCCCACGTCCATCCAAAGATTCCCGCAACCGGAGAGCCATCCGGTGCTCGGGCAAAGAGGCTGAGGAATTTCCCATCTGAGATGCCGGTTGCGCGGACGTTAAACTCGTAGAGTCGTTCCCGCAGAAACCGCACGTCGCGCGGCGCAGGCTCGCTCTCCACCATCAGGTCCGATTGCGGATGCGAAGAGTCCGGTTTCATGGTGCGGCAATCTTGCCGGGCCTCTCGAATTGTTGATGCATGGGCTGGCCGCAAACGAGACAACGGCCGGCGTTCCTGGGGGACGGTCGCGGTGCGAGGAAGGCGTTGCTCAACGTTTTGACCGACGGCCCAGTTGAGCGCATCCGATCGCTTTCGTCCAGAGCGAATGTGTTTTGGCGTCGGCCGCAGCCGGGGGGTCGAAAGCGACGGCGAAGTGTTTCGAACGTTCACTTCACCTTTCCGGTGAGCTTCGCAATTAACATGGCGAACCAAATGACGGCGAACCCTCCGGAAAAGATCGCGATGAAGGACGCGAACTCCCTCCATTGAGCGCTGGCGAACCACAGGTATCCATAGAATGCGGCGCCCGCGAGGAAAAATAGCCCGAGGGCGGTCAACGTTTTGACCGATGCTCCCCTTGTCTGCTGGGTCAACATGTCGGTCACGCTGATTTTCTCAGCGGCTGGCGGAAGGCCGGCAACGAGCCGTCTCATGGTGCGGTTCTCGCAGGCGTTGACCGCGACGACCCAGAGAAGGGCGAACAGGAGGATTGAGTCGCGATTGAGCCATCCGGGCGCCTCCCGCTGGACCAGAAGAACGAGGCCGACTGCAACGGCAATCCACGGTGCCCGGAGGTACCGATTGAGGCGAACGCGGGCGGCCACCGCGGCTTTCTGGGCGTCCGTCAGCAGATAGGTTGGTCGCGAGCCGAACACCCACCAGGGTCTTGGTGCCGCAAACACCCATCCCTGTGGGACGCGCTTAAAGTACGCCTCTTCGAGCCCGGGCGGCATCAAGCGAAATCCCCTCGCCATTGTTGTCCTCCCTGATGACCTGCCACGCACCGAAACGGCTCCAAGTTTGGGTCCTGCCGGCTTTCGGGAAGGTTGACGCCGCGCCCATGGGGTTGCGGCGGCAATCCGCCGCAACATGTCGAAGCCGCGAATGCGACTCTCTCGGTAACGCCGCCCGGGCGTCAGGATCGGTCGGTCCAAGCAGGGTTAGGAGCCGATCGCGGCTTCGTTGAGCGCCCGCTCCTTGTCGACGGAGAGCCCGACCCGCGCGCCGATGTGCTCGGCCAGATAGGCGGCATCCCGCGCAACCCCGGAAAACCGCCCCGAGCCCCAAGTATAGAGCCAGGGCAGCCCGAGGAAATACACGCCCGGAAGCGGGGTGACACCGCGCATATGAATCGGCTGGCAGCGGCCGTTGAACACCGGCAGATCCACCCAGCTGTAGTCGGTGCGAAAGCCGACCGACCAAACCACACAGCGGATGCCGGCTGCCCGGTAGTCAAGCCCCGATCGTTCCCGCGGCGGCCCCCACACCGGCTGATAGGGCTCCTCCGCGGGTGCGGCGGTGCAAGTCTTGGCAATGAAGTTATCGATACTTTTCTTGATGCTGTTGTTGACCTCGTCGGCCCGATCGAGGCATTGCGCGAGGTCGTCGTCGAACTGCAGGCGATCGCCGTTGACATCCAACAGGCGGCCATAGAGCTCCAGGCCCTCAAGCGCGCGCTGGCGCAGATCGATGTCGCGTCCGCCGTCGCGCCCGGTGACATAGTGGTTGGTCTTGTCGCGCACCCCCTCGCGCAGCGGGTGCTCGTGAACCGGCAGATCATAGTAACCCATAAGGTGCAGCCACTCGACGACATCCTTGCCGCGGTAGCGCCGTGATACCCTCGGCGCATCGCCGACACACAGATGCACCTTGCGGCCGGCAAGGTGCAGGTCCTCGGCAATCTGGCAGCCAGATTGCCCGCTGCCGACGACCAGCACGGCTCCGTCGGGCAGCGCGGCCGGATTGCGGTAGAGGGAAGAATGAAGCTGGAGGATGTCGCTGCCAAGCCGCTCGGCACAGCGCGGAATGAGGGGAACCTGATAGCCCCCGGTCGCAATCACGACCTGATCTGCGACATAGATGCCTCGTGTCGTCTCCAACACGAAGCTGCGCTGTGCATTGGTCCGTAGCCTCTGCACCGTGACGCCCTGGCGAAGCGGTGGGCCAAACGAGGCTACGAACGCATCGATGTAGTCGCAGATCTCCTGACGGCCCATGAAGCCGTGAGGGTCGTCACCCCGATAGGGAAAGCCCGGCAGTTGGCACTGCCAGTTCGGCGTCACCAAGCAGAAGGTGTCCCAGCGCTCGGCGCGCCAAGCATGCCCGGCGCGCTCGGCCTCAAGCACCACATGATCGATGCCGCTCTGCGCCAGATGCCAGCTGATGGAGAGGCCGGCTTGCCCTCCGCCGATCACCGCAACGCCGCGATGGTTGGCGCGAGATTGCTCGGTCATGGCAGCGCCTCCGTGGTCATGGTTCAAAGGTCTCGAGCGTGACGCGTGCGTCACGCGCGTAAGCGCTCGCCATCATCTCCAAACGGGCGAGTTGGCCGCGTACCCGCGGACACGGCCTGCCATACTTGGCCCACACGCGCTCGCTCGCGATCGACAGCGCGACGCGGCTGCGATCGAGAAAGTCAGCGAGTGTGTAGCTCTCGCCTTCGACCAAATAGTCCTTGACGACGAGCGAGGGTGAATAACATGTCCCGAGCCGGCCGTCGGGCCAACGGATTCGAAAGCGCATTTCAGGCATAGGCGTGCTCGATGAGAGAAAAGTAGTCGGGCAGGTGAGGCTTGGCGGCTTTGATCCAGTCGTGGCGGCGAGCGACGTCTAATCCGCGAATGATTTTCGGCCAGCGGCGTCTGGGATCGAGGGCCCGCAGCATCGCCGCCGTGATCGAAGCGACATCGCGGGGGTCGCACCAGAAGGCCGCGTCTTCGCCGAGATATTCGGTGAACGGCGGCAGGTGCGAGATCACGACCGGTACGCCGCTCGCCATCGCTTCAAGCACCACCAGGCCAAATCCCTCCTGGAGCGAGGGAAAGACCAACGCATCAGCGATGCGATAGAGCGAGGGCATGTCGGCGTCCGGGATGCTTCCGGTGCGCAGCACCGCCTCGGCCGGTAACCGGCTAGCCCGCAACAATTCGGCGAATTGCGACTGGTAGCGACTGTGATCGAGCAGCGAGGAGCCGCCGGCGATGATGAGGCGTGCGTTCGGCCAGGCTTCGCGCAGCACCTGGAAAGCTTGAAGGACGCGATGGGTGTTCTTGCGCGCTTCGACCCCGCCGACGGAGAGAATGATGGGACCGTTGCGCACCGCAAGGCGCTCGCGCAGCGTGATGTCCTCTGGGCGAGGGCGCTGGGAGAACCGTTCGGTGTCGACGCCATTGCCAACCACGGTTGCGTCGCGACCGTAGCCGCGCGCCAGCCAGTCATGCCACAGTCGGCTGACAACAAAGAGCCGGTCCGCCGAGATGATGGCGCGATCTTGAAGGGCCTTAAGTTTCGGGTCGTGGAACTGGTCCACGTGATGGACGGTGCGGGCGAACGGGCCGATTAATCCGTGCTCCTTGAGGGTCGCAAGCGCATTGGCCGAGATACCATCCTGGGCATGAAACACATCGAACTCGCGATGGCTCGTCGTCTCGAAGAAACGCACATAGTCGGCGACACGGACCTCGATCATATCGACGACGGCGTTGCCCGCCGGCGTCGCCGGCACGCAGACCGTGCGGCAGAGTGGGCGGCGGAAGAATCCCTTCCCGGTGGGATCGGGCGCGTGCACCGCGACCTCGTGACCCATGCGGGCGAGCGCGGCGCCCAGTTCGAGGGCATGAACGACGCCGCCGCGCGGGAGGGTCGAATGCGTGAGAATGGCGATCCGCAGCCGACGGGGTTTGGTCATCCGATGGCCTCAAACGGCGCGCACCCTATCAATGGCGAAGCCCTAAAGTCCCAAATGACCTCGCGTCGCTGCTGGCGCACGATCGCCACATCCCGACCCGTGCTGACAGTGCCGATGACGGCCGCCGCGAGGCTGCGTTCGGCAAAGCGCGCCAACACGCTCGCGGCCTGTGCGGGTTTGGCCGTCAACAGGTAGCCGTAGCTTGGAAAGGTCGTCAGCCAACGTTCGAGCGGCACCGTGGCAGGGCGTGGCACGGCATCGACCTCGATTGATATGGCGACCCCCGAGCACTCCGCCAGCATGGCCGCAGTGCCAACAAGCCCGGCCTGGCTGATGTCCTTGGCGGCCTTCGCGAGACCGGCCTCGGCGATCGCCGGCAACACCTCGAGATCGCCGCGCAATCTTGTTGCCGGCGCGTCGGTTGCGGCCTCCCAGTTGGCGAAGGGCTCGCGATAGCGGCCGCGCAAATCGATGGCGGCGATCAACACATCGCCAGGCGCCGCGTCAAAACTCGTCAACAGGCGTTTGGCTCGGCCGAGTATGGCGACGGACAATTGCGCTCGTTCGGCGCGAACGTTGGTGTGACCACCGACGATCGGAATAGCAAAGGTCGCCGCCGCGGCGCGCAAGCCATCAAGGATCGGTGCAGCGTCCCGAGCGCCCGCGGCCCAGAGTGCGTCGACGACCGCCAGTGGACGCCCCCCCATGGCGGCAATGTCCGACACATTGACCATCACGCCGCACCAACCCGCGAACCACGGGTCGTGGGCCACGAACTCGTTGATGAAGCCTTCAATCGCAAACAGCAGATAGCCGTCCGCGTCGGCGAGCGCCGCACAGTCATCCCCGACACGTACCGCGTCGAGGCCGGAGACACCGAGCCGACGCATCGCCTCGGCAATGTCGCGCTTGGCCTTAAGTCCGCGGCTCGCGCGCACACCGGCAGCCAACATGTCGAGATCGCAAGCCGCCCGCATCAGGCGGCCTTTTGTAGCAACGAGACGAAGCCGCGCTCGGCGTCGACGATCGGGGGATACTGGCTCAGATCGGCTTCCATATGATGATGCCGTCGGCCGAAGAGTTCGAGTTCCGCAAGCGTCCGCCAATGCAGCCGTTCGAACAGCAATACGTTCTGGGCCTGCACGTGCGCCAAGAAGCGATGCGCCCCGCGGGCGTGCGCGCTGGCGACCGCGAGGCGAATCATTGCGGCACCGAGCGACGCTAGACGCCGGTGGCCGGCGGCGACCGCCAGCCGTGACCCCCACCACACCCCGGCTTCCGCCTGGTGAATGCGCACCGTGCCGACCACCTCGTCAAACGCCACGCCCAGCAACGAGACCGCCACGATCGGGATCGCGACATCGTCGATTGCGTCACGGTCGTCGCCATGAAAGAGCGCTTGCTCCTCGCAAAACACCCGGCGCCGCAGCGCCGCCGCACCCGCGCGCTCCCACGCCTGGGTCGCGAGCTTGACCTGATATTCACTGGCCACGAACGGTTCGAACGGTTCGAAGAGCATCGCGAAGGCTCCGTTCGTAGGTCGAGAGCGATGAGCAGGCGCCGCATTTTCCGCAACCCGCCTTGATGTTGACGGCGGCCAATCCGCTGTTGACCACCATGGCGGCGACGGGCTCCAGGATCTCGTGCATCAAGCCTGGCGAGGGCGTGGGATGGCTCTCGAGCGGCGTCCCCGCAATCGGCACGAAGGGCACCACAAATGGATAGACGCCAAGGTCGACGAGACGCTTGCACGTTGCCAAGATCGCCTCAGGTGGATCGCCTAAGCCCGCCAGAATGTAGGTTGACACCTGGCCGCGACCGAACACCGGCACCGCGGCTGCGAACGCTTCGAAATAGCGTTCGACCGATACTTGCGCCTTGCCCGGCATGACGCGGTGGCGCACCCGGGGTGTGGCGGCCTCAAGGTGCATGCCAAGCGCATCGACGCCCGCCTCACGCAGACGGACGAACCAGGCGGCATCGTCGGGCGGTTCGCACTGCGCCTGGATGGGAAGGTTGACGGCGGCTTTGACCGCGGCGGCGCTCTCGGCCAAAACGGCGGCGCCGCGGTCGGGCCCCGGTGGCGTGCCGGTCGTCATCACCATGTGGGTCACGCCGTCCAGCGCCACCGCCGCGGCCGCGACCTCGGCCAGCTGCGCCGGGCTCTTGTGTTCGATCGTGCGCCCGGCCGCCAGCGACTGGCCGATCGCGCAGAACTGGCAGGCCTTGGTGCGACTCTGATAGCGGATGCAAGTCTGCAGCACCGTGGTCGCCAAGACGTCGCGACCATGAAGTAGGGCGATGTGCGAATAAGGAATGCCGTCAACGGTACGCAGATCATAAAATCGCGGCCGCACCGGAAAGCTGACTTCGCCGAGTGTGGCGCCCTCGCGGCTGAGCCGACTGCGGCCAAAGGCGTCAGGTTTGTCGACCCAATAGGGACTCTCGAACGCCGGCGCCGTATGCACCGGCACCATCACGGTCATGCCGTCGACAGTGATCGCCTTATGGTCTGAGGGCCCCGCCCCGCCCCGCCGGCTATCGCTCCCGGCCTTGGGGTCAACCAGTCGCACCCCGTAGGATTGCAACGCGTTGATCACTTGCTCGGTCGGGATGACTGTCGACTTCTCCAGCTTCATCGGCGACTCTCCGGTTGATAGGCAAGGGGTCGGCCAGCGCTCGCATCGGCGTCGCCGGACGATTGTCAAGCACCAGACTGAGAAGCTCGGGCCGGGCGTAGTGGCCGACGCTATCCATCATCCGCTTGCGCTTGACGATCAGACTCATGTCGAGATCGGCGACCAGCACGCCTTCGCCCTGGGTGAGCGGGGGCACGACGTGAGCGCCTTCGGGTGAAATGATAGCCGTCATGCAGCCGCCCGAGAGTGCTTTGTGCAATCGCTCGTCGTTGGTCACCCGAGCTTTTTGGGCGTCGCTGAGCCAGCCGGTGGCGTTGACCACGAAGCAGCCGCTTTCGAGCGCATGGTGGCGGATCGTGACTTCAATTTGGTTGGCGAAAATCGGGCCCACGAGCGATCCGGGAAATTGCGCGACGTGAATCTCTTCGTGCTGCGCCATGAGCGCGTAGCGGGCGAGGGGATTGTAATGCTCCCAACACGCCAGCGCGCCCAGACGCCCGACGGCGGTGTTGACAACCGCCAGCCCGGCGCCGTCGCCCTGGCCCCAAATCATCCGCTCATGGAAGGTCGGTGTGATCTTGCGACGCTTGAGGATCAATCGGCCGTCAGCGTCAAACACCAGCTGGGTATTAAAGAGCGAGCCGTGATCGCGCTCATTGACGCCAAGTGCGATCACGATGGCGTGGCGGCTTGCCGCCGCGCCGACCGCCTCGGTCACTGGTCCTGGCACTACGACGGCGTTGTCGTAGAGCCGGACGTGCTCGGCGCCGGTGAGCACCGGAGGGTGCACAAAAGCAAAATACGGATACCAGGGCACGAAGGTTTCCGGAAACACCACGAGCTTCGCGCCTTGGTCGGCCGCCTTGGCGATCGCCGACAGAACGCGGGTGAGCGTGCCCTCCCCAGTATCGAGATCGGGAGCAATTTGCACCGCCGCCACGCGCACCACGCGCTTCTCAGTCATGGGGGCCTCCCGTTTCGGGCGCGTCCTCACACCGTCCAGGTGTGCAACATGAAGGCGTTGCTCTTGCGATGCAGCAGGATGAGGTCGAGGACATCGAGTGGATTGATCGGCCTGATGCCCGCAATCAGCGAGGGTTCGCCGTGACCATAAAGCGCCTGGAGCGCGAACCGACAGGCATAGACCTTGCCGCCCTCGGTCATAAATTTGGTGATCTGGTTGTTGAAATTCTGGTGGCCCGGAAATGCCTCATCGCCAAGTTTGGGAAAGCCGCGCTGGACTCCCAGCGTGACACCGGGCCCGTAGAGCAGGATTGTCGTCTCAAAACCCTTGCGCAGCAGACGCAACGCTTGAAGAATGTTGACGAAGCCGATCGAGCCTTCAAACGCGACCGTGTGGAACGTGACCAGCGCTTTCTCGCCCGGTTCGGCTTTCACGTCCTCAAACACCTTCTCCTCAAAATCGACCAGATAATCTCCCTTCTGGTGGGCCGGCAGGGTCACCGCAGGCATGCTCTACTCCTCGTTGATTATGGTGGGCGTGGACAGGGCGGAGGGTGCAAGCGATATGCCAAATGACGGGATGCCTATACATTCATCAAAGCCGTCGAAAAGCAGTCAATTATCCAGTCAATTCGCGCCCGAGTCCTGGCCGCCAGCATGGGATGGCGTCAATCCGATGCCCAAGGGGGCGGCGGTATGATGAGTTTGCGCGCAGCGGACGCCGCTGGCGACATCGTGGGCGTCAGATCGTCTTACACGGCAGGGCTGTGCGATCCATTTGTTGACGGCAGCACCGTGGCCCGATAGCGGCTCACGCAACAGTAGACGATCAATACGCGGGCAAATCTGGAGGTAACCTGGCTGGCTCGACCGAAATAGCGCGACGGGCCGCGTCCTTTTAGGTGGGGGTTCAGCGCGCGCCGTTGACCCAAGGATGGGCGTACGGTGTCGCCATTTTGGGTTACACCCCGCTGTTTGAAATTGTGGTTGCCGGTTGCGGGGGATAATCGCCCACGTAAAACCATGATCGAGCTTGCCTTGATCCAAGCCAGACCATGTGAATTGGCCGGCTTTGGGGTACGGGGCGGTCCTGCAAAGCGACATCAAGGATTTCCCATGTGCAAGCGGGCGCGGCCATGCCAGTCCCCACGGTTAACGGGGTGCATCGCTCGAAAATCTTGGGTCAGCCGCGAGGCCGAGAATGTCGCAGCGCGCAAGCGTGAGGGTCTTCAGAGAGCGGACGTGACCGGCACGTGGCCGGCCTTGCCAAATGCCTGGGTGCTGGGTTGCGCATTCGCCTACGTGGTGGTCCCGGACGCGGGTTCGGGCTTTGCATTCGCCGCGTCGGTTTCTGCCCCGGGCACAGCTGCTTGTGTTGACGTTGTCCGGGATGTATCCCTTCTTGGAAAAGCTCTTTACGTACGGTGGCATATATGCGCGGTGCCAATTCGCCCAATAATGGATTTATCCTGGCGGCTCTGGGGCCGCCGCCGGCGCGCGTCCTCGATTTTGGATGCGGCGTTGGCCAATGGGTGGCCCGCGCGAGAAGCTGCGGATATGACGCCTGGGGCGCTGACGCTTATCCGGATCGCTGGCTAAACAATCAAGGCGAAATCGACACACAGGCCCAGCCCCACGTCTTACAAATAAAGAACGGCCATATTCCCTTCGGCGATGATGTCTTTGATGCGGTCGTATCCAACCAGGTGTTCGAGCACGTTCAATCGCACCTCATTTACGGTAGCTTGAGGGAGATCAAGCGGGTGCTCAAGCCTGGCGGCTTGTTCCTAGCCATGTTTCCCACGAGGGATATTTGGTTCGAAGGACACGTTGGCGTTTATTTTCCCCACTGGCTGTGCGGCTGGCCAGCCCTCCAGCTCTCTTATCTCAAAGGTTGCCACGCGCTCGGCTTTGGATACTATCGAAAAAAGAATGCGGCAGAATGGGCCGCGTCAAACCAGGCTGATTTAACTAACGGCAACATCGTCTACCATACGCTGGATGAAGTAAACAGTCATTGGTCACAGGTGTTTGGCCACAAGCCGACCTGCATAACGGCAGCCAATATGCGGTTCAGATTGAAGTCGTATTATCCTCCGCTAGAGCGCATGCCAGCAATATTGGACCCAGTTTTGAAGTTCATTCATACAAAGCGTGCCGGAAGGGCGCTTCTGATCAGGAAGGCCGCACCAAACTAGCGCGAGAAAACGTCTTAGCTTCACGTCTTTTTACTTTTGGGCGCTTTCGCTCGAGTCCCTGCAGGCGCTTTCTTCTTCAATTTCATATGATTGTAATCAGCAGCGGCGCGGATGAGATTTTTTTGAGCGCGCGCATTAATCTTATCACCCTCGAAAAAATCGAGCGCTCGTCTTGCGTTGCCTTCGAGGCACGCGTTGAGGAGCTTGTCAGGATCTGGGAGGTTCGCCCCGTAGGAAAAGGTAGCTTCACCTTGTTTTTGTCGACGTTGGCGACCGCGACTATACCGTCGTGCGACCACACCGGGCTTCCCATCCACTTCCATTCCTCGATTATCTCCCGGTCGGCCTCAAGGATGCTCTTGCGGATGCTGGCGAATGTTTTAGCACGCCAGTCTGTGAGTTCTGCGATCAGCTGGTCAATATGTTCCGATGGATTCATTGGATCTTTATGCCTCGAATTCTGGTCCCCTTGCCGGCGGCCACAATAGTAATGTAGCGACTACATTGTTAAATGCGACGCTAGCAGCAAGAGGCCATAGACGGTCAGGCCGTTGTAATCGCCAGTATGCCCCCGAAATGAAGACGCCGTTCCAGCTATTCGTGGTTAGCGCAGCAATGTGGCGCTGACAGGCATCGTTTCGACAGGGCTAGCTTTGAATTGTGGCGGCATCAATCTATCCGCGCCAAGAGCTGCTCCAGGGCCGCAAAGAACCGCTGCCACCCGCCCTTGGCCCCCTGGTAGGCCTGCTTCTGATCCGGCCGGAAGCCCGAATGCTCCATGCGCAGCTGGGTCCCGGTGCCCGTAGGGGTGAGCGTCCAAGTGACGACGCTCTCGAGACCATAGGCCGCCCACGTGTAAGACAGCGTTTTGTTCGGCTCGACCGCCAGGACCTGACAGTCGACAGCGCCCCAGTCTGCGCGAAGATTAAAACGGTGGTCCACGATGGGCTTGAAGTCGTTCTTCATAAGCCACTCTTCGATCAGGTGTGGTTGCGTGAGCGCGCGCCAGATCTTTTCCGGCGGATAAGGGATCTCGCGTTCGACAACGACGGAGAGCGCTTCGGCTGCAGTATTTGTCATTGGTCCATCCTTTTGAGCAGATCTTCGAGGTGGTCGAATCGGCTTTGCCAGAACCCGGCCATCTGGCTTGTCCAGTCGATCAGCGGGGCCAAGGCGCCGAGCTGCGCGCTATAGTGCGTCTGGCGACCTTCGTGGCGGTCGCGCACCAAGCCCGCCTGCTTTAGGACCCGAAGATGCTTGGAGACGGCCGGTTGCGAGACACCGGCCCGAGCCGTCAGAGCCCCGACCGTCTTCTCTCCTTCGCGGCACAATCGCTCGAAGAGGGCCCGCCGAGTTGGATCGGCGAGCGTGCTGAAGAGCACATCGTGAGCGTTCGGCATGAATCGATAACCCGCTGGCTATTGATTGCCGTATAACCGCCGAGATATGTGTGAGTCAAGCGGGAACGTCGAGCAGCATCATGATCCTCGTCACAGGAGTTCAGCGGCCATGTGGGGTGCCGCCGGTGGTCCGCCTAGGTGGCCGTGGTGACGTGCCTCGTATTGCTGGGATCCGCAGACGCCTACGCTATGCAACTTGGTAAACGCATGAGGCCACCCGGAGCGATTTCAACTTGACAGGCAAGCTCGACGCAGCACCCGATGCAGACGTCACGATGGCAGGAGATGCCATAATGGTCATCCGCAAAGGCGGACATCTGCTCGTGGCGGTGGCGGGCCGCGCTGTTGCGGCCGTGCTGCTCGGGATCGGCTTTTCCGGTCAAGGCAAGACCGAAATGCAGGCAACTGAGCCAACGAACCTGGTTGCCACCTGTGCGCCATGCCATGGATTTGAGGGCATCGGCAAGGATGTGGAGATTCCTAATCTTGCGGGACAGCACGATGTTTATCTCACCTATCAGCTGCGCGCATTTCGCGGCGGTAAACGCAAACACCCCGATATGAGTTTCATGGCCCGGGACCTAACCGACGCGGAAATCGACGCGCTCGCGAGCTATTATTCCGGATTGCCGCCGCGCTGAGTGGCTAGAGGAACTCGGCGCGGTCTAAACGCCGTCGAAGCCGACAGGCATTGCCGATCACCGTGACGTCGCTGCAGGTTTCAATGCGTGCTCAGGGCGAGAGGCTGCGAGATGGCCGGTTTCGCGGTGCGCGGCTTCGGAGCGGCAGCAGGGGCAGCGGGTTGGTGGTCCGCTTGGTAGAACGTACTCTGCACACGGCCTTGCGTGTTGTCGAGCATGTCCACCTGGGCGTGGCCCGTTGTTAAATCGACGACGAGCTTATCACCGCGCACAACATTCTGGCCCTCAGTGACGCTGACATTTCCAAGGAGCGTTGCGGTATTGGACTTGGCATCGAAACTGACGCTGTTCCCGGTCGCCACCTGATCCATCCGGGTCAAGATCACATGTCCCTTTCCGTCGAGATGACGGATCTGCTTACCCGGCTCGCTGCTTGCAGCAGGACCAGCCATACCGTCCTCGTAATCGACCACCAAGGTATCGCATTTGAGCGTGGAATCCTCCTGCACGGCGACGACGTCGCCCGTGAACGTCGCTTGGTGGTCTTTGTCCCGCATCTCGAGCGAGGTGGACGTGATTTTGACTGGGGCATCGTGCTGGGCAGGCGGCCCCGCTTTGCTGACCTTGGGATCGTGCGCCTGACTGACGGGAGCGTGGCCGACGGTGTTGAGAACGACTGCACCGGAAAAGTGGACCCGCTCGCCGTTGTTGAAGATCTCCACGCCGTTGGCACGTAAATCCCCATTGGGAAATTGGACCTTGACCGGCCTTTTCGAGACGACGTCGCCTTTTGAGGTCTCGATTTGTGCCTCAGACAGCTGCGCGTGCTTGCCGCCGGAGGTCGTAATGTCAATGCCGTTAGTCAGTGTCAGCAGTTGCGACTTGGTGGCGTAAAGCCCCGCTACGGCCGCCAACTTAATCGTCTCATTGTCTTTAGTGATGGTCGTGCCCTTGATGCCGCTCAATTCGAGGACATCCGGCTTCGTGAGGTCCTGCACGGCTGCCTCGGCGGACACCTTGTATTCGCGCCCATCCCGGGTGAATCCGCCAATATGGGGCACCTCCATTGTCAGCCGCGTACCGGAGATGCCGACGATCCGCGGCAGTTTCGGTATGTTGATCCTGGACAGCACGCTCGACATCGCCAGCGCGGCCAAAGCCAACATGGCGACCGCCGGAACACTCCAGCGCAGGTGCCGAACGAGCCGGCTGTGACGTCTCGCAAGGTAGAGGGGGCGATCGAAGCGCCGAGGCCCCTGGACCTGCCAGCCAGCCGGTTGCGACCTCGCCGCGGACGCGACAGACCCGCGACTCATGACCACGCCCCGTCCTCAACACTCACGCCGATATCCTTGCCCGGTTCGCCATCCGCCGCCAGGTCGAGGCGACATTTGCAGCGCTTCGCGCGCCTCTGGCGGAGAGTGCAGCGCCGATGACCCAGCGTAGCAGATCGAGCGGTCAACGTTCACCCAATAACTCTCTTTTAAACACCAAACGTTGTCGGGTCCTGCATCGCAAACAGGGCCGCGTTCAGGG
>Ga0126371_10001459_pt1 | contig 20014 bp, 14 predicted proteins | sample PanSoiMetaPlot_4_FD_110145 | JGI IMG/M metagenome (GOLD analysis project Ga0126371, IMG submission 110145) | Tropical forest soil microbial communities from Panama - MetaG Plot_4 | ecosystem: Environmental > Terrestrial > Soil > Tropical forest > Bulk soil | place: Panama | collected 2016-02-17 | reverse complement strand
AGATGGCGGCTTCCGTCGTGGCCCATATGGACCAGAAGTTCCCAGGACTTATGCAGGACTATGAAATTTGGAATGAGCCTGAGCTTCCCGCATCGCTCTGCGTTGCTGACGCCACAGCCCGGCTCAACGACTATGTCTCGATGTTTGGGTATGCGGCCTCAGCCATGCACGCGCAGGCAAAGGCCGACGGCCAGACCATTCGCACCGGGGGTCCTGTGATTTCCCAACTCTCACAGGCCGCCACCTGGTTTCCTGCTCTGCTCGATAATGCGTCCGCAGCGCCTTACGTGGACTTCGTCAGTTTCCACATCTACGTCGCCAATCTGACCGACATTCAGAAGGGAATGACATGGCCGGAATTGTATGCGATCACTCAATCCCCCACGCGGGGCCTGGCCTATTACTACAAGAAGCTTGAACCGCTTGTACGGAGCGGCCACCAGCCCAATGCCGCCTCAACCCCGATCTTTATCAGTGAATTCAACGACAGCTGGGCATATGCACGCGACTGCTGTCGCAACGCCCCGACCTACGCGCCATTGTGGAACAGCATAGCCATCACCGATCTTCTCAATGTGGTGTACAGCGGAGTTTCTGTTCCGAGTCAGCTGGGCTACTTTAATTCTGCAGGCAGTTATTTTTGTATTCTGGGCGAGTGGGACTCGGCCATGGACTGCAACGCATCAGTCCTGGAGCCATATCCGCAGTTCTACGCCTTCAAGCTATTCGCATCGCCTGAATATCTTGACCTGCAAGCCGGCGCACATATGGCCCACTGGGTATCTCCCGCAAGCACGACATCGGGGCTAAACGCAACTGCGTTCTACACAAATACTGCCGATAACGTGATCATTACCAATCCCACGTCAAGCTGGCATACCTCAGTCAATGTCACTCTATATAATGCCGGTCTTACATCGGCGAAGGGGACTGAGTATCTGATAGACCAGTGGCACATGTCGATAGGGAGCCAAACGGTCGCACTCAAACCTGTGTCGGGGGGGTATTCGACCACAGTTGAAGTCCCGCCATACTCGACAGTCGCTGTCTCTTTGAAGGGCAGCGAGGCTGGAAGTCCTGCGCAGGCGGTATTGGGGGTGTCACCACGAACCGGAACACATCCGTTGGCGGTTTATATGGACTCATGGAGCAGTCAACCTGGTGGAAGCGCCATTATCGGCAGGACCATCGATTTCGGCGACGGCCATTGGATAAATAATACACCGGCAGTATGGCACAGTTACACCATTCCGGGGACCTACACCGTCCGCCTCACTCTGAGAGACCAGAACGGGCAACTCTCTACTGCAAGCAGTGTTGTCACTGTTTACTAAAAAACAATGAGCGGCGCGATAAACGCGCCGCTCAGACATACAAAAGAATTTGAACGAATAGGCTTTTTAATCGTCAACTATTTGCAAGAAATATAGATCATGGTCGTGCGGCGAGTACCTGAAAATGCCAATCCAGGACTGTGGGAGACAGGCCCACAGCACCCGGGCCAAGCCTCCCGCCCAGGATTTGTGGTGCATCCCCTAGCCAGCAGTCAGTAACCGATTGCTCGTTTCCTGATTAAAGCGCACACGATTCGGTTACGAGTGCTTTCTCTTTGCTCGCTGCAACATACTGGAAGACGGCCCACAATGAAATCGCAAGTGAAGCGTCGCATATGATGCTGCTCCAAGCAGCGCCTCGCCAGGACCAACGTGGAATCAAGAAAAAGTTCAACCCGACGTTGAGTACACCGACTCCGACCTGGACCAGCGTGCGGCTGCCCTGATAGCCGGCGCCGGTCAGCCCATCAGCGAGGAAGATATGGACGCACCGGAGCAATGGAATAACGGCAAGCCAGCGGACTGCCTCTACTGATGCTATGTAGTTCCTGCCGAGAACATGAGGAATCAATGGTGCACCCAGCAGTAGCCCGGCTGCGACAAGCAACCCGAAGGGCACGGACCGCCTTATAAGCCTGTAAGCATATTTTTTCGTAGTGGATGGGCCGTCCACTCCGAGCCGGAAAAATTCAGGGTAAGCAGCCGACAGCAACGCCCGCACGGGAACAAGACTGACGTCAATAATGCGGTAGGCGGCGCCATAAATTCCTGTTGCCGCGAAGCTCGCCAATCTGCCCACCATCGTCTTGTCCATATCGTTGTAGATACTGGCCGATGAGATGCCCACGGCGAAAAGAATGGATTCGGGCAAGCACTCAAAGGCCTGCCTCGGCCTGACCTTAATTCCTCCGGCTGCGATGGTGGTCCTAAAGAACGCGTATAGGAAGCAAGCGGCTGCGCCAAGCGTGTAGACAATTGTCCAGTCCCGCACAGTGGGATGCCGGTACAAAGCGGAGAGGGCGATGATCCCAAGCAACCGGGTGAGTGAAATATATACAAATATTCTGGCTGACTCGCCCATCTGCCCCAGCGCGACAAATGCATAGGCCGCAAGTTCCGAGACGCGGACCATGAACAAGTCGGCCACACAAACGAAAGCCGTCAGTATGAGGAACTGACGGCCAAGAAGGAATGGTGAGACGGCGAGGACCAGCAAGCTCATCAGGGACCCGGAGACAGCGATGGTGAGCAGACCGTTGCCCCAATAAGCAGCAAGCTCTTTTCTATCCAGCGAAACATACTTGACTAGAACAACCTGACTGCCAAGGCCTGCGAAAGGCGAAGCAATTGCCACCAGGGACGCCATCGCCACAAATGCGCCATAATGTCCGGGCCCAAGACAACGCGCGATGAGGACAAAATAGACGGCCTGAATGACAAGTCGCAACCCCTGACCGGTGCAGAGCTTGGCAGTATTCTGAGCGAGCTCGCTTCGACGCAATCGAGCCATCTGGCCTTTAGCCAGTTCTAAAAAACTCATATTGTCTGTGTCCGCGCCTTTGGTTCCCCGTGAAGGCAACTGCTGAATTGTGATCGAGCGATTGGAAGGCTGGGTACTAGAAGGCGCCAAAGCCCTTCAGGACTGCAGGGATCGTCCGCATCAGAATGCGAAGGTCAAGCCAGAAAGACCAGCGATCGATGTATTGGAGGTCGAGTTGCATCCATGTTTCGAAGGGAATCGAGCTTCTGCCTGCGATCTGCCAAAGGCATGTCAAGCCCGGACGAACGCTGAACCGGCGCCGCTGCCAATCCTGATTGAAACCCTGATAGTCGCGGACCGGAAGTGGCCTGGGGCCGACCAGACTCATTTCGCCTTTCAGTACATTGATGAGTTGCGGCAATTCGTCGAGACTGCTTTGTCTCAGCAGCTTCCCCAGCGGGGTAATGCGCGGATCATCTTTAAGTTTGAAGACAGGTCCTGAGGCTTCGTTTAGGTGTTCCAACTCGCGCATTCGCTGCTCCGCATTTACTACCATCGTGCGGAATTTATACATTCTGAACTGTCGCTTGCATAATCCGATGCGGTCTTGCGTAAAGAAGACAGGACCCGGCCCACTTAACTTAATCAGGATAGCGATAACAAGAAAGAGGGGGGAGAGCAGTAGTAACAGCACTGATGAGACTACGATATCGAAGACCCGCTTGGCATCTGTGCGCCATCCTTCCGCCATGCTTGTGTAGTGGCTTATGAGCAAACCTCCCAAAATATCGTCCGCGCTTGCGTTGGCGAGCCTCAGATCGAAGAAATCGGAAAAGACGCGAATCATGATTCCTTGCAATCCGCAGATAGCGGCGACCTTGGCTGCCTGCGCATACAAAGTGCTGGTAGGCAATGCGATCACTACTTCATCCACGACGCTGGTCCTGAGGAATTCTTCCAGCCCATCGAAATCACACAAAATCGGATGGCCGTCTTGACAAAACTCGTCAAGACCGGCCCATGACTGGTCCACAAAGCCTAAAATGCGATATCCAAGCTCGGGTCTGGATTCGATCATCTCAGCAAATTGACTGGCCTGTCGCCCGGTGCCGACAACAACAATATTCCGCAGATTGCGTCCATGCTTTCTGGCCTGCTGCAGCATGATGCGCATGAGGATCCGGCTAAGAATTGAGGCGGCGCATGCAGCAACGCAAAAGATAAACAGAAACCTGACCGAGAACATCCGAACGTGTAAGGCAAATCCCGCCGCACCCATCAATACTGTTCCTGCGACGCTGGCCTTGATGACATCACGAACATCGGCAAGACAGCTAAGCATTCGGCGGGAGTTGTATAACCCAAAGGCTGCGTGCACCAAGTGCCACATAAGGAGTAACACGGCAAAAAGCACGAAGTTCTCAACTTTGACGCGCATGGACAGAAATTCCTCGAGCGACATCGCCGACCTTCTTGGCAACGCAATGTACGTTGCCAAGAGAAACATTGCCATTGTGAGTAAGAGGTCAAACAACTTTAAGGCGTTCAGTAAAACCTTGCGCCTGTATGAGGTCATTTCCTACTCCTCTATGTTTTAGTGAATGAGCGTGCTGATACTGGAAGAAATCTCACGGGTTTGTGTAGGCAACGGGTCCGTCAATTGAGCAGAATAGAACGGCCATGCAGAAGATAAAGCCGCACAAGGGACGTGGGGGACTCACTGATCCACAGTTCACCCGAGTTCCGATCAAAACCGATTAGAGATAATGATGGGTAATGAACAGTTCTAACTGACCTGTCGAGCGCCTGGCATTGATAAGAGAGCTAGCCGCAAGCAGAATGGTCAACAAAAGAATCTTCGTTGAAGGTATCCGGACGTAGTTCTCTCAGTGCTGCAAGTTCAGTACCGCAGAGAGTTGCAAACCTCTTATGCAGCGCTCTTAGAGTCAGACGCGAATACATCCACTTTCCCCATCCAGTGGAACTGTCTTGTCCAGCGTTCAGCATGCGACCGAACGAGATGAGCCGCACCCATCGCATAATCGCTCGGTCAGATTCGTTAAAAGCCGAAGGCCCTTGCTCGAAGTACCCACGAAGAAATAGTTCCTTCTGCATTTGCAGTCCGATACGCATTGAGCCTGCAAGCCTGCGCCAGGGTAGAAGTCGATCGTAAAAGCTTGCAAACATACCGACATCTTCATAGGGATAACCTAGACGACTATTTCCAAAGTCAATCACGTAAATCGCGTCATCAGCAACCATCACGTGGATAGGCGTGAATTCACCGTGCACATTGCATAGGGTACGTCGAAAGTTCGGGTTTTGATCGAGATATCTCTTTAAGATAGACAGCATCTCGTCATAGAAATATTTTTGTGAATAGTAGAGAAAGGCTTCCTGCGTTCGCTTGCTTTCAAATTCCTGCAAGACCCATTCCAGAGGATTGCCACAAGTACTCTGGAGCGTCAGTCTATGGAAGCTCCCCAACCAGCGACCAGCATTCAAGAGCAGTTCGGTAAGATCATGCCTGTCGCTCCTGCCAATAGTGAACTTTAGGTCGAACAGGTGGTGTTTAAGCGAGTGCCCAGGAACAAATTCCATAAGCAGCAGACGCTGCTCTGGGTAATAGACAACCGGAATAGGCGACCGGAGTGCCGGGTTCTCGGCAGTAATTCGCGGCGACACACTTGAGAGATAATGCAACTCACGCTCTAGATTCTGGGCACCGCAGTAATCCGCTTTCTGGACCTTGGCAAAAAGGCATAGCTTCACCAAGCCATCGGTCATGTGCACGACGCCGACAGGATGAATGCCCGGCCGTTTGAGGGCCCGCACGTGCACTCGTGATTGCGCCTGAGCGGGCGTCAGGCCCGCAGCATGCAAAAGCGCCTCCGGACCAAGCCGCGAAAGTTCGCGAAATAGATATAGATCGTTTGCTCTTTGCACAATGGATTCCACTGCGCCTCACCTCAGACGTTCAAGCTGCGATTCAGCTCCAGGTAAACCACTTTGAAGCTGTGATCTGAATTGCAAAAACTTTTGCTGACTGTTACTCAGCGGACTTACGACTGAAGTCTGCAAGCAATAATCGACTTTGTCATCCCGCACCACTTTTCGCAGATGATTCTGGCGTCTGGGAAAAGCCTTTCTACTTCAGGTCTGTTCAGCAGGCTGATCTCCTCTACCATTTCATCCACTTGCCTGGGAGTCGGCTTGATTGTAAGACCCCATACAGTGAAGTAGCGGGCAAGGAGTTTTCTGTACCTCTTCGGAAGAAAATGAATGAGAGGCGCAAGGAAGTGAGGCTCAATGAAGAACCTTCGATTAGGCGTCTGCACCCAGTAATTGCGCCCTACTCTTCTGATCTCCTCAGCGAAGACTTTCTGTTGCCGCCATTCTCCTAAATGCTCAATGACCGAGTTGCTCACTACTATATCGAAGCTGTTGTTCTCAAACGGAAGAGCTCGGCCGTCTCCGATCATCGTAGAAAACGTAGGCTCATCACATTCCAACCAGGAGGCCTTCGGGTTGAGGAGCGTCACTCGGGGCTTTATTGGGCAGTACACCCAGAATGTGTAGTAACTTCCACCTACATCCAGGACCCTACTATTTTCCGAGATACCGCAAATTTCGCACATGTACCGTAGCCGCTCCGATCGAAATTTCTTAAAGAACGGCTTATAAATCGCGGCATAGATCTGCTTTAGGCTCACAATGCAGACACTCCTTTCAGTCAGAGAAGATCAGCGTTGGGGGGCTCGTTCGAAAGCCGTTGCCAGAGCCTGCCAAGCCTGCGTCGGACGGAGGTCCGAATCATAAGGCAATGGACGCACATGCTGACCGTCCGGCCTTGGCGCATAATTTGTCAGCCAACTATAGCGTGCGGTCAGGCCCCAGGTAACTACGTAAACCACTGACTTTTCCTGCAACACTACACCCAGATAACGATCGATTTCCTGCGCGACGGCCTGGTCGCGATCGGCAAGTTTTGTTTCGGGCCCCTTTTCCGTCACATCCAGCTCAGACACCACGATCTTCAGGCCGAGGTCGCTGACGCGGCCAAGAAAATCTTTCAGCTTGCTGCCGCTGAAAGGCGCGCCCCCGGTGCGCAGGTGGGATTGAATTCCTAAAGCGCCAATCGGGACCTTGTTTGCGATGAAGCCTTTCAGTAGTTTCAGCACTGTAGCGCGCCGGTAATTGCCATCGGGATCATCGTATTCGAGGCGGTTTTCGTTGTAGATGAGCAGCGCTGCGGGATCGGCTTCCGCAGCGGCCCGGAACGATGCCGGAATATAATCCGGCCCTACCAGATGCAGAAAGGGAGTGTCCTTCAAATCCGCTCCCGTGCCGCGAAAAGCTGTTGCTTCGTTGACTACGGCCCAGGAGAACGCCCGCCCGCGATAGTGACTGATCGTGCGTGTGACGCGATCCAGCATCACTTGTCTGGCGTTTTGCTGGGTCAGGCTGCTGATCCACGGCGGCTGCGCCTGGTTCCATACCAGACTGGCCCCGCCAAACTTCATGGCGTGCTCTTTGGCAAAGTTCATCATCCAGTCGCCGAGGTGAAAGTCAAACTGGCCGGAGCTCGGCTCGGCATATTTCCAATTCAGCGCATTTTCCGGCACCAGAAGCCCGCATTGATCCGCTACAAGCTGAGCAAATTGCGGGTCGCTCTGCAGAAAGTCCTGAGTGGCCGCACAACCGTAGATCAACCCCTTCTCTGCGGCGAGATCCCGCAGACGATTCTCGGCGGCGAAGACCGCTTTCAAGTGAGGTTGCAGAGCGTTCGACATAGCGCCTGCAGCTACCCCGGAAAGTGTCAACAAGAATTGTCTTCTGCTCTGTGTTATGGCATTTTCCACTGGATTGAAGGCCATTGTTTCTCCATGATGAGGTCCTATAAATACGCCATCTCCCGTCTGGCTTGCTATCTGAGACTACGGGCCAGGCGTAGCCTCCAGCCCCAGATTGCACGAATCAGAAGTGGGCTGCGCCGGCAACGTGGGCGGAGTGAGATAAGACGGCGACGAGAAATTAAAGAACTCTGTCATGTTGTCGCTTGCATCGTCACGCGAAGTCAGCGGCGGGAGGCTGAAGCGCGTCTCGATGAACTTGAGAATCGCCGTATGATCACGAGCTACATGGGAGACGAAATGCGGAATTGTCCACGGCGAAACCACGACAACAGGCAGCCGTTCCCCAGCCATGTTGAATAGTCCGGGCGCATCCTGCCCAAGGGTAATGAGGGGCGGAATTCCGTCGGGCTGTGTTATCGCCGGAGGGGCAACATGATCGTAAAGACCGCCACCCTCGTCCCAAGTCAGGATGAACGCTGATGTCTTCCAAGTCGGACTTTGCATGAGAGCATCAATGAATGACTTGACGACAGTTGCGCCCTGTTGGACGTTTTCGGTGCGACCATTTGTGCCAGCGTTAGGTTCCGGATGCTCATCGTATTCGCCCTCTTCGATGAACACTACAGATGGGAAAGTGCTTTCACTTTTCACATCATTAAAGTAGTTAGAAATGGGAACGAACTTTCCAGGGTCCTTCTGATAAATGGACCAGTAAGTGATATGCAGAGGCGAAGCAAACTGGTAATAGTACTTCCATGAAATACCTGCCTGATCCAATAGGTCGAAGATGGTGAGGTTCGGAAACCCGCCGGTTGGTGGATGTGGTGTTGCGACCCATCCCAAAGAGGTGGCCCCATAGGTATACATCCGGTTTGAATCAGTAGGACCAAGCATTGGAGAGAACCATCGATCGCTCGTAGCAAACTGAAACGCCAGGCTGTAGTAATACGGTAGATCGGTCGAATCAAAATATGCGATGGCGCGGTGACCATTAGGGTCATATGTGGAATTGCCCAAGGCGTTTCCTGACTTCATAAAGAAGTCCATCTTCCCTCCGTCGTAGTCGTAGTGCAAAGCATTCCAACTCGGTGGAAGGTTTTCCTGGCAGCCTGTCTGGGAATGAAATGGAGCGACGAGCTGCCCGGATATATCCGGAAGTTTGATGCTGTTGTTGCGCTCTTCAACAGCGTTGTCATTGATGCCTTTCGTCGCACGATATTCATCCATCAGGCCAAAATACTGGTCGAAGGAACGGTTCTCTTGCAGCTCGTAGATGATGTGTTTCAGTCCCAGCATCGCTGCCGGTGGCGCAGGCGGGACTTTATATGTGTACGCATTTGGGAGTGAATTAGACTGTGTGCTTTGATCTACCGTGACGTTTACGGTTGCAGCACCCTGCGCCGGGGCGAAGGCTTCAATCGCATTCGCGCTGACAACTTGAACATTTGAGGCGGCGAGATTGCCAAATGAAACCGTGGCCCCTGTCCGGAAGCCGGTCCCGTAAATCGTGCGCGTTGTTCCGCCGGCCGGAGCACCCCAGTTGGGCGACACAGAGGTAATAATGGGAGGAGCCAGGAACGTGAAGCCGCTGGAGTTACCGGAGCCGACCTGAAGAAATGCGTCATCAAAACGCGCGGTAGTCGCAGTGCTACCAAACCCTACTTCGGCATAGAGCCGCACAAAGCTCTTACCGGTAGGAACGGTATAGGAGCCTTGCTCCGACACCCAGTAAGGCTCATAAGCGCTGTAGGGCGGAGCAGATACATAGGTCGGATTGGCCTTGTTGGCATCAGTAATCTCCAGACCCCAGCGAACATTCGAGCTTCCGGAAACGAGATATGCATAGCCGCCGAAGCTGACCGTCTGTAACGGGGTCACAGGAAAGTAAAGCGCAGATCCATTGGCGGCAGACGCATATACGACTGGATGACTCGTTCCTCCGGTTGAGGCCAATTGAAGATAGTGTGTGCCTATGTGCGCGTTCGCAGTGGTTGTCCCCAGGCTAACCGTGCCACCTGAACCAGAAGACTGCCAGTAAGTAAGCCCTGATTCAAACGACTGGTTATGCAGTAGGCTCGCCAGCGTGGAGCTGTGCCCATCTGAATTTGTCACGACGACGTCTGCCGAACCTGGGGCAGACGCGGGTGTGGTCACGCGAATTGTGGTGCTGTTGACAACCGTGGCAGTCGCGGCTGCGCCGCCAAATGTAACCTTCGCTCCAGAGGCGAAGTTGGAGCCTGAAATGGTGACGGTGTCACCGCCGCTGCTTGATCCCTGGGTTGGCGAAATTGAGCTGATGACGGGCGGAGCGAGCGGCGCAACATAGTTGAATCCACCGCCAGGAATGACCCGTCCTAGAAAAGCGTCGTCGAAGCGGTCCACGGCGGGGACAGTGCCGGAGCCAACCTCGCAATAAAGGCGGACAAAGGACATGCCGGCCGGCACCGTATAGCTATTCTGAAACTCGGTCCACGACGATGTTTTTACGTTGAATGGAGGGGCGGACACATAAATAGGATTCGCCTTATTACTGTCTGAGACCTCAATGCCCCAGCGCGCCTTTGCATCACCGGATACGTAATAGCCCCAGCCGCCATACATGATGACGTCGCCTGGATTAACAGGAACATATAACGCTTTGTTGCTTGCGTCGGCTGCATACAGAACGGCATGCGCGCCGGCAACCGGCGCGCTCAATTCGGCATAGTAATTGCCGCTGTGAGCGTTGGCGGAATTATTAGCGATTGTGACTGTTCCTCCGGACCCAGCCTGAACCCAGTTGACCGCGCCTGATTCAAATCCGGGGTTCAATAATGGACTGACCGTACCGACGAGCGTAGCGCTCTGACCGTCTGGCTCCGCTAACGTTACGTTGGCTTGGCCCGCAGGATGAGGCGGCGTAACAGCAGTGATGGTCGAGGCATTTACCACGGTCACATTCGTAGCAGGGCTGCTGTCAAAGTTGACTGTTGCTCCGGCAACGAAGTTGCTTCCCGTAAGGGTCACCGAAGTTCCTCCAGCAGTACTGCCCGATTGAGGATTGATTGAAGTCAGTGTGACTGTAGGATCGGCTGGAGGAGCGGTCGGAGGAGTAGTCGGTGGGGCGGTCCCAGGATCTGAATGAGCATTGACAGTAATCCCGCACCCGATGGGTCCGGGAATCAAGGCGCAATTAATAAGCACAGAGGCCAGAGCGCAACACAGGCATGAAATAAGTCCACGAAAGCGGGGATGACGGCCACTCCCCGTCACGGGTTGCGTGTCGTGCTGAAATGTCGAGACATCACCTGCATTTTCTGTATTCAATTTGGCCACCCCTGACAAAAAGACACAATGTTAATCGTTCAACGCGGCGTTTCACGCCACGTAACAAGTGCGGTTTCTGAATAGACAGTGATCCGGCTGCACGGCTTGTCCGCATAGCCAGAGCCGTGCCCAAACGACTTTTTAGGTTTTGACTGGGACAGGTGTGAGGTTAGTTCGGCGCATACATAATGCTTGCATCGGTAATGGATCCAGCACTGACGCGGATACCCTTCTCGTCCAAATGGCGAGATACCGTATCAATAATTTTGTCGCCTAGCTCATGAGCATCAAGCAAATGGCGAAACCGGCTCACATTTATTACATCCGGTGCGGGAGCGCGGGTTAGGTCAACCCCCGCAAAGCGCCGCAATGAGGCGGAATCGTACAAGGCTTCTTCCACCCCGGCATCGGACACCTTGAACCATTGCTGGACAAAAAAGACACGCAACATGACCGAAAGCCCAGCCGGACGGCCCCCATTAAGGGACTTAGGATAGTGCGGTTCTACCATGGCTTCTAATTCCGCCCATGGCACTAACTCGTTCATTGCATCGAGAAACAGTTCGCGTCGCGATTTCCTTCCGTATTTCTCGAAGCAAATTGGCGAGCATGACATTTGCTGCCGCGTCGACATAGCGCCCTTCCCGCGGTTCCGTCCAATCAAAGTCAGACCCGATTTACTCATAGGACCTCTGAGTGGATAGTCATCTCGAAGCTATCTCAACCAATAGCTTGTAAGTAATAAACCAAGGCTCGATAAGGTAGCGAAACCAGAGCCGTCGCGGCTCTGCCATGAGCCGGAAAAGCCACTCGAAGCCACATCGCCCCGCCCAGCGCGGCGGCGTGTAAATTGCTCCGGCGAAGTAATCCAGAGCAGCTCCTCCGTTCAGAATGACGTTGGCCGAAAGTTTATCTAGATGGTCTAAAATCCAATGTTCCTGCCTCGGCATCCCCATCCCCGTAATCAGCACGTGAGGATGCCACGCCTCAATCATATCGACTACAGCCTGGGCTTCTGCCGAGCCCGGATCTGGATCGAAAAAGCCATCAGCAGTTTTAATTTGCAATCCCGGGTAGCTGCGGCGAAGAGTTTCAGCTCCTGTTTCTGCCACACCGGGCCGGGATCCCAGGTAGAAAACTCGCCAACTATTATCCGCGGCTGCCTTTGCCAAAGGCCCGATCCAGTCAACAAATGTAACTCGGTGGTCACGGTTCAAACGTTTGCCCAGTAATCTCCCCAAGCCGATAACCCCCATGCCGTCGATATGGATATGGTTCGCGGCGGCATAGAACAATCGCATCTTTGGGTCATGATGATATAGGTAGATACTGTGAAGGTTATGGTTGGCTACGATGATGTGTTTGCTATTCTCAACGGCGTCCGCAACAATTGAGTTGAGGTGAGCCATGCTGAGCGCCTCGACCTGAACGCCTAGAACCTCCATGCGCGCTGAAGCTCGAGGGGTAATCGGAGTTGCAACACTAGTTGTCATGCGCACTCCACCCTCTTTGTATTGCTGGATATCGCTATTGTGGAATTGACCCGGGCTGTCGAATCTCCCGTTTCTGGCCATAGCACATCACATTGCTCCAGGAATTTTTGGGGATCTTCCCCATTGAAGACAGCTTCGCTGCGACGCAATTCATAAAGCACACGTCCAATAAAATAGAGCGGATGTGCCCTCACAGCCTTCGCCAAATGCCTGCACCCCTTCCAGTAATAGTTCTGACTGTAGAAAATATTGGCGCGGCGCATTTCTTCGCGGCATAACAGTCTCGGTTTGTCTACATCTCGCGCCAAATGGTCGCGCACATCCTCATAGCTGAGAGCGGGCAGATCATGCAGATGCGACAGAAGGAGATACTGTACATAGAGCGTGTTGATCGACTGACATTCCAGATTGGCTGTGGATACGCTCGCAGTGTTGTGCCGAAAGTATATCGTTATTTCTGGCAGATACCGGATGTCATGGCACAATGCCATTCGCCACCACAGATCAATGTCCTCAATATGTAAATCGAAACGATAGCCTCCCAATGCTGTTGCCTTTTCCACATTTAGCGTGACGGTAGGATGGCATATGGCTGGCAAATATCCTCGACTCGTGATCTGACGGAGTTGATCAGGCGTAGCTCTCGTCGTGCGGAAAGTTCCAATACTGCGTCCGTTTTGATAGTAGCGAGCTTCGGAGTAGAACATTCCGGCATCCGGGAACTGTCTGATGGCCTTCTTAGTGATGGCGACCCGTTCAGGCAATGCCACGTCATCCGCATCATGGCGCATCAACCACGGCGTGGTCACCTCGCATAGCATTCGATTCAATGTGAACGTCAGGCCGCGGTGTGCCTGCGTCACGACGGTCAAGCGCGGGTCCCGTATAGAGCGCAGATACCCGAGGCTTGAGTCTATAGATCCGTCATCGATAGCTAGGATCGCGAAATCTCTATCTGTCTGCCCGAGCAGGCTTTCCATGCTTTCTTCCAGAAAAGGCATTGCGTTAAAGACAGGCAGTCCGATCGTTAGAAGATTTGTCATAGGTTGCAAGCTGCAATTGCCTTTCAAGACGTGCGCAGCCGTTCACGTAATGTACCGGGCACAAACCACATCGCCATTAGGAGAAAAATGTCGATAGCCTTGGGGCTGCCAAGTCGAAACATTTCGGTCAGAAGCGGTATAAATGCCCTCCATTGGCGTTGCCTGGCGGCCTGGGATGCAATCGATGTCGCAATAAATGCCGCGTAAGCGCGACGCGTAACCAACTCGCGCCGCTGGCGGATCCAAGCCAGGGAACCTTGCCAATCACATTTTCTGCTCACGCTGCTGGGAGACGATGCCAGATTCCAGATCACCAAGGGAGCATCGATGAATTCGATTCCGACTCCCGGCATTTTGACAACCCGGAGCAGCCAATCCCAATCCTGGTGTTTTCGCAAACCATCCTCGAACCCGATCTCCAGCAGTAATCTCCTGGTTGTAAGAAGGGTCGAGGTTTGCAATAGTCCTTCACCCTGTCTCCACGAGTTGCGTGCGAGGAGATATTCCGAAAGCGGCTCGGAGGGAAGTTTCCGTGGCCATACAAATTCTCCAGTCTGTGTACGGGCCATTACTTTGCAGGAAACGATAGGATCGGGCATCCTAGATGCCCGCGCAACTGCAAGCTGCCTCTCCAGTTTTTCTGGAACCCATGCATCGTCATCATCCAGAAAGGCTATCCATTCTCCTTTAGCCACATGTACTCCCTCGTTTCTGGCGCGTGCGCCTCCCACTTGTTTTGGCAATTGCAATATCTGCAATTGCGGGGAGTCCACGGATTTGAGGGCGGCTAGACTCTGATCATCCCCATCGATGACGACGATCACTTCCAGATCTTTAAAGGTCTGTTGCAGAGCTGAATTCACGGCTGCAGCGACTTGTACAGGCCGCCCGGCAGTGGGAATCACAACGGAAATCAATGGATTGGATTTTGATTGCATTCGGCGTGACTCGTAATGTGCCCTAACCTTGCAAGGGAATTGAAACGGAGTTACGGATGGTAGCCACGGATTGGCGCGTAAGCAGCCGGCTATACATTTCCTCCAGCTTCGCCGATTGCTCCTTGAGGTCAAATTGTTCGCGCGTTCGCCTTATGGCGGCTGCGCTGAAGCGGTGCCATAAAGAATCATTGTTGAACAGTGCGCTTATATTGCTGGCAAGACTCTCCACATCGCGTTCCCGTGCCAATAAGCCTGTGACTCCGTGTGCAACCGCTTCCGGGATCCCGCCGGTAGCGAAACTTGCGACCGGAAGACCCATTGACTGCGCCTCAGCGAACACCAGGCCAAATCCTTCAGAGGTTCCCATTGGAGTGGTAAAGCTGGGAACGCTGAACACTTTGGCGCGATTCATCCAGTGACGCACTTCACTCTGAGAGCGAGCGCCCAGAAAACTGAAGTTGTGCAGGCATGCTGATGCCATTTGCTCCAATTCGTGTCGAAGAGGCCCATCACCGATAACGATGAGCCGGACATCCGGCATCTTTCGCTGCACCAGAGCCATTGCCCGAATGAGATAGTCGCAGCCCTTGCTATCTACGAGACGTCCGGCAAAGAGCACGATGGGCTTGCGTGGGACGGACAGGTCCGGAGCGAACAATTCTGTGTCGACTCCTACATAGTGAACAGATATCTTCTCCTGCGGAAAACCTTGCTCGATCAGTTTGCTACGAACAAATTCTGAGACCGCGACAAAAAGAGAAGCCTCCTTTTGTATGATTGGACGCCAACGCAGGTACCGCCGAAAGTCATAAGAGAATGAGCGCGCATACTCTTCTTTCATCGTTGCGTCATAGCCATGAAAGGTGACTACCAGAGGAGTTCCCAGTCGACGGGCTAATCTCAATCCCTGAACACTGTCTACCCCGAAATGTGTGTGAACCAGCACCGGGTTCAGACGGCGCAATTCACGCATCAAACCAGGTGCAAAACCAAAAACCTTATACATCATTTTGTGTGCATGGCCGAGGGCGCCATCATTGCCAATAAAGTAAGACCTCCCCTCTGGAGTCCGAAGGCCATCCACCCGGCTGCATCCCACAAAGTATGGGGTGAAATGCTCTAAAGCTTCGGGTTGGGAAAGCACAAATGTTTCGGAAAGCGGGAGGAGGGTGGTGCGGTATATCAGAACTGATGGGCGGTTTTTACGCGCCGCAATGCTGAATGTATTCATCACGATTGCAACACCATATGATTGCGCTTTCGGCTAGTCGGAAAAAACTAAGAGTTAAAGTGTTTAAAAATTGGCGTTCTGTTTACGGGAGATGCCCGCTGGTTCTGTCTAGCAGGCTACTGGCAGACTTACATCATGGCATTTTCGCTGGCACGCCCTAGAGGTGCATATTGAGGTGGCATCGGTGTCCCGATTTGAGTTAAAGAGTCTTGCAGTAATTCTGGCGACAGTTCCTTTGTTTTGACCACCACAAATACGGAGGTAGCTATGTAGAGCGCCCAGAAGAGATTGTCCTGTCTCAAAATGGATCCCTCGCTCAGGTTGAAGAGGAACATGAAGCTCAGATACGCAAGCGGCCACAGCCCGATTGCTGTGCGCTGATTACGCGCCCACTGAAGTCCGTGCCTGAGGCTCATGATGAAGCCTGCGAGAAAAAGACCCAGGCCCACCACCCCAAGCTCTTCTAGTAGATCGAGGAATCCATTGTGCGAGTGGGGCACAGGCCAGCGCAGTATCGACCAGATATCCGCGGAAGATTGGCCTTCCATCCCCAGCCAAAAACTGCTGTATCCATACCCCAGCCACGGATGCGCCATGATCTTCGGTATGACCGCGTTCCATATTTCAAGCCGCCCCGACATTGTGGAATCGCGCCCGACCAGCGAAAAAATATTGCTTGGGTCAACAAACAGCATCAGGCAGCATGAAATCCCGATCATCGAGATGATTGTTGACGTAAGTACCAGCCGCAAAGAGCGTCGGCGGGCGAGTGCGAATAACCAGATCAGGCCCAGCAAAATAGGAACTGACAGGGCGGAGGTAGCTGAGCGCGTTGCGAAAATCATGCACGCGCAGAGGACTGAGGCAGCGCCGTACGCAAAACGATGCGTCCTGCTTTCGAATGCCAAGAACCAAAACACGAGAACGCCGAGCGCCATAAATCGACCAAACGTGTTCTTCTGCACGAAGATACCCTTCCACCCAAAATTGGTGAAGGCTGAATCAACTCCAAGGTCAGGGCGGATAAGCACGACCACGATGCTGCAGACGATGGCAACTAGAAATGCCCAACCCAGAAGCCGCAACAATTGTCGCGGGGAATAACGGAAAGCAAGATAAAGCCCAAACCCACTGGTTGCTGCCATGTTCAAGCACCGCCGTAACGCGAAGCCCGGTACTTGCGACCACAGCACCGAAACGAAAGCCATGGCGACGACCGCCCAGATTAGTTTCGTGTCGCGCAGTTGACGTATAGCTTCGCGACGATGAAACAGCAGCAGTACCGCGACTACTGCGTAAACAATTATCTGCCCGGCCAATATTGCGGGATTAGCGTTTGTTGGATCGCTGCTCTCGTTACGCGCCTGCTTCTGAACCGCGGCAGTCACTTTATTTTGAGGCGGCACATCGGAAACTTGCTGGTTTTGATTTAAGAGCGGCACGAAGGCTCCGGCGCAGAACAAAAGCGCACAAACCGCAAAGATCATTTCCAAGCGTTTCCACATAAAAATCTCTGTATACAGCAGAACTCCACGACCAAAGTCATTTGAGCCGTAACATTTCCAACTACCAGATCCCGCTGGGATTGCCTGTAAGCATGTAAGAAAGGCGCGCCGCTGAGGCAAGGGGCGGCAAAAGACTTAGACGTAGCAGTCCATACAGATCGCGGCGATTGGCCATCTGACAGACTTGCCGGCCATACAATCGCGCTGCCCGTCGCACGGGCACCCGCAACCATACACCACGTACAAACACCTGATTCTTTCCGAATCGGCTCGCGGCCAGCACTTCTGATGGCAGTTCATAGGCGGTTCCCCGAAAGAATCGGACATACTCCGTTACGATTCGCAGATAGGTGGCGACTCCAGGCCAGATGCCACCAGTGTCCGCCGCAGATCGCAGCTCCGCAAAATCAAGATTCCCGGATTCAAGTATGGCGTGCGTATTTACGATATCGCATACGCGTATGTAGAAATGGCGATACATGCGCTGAAGGGTTGCCGCAATGATTCGCTCTTCCGGCGCAGGAATCATGAAAGTGTACTCCGCAATCCTCTGCGGAATGCGACGCGTGTAGAATCTCCTGGCCAGAGCTATGTGCTCTCCTGTCTGGCCCAGGCAGCCATGGTGTATTTCGACCGATTTGGCAAGTCCCTGTACGCCAAAATTGCATTTGTGTGCGAGCCGGTCGCCCCACGTACGATACTTTAGCTGGGCAGCGACGGATTGACGCATGACCCGGCTGACCTCCTCCTGATGACTCGGGGTGTAGAGATCCAGATCGTTACCTAAGTCAGGCCAGTGATCGAGTGATTTAATGACGGTAATTTGAATTCCTGCGCTCTCAAGTTTCTGACAGATGTCCGCCAGGAACTTGAGCGAGTTTGCGATCATTGCTCGTTCGCGTGACAGGGCCTCGTCACACCAATCCGCGATCTCAACATTTCCCACATTCTGCGCGCGCTCGCGAAGTGGATTGAGTGCACGCATCACGACGTGATGGGAATTCGCTAAGGAGAGAAACTTTGCCTTTTCTTGAGTGTCCGCCTTCGTCAGATCCGGCAGCAGTGTCTCCGAATCGTTAGCGCATCCCAAGCTTAGTTGCAGCAGATAGTCGATCTGAGATTCGTTATTCACAGTTCCAATCACTTGCAGGGCAAATGCCTGAGGGTCCTATAAATTTGCAGGCGGACAGCCGCTGAATTATGTCAGGTTCAAGACCGCTCGTTCGCGATATCGTGAACCATTACCATTCCGCGAAGCCAGAACGTCGAGTATCTTATCGATGATTTCCGCGACTGTTTCATCGACCGGTTTGTCGGTGGTGATGATCATTGAGCCTGGCGCTTGTGTGCCGAAGGTCCTATATGCTCCCAGCTGCCGCCTAAGCTCGTGGGGAGTCAGCTCTTGTTTTCTACTCAGAATTACATCTTCATGAGCATCGAGAATGATGAATAAGGCATTACGTGGCGGGGTGAGCCGGCTGAGGAATTGTGCGAGCCACATGGAACCGGAATAACGGTAACGCCGGGGATCGATGAGGATGTCATGAAAATAGCGGTCGAAGATAATCGTTTCGCATCTCGCCATTGCAGGATAGGTGGAAACCGCATATCCAAGACTGAAATCCAGCGCCAACCCAAAGACAAAGAGTGTGGATTTGATGCGCCCGCGCAAAGGCTTCGAGTGGGGCATGCGGTTGGAGCTGTCAGGGGCGATCTTTCGGATTATGCCGGGTCTCCACCGTTGTTTCTTACAGGAGCCGAAAAGGGTCTGCAACTCCAGCTGCAAATGTCGAACGGTTGTGCTTTTTCCTACGCCATCCGGACCCAGCACCACGCAGAACAGACCGTCAGGACGAAGCCAGGCGCGAACCCACCTGAACAAGCCCAATGCAACACCACTCAAGTACCGCCGACTCCGTGCAATCTCCGGGTCATTTGCTGTGGGGACCACCCGGATGGCGGAGTATCGGCGCTTCCCGTTTGCGGTGTCCTCTAGAATGATCCGCGATTCACCGTCCGTCCCTTCGGCCCGGATGAGCCTCACTTGTTCCAGAGTCCGGCAGGCGCGTCTTAATGTGCCTATATCATCCGGATGGATTGCTATGGACACCTCAGCCGTTCCGGTGTCGATCGCATAGTGCCGTACTCGGTTCGACTCAAGCTGTTCAAGAAGCGCTTGCATGGTAGTTCGCACGCGCGCTTTCTCTTCAGGCAGAACAGCAATAGGCTCCACGGGCATTTTGTCAGGCATATCGGAAATCTTTCAGGCATACCGGAGCTTCTTGTAAATAGTCCTGGGTATTGGATATGTGCGCTTGTTCAGCACTACGCCGAGCACACGGGTGTTGGTAGTGACAGCTTCCCTCGCCGCTTTCAAGGCTATGTCTCGGCTCGTGGAATGCGCTTCGACCACCATGGCCAGGCCATCCGCTGTGCTCGCAACGACCAACGCATCGGAGCTTTCTGCCAGGGGTGGCGTATCAAGAAGCACAAAATCGTAAGCAGTGCGAAGTTCATCCACGCAGGCCCGAAATGTGGAGGAAGCGAGCAGCCGCTCCGCTTTCCAGGCCATTGAGCCACTACTGAGCAGATGAAAACGTCTGCTGATCCGCAGAGCGTATTCGCAGACGGGATGAGGATCAATCAGAGCGTCGGACAGGCCACAACGGTTGCCGACACGAAGATATGTATGCAACGAGGGGGCATGCAGATTGGCGTCTACCACGCACACTGAGCCGGCGTCGGCAGCTGCCAGCAGGCCCGCAACCCGAACCAGGAGCCAGCTGCATCCCACACCTGGTTCTACGCCTGAGAAGGCTACAACCCGT
>Ga0126371_10001457_pt1 | contig 20028 bp, 19 predicted proteins | sample PanSoiMetaPlot_4_FD_110145 | JGI IMG/M metagenome (GOLD analysis project Ga0126371, IMG submission 110145) | Tropical forest soil microbial communities from Panama - MetaG Plot_4 | ecosystem: Environmental > Terrestrial > Soil > Tropical forest > Bulk soil | place: Panama | collected 2016-02-17 | reverse complement strand
TCGGCCGCCACCGGGGCGCGCCCGCCCGCCGGAGTAGCGGGTTTCATGGCATCCGGACGAGCGGGCTCTCAGAGCCCGCCGCAAAGCGTGCGTTGGAAATGGTCGCTCTTCAGCTTGTGCGCGCTGCTGGCGATCGTTGCTGTCGGCGTAGTCGTAGACGATTTCGGGTTGGGTGGAAAGCCGTGGTACGGGTTCTACGACTCAGGGTATGCTCCGGTCGCACCTTACACCGAGATGTTCCAGCAGATACGGCCCGGCGGTGCCACCGACAAGGCGGGGATCCGCGAGGGTGACCTGATCGATTTTCGCGACCAACCTTTTGCGACCCGCATCTTCTTGCTCGCCCAGCCATCGCCGGTCGAGCCGCTGACGATGGTTATCATTCGCAATGGGCGGCGTTTTACGACAACGCTGACCGCGAGCACCGCTTACGATGGTGGGTCCGCCCTAAAAACAGTGAGCGGAGTCCTACCGCCGTTAACAGCGCTTTGGTGTCTTGGTTGCGTCCTGCTCATAGCGACGAGAAAATCGTGGTCGCTCGAAGGCGGCGTCTTGGCAGTGGCGCTCACGTCCATCGGTGTGGGGACGAATCCCAATCCCGACTTCACGTTCCCGAACGCGGCTGCCGATCTCGTTTTGTGGACAGCGACGTGGCTGCTCTGCTTCGTTTCCGTGGGACTCATCGTTTGGCTCTCAGGTCGTATGGGCACGCGGTCCACCTGGCGTGCCGCTCTCGAGTGGCTTTGCTACGCCGCATTGACCGGAATAGTCGCCGCACTTTTCATCGGCGACGTCGGTTTTGTTACGCTTCGCGTTGACCCGTCGGTGTTCACTTGGAACAACCCTAATATGTACATCTTCGCGATCGCGTCGATGGCTTTCGTCGTCCTCACCTTGATCGTTGCCATCGCGAGCGCATCGAAGCTCGATAGATCTCGAGCCGCATGGCTCCTATTGCCGATCCCGGCAGCGATCGCTTTGAGCCTGGCCGCGCAGATGCTTCAATTCTCGGCTCAGACATGGTACGAAAATGTCGCTGCTTTCATCTACTCCCAGGGCATCCTCTTGCTCGGCGCCTTTGCCGTGACGTACGCGCTTGTCAAGCGACGCGTGCTCGACTCAGGTTTCCTGCTAAGCCGAACACTCGTTTTCGGCATCGTATCGCTCATCGTCGTGGCGGCCTTCGCGCTCCTCGAATGGGTGCTCGGCCTTATGTTCGCGGGCGCCAGCCACGCGACGGGACTGATCGCGAATGCAGCGCTTGCGCTCGTGCTCGGCGTCTCGCTCAGCTATATCCAAAAGCGCGTCGACACGTTCGTCGACGCGATATTCTTCCGCAAGCGCTACGATGATGAACGAGCGCTCCGCGACTTCTCTCATGAGGCGGCGTTCGTCACCGAGCGTGAGATGTTGCTCGACCAAGCCGTCGACAAGATCCGCTCGCACACCGATGCGCGTAACGCCGTGCTATTCGTCCGCGACAACGGTTCGTACAAGGCAGCTCGCGGGTTCGGCGACGTGCCGATCGAGGTGAATGAGAACGACCCTGCGATTCTCGCACTCAAGGTGCGGCACAAGCCTTTCGATCCGCACCACTACGCGAGTGCGATGCGTGGTGATCTCGCGGTCCCAATGGTCGCGCGAGGGCAGCTGGTGGGCGTGCTGTTATGCGGCGAGCGCGCGAACGGCGAAGGCTATGCACCTGATGAGATCGAGGCGCTTTCAGAATTCGCACATGGAGTTGGGTCAGCGCTCGATGGACTCGGCAACGGCGTGGTGCACGGATCATCGGACAGCACATTGCTCGGGTCTATCGACTCACGGCTGGCAAACATCGAGCGATTACTCGGCAACGACAGAGCCTAGACCGCGGCGGTCGAGCTGAAGCTCGACCGCTACACAACTATTGGCGAGGCCGCGGCGGTCGAGATAAATCTCGACCGCTCCTATATCGTCGAAGCGATTATTTCCTTAAATACGTGTCTTCGGAGGTGTTCGCCAGAAGGCCGGCGGTTGTGAGCGCGTCGAGGAGTTGGCGCGTTCGTTTTCGATCGTGTTTGTTCGGCATGCCCATCCAGAGCATCGCGACTTGCGAAACGGTGATCGGTCCATCGACCGACATCACGTTCTTCGCGACGAACTCGGTCGTGAAGCCCAGCGAAGTCATCGTCGCTTCAGCGTCGGTACCCGCTAGGGCCGAGGTCAGCTCCTCAGCCGTCAATGCAGCACCTTGCGCTGTTGCGAGATGAAGACGTACTTCCCGTTCTTGACCGTCCAGAAGCTGACGACCGGCGTCGTCACATCGCCCTGCGGCGTGAACGAGATCGAGCCGAGCGGCGTATCCGACGTCGTCGAACGCGCTATCTGGTCGACGACCTGCTGGCGCGTTGGTGGCACGCCGCCATTCGACTCCATGAGCGTGCGGATCGAGTCGACGACGACCTCAGCTGCCGCGTATGAGTTCGCCGAGTACGTGCCAAGGAGTTGACCTGGAAATCGCGCCGAGTAGTCTTTCAAGAATTGCGCTGCCTCGGGAAGCGCGTTGAGGTTTGGCGCTCCGTCGGAGCAATAGATCCCATCGGCGGTCTTGCCGGCCGCGAGAATAAAACCGTCTTCCTTTATTCCATCGCCGCCCATAAACGTCGCGGTCATGCCGAGCTGCACCATCTGACGGCGCAGCTGTCCAGCACCGCTAGCGACAACCCCGCCGAAATAGATGAGATCCGGGTGCGTTCCGCTGACGCGCGTGAGCAGGGGATCGAAATCTTGTTGGCCGGCCGTCAAGTGCGAACGGTCTAAGATCGTGCCGCCGTCATGCGCGAAAGCACTCGCAAAGACATCGGCGATCCCGAGTCCGTACGATTCGTTATCGTCGATGACGTAGACTCGGCGGGCATGTAAGGCGTTGTAAGCATAATCCGCATCCGCCGAGCCTTGCAGATCGTCGCGTAAAACCGTTCTGAAGAACGTGCGGTAATTTGGATTTGTGCGGCGCAACGCCAGGGCACCTGATGCATCATCGGTCAGTCCGACCGATGTCGTCGTCGGCGACACGAGGGCGATCTTCGCCGCATTCGCCACCGGTATCTCGGCGCGCGCGACACTCGAGTTCTGCGGGCCGACGATCGCGAGCACGCGTGGATCTTGTATCAGCGCTTGGACGTTGCGCACACCTTGGCCGTCGTTGTGCACGCCGTTGACCGTATCGTCAAGCATTTGCGCGCGCAGCGTGTAGCCGCCGGGCAATCCTTTTTTCGCTTCTTGCTCGATCGCGAGCAATGCGCCATCTTCGGTGGGTACTCCGGCGGTCGTATCGGCGCCGCTTGTCGCGAAATCGCCGCCGATGATGATGACTTTGTCGGCAGACGGCGTGCTAGAACCCCCGCCCGACGACGAACACGCTGAGGTAAGCGCGGTCACAAAGGCAAGCGAAGCTGCGATAAATGTCGTGGCGCAGAGATTTCGTCGAGTGCCGAAAGTCGAGAGCGCGCCTGAAACATATCGAGCGATTCGCGATATACTAAGACGGAGGACGAAAAAAATCATGACCATGCAATTGCTCTCGCTGGGGACCCACCCGACCGTGATCGTGGCGAACAACACGATCGGTGGATTTGAAGGCTGGGGCGTCCGTATCGGCGCCTAACCAGGAAAGATATCTCCAAGCGCGCGACGTCGGAACGCAAACGCCGATTCGATGTCGCGGCGCACGAGGCCCCGCCCGATTTCACCGAGCGGCGCCAAGGGTAGCTCGTACTCGACCAGATCCCGCACGAGCGTTCCGCTTCCTTCCCTTTCAAATCGATGCGTGTGCTTCCACCATAGATAGGGGCCCCGCACCTGCACATCCGTGAATCCGTTCGGCGGCGACCATTCGACCGCCAGCGATCGCCAACCGATCGGCACGCCGTGAACCCGCAGTGAATAGTCGACTGCTGTGCCAAGGCGCATCGTCGACGCTTCGCTGCGGATCTTCCATTTCAATTCCGGCGGCGTCAGGCGTTCGAGGTTGCGGGTTTCGCTGAAGAACGCAAAAACTTCTTCCACAGGCGCCGCGATGCGTTGTTCGGATTCGAACACTTGAAGTGCCGCTTTATGGTTTGAACCGGCGCCGACCGCGTCGGCCATCGCGGTTTCGAGCGTGGGATGTCGCCAGGCGAAGCCGAGGTCAGCGGCACGGCGCGGCAATAGCAACTGACCGCCGAGGACCGACTCGGCGAATTCGCCGAGCGCGAGTCGCATCGCGAACGCGGGCGCGACGGCGAACGAGGGCCTGTTCAACGCTCCCGCGAGTGCGGCCATAACCCGCCCGTTCGAAGCGTAGTCGGGAGCGGCCGCGGCGATCGCACCCGAGACATCAGCACGATCGAGCGCCATAAGATACATCGAGACGAGATCGTCGATGTGGATCCAAGGCATCCACTGACGTCCGCTGCCGATCGGACCGCCCGCGCCGAGCAGAAATATCGGCCGCAGCTTTGCCATCGCGCCGGCCTTGCCGAGCACGATTCCCGTGCGCAAGCTGACGGTCCGCATTCCAAGCGCCTCGGCCGCCCGGACTTCGCGTTCCCAATCGATGCACACATGTGCTAGAAAGTCGTTGCCGGGACCGCTCGAATCGTCGAGCACTTCGTCGCATCGATCGCCGTAGTAGCCGGTTGCGGACGCCGAAACCAGCACGCGAGGACGCTGGTCGATCTTGGCAAGCGCCGCAACGAGGTTGTGCGAACCCTTGGCGCGCGAGTCGTAGATCGCACGCTTCTTCGCCGCGGTCCAACGCCCATCGACCGTTTCACCCGCCAGGTTGACGATCGCGTCGAGCCCTTCGAGTGCTTTCGGATCCGCGGCGGGATCGTTTACATCGAACTTACGCGTTTCGATGCCTTTTGAGGCCGCGACGTTTGGGTTTTCAGCCTTGCGCGTGAACGCGATCGGGATATCGCCGCGAGCAAGCAGCGCCGCGACGAGCGCGCGCCCGATGAATCCCGATGCTCCCGTCACTCCGACACGCATTGGCTACACGAACCTCCGGCGAGATGCGTTCACCTCGCCCCGTAAGGCGGCCTGGGAATGCTGTCCACACCGTCGAAGGTCGGCTGCGAGGAATACGACATGAAATCTATGCTGATCTTAGCGGCTGCCGCACTGCTCCTCGTCGCGTTCGCGGTGTCGCAGTCAAGCGCGAGCACGACACTGACGCTCAAGAGCGATGCCTTCAAGGACGGCGCGACGATACCACAGGTCTACTCCTGCGACGGGAAAAGCATCTCGCCGCAGCTGAGCTGGTCGGGCGCTCCGGTGAAGACGCAATCGTTCGCGCTCACGGTGTTCGATCCCGATGCGCGTGGCGGAGCCGGCTTCTGGCACTGGGTGCTCTACGATGTGCCCGCGGACGTCACGTCGCTCGCGGTCGGCGTGCAACACGCGGGCACCGAAGGCGCGAACGGTAGAGGTGATGATAAGTTCACCGGCCCGTGTCCTCCGCCGGGCGACACGCCGCATCACTACGTCTTCACGCTCTACGCGCTCGACTTCACGCCGAAAGGCGACTTCGACGGACCGCAGCTCGACGACGCGATCAAAGATCACGTGCTCGCCAAGGCGGTGCTCGTCGGCCGCTTCGGCCGCTAGAGCGGATTCAATCGAAAAGGTCGTTGCGACGATGATCATCCGGCGCGCGATCGAACGCGATGCCGCGATGATCGCCGCGATCTACAACTACTACGTCGCCAATACGACGTCGACATTCGAGACCGCGCCGGTCGCAGCCGAGACGATCGCCGAACGCGTGCGCGAGAAGCTCGAGCACCACGACTGGCTTGTCGGCGACATCGATGGCCGCATCGCGGGCTACGCATACTATGGAAGCTTTCGGAGCCGGCCGGCATATGGACACACGGTCGAGTCGACGGTCTATGTCGACCCCGCCGAGACCGGCCACGGTTACGGCAACCTTCTCTACACGGCGCTGATGGTTTCAGCAGCGAGCAAAGGCTTCAGAGAGGCCGTCGGATTCATCTCGCTGCCGAACCCCGCGAGCATCGCACTTCATAGGTCGCTCGGCTTCAAAGAAGCCGGCCTGCTCACCAGGGTTGGCTACAAATTCGATCGCTACGTCGACGTCGCGATCTATCAGCGCAGCTTGGCGCCACCCATAAACCGGGCGTGAATTAGCGATGTCGAGCGATTAGCTCGCTGACCTGATACTCGGGAACTGGCTTGCTCAAGAGGTACCCTTGGAGCGAGTCGCATCCTTCGGAGCCCAAGAACGAGGCTTGCTCCTCGGTCTCAACGCCCTCCGCCGTCACTTTGACGCCGAGCGCGTGACCGAGCGCGAGTATCGCCCGCGCGATCGTCGCGTCCGCTCCGCTTCGGGGCAACCCTTGCACGAATGACCGGTCGATCTTCAGCGTGTCGAACGCGAAGGATCGCAAGTAGTTGAGGGAGCTATAGCCCGTTCCGAAATCGTCGATCGCGACGGTGACGCCCAGGTCGCCAAGCGAACGAAGTATCGCCGCACCGTTTTGCAGATCTCGGATAACCGCGCTCTCCGTCACTTCGAGACATAGGTCCGCTGGATCGAGATCGCACTCGCTTAGTGCGCCTGAGACGATGTTGAGGAGGTTCTTGTCGGTGAACTGCCGTGCCGATAGATTGACCGATACGGTATAGCGCCTCGAACCGTCGCCCCGCCATTTCCGCGCGTGCGCGCACGCCTGTCGGAGAACCCACTCCCCTATCGGTATGATGAGACCTGTTTGCTCGGCAAGCGGTATGAAGTCGTTCGGCGGTACGAGCCCGCGCAACGGATGCTGCCAACGAAGAAGCGCTTCAAAGCCGATGAGGCGCCGGCTTGCACACTCCGTGATCGGCTGATAATAGATGAGGAACTCGTTGCGTTGAAGGGCGCGGTAGAGACCGTTGCGCAGGTCGAGCGTGGCTCCGTCCGACGCGCCCATCTCTGGCCGAAAGACTTCGGTCTGGTCGCCGCCGGCGGCTTTGGCCTCTTCCAGCGCCGTGTCGGCGCTTCGCAGCAGCATGTCCGCATCGGCGCCGTCTTTCGGATAGAAGCTCAGTCCTGCGCTAAGCGTCACGAACATGTCGCGACCGAGGACATCGAAGGGCGTTGCGAACGCCGACCGCACGTTCTCGCCCAGCTCGCCGGACTCGTCCTCCGAAGCGATTCCGGTAAACACGATGACGAATTCGTCGGATCCGAGACGTCCGACGACGTCGCCGGTTCGACATACAGATGAGAGGCGCTCGCCGACCGCTTTCAGCAACACGTCGCCGGCCTCGTGGCCGAGCGTGTGATTGACCGTCTTGAAGCGGTCGACGTCGATACAGCAGACGGCGACGAGCTTGCCGTTTTCATCGGCTTCGCCGAGGGCGCGGGCGATCCGAGCCGTCAACTGCGTGCGGTTCGGCAGGTCGGTGAGCACATCGAAGGTCGCGAGGCGGACGAGTTCGTTTTCCGCGAGCTTGCGTTCGGTAATGTCGAGAACGCTGCCGTACGACCGCACGAGCCTACCGTCATCGAGAACGCAACGGCCGACATTCTCGACGTGCCGGATCGATCCGTCGCCGCAGACGATGCGGTGGTCGACCTTCCAAGGTCTGCCGGACAACGCGGCATGGCGGATGACCTGCCGCACGCGCTGAGCATCATCGGCGTGGACGAGCTTCGAGAAATCTTGAGGAGTCGCCGGCATGTTCTCGATGGGGCGGCCAAAAATACGCAGCAGCTCGTCGCTGAACGTGCGTTCACCGCTGGCTATATCGAAGCTCCACGCTCCGAACTGCGCAAGCACCTGCGCGTCTTCGAGCCGATGCTCGGCGCGAAGCTGCTCGGTGACGTCGATAGCGAGACCCGCGACGCCGACAATCGCGTCATTTTCGCGCAATGGTTCGACGTGACTGATGTAGGTGCGGCCGCCGAACGAGTCTTGGTAATCCGTCGCCTCGCCGCCGAGCGCGCGTTCGTGCGCGCGGAGGGTCGCGCCGTCCGCAAACATGTTGCGCAGCCTCTTGCCGGCAAGTGCGTCGGCCTCGAGTCCGAGTTCGCGAAGCCCGCCTCCGACCGACGAGATGAAGGTGAGGTCGGCGTCGGTCCGCCACGTGATCGCAGGAACATTGTCGATGAGGACCCGCGTCCGAAGCTCCTGTCGGAGACGCGCCTCTTCAGCATCGCGTCGCGCCGTGATGTCTAAATAGAAGACGCCGATACCTTCCGACGTGGGCCGGACGCGCGCTTCGTACCATCGTTTGTTGAGCGATGAACGAAAATCGAACGCGCCAGGTGTTCCCTCAAGCATGGCCGCCTCGTAATAGCGGCGCCTTTCCGGCTCTAGGAACGAGGGGAACCATTCAGCGACCGGCTTGCCGATCATGGCGACGGGCTTGACTGAGAAGAGTTCAGCCGCGCTGGCGTTGACGAACGTGATGTTCCACTGGCGATCGACGTGGACGAAGTGTTCGACGACGGAGTTGAGGACGTCGGCCACGCGCAAGGCGGCTGAATCGGCGAGCCGTTGCGCACGATCGCGGTCGGCAGCGACTGAGATCACGCCGGCGATCGCTTCGATGAATTGAATGTCTTGGTCGAATGGACGCGCAGTCCGCGAATAACCGATAATGGCCCCGTAAGAAATGTCGCCGGCCCGGATCGGCAGACCGATCGCGGTGATCACACCAGGAAGGCTCAGCGATTCATCAGTCGACTGCGCGCCGGCAGCGACTTCGAAGTCGTCGAGAGCGATCGGCATCTGCGCGCGAAGCGCTCGCGCTGCGAAGGAATCGCCGGACGGATCAACACGTAACGAACGACAGTCGCCCTTCCAGCCCGCGCTGGCACAACCGCGCAATTCGCTGCCGCTCGCATCCACCTCGAACGCGATGCAGATGTCAATCGGGAGTCCGTCGTACAGGAGCCTTGTCGCCGCTCGAAACACTTCGTTGCGGCTCATGCCGGCTACCGAAGACTTTGCGAATTCGACGAGCGCATGTTGACGACGAAGCCGTCGGCCTCGTGTCTGCGCGTCCTCGGTCTCGGCGCGATTGCTTGGACTCGCGGGGTACGAGAGGATTCCAGTTTCGCGGTTGCTTTGAATCAGTGACACCGGCGTTTCACCGCTTCTTTGGTCGAATTAGCCCCCGTTGATACTTTTATCGGAACAAATGCTGAAGTTTTGGCTGAAGAGACTTCACCCGTACGGTGATTTGAGATCCGCCGACCCGTTTGTGACGAAGGTCACCGGGGCCGCGACACGTCTAGTCTAGATGTCGTGCCGATCTTTTTCATGCACGACGACGTCGTAATAGGCCGCTGCCTTTTCGATGTTCTTGAATGCGACGTCGCGTTCGGCTTCGGTAACACCGTGGACCTGACCAAAACGTGCTATCGCGCTGCGCACGTGCGCAGCATCTGTCAACGGTTCAGACCGCTCGGCCGGAAATGCGAATGCCGAATCCGGGAGCTGCGATCTTGGAGTGTCGGCGGGACCGGTGAACGGTCGCCATGTCGGCTCGATCTGCATGTGTCGATGCCTCCGTTCGAAGCGAATCACGCCAGACTATCGCGCCGTAAAGCATGAGTACGGCCGGCTGCTTCGGACAACCGGCCGTACTGCTTGGTGCGGGCTGCTCCTTACTTTGGAGGCGACGTGGGCATCGTCGTCGCAGGTGCCGTCGGCTGCGATGTCGTCGTCGTCGTCGTCGTCGAGCCGTTCGTCGCTGCGGGGATATTGCCGCACGCCACGTACTTCGAAATATTCGTCATCGACTCATGGACGTTGATCGCGAATCCACCCGTCTCGAGCGAGCTCAGCGGCACGTTGAGCGTCGTCGTCGAAGAGCCGCCGGTCACGGAACTTAGCGGGTACGCGGGCTTCGGATTGAGCTTCGCGCAGGTGCCTTGATGGACGTGCGCGGGCTCGACCGCATCAGGTGTCGCGCCGTTGAGCGCGATGACGACGTTCGTCTTTTGTCCGGCTGCCGTCAGCGTCGCTGATCCGGTCTGATTCGAACCGTTTTGCGCTGCCAAGGGCACGATAAGGGTGTTCGCTGCCTGCTGCGCCGATGCCGATGACGACGACGTCGGTGCCGCCAACGATTCAAGCCGTGGCGCCGCGACGAATGCGAGAGCCAGGAGCACTATTGCAATGGTGGATCGCTTCATGGGAGACCTCCAGGGTAGCCTATGCACGACGTATCTACCCGGAGTCGGCTCGAGATACAATTTTCGAGCCTGCGCCCGCTCGCCCGTAGGGGGTTCCACCGAAGGCAAACACTGCCGACGTGTCATAGCACAGCGGCGACGTGGACGTACAAGTCATCGGTGCAGGTTTTGGACGCACCGGCACGCTTTCGTTGAAAACCGCGCTCGATACATTGGGCTTCGGGCCGTGCTATCACATGGTCGAGGTCATCGAAAAGCCCGAGCACGCGGTGGCCTGGTATAGGACGTGCCATGGCGGATCCGTCGACTTCAGTCTCTTCGAAGGCTACCGTTCGATCGTCGACTGGCCCGCCGTCCACTACTGGCGCGAGCTCGTCGCGCATTTTCCGCAGGCGAAAGTCGTGCTGTCGGTTCGCGATGGTGAAGGCTGGTATAAGAGCGTTTCCGACACGATCTTCGGCCGCATCACGTCGCAGGTACCGCCGGACGCCCCAGATTGGCAACGCAAACATCGCGCGATGACGCGGAAGATCGTCCTCGAGGAGACGTTCGGCGGGCGATTCACCGACAAGAAACATGCGATCGACGTCTTCGAACGCCATAACGAAGACGTCCGCAAGAGCGTTGAGCCTTCTCGCCTTCTCGTCTACAGAGTTAAGGAAGGCTGGGAGCCGCTGTGCGACTTCCTCGGTGTGCCGATTCCGAACGAGCCTTTCCCGCGAGTGAACGACACGGCGTCGTTCCTCGCATGGAACGCGTCCGACGATTGGGTCCGCGATCCTGAGGCCGAGGCGCAGCGCGCCGCCCAACCCCCGAACTAAGAACCTTCCTTATATACGCGATAGCATTCGTCGAAAAGGATGGAGTGGTCGACCTTTATGGTCGACCGCCGCGGCCTTGCAGTTCGCAAATGTAGTAGGCCGACCGAAGGTCGGCAGCCGAGCTTCGCTCGGCCTACTACATAGAGTGTGGCCTATACGTCGACATTGGCGCCGGCGTCGGAGACGTGCCGCCCGCAGGGGCCGGCTGTGCACCCGCTGGGATCGTTCCACAAGCGACGTACGTGCCGATGTTCTGCGCCGACTGGTGCACGTTCACCGAGAAGTGTCCGGTCTGCAACGACGCCAACGTCGCGTTGACCGTCGTCGTCGACGTTCCGCCGTTTACGTTCGTGAGCGGATACGCCGGCTTCGGATTGAGCTTCTTGCACGTGCCCGTGTGGACATGCGCCGGCTCGACGGCGCTTGGCGGCTCGCCTTTGAGTTGGATGACCACTTGCGTCTTGTTGTCGATCGTCGACGTGAGCGTGGCAGTCCCGGTCTGTCCGGAATTCGACTGCTGATCGAGCTGCACGACGACATTGCCGTTGGACGACATACCGGTCACGTCAGCCGCCAGCGGGCGTGCGGCGGCCAGACTTAACGCCAGCACCGCGATGACTGCGAGGCTTATTCGCATCTCGAAATACCTCCATGAAAAGCCAAGCTGCGCTCCTTAACCCCCTCGTACCCGAGCGCCAGTGGCGCAACCCACTCATCATATGAAAAATGGAATCTTATGTGAGCGGTTTCCTGGAACCGACCGCCGCCAGCCAACGTTCATCGACTAGTAAGCGACACTGGTGGGATGTCGATGAGGAGCGCGACCATGACCCGCGTACGACGACCCTTCCTGTTTGCTGGCGCCATCGCGGCGACGTTGTTCATCGGCTCGCCGCTATGCAGCAGCGCCGATCCGACCATCGCCGTACCGGTCACCCCGACCGGAGCAACCGGCCCGCCGGTCGAGATCGACGAATGCAAGCTGCTCTATTCGGGCAACGACGTCGCCGGCGTATCGTCGGGCGTCTATTTGAAGTTCACCAACGATAGCACGCTGACCGCCGATCTCATCAATTTCAAGATCACGGCCGGCAGCGAAGGTGGCATGATCCGCGACGTCGGCACGTTCACGCCCGGTATCGAGATCACCCATCAATATCGCGAGGGCAGCGGACACATGATGTTCTCGCCGCTCCTCTCACACGTGAACCTCGATTGCAGCGTCGCGTCGGTGCACTTCAAGAACGGCAGCGTTTGGCAAGCGGCGAGCGTGAAGCCGCCCGCGCCTTCGCCGGCACCGGTCGCGCTCACGGCACCGCGACCGATCGATTATGCGCCCGATTCTCTCAGCTTTGCCGGGCTTGGCTCGCAATACGATCGGTACGTCTCGCTCTACGACGCCACGGGTATCGGCGCCGTGCATGAGTCGGGGACCTGCGCGCACATCGTCAGCGTGAGAGCGGTCGACGTGAGCCGTCGCAGTGCCGCGCTGCGTGTGTCGCCCATCGCGAGCGGCAGCTGCTCGATGGTTCTCGGCGACGCCGCGAATAACTCGATCGTGATTCCAATATCGGTTGCCGGGCTGCCCGCGTCATCAGCTGATCGCCCTTAGCGACGAGGCGATCTGCTTAGGAGGCCACGTCATCCACCGCCGACCGCGGCCACGACGTGTGCTTGCCTAAATGCTCCGGGTCATCGAAATAGGCGTCGCGCGCCGATACGATGCGACGGATGATCTCGAGTTTAGACGCGGCATCACCTTTCGGTGAGTCAAGTATCGCCAACACGTGGCTGATCTTGTTGCACGCGACCGCCAACAAGCGCCAGACGTTAGCGCGCCGCCGTGTTCCGATGTGCCAACCGTGCTCCGGGCACGCATACGGCTCGAATCGATATCCGTAGCCGATTTGCCGCATCGCCTCTTGTGCGGTGGCATACGCGCGTTTCGGTTGGCCGTCGCGCAGCACGCAGATCCGTTCGTCCACTTTTTGATCTTCTTTCCGAATCATTGGGGGACGCCCGCGCTCGATACCGCGGAACCGCCCACTTGTCATGACGGCAGGCGTTTTGAGAACCCGCGCCCCCGACCGCCGCTCACCGTCGCCAGCCGGATCATCGCATGCGGGTAACTCCTGGCGATACGGTTCTTCTTTTTCATCCGATGCGAGAAGTTCCCTAGTTATGCCTTAGGCCAAGCCTTATCGCCGTTAGTTTGCAAACCACATTCAAGAATGAAAGTAGCCTTCGTGCGATACTATTGCTCGAGGTGATCCACCATGAAACGATCCGAGCTGATCGCAGCGGCAGGTGTTGTCGGTGTCGCGGGCTTGAGCATGGGCGCCGCTGATAAGACGCTACCTCTCCTCGGCAAACCGATCAAGAAACCCGCCAGCGGAAATGTCCAAGTCGCCGTCTTGATCTCGGATTTGGCGACCGTCATCGATTTCGCCGGCCCATGGGAGACGTTCCAAGACGCGGGCTACGATACGCACGTCGTCTCGAAGACGCTCGACGTCGTGACCGCGACGAACGGGCTCAAGATCGTGCCGGAGTACACATTCGAAACGGCGCCGCAACCGAACGTCGTCGTCATCGGCGCGCAGAAGGCACCGCCGGAAGCGCTCACGTGGATCCGCAAAGTCGGTCCGGGTGCGGACGTCGTCATGTCGGTCTGCACGGGCGCGTTCATCCTCGCGCGGACCGGGCTTCTCGACGGAGAGTACGCGACGACACATCACGAGTACTACGACAAGTTCGAAAAAGAGTTCCCGAAGGTACACCTCGTTCGCGGACCGCGGTTTGTCGAAAACGAGCAAACGTGTTGCGCCGGTGGACTGACGTCGGGAATCGATCTCGCGCTTCGCGTTGTCGAGCGCTACGACGGCAAGGCGGCTGCCGACGGACTTGCCTTCTACATGGAACACGTCCGAACGGCGCGGCCTGCATAAGATGCTCACTGGAATCTTCGCCGCCGCAGCGGCGATCAGCGCGCTCATCAACAACGTCGCGCCGGATTTCACGCTCACCGACCAATCTGGGCATGCGTTCTCGCTCTCCGGTCAACGCGGGCACGTCACGGTGCTCTACTTCGGTTACACGCACTGCCCCGATATCTGCCCGACGACGCTCGCGGCGATCGCAAGCGCATTGCGCCACGTTGGACCGACCGCCGACCGCGACATCAAAGTCGCGTTCATCACCGACGATCCTTCGCGCGACACACCGACGACGTTGCGCAACTACGTCTCGCTCTTCGATCCGTACTTCATGGGCCTCGACGGGGCGAGCACCACGCTAGGACCGATCTACAAGGGCTATCACGTGTGGTTCACGCGGCTGCCCAACCAAGGAAGCGCCGCCGGCTACCTCCTCGCGCACAGTTCCTACATATATATGATAGACAAGACGGGCGTCGTGCGGACGATCGACGATTGGCACACGCCTCCCGCGACGATTGCAGCTCACCTAAGGAAGCTATACCAATGAAGCGCTTTGCTCTTCGAGCGGCCTCCATGGCCGTCTCCGCACTTGTCACTATCGCCGTTCTTGCGGCAGCGCCGTCTAGCTCCGGTCAGATCAGCGTGAACGGCGCCTACTCGCGCCCCGCCAACGACATGGGTGCCGTGTTTCTCACGATCGTCAACGCCGGACGCTCAGACGACGCGCTCGATGCCGCTCGTTCGGACGTCGCCGATGCAACAGAGGTGCACGAGACGTATCAAGTCGACGGCGGCGACGCGATGCGTCACGTCCCCTCGCTCGCGATACCAGCCGGCCAGTCCGTCGTGCTGAAGTCCGGCGGCTACCACATCATGCTCATCGGTTTGAAGCGCGACCTGCGTGTCGGCGACACGTTTACGATCGGTCTGCACTTCGCGCACGCCGGCTGGATCGATGTTCCCGTCGTCGTGAAGCCGTTTTGAGGTGATCGCAGCATTCATGGTCGCAGCCGCAATGACCGGAGCGGTGCACACCGCGAAGGTACCGGCCCCACCGCTCATCCCAAACGTGACGCTCATCGACGAGCGCGGAGCGATTACGCCGATCGCTGCGATGCGCGGGAGGGTGGTCCTCATCAGCTTCTTCTCGTCGACTGATTCGACGCAAGGCACGTGCACGGCGATCGCAGGCAAGTTCCTCTACCTGCAGCGCCACTTGCCTGCGAATCGGTATAGGCTGCTCGAGATCACGCGCGACCCCGAGCGGGATTCGCCGCAACGGCTTCGCGCGTACGCGCAGCTGTTCGATTCGGATCCGCGGATTTGGTCGTTCCTCACCGGCGACCGACGGCAAATCGACTTGCTCTCGCGGACGCTCGGCGCGTCGAGGCGTAGGAAGCTCGAACAAGACGAGCCGCTCTACGTCGTCGATGCTTCGGGCCGTCTCGCCGGCGTGATCAAGACGAGCGACTGGTCCCCGGAAGACGCTTTGGCGCTGGCGACCAAGGTGGGCGATTCAAAAAGGTAGCGGTCGAGCTTTAGCTCGACCGCCGCGGCCACTCCATCGCGTTATTCGGGTCGCGATTATTCGGGCGGATCGAGTTTATGCGTCGGGATGAAGCGGCGATATTCCGCAGGCGCCATGCCGGTGAATTCTTTGAAGAGCCGCGTCATGTGGCTTTGGTCGGCGAAACCGGCATCGGCGGCGATCTCGCGAAGCGAGGTCTTGCCCTCGGCGATCTGTCTCGCCGCATATTGCACTCGCAAGCCCGTGACGTAGTCGCCGATCGGCCGCCCCTTGAAGCGATGAAACGCTCGCGCGAGATGCGACGGATGGACGGACGCGTTCTGCGCCAACACGCGAAGCTCGAGCTTTTCGCGAAAGCGGTCGTTCAGTTCTTCGGCGACGCCACCGAGCCATGGCGGTTCCTTGACGTCGTCACCGCCCGCCCGGCTCAAGTATGCGCACAGCTCGAAGTGGAGCGATTCAAGCGTGAAGAACGCCACGTCGGCGGGCTTGCCGAGCTCGCCGTAAAGACGAAGCGTCAGCCAAAGCGGGTCGCCGCCATGCAGCTCGAAAAGATGCGCCGGCATCTGCCCGTAGAACATGATCGCTTCTTCCCACGTCTGACCGAGTTCGATCGTGAACATGCGCGCGCCGTTCGGTCCGATCGTGTCGGAATGCGACATCATCTTCGCGTGAAAGCCGAGCGTCAGCGGCGTGTACGAGATCGTCACCGCGCCCGACGTCTCCTCGTACCCGCCGTCGAGCAACAAGAGGAAGAACGGCAACGCGTGCAGGTGCTCTTCGATCGTCCGCGGATGACGGTGCGTCACTTCGGACAGGATCGCGTCGGCGATGCGGATCGAGTGCGTCTCGCCGTAGAAGTGCCCTGGCTCGAGCTGCTGCGACATTGGTGAAGATTTCTTGCGGCATAGTATCGAGGGCCTTCGCCGCGGCTTGTGGTAGTACGGACTTTCACAGATGAAAACGCAAATCTCATTCAAGACCATAGTCGTATGTGCCGCGATGTGCGCCGTAACCGCGATGCAGCCGGCTGCCGGCAGGCCCGGCTCGGCGACCTATCACGGTATCGCCGCCGCCGGCGCCACTTCGCTTCGCTCCTCAGTCACCGTCGAGGGCAACGGTCTGACCCGAACGCTTGCGATTTCCGAAAGCCCCGCGAACTCGGACGCGCACGTCAAGACGTTTGACGTCGATATGCAAAAGCGGATGCATTTGATCGTTGTCAGCGACGATCTTACGCAGTTCATGCACATCCACCCATCGCTTCAGCCCGATGGCACGTTCCGGATCACGACGACGTTTCCGAGGCCGGGCTTCTATCATCTGTATGCCGACGCCGAGCCCCACGGCTTTGGCCATTCGGTCTTCCGGTTTGACGTGCCGATCGATGCGACGTTGCAGACACGATCGACATCGCTGTCACCGCTCGCCGTCGCCAACGTGGGGCCGTATCGAGTCCGTCTAAGCACGGCCTACCTGAAGGCCGGCAGCGATAATCCGCTGCTCATCGCGATCACGAAAGATGGCGAGCCTGCGTCGGACCTCCATCCGTACCTCGGTGCCTACGCGCACATCGTGGCGATCGGCGTCAAGGATCTGTCGTACACGCACATCCATGCCATTGACATGAGCGCGATGGAAAACGGCGGACCGATGGAAGGTGGACAGGGCATGGCTCCAAGTGCGACCGTGCCGGCGACGATGGACGTCCACGTCAACCTCCAGCGGCCTGGTCTCTATAAGGTTTGGGTGCAGTTCCGTGGCGGATCGCAGGTCTACGTGGCTCCACTGGTGGTTACTGCAAGATGACCGCAAACCACGGCGCCACCCGAAAATGACGTAGGGTCGACCTCACACGGAGCGCGAACCAAAGCATCCCTCTTAACGGGAGACCACTATGATGCGCGCGCTCGTTCGTGGATCGATCGCCTTATCTACGTGCTTCATTTTCGTTTCTAACGACGTCGCGTCGGCGGCTTGCGTCGGAAATCCAGTGACGACGCCCATCCTCGGTCCGGCTGGTCATCAATTCAACGCTGCGGCCATGGTGTCGACTCGCGATGCGTGGGCCGTAGGACAAGTGTCGAGCGAGTTCGGCAACGCTACGGCGACGCTGGCCGAACATTGGGATGGGTCGAGTTGGACGGTCGTTCCAACTCCGAGCCCTGGTCTCGGATGGGACGTTGGTGACGGACTAAACGGAGTCGCCGCCGTCGCGAGCAACGACGTGTGGGCAGTCGGACAAAGCGGTTTCTATTTCGGCGGCCAATCCGCAATGATCGAACACTGGGATGGCTCGCAGTGGAGCGTCTTCTCGTCCCCATATGTGCCGTCCAGCAGCCTGACTTCAATTTCCGCGACTTCGTCCAACAACGTTTGGGCCGCGGGTTTCTACTACAGCAACTACAAGACATATGCGCTCGTCGAGAGATGGGATGGGACCCAATGGTTTATCGTGACCGACAACCTGCCCGGGTTGACCTCGATAAGCGCGACGTCGCCGACAGATGTGTGGGCGACAGGCAACGACGTGCAACATTGGGATGGATCGAGCTGGACGGAAGTCTCAACCGCCAACGCGTTCAAGGTGGCAGCAGTCAGCCGGAAAGACGTGTGGATCATCCAAGGCCGCGAGCAGCTCGTGCACTGGGATGGATCGACCTGGACGACTTTCAGCTCTCCGCAAATCGGCAATCTGTGGGATATCAAAGCGAACTCGACCACAAACGCCTGGGTCGTCGGATATCTCTACGACAACCAGCCGGAAACGGAACACTGGGATGGATCGACGTGGACGCAAATCACGACGCCGACAAACGGTCACGACGGGACTCTCTTCGGAATCGCGCTGAAAGGTTCGGACGCGATCGGTGTCGGTTCCCACGCAGGAGGAATCTTGCACGAGCCGATCGGTCTGGAGATGGCGTGGAATGGATCGAGGTGGAGACTCAGGCCCTCTCCTGTCGTCGACCCCCTTTCGAACACATTCAACGCGGTGTTTGCTAGTTCGCCGAACGATGCGTGGGCCGTCGGATGGCTCGCAACCCCGGGCAGTTTTCAATATCCCGAGGGGAACGCGTTCCCTTTGACCGAGCACTGGAATGGTCAAGATTGGCAGTCGGTACGTCCACCCGTCAAAGCTGTCAACCTCGAAGACGTCGGCGGAATATCGTCCACTCAGGTTTGGGCCGTCGGCAACGGGGGTGAACCGTGCGGTAATGGCCAGGGTGTGCTCGAGCATTGGAACGGCGTCAAGTGGGAGAATGAGTCGCCTTTCGTCTGCGCGAGCGCAGGCTCAGATCTCGGATCGCTAGCCGTGATCAGCAAGACCGAACTTTGGGCGGTTGGGTCGGATTCCGAGATCGGCGCCCGTGGCAGTGAGATCACGCATGAGCTCGTCCTTAGACGGCAAAGCAACGTATGGACGACATTTCAAATGCCCGACGATCCGTACACGGGCGGATTGTCGTCGATTCGAGCCGCCTCGGCCGACGACATCTGGGCTGTCGGAGTCTCAATCCCGACGACTCAGGGCCATTCTGCAAGCCTAATCTACCATTGGGATGGAACCACGTGGACCGACTTCCAGTTCCAAAACCCTGAAGCGGTGGGTAACCTTGACGCCTTAGCCGTCGTGAGCGCCACCGATGTGTGGGCCGTCGGCGGTCAGTCGCGGAGCCGGCGTGGCAAGGTCGAGCCGCTTATCGTCCACTTCGATGGTACGAGCTGGACCGAAGTGCATCATCTACCGCCGCCGTCGAGCGGTGCACTCACAGCCATCGTCGCGATTTCTGCTAACGACGTATGGGCTTCTTCTCCATCATCATTTATCGCGCACTGGAATGGGTCGACCTGGTCGTTCTTCGCAACCGCGAGCGGCGATTCACCGGCGGCGCTCGGCGTGATCCCAGCGTTGCACACTGTTTGGTCGGTAGGTTCGTATCCGACCCCTTACTTGAACGCTCAAGCGTGGTCGGCGTTCTACCACTGCTGACCTTTCTTAACGCGCTCTAAACTAGCCGCTAAGAAATGGTGGAGTACCATTCGAAGGACGACCACGTGCTGCATTCGACGGATCGAGCGCGGCACACCCAAGGCAAGGGTCGGTTCGAAAAAGACTCGCCACAGGGGCGTTGACGAATCGGTAGACTTGCATGGGTTTTCACAGAAAGAGCCGGCCGACGCGAGCGGCCGGCATCTTTTTTTTGGACGCGCAGTTGATGGACACGCACCTACGAATGGTGCTTGTTCACCGTCGCGTAGCCGATGCTCTTCGCCTCGGTAGTTGACTTGCCGCGGGCGCGCTCTGATTCCGCGATATGCTCGGCTTGGCGTTTCTCTTTCGCCGTGTAGCGATGCTTCGATGGATTTTGTTTGTTGACGGTAGCATAACCGATCGCTTCCGCCTCAGTCTCCGGCATGCCGCGCGCCTCTTCACTCTCTTTGATATGCTCGACTTGGCGGTGTTCTTTTTCCGTGTATCGATGTTTTTTCGGCATGCATATTGTATGCCCGCATCTCGTTTCGCGATCTAAACGTTGCGTGTTTCGGGACTCCTGCTGT
>Ga0126371_10001456_pt1 | contig 20028 bp, 18 predicted proteins | sample PanSoiMetaPlot_4_FD_110145 | JGI IMG/M metagenome (GOLD analysis project Ga0126371, IMG submission 110145) | Tropical forest soil microbial communities from Panama - MetaG Plot_4 | ecosystem: Environmental > Terrestrial > Soil > Tropical forest > Bulk soil | place: Panama | collected 2016-02-17 | reverse complement strand
GTGGGCAAACAGGGTGTGATGTGGACATCAGCTCGTGTGGCGACAAGGTTCGCCGGCGAATGTTTCAAGGCGGAGGTGCAGAAATGAGCGCACAACCAGTTTTGTTTTCAATTCCTCAGACGATTCAATTAGAGCGAATTCTCTACGCTACCGATTTCTCGCAAGCGTCAGAGCGGGCGCTGCCCATCGTGTCAGCCATTGCACGCCACTACGGATCACAAGTTTTTCTAGCGCATATTTTCCCAACAAAACCTTACCCACTACCGGACGTTGGCTCAATGCCACGCTCCGAGCAGGAGAAAAAAGACGAGAAGGAAGCCCGCGGTCTGATGGCGGATCTGCTTCTTCGGCCAGAGCTTCAGAATCTCTGCACGACGGTTGAACTCGAGGGTGGCAGTCCAGTCGAGAGAATCAATCACTACGTCCGAAAGCACTCCATCGACCTGGTGATTATCGGTACCCACGGGCGCAAGGGGTTTACACACACAGTAATGGGATCAGTTGCTGAAGATCTTTTTCGCACGCTCAAGTGTGCGGTGCTAACGATCGGTCCTAACCTTGACGCTCGCTTCACTGTTGCCAACACGATCAAAAGCATCTTGTTCCCAACTGATATGTCACCGGAGTCGAAGTCTGTGTTTTCTTACCTCGCCTCGTTGGCGGCGGAGTTCGAATCGGAAATCGTGCTGCTGCACGTGCTGCCGCAGGAGACGGGAACTAATCCTGATGCGCGTAAGCTTGCGGAGCCTTTGCGTCAGGAGATGCAGCGCTTGTTTGCTTCACAAATAAGCCACAAGTGCAAAGCGCAATACCTGCTGGAGTTTGGCGACGTTGCTCAACGGATTCTCTCAGCTGCCGACTACTACAAGAGCGATTTGATCGGCATGGGAATTCGAGAAGGAAATGAGCTCATCACACACCTTCGTACGACCGCTGCTTATCGCGTTGTTATTGGAGCGGAGTGCCCGGTCCTCACGGTGCGTGGGACGCTGTAGTTCGGCGCGTAGTTTCTGTCTCGCTTGCGGTACAGTCTCTCGTGCCTGGATAAGGAGGGAGTATGAAAATGCGGGATTCTCCACATCGCGCCAACGAGAATCCCGCATTTGTGCGGACCGCGCGCTCGCTCACTGTCCGCGTCTTAATAATGTGCAGCAAGGGCTATTGTCGCGCTGTGATGTACGTCACAGTGGCGATGTAAGGCTCAGCTGACGTGCCCGGCGCCTTGTCATCTCACATATAACCTGAACGTTTCGACCTCAAACTCTATTTTCATACCCAACCCTAGTTAACACCGGCACATTCAGGTATTCGACTTCGCCATCAACACTGATCCTCATTTCCTGGGCGCAGTGGGCGCAGAGCCAGAAACATTCGATCTGGGTGCCCGGGGGAGCGCTAAAGGCACCTGCGTCTCCCGTCCAATATTCATCGGTCGAGTGCTTTCGGACGATGAAGACTGCGCCCTGGTGCATGTATTTCATACGCGCAGAACAATGCGGGTTGGCGCACTTCGAAACCATGTAGCTCCCCGTACTCTATTGCGCACCCGATTGTCCTTAAGCACTGTGATGCGCATCACCGAGTGTTGTGGAGGCAGTCACATCCAGATGGTTGGCGTAGTGAGACTCTACCGTTGAGAGGAGTCTGTTATGACACTCGCTCTGAGCAAACCTACTCGGATTGCAATCAAAAACATTCTGCTCGCGACGGACTTTTCTCCGCTGTCAACCAGGGCGATGGATTATGCGCTGTCTTTCGCCCGGAGATATGACTCGACGGTAATTGCCGCGCATGTAATCAGCCCAGCACTCTATGCCACACCCTCCACCGCCGTGATGTACGGCGGAATGGATCCACTTCCATACTTGGACAGTGTGCGGCGGGAACTGAAACACCGCCTCGAAGAACTAGTGTTAGCCGCGGAAGAGAGTGGCGTGAGGTGCCTCCCTGCGCTGGTCGAAGGGGGGATCGCAGAGCAGCTGCGCTGCATTGCGGAGGAGCGCGACATCGATTTAATCGTTATCGGCACTCATGGCGCTGAGCGATGGAATCGGCTTGTGATGGGCTCAGTTGCGGAATCTGTAGCGCATAGCGCGCGTTGTCCTGTGTTGACGGTCGGACCAAGAGTATTCCGGCGTCCGAAATTTGAAGCAATCCTGAAACACATCATCTATGCCACAGACTTCAGCGCCGACGCCGCTCATGCTGCTCCATATGCGCTGTCGTTCGCGCAGGAATACGGCGCCAGGATCACACTCACACATGTAGTGCCTCCGGAAGTCCGGACTCAGTCAGATCGCGACATGGTGTTGAGCTCATTCAAGAAAGAACTTGAAAAGCTGGTCCCGGACGATGCCCGCGATTGGTGCCAGCCAGAGTTTGCTTTGGAGTTCGGCGGAAGCAGCGAATCGATTGTGGAACTTGCAGAGGAGCGCGGCGCGGACCTCATTGTGCTGGGCACGCGCAAGTCCAACGCAGGCGTGCTGACCTACTTCAAGTCGGGAGTTGCCTATCACGTCATGTGCCGCGCCGAGTGTCCGGTGCTGACTGTCACGGGTGAAAAGGAATTCAAGGGCTGAAAAAGGACCGGCGACCTACCGGTGATGGGTCAGTCCGAGCGACGATATCGAGCGAAGGTAAAGGAGGCGATTATGTTGAACAACAAGCACGATCTGGTGAAGGTGTTAGAGACAGAGCTACGCTTCTTGGATAAGGGCGGATATCGCAATCCAGATATGTGGCGTCCGCAATTCATCTTTCTGGACTCGCCAACTTGCGTTCATCCCGCTGGTTCCGGCAGGCCGAAGGCGTGCGCCGATTGTCCGCTGATCGGATTTGTCCCTAAGGCTCGACGGAGTGCGCCAGTTCCTTGTCACCACATTCCGCTGACTAAAGAAGGTTTTACGGTGGACAGCTTGTCACGCTGGGGAACCCAGGAAGAGTTGGAAAACGCTTTGCGCCGCTGGCTTACAGAGAAGCTCGAAGCGGTGAAGGGAAGTGACAACAGCGAATCCGAGACATCTCCAGAAATGGAGGCCTTCTGTAATCGGATGGCCGGCTAGATTTCCTTCTCTCGACTTATCGGCACCCTAAAGGCTGACGGCGGGCCGCCGATCTTTGATCTCGTTCCGGGATTTCGTTTTGGCTAGAGCGTTAGTCGTGCCGAAGACACTCCCGATTCTGGCTCGTCGAACTTGAAACCGACCCTTTCGAATAGCGAGCGCATCTCGGAGTTCTCGAAAAGCAAAACTCCGTGGATACTCGAAAGCCCTTCCTGTTTCGCGATTTCAATTGTCTTCTGCATCAGACAGGTTCCCAATCCCTTGCGCTGGAAATTGTCGGCGACGATGTATGCGACTTCGGCGCTGTTGCCGGTATGCTCGCGGATCATTCGCGCGACTCCCACAATTACCGCTTTGCCATCTTTGCCGATGTGCTCCGCTACTAGAGCAATTTCGCGATCGTAGTCGATGAAGCACTTGGTGATCAGGCGCTCATGCGAAGTGCGGAAACTAAGCTCCAACGGCGAAAAGTATCGGTAATACACGCTGCGCTCGGAAAGATGTCTGTGAAATTCCACGATCATCGGCTCGTCGTCAGGACGAATAGGTCGGACCGTGAACTGCAATCCGTTCTTGCCAGTGAACGTCGAAATGTAGTGTGTCGGGTAAGGGCGTATGGCTGGACGTGGCAAATTGGTATCCGCCACGGACTTTGGATGGAGGATCACGCGCGCGTCCAGCGCAATCAGCTTGTCGGGACCAGCAAGCAGGGGATTGATCTCAATGTCGGCGATTCGAGGATTCTCAACTACCAGCTCACTGAAGCGAACCAGCAGTTCTTCGAGTTGAGCAAGGTCAACCGGCTTGCGTCCTCGGACACCTTTGAGTGCCTGAAAGATCTGCGTGTTTTCCATCACCCTGCGTGCCAACGTGGTCGTGAGCGGAGGCAAAGCGTGAGCGCGGTCTTGCAGCACCTCAACTAACTGTCCGCCAAGGCCAAAGACGAGCACCGGACCAAACTGCGGATCAATGGAACTGCCGAGGATTAGTTCGTATCCGGATGTGGATACCATTGGCTGGATGGCTACGCCATCAAAGGCACCGCTAGATTCAAACGCGCCTCGAACCCTTTCAAACGCCGCTCGCACTGCATCTGCATTTACTAAGTTCAGGTGCACGCCACCCTTATCTGATTTGTGCGTTACCGTTTCCGAATGCAGTTTGAGAGCAACGGGATAACCAGTTTCTTCGGCTGCTGCTACCGCCTCTTGGGCGGTGGTCGCAACTTTCGTGGAGGTCGTAGGAATCTCGTAAGCCTGAAGAATCTGTTTGGACTCGTGCTCCGTGAGAATCATTCGATCGCGTAATTGAGCCGCAGCGATGATCTGGCTTACTCGCCGGGGACCGTCAACAGGCAGCGTTCCGGTGAATGCAGGTGTCTCGTATAACGCCTGTAGGTTCGATGTATAGCGCCACATGTAGGCGAATGATCGAGCCGCCGCATCGGGATATTCAAATGTTGGGATCTTTGCTGCATTCATCCGCTCGTAAGCGGTTCGCATGATGTTGCCACCCATCCAGCTTGCCAGGAGTGGCTTGGTTACGCCTTCCGCTACCTTAGCCAGAAGACGCGACGACTCATCCGGATCGGTCATTCCCTGAGGTGCAAGCACAGACAGCACCGCATCACAGCCGGGATCGTTGGAGACTACCTCTACTGTTTTCGCATAGTTTTCCGGATTGCAGTCACCGAGGGTATCTACCGGATTGCTGTGGCTCCATGACGCCGGCAGAAACCCGTTGAGCTTACTCATCGTCTCCGAACTGATTTCACCGAGTTGTGCTCCATTCGAGAGCAGGGCATCTGCGGCGATGACTCCTGCTCCGCCGGCGTTCGTCACAATAGCGAGCCTTGGTCCTTTGGGCCGGGACTGCTTGCTCAATACTTCCGCCATCCCGAACAGTTCCGAAATGGTCGAAACCCTCAACACGCCTGCACGGCGGAACGCGGCTTCAAAGACCTCATCTGTGCCCGTAATGGCACCCGTGTGTGAGGCTGCGGCTTTGCGCGCCGCTTCTGTGCGGCCTGGCTTAATAATAATGATTGGCTTCTGCAAGGCCACTTCGCGCGCTGCGGAGAGGAAGCTCCGCGCGTTCCCAATCGATTCCATGTAGATCAGAATGCTCGACGTGTGCGGATCATCGCCGAAGTGATAGATCAAGTCGCCCCAATCAATGTCGATCATCGAGCCGACCGAGACGAAGCCACTGAATCCCACATTCTCACGCCGACTCCAATCGAGAATCGCGGTGCAAAGAGCGCCACTTTGACTCAGGAAGGTGAGATTGCCAGACAGCGCGCCTGATTGCGCGAACGTCGCATTTAAGCCAGTGCGTGGATTCATCACGCCCAGGCAATTCGGCCCGATCACTCGCAGCCTTCCGCTCGCGAGGATTTCCTTCATCCGCGCCTCCAGGCTGCGTCCATGCTCGCCATGCTCAGCGAATCCCGCTGAGATGACGATCGCGCCGCGCACGCCGGCAGCGACGCATTGTTCCAGAACGTCGGGAACCGTATCCGCAGGTGTGGCAATCACTGCCAAGTCAACTTTTTCGCCAATCGCTGCAATGTCGCGATAACTGCGAATTCCAAGCACGTTGCTGCGCTTTGGATTTACCGGAAAGACGGTGGCTCCGAACGGTTCGTCGAGTAAGTTGCGGAGCAGGGTGCGACCAACGCTTCCCAGTTTCTCCGAGGCGCCGATTACGGCGACGGTCTTGGGATGAAAGATCGCATTCAGTGAAGGTCGCGATGGTGATATCAGCTGCGGTGTCGAAGTGGCAACAGGACTGACCATGCCGAGTAGTGTAGACATTCTATTCCCTGGAGTAGACCGTACGTTTTGACAGAAGGGAGGGCCGTGACGGCTGTCACCGTCCAGCATTAATCCCGGCCGCCACGATTGCCACTTTGTACTAAAATGCGTGGGCACCGATGGCAGTTGATGTTAATTTGCTGAGCGCGGAAGCGCTTGCAGATCCTTATCCCCTCTATCGCCGACTACGCGAAGATGATCCGATTCACTGGGATTCCAGGCTCAACGCGTGGCTGCTGACGCGGTACGCCGATGTGGCAGCCCTTCTCCGCGATCGCCGCTTGTCCTCGCGGCGGTTGGTTGCAAATCGAGCGGACCTGCCGCCCGAAGTGCGAGAAGCTATCAAGCCATTCGATCGCAGCATGAGCTTGGGGATAGTGTTTCACGATCCGCCCGACCATACGCGTCTGCGCACTCTTGCCAATAAGGCTTTTTCTCCGCGGGTGATCGAAGATTTACGTCTTTACGTCGAGGAGCTGGTTGAAGAGCTGCTATCAGAAGCCCCTCAGGACGACCGTATGGACGTCGTCGAAAAACTGGCCTACCCGTTGCCTGCAATGGTGATCGCGAAGATGTTGGGCATCCCGAAACGGGATGTTCCGCTCCTAAAAAAGTGGTCTGACGATCTGGCGCTCTTCTTTGCCAGTGGAAGAGCAACTGCGGAGAATGCGCTGAAAGCAGCCCGCGCTGTCAGCGCCATGACCGAGTATCTCGCCAGGGTGCTGGAAGGAAAGCGCGTAGCCCCGGAGCTCGATTTCATGAGCCAGTTGCTCGCCGCGGAAGAGGCAGGAGGCGTGCTCAACGATGAGGAGTTGCTTGCGAATTGTATTGGCTTCCTTTTTGCGGGACATGAGACCACCACCAACCTCATCGGAAACCTGGTGCTGGCATTGTTCTCACATCCAGATCAAGTCGAAAAACTGAGTCAGGGCAGCTCAATCATGGTGTCGGCTGTTGAGGAAGGCTTGCGTTACGAGAGCCCCGTCCAGATGATCTCTCGATTGTGCAGCGAAGACCTAGAAGTCGATGGGCGTGCGATCAAGCGTGGCGAAAGAGTGTTTTTCTGCCTGGGGGCCGTGAACCGCGATCCAGCTCATTTTTCCGATCCCGACCGATTCGAAGTATGCCGAACTGATAATCGGCACTTGGCGTTCGGTGCTGGTGGCCATTTCTGTTTGGGCGCACCGCTTGCTCGTGTGGAAGCCAGAGCAGCCATTTCCGGCCTGTTGCGACGGTTTCCGCAAATGGGACTGGCACAGCAGACACTCTCGTGGCGTCCGCATGTGACTTTTCGTGGATTGGCGAGTCTTCTGATCGACACGGCCGGAAATCAGCGTGAAATTGGTCATCGAGACGCGCTCGGGACCGCGTCCTGAGTGTATGACCCGATTGTCTCGAAACTTACGCGAGACAACCGAAACTGGGAAGGCTGCCCCCACTGCCAATTAGAACGCGCTCCACTATCCTGCCTTTGGCACCCAGATATCAACGCCTGACGGGACATCGAACGTCGTTGGCATGACTCCAATCACTGTAAAGGCTTGCCCATTCAACCGCATGGTGGTGCCGATAATTCGTGGGTCACCACGAAATCGCTCTTGCCAGAGACGGTGACTGAGCATTACAACCTGCTGCCTGCTCGAGCTGTATTCCTCCGGCAGGAAACCACGGCCGAGAAAAATCGGCATTTTCGCAGTCTGAAAGAAGACGGGAGTAACTGACGCGCCCCGAATCTTCTGAGAGCTTCCGCTCTCCTGAAGATCAAATGAGCCGACTTGATAACTCGTAGCAGGTGGACTAGGTACATTCGCTTCACGCGTTTGAAAACAGCCTGCAATTAGCAAACAGCCCAACACTCCAGCCGCAGCCAGAGGCGCAGATGATTTCATGTTGTCCTCCAAGATTGGCCCAATTCAGAGTGTACGGCAGGAAAGTTTCACCACTGTTACAGCGAAAATTGGACCGTTAACGCTCGGTCCGGGATAGCAATCGCGGAGACGATGGTCGGCAACTCGAGAACTATTAAGTTCAGGCGAAGACTCGAGGCAAACCAGACCCTCGTTGGCCTGACTCGGGATCAGCCCGAAAGCCCGCCTGCAGCAAAGGCTATACAATTCCAGCCCATGCTCACGCATGCTTTCTTCTACTCATGCTTTTAAGGAGGACGTGGGGAGCACTTGGCCGGAAGAGCACTGAGCGTACGGCCGGTAGCTGGTAACGCGGGATCTGATTCCACCTGCGGCCTTTTCGGTCACGATGTGACAATCGGCACTAACTCGATGCCCTGTAAGAAAGGAAGCGCCAACTGTCAGCTGACAAATCCATCTGACACTTATGGCGTGCTGGCGGGATACGATGCGGGAATTGGATACGACCTGGCGTCCGGCCTTGGTTCTGTCGACGTGACTAATCTTGTGAACTCGGGCGGCTTCGTCAACAACGGAAACGCGGCCGATCTCACAATCTCGTCTCCCAATCCGGTCCTCACGATCTCAGCTCCGGCGACCTCCGCCACGATGACGCTGACCCTGGCTTCGGTAGCCGGCTTCACCGGAACCTTCAATTTGACCGCGAATTCGTGTTCAGCCATGCTGCCGGCAACGACATGCTGGTTCAATCCAGCGTCGGTGACGATCAATCCTGCGAATGCGTCGGCGACTACGATATTGACCGTCATCACGACTGGCACCAGCGCCGCTAGTCACACACCTTCGATCGGGAGAGCTGAACGCGCTATTGCCGGCTCGGCTGCGCTCTTCGGGCTGTCAGCCTGATTCTCTTGCAAGGTAATCACGGGCGGCGATGGCAGCGGGTTAAGCAGTGTTCGTGCTTGCTCTGGCTACGCGGTCACCTGCATGCGGTGGAGGAGGAACCAGTAGTGGCGGAACTGGTGGCAACAATACGCCCTTCGGCACACGGAATGCCGTGGTCACTGCATCAAGCGCCGGGGCGACACATTCGTTCGTATTTACAGTGAACGTCAACTAAAAAAGAGAGAGTCAGCAGGATCTGAAGTTCAGGATTGTTCGCTGTGTTGGGCCGGGCTGATCAATGTGACCTGAAATCGGAAAGGCCGATTGTGAATCCACGAGGATGGGGCTGAGTGTTCCCCGCGCGTGACACTGGCGTTCGTTGGGAATTCCTCCTTTCACTCAGCTACTCGTACCTTAACGCTTCCAGGGGATGTAGGCGTGCCGCCCTTCGCGCGGGGATGTAGCTGGCGGCGAGGGCGACGAGGAAGATCAGGAAGGCGGCAAGGACAAACATCAGGGCGTCGCGGACGCGAAGACCGTATATCAGGCTGGCTTCGATCTTTACCAGCGCAGCGGCGCCGATCAGGCCGAGGAATGCGCCCGCGGCCACAAGGCGAGCGCCGCGTCCAATGACCAGGCGCAGCACCTGGCTCTTGTTGGCGCCGAGGGCCATGCGGATTCCGAACTCACGCGTGCGCTGCGAAACGGAATACGATACAACTCCGTACACGCCGACCGCTGCCAGCAGCAGAGCGAGTGTCCCGAATTGTGTAACCAGCATCGCGGGCAGACGCCGCACGAACATTGGCACGGAGCCTTCCACTTTTCTGTCTAGCGTGTCGAGTTGATAGATCGCAGTCTCCGGATCAAGCTGCAGCAACGCGCGGCGGACACTTTCTGCAACCGCCGCAGGCTCTCCTGAAGTGCGCACAATCAGGTTGCCGCCTGTTCTCGCAGCTTGAGAAAAAGGCGTGTAGACGGTGGGACTGTCGGGAGCATCGAAGAACCCATCTTTGATCTCGTCCACCACGCCGACGATCTCGCGCGGCTTTTGCGTGGGTGAAAACGTAAACGTCAAAGTCTTGCCGAGGGCATCGCCGCCAAAGTATTTGTCGGCGAGTGCGCGATTCACGATTACTACTTGCGGCGAAATATCTGTGTCGCGATCATCGAATGGTCTTCCCCTGAACATCCGCGCCTGCAGCGTGGAGAAATAACGGTTCGTAACGTTGCGGGTGTTGCCCTCCGGCTGCACTGCGCTCGTAGGAGCCGCATAATCCTGCGGACGAAAACGAACGGTGTTGCATCCATCGCATGTGAGCGGCAGAAGGCTCACGATGCCGACTCCTTCCACTCCGGGAATCGCGCCGATCGCCTCTTCCACTGCGCGCTCATACGCGATCATTTTTGTGGAGCGCTGCGGAGTAGGCGGATCGGTCTTCGCTGGCTCGGGATCCTGATAATGCGAAGGCGGCGCTTGAAAACCGAGTGTGAGCAAATTGTGACGATTGAATCCTGGATAGACATTCACTAGCCGCCACATTCCCACAACCAGCAATCCCGATCCGACAAGCAGCATGGCTGCCAGACCAGCTTCGCCCACTACCAGAGCATCGCGCAGCCAGCTCTTGCCGGTTGAGGTGCGCGTATCCTGTGCCAATTCAGAATGCAGATTCGCTTTTCCGCTACGCAACGCGGGAGTCAATCCGAAGGCGACGCCCGCGACCACCGCGAGAAAGAATGTAAACAACAGCACCGGCAGATCGAGGTGCAGCCGGTCGAGGAATGGCATGCTCTTGCGCACCGTGGCCGGGACGCTGGCAACTAGTAGACTTATCGCGAGGCGAGCCACGACGACGGCTGCCAACCCGGCGATTAACGACAGCAGCACATTTTCCACGAGAAATTGCCGGGCGATGCGACTCCCTGAGGCGCCCACGGCGCGGCGCATTGCAACCTCGCGTGCCCGTCCTGTAGCTTTGGCAAGCTGTACGTTGGCGATATTGGCGCATGCTATCAGCAGAACGCATCCGGCGGCGCCGAACAGCAGAAGGAGCACAGGCCGAATCTGTCCCACAATGGCATCGCGCAGCGACTGAAGGCGGGTTGTCAGGTCGCCATTCGCTAGCGGATACGCCGCGGCCAGTCGCGCGGAGATCGTCTCCATCTCTGCTGACGCTTGCTTCAGCGATACGCCCGGCTTCAGCCTTCCAACGACATTCAGCCAATGAAGATTGCGGCGCTCGACCATGAATCCGGTCGTGGGCGGAAGGGCGAAGAAGTCCGCCTGGCCGATGGGTGCAAACTCAAAGTCTGCCGGCGTGATGCCAACGATGGTGTAAGGCTCGTCGTTCCCGGAGAAATTTGGCAGGGTGAGCGATTGGCCGATCGCGCTAGCTCCGCCGAATATCCGCTGCGAAAATCCATGGCTGATTACGATTTCGTGTGTTGCGCTCGGGCTGCCGGCATGGAACCACGATCCGCGCTCAGGCTGTACGCCGAGCGTCTGGAAGAAGTTGTCGGTCACGAGACCGCCAGATACCAACTCGACGCCGGTCGGGGTGTGCATTGTGGTGCCGCCGTTGGAGTATCCGGCGAGCGATGAAAACACGGTGTTCTGATTGCGCCAGTCGAGGTATGTCGGGTAGGCGGCCTGATCCGCGCCCAAATCGCCATGCTTCACCATGTTGATCTGCACCAGCCGGTCGGGCTCGGGGAAATTCACGGCGCGGAGCAGTCCAGCATCGACAAAGGTGAAGATCGCTGTGGTGACGCCAATCCCGAGCGCCAGCGTAACGATCGCCACGATGCTGACGATCGGAGTCTTCAGTAGAATGCGAAATCCATAACGAACGTCATGCCGGAAACCATTCATCCGCACACCTCAAAGAGCTATCCGCTAGCTTGCCGAGCAATTTCCAGACCGACAGCATTCGTACCTAAGCTGCTGAAAAAACGCATGACGAGAATCTTTGTTCGTTGGAGGTGCGTCCGCACAGCGATGCAGGTGTTCGGGAACGAACGGAGCCGCACGCGGTGCCGGCAGTGCGGCTCCACGTTCTCTCCCGCAACGATGTTCGAGCGCTGCCGCGACTCGCATGCTAGCAGTCGAGCCCAATCCTGTGGCGATTCGGATCGGGTGTTGATTTCTAGCGTGCATCACGCAGTGAATGTGTTTTTGCCAATTAAGGAAGCAGGCTGCTCTGCTCCTCCGCAATCGCAGAGGATGAGTGCCCCCCTTTACATCAGGGCTCTCTTTCCTTGCTCTCTCTCTCGTCATCGCCGAGTGAGCGGAACTGTGTGCGCAGGATCTGATGAGCAACTTTCTTTCCTAGTTCATCCCCATCCACCAGTGAGTGGTAGAAGTGGAACCTGCATAGATGCGTGCCCAAGAGAATTCGTCAAAGAGGCTGCGCGTGCTCTCAAATGTATGCGTGTGAACGCCGTCTGAGAACGCGAGACTGTCGACTACGATGTAGACGCTTGGGTGTATGGAAATATCCTGAGAAGAAACGAACAGAGGCGACTCTATTCAGCTTAGTGATGCGGGTCACATCATTGCACCGGCTACGTCGGCTACTCTGCAACGAATCGAGCGGCAGTCTGCATGGCGATCGGGCCAAGCGCGAAAAGAGTGCCCGAATATTCGGTGCGCTGCATCAGTGTGTTTTCATCCTTGCCTGACACTGTGATTCAGCGCCTCGATTCCAGTCTGATCTCATCGTCACGTGGTGCCGGCGAGATTCTTTACGCACAGAACGAAAAGCCGTGTGGTCTTTATGTTCTTTTCCACGGAAAAGTCAAAATGACTGCAGTGGTCGCTGGAGGAAAAACAGCGCTTCTACGCATTTCACGTGCAGGAGATTTGTTGGGATTGAATGCAGTGATAGCGCAGCATCCCTACATGGCTACCGCGCGAGTGATAAAAGAGTGCCGGCTTGCATTTATAGCGCGAGAAGACCTCGTGTCTCTGATGATGCGGTATTCAGAATTAGGGCTTTTTATCTCGCAACGTCTCGCCGAGGATTGCGCCGAGGCGCTTACGGAAATGCTCTTTCTGCGAGTCACGAGCTCAAGTCTCCAACGACTTGCCATGCTCTTGCTTCGCTGGTCCGCTGCAAACGGTGGTCGACAGCGCCGACTTCCAGTTTTTTATACGCAGGCTGAAATTGGTCAGATGATTGGAGCTTCGCGGGAGACTGTCACCAGGCTAATAAATCAGCTTGAGCGAGACGGTGAGATTTCGTTCTCGCGTTCCAAACTGAAGATATTGAATGAGCGCGGAATGAGAAAGATCGCGCAGATGTCTTAGGCATTGCCTGGAACCTGAAAGCACTATTGCGGATCGAGACCGCAGCGATTAGCAGCCGGTATGTGACACCCATCACCGTCATGGCCTTCACAACCACCTTACATTGACTCATCGTTGGCGCGGGGCCTTGTCGCTTGCCCTGTTATTCAACTGCTGGAGGCAACATGGACGCGATCAATCATTCTTCTCCCCGCTCCAACCGCAGCACACACCGAGACTATGCTCTCAATCCGCTCATCGTGTACTGGGAGATGACCCAAGCCTGCGCATTAGCTTGCCGCCATTGTCGTGCGGAAGCCATGCCGTGTCCTCATCCCCTGCAGCTGAACCGCAGCGAAAGCCGAGAACTGCTGCAACAAATTGCCTCGTTCGGGGAGCCGCTGCCACATCTGATCCTCACTGGCGGCGACCCTTTGCAGCGCCCCGACTTATACGACTTGATCGATGAAGCCAATGCGCTCGGTTTAAGCGTTTCCATCACTCCGAGCGCGACCGACAGGCTCACTCAAGAAACAATTGAGCGCTTGATGAAATACGAGGTTTGCAGCATCGGCCTGAGCCTTGATGGTTCCGCCGCTTCCAGGCATGATTCGTTGCGCGGCGTTCGAGGCTGTTTTGATGCCACAATTCGTGCGGCCGAAACTGCTGGCCGGCTCGGTCTACCTGTTCAGGTCAACACTTTGGTCTCTCAAGAAACCGCCGATGACTTGCCCGCGATTTACCAACGTTTGCTAACCCTAAGCATTATGCGGTGGAGCTTGTTTTTTCTTATCGCGACCGGTCGTGGAAAGATGCTCCTCGAGCTTGCTCCAGAAGCAGTCGAGCTGCTAATGGGCTGGATTTACGAAATATCTCAAGTAGCACCCTTCGCGATCAAGACAACCGAGGCACCATCTTATCGGCGTGTTGCCCTGAATCGCATGCGAGAACAGGGAGGCGTCGTCTCTGAGCGTCAATGCAGGTCGCTTTACCAAGGATTCGGCATTCGCGATGGTAATGGAATTGTGTTCGTTTCCAATACTGGCGATGTCTATCCGTCAGGGTTCTTGCCGCTCGCTGTCGGGAATGTGCGGCTGAATCGATTGCCCGATCTGTATCGCCATTCACCTGTATTCCGGGCTTTGCGGGCGCCCTTTGGATTCACCGGTAAGTGTGGGGTTTGTGAGTATCGCGAAATCTGCGGCGGCTCACGCGCCAGGGCTTTTGCTCATACGGGAGATGCTCTGGGAAGTGATCCAATCTGTGCATTCCAACCTTTGCACCACAATTGAAGCCATCCTTCTGCGAACAAAAAGTGTGATACCCGTCACATACTGAGTGGATCGACTTCGGTCAAGATGTGCCAACAATCTGCTTAAGCCAATTTGAGGAGGACTGCAGTGCGCAACAAAGTACTTTTATCCACCTTCGTACCGCTCCTTTTCTCGACTTGTAGCTATGCCATTCCGGCATTTGCACGGCAATATCAAACTTCTTGTTCCACTTGTCATATTGACTTTCCCAAATTGAACGACTTTGGCAAAGCATTCAAAGATGCTGGTTTTAAGTTTCCCAAAGATGATGAGTCTTTTCTGAAAATCCCGGCCGTTCTGCTGGGAGCTCCGGCCCAAAAGGAGCTTTGGCCGCATACCATCTGGCCGGGAACGATTCCCGGATTGCCGCCGATCGGTTTGCGCTACAACGAGTTCTTCAACGTTGTCAGCGCCAATCGCGGAAAGTTCGATCAGACCGCTGCCGCGGGAACAGTTACACCTTTTATTCCTCGCACAGACTTTGAAAGCGGTCTTTTCAGCATCTTCACCGCAGGCAATTTCGGCAGCGACATCGCGTTTTGGGTGGATGACGACATAAGCGTTTCCGGCGGCAACTCGAACGGCGGATTAGGGGATGGCTATTTAAGGTTCGTAAATATCGGACGTTTCCTCAAGATGCCCACAGATACGCTGCATCTACGAGTGGGCCGTTTCGAACTCGATCTTCCATTCACGCAGGCCCGCACTTACAACATCAGTCCCTACGACATCTACGCACAGGCCAGTTTGGGTGCGATGAATTCTCTGTTTCCTCAACACAACGTGAACAATGCATTTACGTTGGCTGATGCGGCCAATGGTGTCGAGTTTAGTGGCGGCCATACTTATGGCGGATATCACTATTCGTTCGCCATCGTCGACCAAAATACCAGCGGTCTGGATCAAGGTTCCAATACCAGCGTGTTTGTACCGTCAGCCACTGGATCCGCGAACGGAGGCGTGGGGTTCGCCTCCGATTCGAACTTTAAAGATCTGTATGGCCGTCTCTCGTATCGTTTCAATCTGGAACGCGATCCCGCCAACCGACGCGAAGTCCAGGCTGCCGGGCCCACGGGACCTCGGGATCATACATACCTCAACGTCGGTACTTACGGCTTTTATGGACGTTCCGTGCAGCGGTTTTCAGGCGTGCTGAGTGACGGGGTGACTCCGACAGTCCTGGCCGTTCGGGAGCCTTTTTATCGCCTCGGTGGCGACTTCACATTCAACTACCGTGCTTTCCAAATCTATGGCCTCTACATGTTTGGTCATGACCACAACCTGTTGCCCATCGACGATACCGGCGTGTTGATTCCTCTGCCTCTTACTTCGACTTCGGCGCCACCGGTGGCTTTCGTCCGTGGCAAAGGCGCGACCTTCGGTGGAGGATTTATTCAAGCGGATTACCTCATTTATCCCTGGATCATGGCGATAATGCGCTACGACGCGGTAAACTCCCGCGCGGATCAGATCAATGGCCTGCAGTTCGCAACGAATACACCGTTTTTCGCGCCGGCGCACACAACCCGAAATCGTTTTACTCCCGGTATACAGTTCCTGATTCATTCGAACATCAAGGCCTCGTTCGAATATCAGATACGCCCACAGCAGTTTGCTATTACCGGCACAAATCCCATAACGGGACTACCGGTTGTAGTGCAACCGTTTCGCACGAACACAGCAACTGCAGCTCTTGAGTTTGTCTATTAGCAGTTTGCCCCAAAAGGAGGCTCGCAATGTTTAAACCAGCAGTGCTCGCAGTCATGATCGGCGGGTTAGTTGTGTCGGCCAGAGCCGGAACCGTATCCGGCAAGGTGAGCGCACCGTCTGGAAAGTCCGTGGTTTATGTGGAAGCGATTCAAGGCAAAGCCCCTGCGCCCCCGGAAAAACCTCCCGTTATGGACCAGCACGGCCTGCAGTTCCAGCCACATGTTTTGGTAGTACCTGTTGGAACCACGGTGGAGTTTCTCAACGGCGACAAGGTCGCGCACAACGTCTTTTGGCCATCGATTTCAGGAAATAAGAAGCTCGGCCACAACATGGGCACCTGGCCCACGGGGGAAAAGCGTTCGTTCAAGTTCGACACTCCCGGTGTAGTCACGCTGCTTTGCAACGTGCATCCGGAGATGGCGGGATACATCGTGGTCACGCCGACGCAGTATTTCGCTGAGACCGATACTGCCGGAAATTACAAGCTCGAGAACCTTCCCGATGGTCAATACACCATTACGGCCTGGCACGAAGGCACAAAGCCGCAATCGAAGCAGGTTGCGCTTGCAGGTCAGGGGCAAGCAGATTTCGCGCTGAGTAAATAGAAGCTGGATTCCGCAGATCGCAGGCGCACCATGGAGCGTGTCGCTCGTAAACGCGTAGACAAGGATTGGCTGAATACGAACTTCCCCTGCATGATGGCGTGCCCTGCACACACCAATGCGGGGCGATATGTCGCTCTCATCGCCGAAGGGCAGTTCGAAGATGCATATCGCTATGCCCGGGAACCCAATCCTCTGGCCAGCGTGTGCGGGCGTGTCTGCGCTCATCCCTGCGAAAGCGCTTGCCGGCGCAGTGCGATCGATGCTCCGATCCAGATCCGCGCGCTCAAGCGGTTCTTGACAGAACGCTATGGGCCGGAGTCTCGCCATCCGGTTTCCGTTTACAAGAACTCTCGCGAAAAGCTCTCGTTTAAAGTTGCCATTATCGGAGCAGGACCGGTGGGACTCTCGGCTGCCCACGATCTGGCGCTGACGGGATACTCGGTCACGATCTTTGACTCCGCATCTGTAGCAGGCGGAATGCTTTATCTCGGCATTCCGGAATACCGTCTGCCGCGGAGCGTGATCGAAGCGCAGGTGCGCGAGATCCTGCAGACCGGAGACATCACCCTGAAGCTAAACCACGCCGCCGGTCGCGATTTTACCGTCGCAGATCTGCGCCGCGATTTCGACGCGGTGGTGATCGCAGTAGGCGCACAGCGCGGACGAGATCTATCAATTCCCGGAGTGGATCTTGACGGTGTCCACAAGGGAATCGACTTTCTCCTGAATGTGAACCTCGGCTATCGGTTCACGATTGGCAACAAGGTGATCGTGATTGGCGGCGGCAACGTCGCGATGGACGTGGCCCGTTCGGCGGCAAGAGAAGTCGTGCGCCAGCACGAAGGGGGAGCAGCTCCCTCTGACGCGAACGTAGCCGCAGTAGCCGGACACGAGATGATCGACATCTCCTTGTCCGCGCTACGGCTGGGCGCCAGCGAAGTACACCTCGTCTGCATTGAACGGCGAGACGAGATGCCGGCCGCAGAAGAAGAAATTTTGGAAGCGGAAGAAGAAGGCATCATTCTCCATCCCGGCTTCGGCCCCAAACAGATCGTTGGAGAAAACGGCAGAGCCACAGGCATCGAGGCGCTGCGCACTAAAGCGACTAAAGACGCGCAGGGCCGCTTCAATCCGACTTTCTATGAAGGCAGCGAAACGCTGTTCTCTTGCGACACTGTGATTCTCGCGATCGGACAGGCAACAGCACTCCAGTTTTTGACTCCGGCCGATGACATTCAAGTCTCATCTCGCGGTCTGATTGTCGCCGATCCGAAAAGCTTGATGACTAGCGCAGCCGGCGTTTTCGCCGGTGGAGACTGCGTATTCGGTCCTCGCCTCATCATCGACAGCGTCGGCGATGGTAAGCGAATCGCGATCGGAATCGATCGATTCCTCCGGGGCTCTTCGATCCCTGATCCGGTAATCGAAGTCAATGTTTACCAGCACCACTCCATGCCACAGGACTTTATGGAACTGGTCCGCGAACCCGTCCCCATGCTTCCTCTGGAGCGCCGCACGGGGATGACGGAAGTTGAAATCGGCTTCGATGAAGCTTCCGCTAGGGCAGAAGCACGCCGCTGCCTGCATTGCTGGGTGAATACCGTTTTCGAAGGCACAGAAGTCGATGGAACGGAGTGCATCCTTTGCGGCGGGTGCGTAGATGTTTGTCCGGAGCAATGTTTTTCTCTGGTTCCACTTCAAAACCTGGCGATCGAAGAAGATGCGCGCGAGTTTATGGAAGAGCATCGCGAACTCTTCGAAGTGGAACTTAGAGGTGTAAGTCCAGCCGAATTGGGCAAGGTTACGGGCTCCGTGATGATCAAGGACGAGACCCGCTGTATTCGGTGTGGGCTATGCGCTGCCCGTTGTCCGGTGAAGGAAATCACGATGGAAGCTTATGAGCTGGTTCCAAACAGCGCCACCGGCCTAATTCCTATTCCGGCACTTGATTTCGACGAAAAGCTCACGATGGCTTCGAGAAGATAGACATGGCTGAAGAAAAAAATAAAAACGCTCTGCCCGATTCTTCGCGCAGACGATTTGTGCTGGTCGGGATGAGTTCCCTCGCGCTGGTGGGTGTGGGATCGGCCATCGCGGGCTACGAGTATCTGTCTCCCAACGTGCTGTACGAGCCGTCACCGGTTGTGAATGCCGGCAAGCCGGACGGCTATCCCGCCGATTCGGTCAGCCTCGATCCCCAATCGGGAATTTATCTTGTGCATGCATCTGAAGGTTTCTATGCGTTGGCTTCCATCTGCACGCACCTCGGCTGCATGACTGCATGGAAGCCGGAGCTAAGCATGATTGCTTGCCCATGCCATGGCAGTCGTTTCACGCGCGAAGGAGTAAAGATCGCCGGGCCAGCGCCGCGTCCGCTGCCCTGGCTAAGGGTGTGGATGAGCGATGAGGGTGAACTCATGGTCGACCGTTCCACGATCGTGGTGCCAAAGACTTATGTGAGGGTGTGAGATGCCGGTACTCGATCTGCCCAAAATCAGGGAAAGCAAAGTCTGGCGCTCGATCTTTCGCAGCGGGTCGGGGAGCAGCAACCTGCATCGGGCTCAGGTAATTCAACAGAATGTCTTCCTTCACTTGTTCTCGGTGAAGATGCGGAGTCGCGTCCTCGATTTCCGCCCGACGTGGTACCTCGGCGCGCTCACGTTGATTTCATTCGTTGTACTCGTTGCGACCGGCGTGCCTCTGATGCTCTATTACCACCCCTCGGTTCCGCAGGCATATTCCGATATGAAGGACTTGCAGTTCGTTGTCTCATCAGGGATGTTCCTGCGTAATCTGCATCGCTGGTCAGCGCACGCGATGGTGCTTCTGGTATTCGCGCACATGTTCAAGGTTTTTTATCGAGGCGCTTATCGGCCGCCACGCGAATTTAACTGGGGGATTGGTGTTTTCCTGCTGTTGATCACTCTTCTGCTGAGTTACACGGGGTATCTGCTGCCTTGGGATCAGCTCGCCTTCTGGGCTGTGACCGTGGGATCCAATATCGCCCGCGCTGTGCCGCTGATTGGCGGAAAAATGAGGTTCCTCCTGCTCGGAGGACATACCGTGAACGCGAACGCATTACTCCGCTTTTATGTGCTGCATTGTGTGATTCTTCCTCTCGCCGCAGTGGCGCTGGTGAGCATTCATTTCTGGCGGATCCGCAAAGATGGCGGGCTGTACCCAGGACGCGAGTCAGACAAATGAGCGATGAGAAGAAGTACATCGCCGGCATCGAGTCAGACCAGCGTAAAACGCCGGTGCGCGTGGCTTTCGTCACGCGCCGCACGTCTCCACATGTAAAGGCAGTTGATGAGCCAGTGATGATGACTCATCCCGCTGCCTTCCTGCGCTTCGCGATCGCGACGGAGATCCTGCTCATCGTGTTTGTGTGGATGGCTCTACTGGTCAACGCGCCGCTCGAACAGATCGCCAATCCTCAGGTCACACCGAATCCGGCGAAAGCGCCCTGGTACTTTCT
>Ga0126371_10001455_pt1 | contig 20028 bp, 16 predicted proteins | sample PanSoiMetaPlot_4_FD_110145 | JGI IMG/M metagenome (GOLD analysis project Ga0126371, IMG submission 110145) | Tropical forest soil microbial communities from Panama - MetaG Plot_4 | ecosystem: Environmental > Terrestrial > Soil > Tropical forest > Bulk soil | place: Panama | collected 2016-02-17 | reverse complement strand
TGCCGTACTTTGTCTCCGATATCGACATAAATATGCTTGATGTAGCCCGAAACTTTCGCGTGCACATCCACGACCTGATAGGGCTGGAACTGCCCGGCAAGGTTCAGCGTGTGAGTAATCGTTTCGCGCGTTACTGCTGCTACCGTCGCCGACGGAATCTCAGCCGCATCAGCCTGCATATTCTTCGCACGGGAACTGCACGCAGTTACGCCCACCACGGCTGGCAGCGCCAAGCCAATGGCAAGCATCAAGGAGCATTGCTTTCGCATGTCTTAATACACCTTCTTTTTTGGGGCGACCATGGTGAGTCACGCCTACGCGGAAGAACACACCGCGTGGCAGCCGACAGCCAAGGCCGCTTCACTGTTTTGGTCTTGAATAAAAGGAATTAAAACGAGGCGGAAATTGGAGGTGGGCGGAAGAAAAAAGCATTCAAACTGCCTGGTGCGTGTGGCCGCTTTGGTCGCCTAGCGTCCCAGATGCTCCGGATCGGTGCGGGAAAGCCCATGAACTGCGCCGCCAGCACAAATGAGAGAAAGAGAGTAAAGAGCGTCGTCATAGGCATTGCCTTAATGGAAACGCCGCTTTTTTCCAGGAGCGCACTTTTTGCCGTCGCGCTCTGCTCGTTCTTTGACAGAAGCTTGGCACTGGGAATTTCGTGAGAGCTGGCCTGCGGAGGATCGTAAAGCGAGAGCTTGTATTCAAGTCCCCAAGTAAACACGCACAAGGCCAACCCCAGAAAACAAAGGGTGAAGCGCGAAAACACGGTCTTATTTGTGAACAAAGCTCTCAAAAGAAAATCAAAGCCTTCGCATGGGTCGATAAGGCCAGCTATCCGCCTCACACGATCTCCCTACATTCTTTGATAGCACAGGAGGGTCAAACGAAAGCTGAATTATTTCGATTAGCGAATAAATATGTGCTTTCTTTGTAGGCAGTCCTGCCCGAATTTACTGAAATAATTCCTCTACCAAGTGCATCTTGACAGCTTTGAATTCAGCGAGTTACCATCCTCCCTCGGTAAACATTTACCATTCCTGGAAGCAATCTATTGCACCATCGTTCATAAAATACAACACACTAAATTGGTTTACTGCTCTTTAAATTGTTGATTTTTATTCGCTATGGGGCGAGGAAAACGTTTCCATCGTATACCCATACCCTGATCGGCGTTCGACCGGGCAAGCACTGTCTTACCGGCGCACTTCGAGACCCAAGTATTAAGCAGATAACGGTCTCGTCAACCAGTGATCGATCTCAGGAGGTTATGATGCTTCGTTCCAGGTTTCTATTAGCGAGTGTCGTTGTCCTCGCTCTATTGTTAACACCCTGTGTCTGGGGTCAGGAAAACGCAACAATCACCGGAACAGTCTTCGATCCCAGCGGCGCGGTCGTTCCCAGTGCCGCCATTACTCTCACCAATCCAGCCACTGGCCAGGCCAGACAAACCGTATCTAATAACGACGGAATCTACCTGTTCGCCAATGTGGGCGTCGGGAGCTTCACATTGAACGCTACTGCCGCAGGCTTTGTGAACTACACGCGCACCGGCATTGTGGTGAACACCGCCCAGACATTGAAGGAAGATGTCCATCTTGCCATTGGCGCTGCTGGGCAGACAGTCACAGTTCAGGCAGACGCTCTGCAGGTCCAGACTGAAACCAATGAGCTAAGCAATCTGATCAGCGGCCAACAGGTTACACAACTGGCAACTAATGGCCGCAACGTGACTGCGTTGGCAGCTCTAGGGTTGGGCAAGTCCAATAACCTGCCGTTATTCAGTGGCGTGAATGCGCTCACATCCGCTAATGGCATCAGCTTCAACGGCACCCGCACCACCCACAACATCTACATGCTGGATGGAGGCGAATTGAACGATCGCGGTTGTGGCGGCTGCTTCAGCTCCCTGCCCTCGATGGACTCACTCGCCGAATTCCAGACCCTGGACAGCAACTACGGACCTGATTACGGCATAGGATCAGGTGGAACCATCCTCATGGTTCTCAAACAGGGCACCCATGACTTCCACGGAGGCGTATGGTACTTCAACCGGAACGAAGATTACGACGCCAACAACTATTTCATCAATTTCGCCGGCAAGCCGCGGCCTGAGTTCCGTCTAAACGAACCTGGCTTTAACATCGGCGGTCCCGTGTGGATTCCCCATGTCTATAACGAAGGACGAAACAAAACATTCTTCTTTGTGAATGAAGAGTGGCGGAGACTCATTCAGGGAAGTTCACCCAACGTCGTGAACGACATCGCTGCGGTGAATTTCGCGGTTGCTGGACAGCCGTTGGCATATCAAGTTCCGGCTAATGGGAAAGTTCCCATTGTCCCTGTCACCACAGATCCAGCTAAGTTGGCCTTATACACGCAGGATGGTTTGACTCCAGGGCAGCCATTTCCAAACAATACAATCCCTGCCAACCTGATGGACCCCAACGCGCTCCTCGAGTTGAATGCGGGCACCTTTCCTAAACCAAATCTTGGAACCAGCCAATACATTTCATCAATCCCTCAACCGACCAATCTTCGTGAAGATGTCGTGCGAATCGACCATAACTTCAGCCCGAAGTTTCAGTTCAGTGGTCACTACCTGCACGATGCTGTCACCCAGACGTATTACCCACCACTGTGGGGTGACAGCACCTACCCGACCGTGGGCACGGCAATGCTCAATCCCTCGTGGTCGTCGAGCCTGAAGCTTACTCAGACCTACACACCATCGCTGCTGAATGAAACCTCCTTCCTTTTCAGCGGCAACACCATCAACCTTGACCCGGTCGGTATTTCGGCGCAGCCATCCGGATGGTCGGCGACGACTTTCTTCCCACTTGCCAATAACTTTGGAAGCCGCATGCCGGAGATCGATCTGGGTGCTCCGTACGGCACAAACTGGAGCTCTAGTTATTACCCATGGAAGAACTCTTTCTTCGGTTATGAGACCCGAGACGATATTTCCTGGACCCATGGAAAACACCAGTTCAAGTTTGGCTTCAGCTGGTTGCACGATCCCAAGAACCAGCAATTACAGGCAAATACTCAGGGAACTGCCCAATTCAATAACAGCAGCTTCTCCCAGGATTCGTACATAAACTTCCTGCTCGGCGACGCTGCCAGCTTTACACAGCTCGAATACCTTTCCGGTAAGCACTGGGTCAGCAACAACTATGGGTTCTATGGCAATGACAACTGGCATATCATTCCGCGTTTGACACTCAACCTCGGCCTTCGCTTTGACGGACTGCCGCACACCTATGAGCGGTATAACCAGTTTGCGAACTTCGTTCCCGCAGACTATGACACTACACAAGGATATCCACTCAATCCAGACGGAACCTTGAACCCGGCTTCGCTCACGAGTTTCAATGGACAGGCGTTCTATCTTAATGGCATGCGCGAGGCTGGCGTGAATGGTTTCCCCCGTGGAAATGTCCAGAACAGATACAACACCTGGCAACCGAGAATCGGCTTTGCCTACGATGTTACGGGAGATGGAAAAACGGTACTCCGGGGTGGCTTTGGAATGTTCTTTGAGCGCGTCCAGGGCAATGATGTATACAACGCAGCCCTGAACCCGCCATTTGCATATCAACCTTCCGCCAATAACGTCTATTTCTCAAACCCCAACACCAGTGCCCTGACCGGAAACACAACATCGCAGACGTTTCCATCTACCCTTACCAACCTGAAGTACAAGTACTCGCCTCCGGGAACGGCAATGTACAGCCTGGGAGTTCAGCGGCAAGTTGCCCCATCCGTGGTTGCCGTTTTGCAATATGTTGGTTCGGTTGGTTGGGATCAGAACAACGATCGGAACATCAACACCCTGCCATTAACCGATCCTGCGGTAGGTTATGCCAAACGGCAGGCAGTCGCCACAAATACGGCCAATCCTGCTCTTAACATTCAACCAAACGCGAACCTGTACCGCATCTTCCCCGGCTTCAGCACGATTACGCAGGAGGAGAACGAGACTAATTTCAATTACAACTCACTCCAGGCTGGCCTCCGGATAGAGAACCGGCATGGATGGACCGTCCAACTCGCCTACACCTGGTCGCATGAGCTTGACGAGGTGAGCAACGATCTCAACATACTCACAAACCCCTTCAACGCGCATTACGACTACGGGTCTGGTGCGTTCGATCGGCGCAGTATTTTCAACGCGAGTTACATCTACAACCTCCCCTGGTTCCTGCACAGTTCAAACACGGCCGAGCGCACGATCCTCGGAGGATGGGTGTTCTCAGGGATTACATTCGCGCAATCAGGGTTACCACAGGCGATTCACTACACCGGTCCTGATGCACTTGGACTAGGTGGCAATGGCGGCACGAACCGTGAGGATCAGGCAACAAATGTGACATACCCCAAGAAGCAAACTGCCTGGTTTAGCACAAGCTCTTTTGCAAATCCACTCGCTCCGTGGAATGGTGGCACAAATGAAGGGTTTGGAAACTCTGGAAAGGATGCTGTCATTCTACCCGGACTCTTTAACTTCAATATGTCGCTGTTTAAAAACATTCCGCTTACCGCGAGCGAAACAGGGCCAAAGCTTGAACTGCGGTTTGAATCCTACAACACCTTCAACCACACGCAATTTCAAGGTATAGATGCAAACTCGGCGGACGGCAACTTCGGGCAGGTTACTTCCTCCTATGACGCTCGCCGTCTCCAGTTGGGAGCGAAGTTCAGCTTCTGAGCTTGTAAAACGTTTGGGAAGTTTCAACGGGCGCCGTTTTGCAACAGCGGCGCCCCTTTTATTACCAGATAATATGCACTGTGAAGGAAGGCTTTCTGAAAAAATGAGCAGGAAATCTTTTGTTATTGCTACTGTCGCAAATTGTCTGCTGACTGGCGTTCTCTTCGCGCAGTCGCAGCCGGCGGTCCTGACTATCCACGCCGATCAGCCCATCTCCAAAGTCAGCCCTACCCTCTATGGTTTGATGACGGAAGAGATCAACCACTCGTACGATGGCGGCCTTTACGCTGAAATGGTCAGTAATCGCACTTTCGGCGGCAGTTGGGCGGGAATCCACAACTGGATCCTTGTCGAAGAAGGAAATTCCCAAGCCAAGATTGCTCCCGACTCCAAAACAGGCCCGAGCGAAGCGCTGCCGAACAGCCTGCGCATTGACGTGAGTGAAGCCAGCGCCGCGGAACCTGCGGGCGTGCTCAATGAAGGCTACTGGGGCATGGCTATCCGACCGAATACAACCTACACAGGCTCGCTGTATGCCAAAGAAGACTCGGCATCCGTCGGCCCCATCACTGTCAGCCTGGTACAAAATCAAAGCGGTAAGGTTGTCGCTACAGCCACGGTCTCAGGCGTTACAACAGACTGGAAGCAATATCCATTCACACTAAAAACCGGAGCGGTCGAGCCCTCCGCAGCCAATCATCTTGTCCTGACTGTGGCCCATCCTGGCACACTTTGGTTGAGCCTGGTTTCTCTCTTCCCGCCAACCTATCACAATCGTGCAAACGGAAACCGCATCGACCTGATGGAGAAGCTGGCGGCCATGCACCCTGCATTCCTGCGCTTTCCCGGCGGCAACTATCTTGAGGGTGACCACATCCCCGAACGGTATGAGTGGAAGAAGACCATCGGCCCGCTGGTTGACCGCCCGACGCATCCCAGTCCGTGGCGCTACCACTCGTCCGATGGGCTCGGCCTTCTCGAATTTCTCGAGTCGTGCGAGGACCTGCACATGCAGCCAGTTCTTGCCGTCTATGCCGGCTACTCCATGGCGCAGGAGCATGTGAACCCCGGCGCTGACCTCGATCCTTATGTGCAGGATGCTCTCGATGAAATCGAATACGTCACGGGAGGCACAAATACAAAATGGGGAGCGATCCGCGCCGCCAATGGACACCCGGAGCCATTCCACCTCAACTACGTTGAAATTGGCAATGAAGACTTCTTTGACAAATCGGGCAGCTATGAAGGTAGATACTCGCAGTTCTACAAAGCCATCAAGGCGAAGTACCCCGATCTTCTGCTCATCGCAACGATGCCGGTGAAGAGCATTCGCCCCGATGTGATTGACGACCACTACTATAAGCGTGCGACAGACTTCTTCCACGACACCACGCACTACGACAAAACAGACCGCAACGGCCCGAAGATTTTTGTTGGTGAGTGGGCTACGCGCGAGGGCACGCCCACTCCAAACTTCGGCGCAGCGCTCGGTGATGCCGCATGGATGACGGGGATGGAACGCAACAGCGACATTATCGTGATGGCAGCCTATGCGCCGCTGTTGGTCAACGTGAATCCGGGGGCCATGCAGTGGGAAACTGACCTGATCGGTTACGATGCACTTCGTAGTTATGGATCTCCCAGCTATTATGCACAGGTGCTGTTCGCAAAGTATCTCGGAACGGGGACGCTGGCATCAAGCCTGCAGGGGGCAGGGCCGAAATTCTTCTATTCCATCACCAAAGATGAGGCGAATAAACGCCTCTACCTGAAACTCGTGAACGCATCTTCAGACCCGCAACCCGTAAACGTAGAATTCCCTGGCGCATCGCTCGCCGCAACCGCAACCCTCACCAGCCTGATCGCGAACAGCACAGAAGCAACAAACACCATTGACAATCCCGACAGCATTGTGCCCAAGGAAAGCACAATTCACCTTTCCGGCAGCGCACTGCATCACACCATGCCCGCCTACTCAATCCAGGTGGTTGAGTTGAATGAACGGTAAGACAGAACAGCAATTTGCTTTGGACATGACGCAAAAAGCTGCTATTTTGCGGATTCGGCAACTATAGCGCGCGGCAGCGTAATGGTTCTACCGCTGCGGCGCGCCCAGAGAACCAGCGCAATGCCGGCGATGGCCGATCCGATGGCAGCTACCTGCGCATTGCTCATGCCCCAGTAGAGCTTCGGGTTGATGCGGATAAATTCAATCAGAAATCTCGCCAACCCACTCAGAAACAGATATTCGCCAGTGATTTCTCCCGCGGCTTTTGTGGTTTCCGGCCTGCCGCGACGCCAGAGAATCCAGGCAATGATAAGGGCCGCAATTAATTCGTAAATCGGCGTCGGATGAACGTGCTGTGTCGTTGGCACCAGACCGTTGGGAAAGCTCATACCCCAGGGCAGGCTGGTAGGAATTCCGTAATCGCCGTCACCCGAAACCAGGCAGCCAAGCCGTCCAACACCATATCCAACAGCGGCAGCGGGTGCTGCAAGATCCAGCATTCCGAGCTTGCTCAACCCGGCGCCTCGAGCCTGCCACAGTAGAGCAAGAATTCCCGCGATGAGGCCGCCAAACCAGGCAAATCCGGCGCGGTCAAGCAGCAACCCAAGAGGATCATGGATGAGCATCTGCGGCGTTTCCAGGACATGCCAGAGCTTTGCGCCGACAACTCCGATCACCGTTGAAATGGCAACAATGCCGATCGCATCCGCGTCGATATGCCAGCGGCGAAAGTTGCGATGCAATACCCAGCAGGCGGCAACCGCCGCGAGCCAGAGCATGATACCGAAAGTTCCGATAGAAAAACGACCAATATGAATGAAGGGATACATGAAGGGCTTACATTCACAAGTATAGAGCCTCCAGGATCATTGCTTCCACGGTCGCGCGCCAAATTTAGAGATATGCTAATGGAATGAGCGCGCGCGCCGCCCTTCCTGCACTCAAAGTCCTTATCAGCCGGCAGCAGATTGCTGATCGAATTGCTGAAATAGGCCAGCAGATTGATCGCGACTACACGGGCCAGAGCGTTGTGCTGCTGGGCGTGTTGAAAGGCGCGGCAATTTTCCTTGCTGACCTGGCACGCAACATCAGCATCGATTGCACTTTCGATTTCGTCGCGGTTTCCAGTTATGGCAAGGGGCAGAAAACCAGCGGCGCGGTCAAGCTCATCAAAGACGTTGACCAGCCGATTGAAGGGAAACACGTCATTGTAGTGGAAGACATTCTTGATACGGGCCTCACGCTTGAATTCCTCAACAAGCTCTTTCTGCAACATAAGCCGCGCTCCCTGCGCATCGCTACATTGCTCGACAAGCCTTCACGGCGCATGGTAAAAATCGAAGCCGATTACGTTGGCTTCAAGATTCCCAACCAGTTCGTACTGGGCTACGGCATGGACTATGCCGAGCGTTTTCGCAATCTGCCCGACATCTGTCTCATGCCTCCCGATTACCCGGAGTGAGTACCCTCATGACTACAAAAGCAGTCGCAATGGAAGAAATAGAACGGGACAATGGATCGTTTGACGCAGCCGCTTTCAGCCGGCAGGCGCTCTCCAGTAGCCATTCCCTAGCAGCAGTGTTTGACCACACTCTTTTGAAGCCTCAAACTACGCGCGAACAGGCCATCAAGCTCTGCGAAGAAGCGGCTGAGCATCGCTTTGCCTGCGCCATGGTGAATCCGGCGTGGGTAAGCACGGCGCATGCCGTGCTCGCTGGCAGTGGAGTTCCCATTGGCACAGTGCTTGGGTTTCCGCTGGGAGCATCTCTCTCCATCTCGAAACGAAAAGAGGCGGTAGAACTTGTCAAGTTAGGCGCGCATGATCTCGACATGGTGCTGAACATCGGCATGCTCAAGTCCGGAATGAATGACCGTGTACAGCAGGACATCCGCGGCGTAGTGGAAGTAGCCCATGAAGCGGGAGCTATTGTTAAAGTGATACTTGAAACATGCCTCCTTAATATTGAAGAGAAATTGCGCGCGTCTGAGCTTGCAATAGCCGCAGGTATAGACTTTCTGAAAACCAGCACTGGCTTCTCAACTGGTGGGGCTACGCCAGAAGATGTTGCCATGCTGCGCGGCGTAGCCGGGTCGCGCTGCGGGGTAAAGGCGTCAGGCGGTATACGTACGCTCGCCGATGCAATGGCCATGCTTGAAGCTGGAGCCAATCGCATCGGAGCCAGCGCTTCGGTCAGCATTCTGCGTGAGTTGCAACAGGACTGATACCACTGCTCCGGGAAGACCTTCGACAATCACCGCCATCAGCAGACAACCTTACGCCGCGATATCATGGCTCGTTCACTCTTCATGTTTTCAAAGGGACATACAGGAACTGCGTGACCAGACAGCAAGCCAAACAAGGCCGATATGCGGCAAAGACTCCAACTGCTCTTGATCGAACCCCGGCAGCGGAGGCATTGCAACGCCAACGTGCGACACCCGACTTTGAGGGCGATTACAGGCCGACATCGCAGGCGTCTCCGCCTCAAGTACAGGTCCGCGTGGAGCCGCTCCAGACGGAATTTCTCGTCCGCCTTGCCGATGCGCTGAATACGACACTCGACCTGCAGACCCTGATGCAGCGCACTGCCGACCTCGTCCGCGCCGTCATCGACTACCGCATCTTCGCAATCCTGCTCCTCAATGACCGCACCAACGATTTGCGCATGCGTTTCCAGATCGGCCACTCGCAGGAAGCCGAGCGAATGCGCATTCGCGTCGGCAAAGGGATCGTTGGCCAGGCGGCTCAGACACGCGAAGCGGTACTGGTCAATGACGTCGGCAAACAGGAAAACTACATCAACGTCAATCCGGATGTGCGCTCGGAACTGGCCGTGCCGCTGATCGTCAAAAACCGCGTCATCGGCGTCATCGACATTCAATCAGAGCAGTTGAATTATTTCCAGCCTGAGCATGAGCATCTGCTAAAACTCACCGCCTCACGCATCGGGCAAGCCATTGAGAACGCTCGCCTCTATACCCGCGTCTCGCGGCAGGCGCAGACCTTGCAGGTGCTGAACGAGATCAGCCGCGAATTCACCTCGATCCTCGATCTCGAGTCGCTGTTGGAGCGTATCGCCACCCTTCTCCGTCGCATTATCGACTACCAGATGTTCTCCATATGGATCGTAAATGAGCGCGACCATGTGCTTGAGAACCGCTTCGCGCTACGCTTCGGCGAGCGCTTCTATCCTGATGAAAAACTGTCCCTCGAAGGCGGTCTTGTAGGCACTTCGATTGCGGAGCGGCGGCTAATCCATTCGCCCGATGTGCGCAAGGATCCACGCTACCGCATGTTCAACCCGGAGACGCGCTCCGAGATGGCGATGCCGCTTATCTACAAGGGCAAAGTTATCGGCATCCTCGACATCGAACACACGCGTGCGCATTTTTTTAACGAAGACCACGAGCGCGCGTTGACGACACTTGCATCGCAGATCGCCATTTCCATTGAGAACGCGCGTCTCTATCAACGAGTGGCGCAGCAAGAGCAACGCCTGGAGGCCGATCTCGCCATGGCGCGCGAGGTACAGTTGCGCTTGCTGCCCCCGTATAAGCCAAAGCACAAACAGGCTGAATTTTCGGCGCGTTTTCTTCCGGCCCGAACCTTGGGAGGCGACCTCTACGACTTCGTCCCCTACGATGCAAATCGCACAGCGATTGTGCTCGGGGACGTAAGCGGCAAGGCCGCTCCAGCAGCACTCTATGCCGCGCTGGTGAGCGGCATTATGCGGTCTGAAGCGACGGCGCACCTGTCTCCTTCTGAGATGCTGAAGACGCTCAACGACTCGCTGCAGGAGCGGCGCGTCGATTCGCAATACGTCACCATGCTCTACTCCGTCTGGAATGACGAGAATCAGACGCTGCAGATTGCGAATGCAGGCTCCATTCAGCCGCTCTTCTGCCGCGAAGGCGAAGTTGAGACGGTCAAAGCGGAGGGCTTTCCGCTGGGAATGTTCCCCAAAGTCAGCTATGAGGAATTCACGCTTTCGACGCAGCCCGGCGATTCACTCGTCTTCTTCTCCGACGGCATTGCCGACGCGCAGAACTCGGCAGGCGAGATGTTCGGCGACGATCGGCTGATGGCCGTGGTGAAGAAACACCAACACAAATCGGCTTCAAAGATGGCGGAGGCCATCTTCAACGAGGTCGGCAAGTTTCAAAAAGGCGTCGAACGATTCGACGACGAAACGGTAGTAGTGCTCCGGGTTTTGTGAGGCTGCCGATTCCCTACTCTGTACTTTCCGGTACGATAAATAGAAATGCTTGAAACCAAAACCGAACGCATTGTTACGCCCGCACGCAACATCCTCGGCAGCCTTCGTATACCTGGCGATAAGAGCATCTCCCACCGCTATGCGCTGTTGAGTGCGCTTGCAGGTGGAACGACAAAGCTCACTAATTTTTCGACCGGTGCCGACTGCGCCAGCAGCCTGGGCTGCGCCGACGCTCTGGGCGCGACGGTCACGCGACGCGAAAATGGCGCGATTGAAATTACCGGCACAGGCGGCAGCTTCAAGTACTCCACCTCTCCGCTCGATTGCGGCAACTCCGGCTCGACCATGCGTATGCTCACAGGCCTGCTTGCTGCTACACCAAACACTTACACGCTCATCGGCGACGAATCACTGAGCCGTCGTCCTATGGAGCGCATTCGCAAGCCCATTTATCAAATGGGCGCTGAGATTTCGCTCACCGACGGTCATGCTCCTATTACGGTTAGCGGCGGCAAGCTCAAAGCTATCGACTACACCACGCCCGTACCCAGCGCGCAGGTCAAGACTGCAATACTCTTCGCCGGATTACAGGCTGAGGGCTCGACCACAGTACGCGAATCAGTTCGTACGCGCGATCACGGCGAACTGGCGTTGCGGGCTTTCGGCGCGCATGTTGACCGCTCGACCGATTCGACCAGCATTGCTGGCGGCCAACCATTGCAGGCCATCGAGGCCGCGGTTCCCGGCGACATCTCGTCAGCCGCCTTCTTCCTCTGCGCCGCCGCGCTCTTCCCCGGCTCGAACCTTGTCTTCGACTCACTGGGTCTCAATCCCACTCGCGCCACATTGCTTGATGTTCTGACCGCTCTCGGCGCGCATATCGGCGTTCTCAATCTTGAGGAGAAAAACGGAGAACTGGTAGGAACTGTTCAGGTAAATGCTCCTGCTAACGGCCTGAAAGGAACCACTATTTGCGGCGCGCTCTCCGCCCAACTCATAGACGAGCTGCCCGTACTGGCTGCCATTGCTCCATACACTCAAAACGGCATCCGTATCCGCGACGCGAAAGAGCTGCGCGTCAAGGAATCCGACCGTATCGCTTTGGTGGCCAACAATCTGCGCAAGATGGGAGCACAAGTCGAAGAATTTGAGGACGGCCTCGATGTTCCCGGAGGACAAAAGCTGCACGGCGCGGAGATCAACTCTGGCGGCGACCATCGCATAGCCATGGCCTTCTCGGTGGCGGCGCTCAAAGCCACAGGTGACACCATGATTCAGGGCGCCGAGTCAGCGGCAATTTCGTTCCCTGAGTTTTACGACCTGCTGAATCAGGTCGCTGAGCGCTAGCCCTTCGTAATTCGCGCATCGCGCTTATGCGCGTGCGCCGACAAAAAGTTGTGCCCACAAGTGGCTATCTCGGCCTCAAAGAAGAAAACTCTAATGGCTCAGCGAAACCGTGACTGTATTGTCGGCATTGTTTGCGACAATCAGATCATCTTTGCCGTCCCCATTCAAGTCGGCAATAGCCACTGAACCCCAGCCTCCAGGAAAAGTGCCGGAGTGCTCCGTGAATCTGCCGTCTAAATCCTGATTAAAGATTTGTATGGTCTTGCTGATTGCACACAATACAGCTATGTCTTGATTGTCGTTCCCACGCAGATTGCCGCCGGCCACGCTGGCTGCGCCCTGACAGCCGGTCAAGGGCAGAGATGGGTTGGGCATGGGCGAAAATCCACCTCTGCCATCGCCCAGTAATACAGTGACTCTATTTTGCGAGGCATCTGCCACATCGCGCTCATAAGGAATAATCACAAGATCGGCATTGCCGTCACGGTTGATATCGTCAATGGCTATCTGCCAGGGTTTGGCTCCCGCATGAAATGGCGAGCCCTGCGCCGGATGAAATCCGCCTTTCCCATCGCCTAAGAGAATGGATACTGCGTCGTCATCGAGATTTGTCGTAACAATGTCCGCGTGGCCATCATGATTAAAGTCCGCGGAGCGAAGACGCTCATACGGCCGATGGCCCACTTCAAAAATCGCACCCGGCGTGTGCAGGCTTCCTTTCCCATCGCCGAGCAGAAGTTCAACTTGATTGTTTCCCCAACTGTCTGTGACAACATCGGGCAGCCCATCGCCATTGAAATCAGCAACTGCGATTCCATGCGGGTGAGGATACGAGTGAACATCGATGGGTGAGCCGGGCGCCGGATAAAATCTGCCTTTGCCGTCACCGAGCAGAATTGTGAGATACGGTGACTGATGGTTGGCAATAACCAGATCGGGATTGCCGTCTCGATTCATGTCAGCGATAACTATGTCATTCGGCATATGCCCGGCAGGGATGGGTGAGCCGGGAGCCTGCGTAAAACGGCCATTACCGTTTCCGAGAAGGACGGTTACGGTGCCATCATCATTTGCGACGAGAATATCTGCTCTTCCATCGTGATTCACATCGCCAACCGCTATCCACTTCGGCCCTTTGCCAACCGCGAAGGTGAACGAGACTGGAGTATTCGGCTGAGGCAGCAAAAGCGGAATGAATGTCAGAAGCAGAAGACAGAGGAAATTCAAGCTGTCCTCCATCAATGGTGATGTCGGCCTTAACTATAAGCCTTTTCGTCTAAGATGGCAGAAACGAATGATGCCGAAACAGCAGCAGTTCTGCCTCGTCCTCTTGACCGGGCTTCTTGTCTCATTATGGGCATGGCCTGCGCTAGCTGTTTCGGTGGAGACGAATCCGCTGAACCGCGATCCGCAGGTGCGCGAGGCCTTCGAGCGCTTTTACCTCATGGACTATAGCGGCTCGATTTCGCGCTTTGAGACGATCCGCGACGAGCACCCCGGCAATCCCATCGCAACCGACTATCTGCTTTATGCGAATGTTTTTGAAGAATTATTCCGTCTCGACCTGCTCGACACTACTTTTTACGCCAACGACGGGTTCCTGACCGGCAAGCACACTGTTGTTGAAGATCCGCACAAGCGTGATCTGATTAAAAACTTGTCCGACAACGCTGTTGACGAGGCGAACCAGCAGCTCAAACCCAACCAGAATGATATCAACGCACTCTTCGCTCGCGGCTGGGCCAAGAGCCTTCAGGCCGTCTACCTGGCCATGGTCGAACGCAGCTTCGGCTCGGCGCTGCGCCTGGCCTCGCAGGCGCGCAACGACCACGCAAAGGTATTGCAGCTCGACCCGAACTACGTTGACGCCAAGCTGGTCGTCGGCAATTACGAATATGTGATCGGCGCATTGCCGCTGCCTTTCAAGATACTGATGGGGTTCGTCGGCGTTCACGGCTCGAAGGCCACCGGCATGGAGATGCTGCGCGATGCCGGCGCGCGCGGCGTTATCACCTCGGTCGAAGCGCGCGTCTGCATGATGCTCTTCCTGCGGCGCGAGGCGAAGTACAAAGAGGCCGAGCAGATTGCCGAAGGACTGGTCGCCGAATATCCGAGAGACTTCCTCTTTCGCCTCGAAGTGGCAAACATCCAGAAAGACGAAGGCGAGGGGCTGAAGGCCGTCTCCAGCTATCGCGAGGTCATCGATCTCTCAAGAAAGCCGGGATACTTCGCGTCGTCGCACCTTGAGCTGGTTTATTTCGGAATGGGCGATACGCTGCGCGGGCAGAAGCTCTACGCCGAGTCAGTCGTAGCGTTCACGAGCGGTGCATACCAGCCAACCACCAGCCCGGAACTAAACCGCCGCTGCCTGCTTGCCGCCGGACAGGTCTATGACCTGATGCACGACCGCGAAAAGGCCCGCCAGCAGTATCAGGCTGTGATCGATGCTGGCAGCGATACGGCGCAGGCCGACCAGGCGCGCAAATTCATGAAGACCGCCTATGCAGGCCGCTAAACGGGATGCGGCTGGGGGCAAGAAAAATCCGTCTGACTATCGTTGGCGTCGCCAATTAACGTCTAGTTCTCTATACAAGTTAGCTGATGACGTGGCTGGCAGTGATTGAAATAGAGAAATCTGGAAGGAAACCCAGAAATAAACGGCAAAAAGCCGGTCAACAGCATTTAAAGCTTTAAATCGTCCACGAAAGAACCAATTTGAGGAGGGCCTATGTGTAGAGGTTCTAATCGTATCTTGAAATTTGTGTCGGCAATCGGGTGTCTCACCCCTGATCCTTGCCTTGTGTTCACCGCTTCTCGCGCAGACCATTTCCGGCACCATAAGCGGCACGGTCAGCGATTCATCAGGCGCAGTTGTCCCAAATGCTGCCGTCACCATTACAAATACAGACCAGAACGCAGTCGTCTTCAACGCAAAGTCCAATTCGGTTGGACAATACACTGCGCCATTCCTTATGGAGTGATAGCCCCTCCTACGCGCGGCAAAACAACTCAACAGTTGAACTATATCAGCCCCTACCAGGGATTCGACTCGATCAACGAGCAGATCACGGAGTTCATGTCGAATTACAACGGCCTGCAGGCTGCATTGCAGAAGAGGATTGGCACGCACTCGCTGGTGAATGTGAACCATACATGGTTCAAGGCGATGACCAACGCCTTCAACGACACCTCTCCGGCGCAGAACACTTACAATCTCGCTGCGGAATATGGCCCGGCGAGCTATGACCGGACCAATATCTTCAACGCGAACTTTGTGTATGACCTGCCGTTCTACCAGACCCAGTCTGGTCTGGTGGGACACGTTCTTGGTGGATGGGAAGTTTCCGGCCTGGTCAATTCGTATTCGGGACTCCCGTATACCGTGACCGGCGTCCTGAACGACCCGGCTGGCCAGGGCGTGCTCGACGGCAACAGCGCAGTCAGCGGACGGCCTGACCTTGTCGGCTATCCCAATATCGCAAGCTCCACGAGCGGCCGATTCACAACAACAATGGCAAGCAGCTTTGGTACAACACCTCGGCCTATGCCCAGGTATGTCCCACGGTTGGCGGAGTCACAACCTGTCCTACAGGAGCGCGGCACCCGACAATTCGCATCCCGGCATCGTGCGTGGGCCGGGACTGTGACGCGCCGACCTTTCGCTCATGAAGAACATCAAATTCAGCGACCGGATCAACATGCAATTTCGCACTGATTCGACCAACATGTTCAACCACACCAACCCGGACGGTATCAGTACGTCGTATACCTCAAGCCTGTTCGGAAAGGTCACGTCGTACCGCGATCCGCGTATCCTGCAACTGGCGCTGAAGTTGTATTTCTAAAGCGGTTATTTCCAGCGGGAGCAGCACTTTACCAATGGTGTTGCCCCGCCTGCTTCCTCATCCTCTCCACTGTAAGGCCTGTCCCAATTCAATTTGTGGCAGAATATGGACGAACTCCGTTGGGGAACCACTTGCCTGCGACTTGCGTATCAGGCAATAGTGGTTTGAGGACCTGAATTATGGCAGTCTTCTGCAGCAATTGCGGCAAGTCTCTCACTGACGACGCTCGCTTCTGTTCTACCTGTGGGCGCCCAATCTATGTGGCTCCCGTTTATGTGCAGACGCGGCTCATACGCCCGCGCGCCGGGCGCATGATTGCTGGCGTATGCCAGGGTCTGGCCAATAATTATCACTGGGACGTAGTGTGGGTGCGCGTCATCACTGTCCTGGCGACGGTCTTTTCCAGTGGAGCGGGACTTATCGCCTATATTGTCTTCTGGCTGGTGATGCCGGAAGAGCCGCTGGCCATGCCTCCGGTTACCTACACGCAACCGAACGGCAGTTAGAGCCGTGTTTTACACTTCGGGCGGAACAAAACTATTCACGGAAACGATGGGTGACGGGCAGGAGATCATCCTGCTGCATCCAACTCCCGTCAGTCATGCCTTCTGGCTTCCTGTTGCCGAAATGCTGGCCCAGCGCTACCGCGCAATCATGCCAGATCTGCGGGGCCACGGCCAGTCCGAAACCGGCGAAGGGCCAATCACTGTTGAAAAACTGGGCGCAGACATCGAGCGCCTAATGAATGAGCTTGGCATGGGCAAAGCGCTCTTTGCCGGGTGCTCCATCGGCGGCTACACGCTTTACGAACTGTGGCGCAGGATGCCACAACGCATTACCGCGCTGGCTTTCTGCTGTTCGAAGCCACAGGCCGATGCTGATGCAAATCGCGCGAAGCGTCAGGAGTGGATTGATGGTATCCGGATGCGCGGAACAGGCGACTTCTTTGAACTGATGCTCAACAGTCTCATCGGCCCCACAGCCCGCAACCGCTTTCCGCAAAAAATTGGCGAGGCGCGCGAGATGATGCAGGCCATGCATCCTGAAGCTGTGATTGCCATGCAGCAGGGCTTGGCGGCGAGACCGGACTCGGTCGCCACGGCGAAGACGATCCGCGTGCCTGCGTGCGTCGTGGCGGCGGCAGAAGATGGCGGCAGCACAGTTGAAGACATGAAATTGCTGGCCGAAACGATCCGCAACGGCGGATATGGCGCCGAGTTTCACGTCCTGCGCGATGCCGGCCACTATGCACCATGGGAGCAATCGGAGACAGTCGGCCCCATTCTGCGGAAGTTCTTCGATTCCGTCGTAGGATAGGGAACCATTGCGCGCGGGTTTACGTATTGCACATCGAGATCAAGCCCTAGAGTAGTATCGAGATTCAGGAGCAACCATGCCACGCCGTTGGCTCTATTTGTGTTTCGTCGTTTTCCTGACAGCACTCTGCGTTCCCCGCGCGCACGCGTCTACTGACCGCGTCTCCTTCATGCACGACATCCATGTCGGCGACACGGAAGAAGCGGACGACGCGGTCTGCTTCCTCTGCTCGATTCGGGTTGACGGGAAGGTAAATGGGGACTCCGTCGCTTTCTTAGGCGGCATTCGTGTCAAAGGCGAAATCAGCGGCGATGCTGTTTCGTTCCTCGGCAGTGTTGATATGGGCGACCAATCGCGCATCGGCGGAGACTGCGTGGTCTTCGGCGGCCCGCTCAACTTGAACGGAAGCGCCACCATCGGCGGTGACAGAGTGGACTTTCCTTTCATCCTTGTCATGCTGCCGTTTATTGTGCTGGCTCTGCTGATCTATGGGATCGTCTCGCTCTTCCGCAGCAGGAGATACCGCGCCTATCCGATGATGCCTCCGCCCCCGCCGATGCGCTGACAGAAAATGTTAGGCTCAAAGAAATACTCTGTAATTCTTTTGAGGCCGCTTGATCTCGACACGCCCCTTTGCCCATCCTGACGCTCGTTCGCCACTTTTCTGCGATGGCGTAAGTCTCGATACTCTGACCAAAAACTACGGCACGCCACTTTACGTCTATTCTGAGAACCAGATTCTTCACCGCCTGCGCCTTTTTGCGGGCGCGTTCGAATCGATTCCGCATCTGGTCTGCTATTCGGTGAAGGCGAATTCAGCACTTGCCATTCTGAAACTGCTCGACAAGAACGGGGCTGGCTTCGATATCGTATCCGGCGGCGAGCTGGAGCGCATTTTGCGCGTAAACAAAGCATCCGCGCAGCGCGTCGTCTTTTCCGGAGTTGGGAAGACCGCAGCCGAAATCGACCTCGCTCTGCGCTCCGGCATTCTCATCTTCAACATAGAAAGCGCGGGCGAACTCGACCTTCTCGCCGAACGGGCCAGCAAACTGCGCAAACGAGCCCGGATTGCCTTACGCGTAAACCCCGACGTTTTTGCCGAGACTCATCCTTACATTTCCACCGGCCTGCGAGAACACAAATTCGGCGTTGACATCCGCCAGGCGCGTGCGGTTTATAAGTCTGCGGCAAAGCAAAAGTATCTCGATTCCAGCGGCGTGAGCGTACACATCGGCTCGCAGATTCGCAGCGCCGATCCCTTTGGAGCAGCCGCCGAGCGCATCGCACAGCTTGTGCGCGAGCTTCGCGCAGACGGCCTGCCGATTCAGTCCGTCGATGTAGGCGGGGGACTAGGTATCGAATACCACTCCGAACACAGCTTCAACCCGGAAGACAAAATTCAACAGTACGCATTAGCACTGCTTAGAAAACTGCGGCCGATTGAAAATCTGCGATTGCTGCTGGAGCCAGGACGGTTCATCGTGGCACAAGCTGGAGCGCTGCTGACGCGCGTTCTCTATGTAAAGAAGAACGGCGAGAAGACCTTCGTCGTGACTGATGCTGCGATGAACGATCTCATCCGTCCCGCGCTTTACCAGGCGCACCACGACATCGTGCCTGTCGTTCGCAGCAAGGGTGCGCGCAAGAAAGTGGTCGATGTTGTCGGTCCTGTTTGCGAAAGCGGCGATTTCTTTGCCCGCGACAGGGGACTACCCGAGCTAAAGCCCGGCGATCTCGTCGCCATCCTCGATGCAGGAGCCTACGGCCTATCGCTCAGTTCGAACTACAATTCACGGCCGCGACCAGCTGAAGTATTGGTTGACGGCAAACGTGCGCGACTCATCCGTCGCCGTGAAACGATGGATGACTTGCTGGCTCCGGAACAAATCTAGCTTTTTTCCTCTAAGTGGGCGTCATTCTGACCCTAATTCTGAGCGCAGCGAAGAGGAAGGGGAAGAATCCATGCATGTTGGCAGCACATCGAGCGGGGAGGCTTTCCGCGCACGATCTGTTTAGTACATAGTCTAGCCAGAAATCTTTGAAAGTTCGTCGTACTGCGAACATTGTATGGATTCTTCCTCCCGTTGGTCGTCAGAATGACGGTTCATGGAGTGTTTGTGCGAGCCCTACTTAACTCCCTTGGCCGGGTTCCACGACCCCTGTTCTTTGCGGACATAGACAATCTGCCCGATATGGTACGCGTTGTGCGTGGCGATGTGCTCGATAGTGGATGCCCACTCTGCCAGTTGTTTGTCGTCGGCATTTTCGACGACTTTTTCCAATCCCGTCATCACTTCGTCGAGTTCGCGTACCGTATCGTTCCACTTCTTACTGTCGAAGTCGTTGAAAGTGTCGTCATTGTTGCCGCTGAATTTCTCCGGCGTCTCGCCTTTGAACTTGGCCAGAGACTGCTTGTCCCAGAAGAGGATGTGATAGGTCAGCTGCCCGATGGAATGGCTGTTCGGGCCGCTCTTCCAGTTCACTTGTTCCGGTGTCAGTCCATCAACAGCAACGCTCGCCGGCGCAAACCAATCCTCCTGGTTGTGAGTGGTTTTGAGATCTTCGAGCAGGATGCCTCTCAGCGTT
>Ga0126371_10001454_pt1 | contig 20036 bp, 16 predicted proteins | sample PanSoiMetaPlot_4_FD_110145 | JGI IMG/M metagenome (GOLD analysis project Ga0126371, IMG submission 110145) | Tropical forest soil microbial communities from Panama - MetaG Plot_4 | ecosystem: Environmental > Terrestrial > Soil > Tropical forest > Bulk soil | place: Panama | collected 2016-02-17 | reverse complement strand
TCGTCCGGAACCATCACTGTGCGGAATGACGCGAGGGTACGTCATCCCGTAACCGAACATATCTTCGCGTTTTTTGATATCGCCGGGATTGACTCCCGAGGCGGCGATACGAATGCGCACCTCTCCCGCCGCGGGGATAGGATCGGGCATCTCCCCGACCGTCAACACTTCGCGTGCCGGTCCTTGCTTCTCGTACCATGCCGCTCTCATGCAAGCCTCTTTTCTCTATGTGGTTGCGGAACCCCGATTCCGCAAAAATCAAACGTCAAATGGGAAGCTTAGGGAAGAGCGTTGCCGCCATTTGCGCGGCGAATTCCTTGAACACGCGGACGGCGCGCGTAATGTAACGGTTCCCCATATGCACCACCCAGAGGTGAAAAACAGTGAAATGCCACTTTGGCATCACCTCGATAAGCCGTCCGCTACGCAGCAGTTCCGGCTGAACCAGCGGTGGAAGATCCCCAATCCCCGCGCCCGCAAGCAGCGCTGCTGCAAGCCCGGCGTAGTCATTCATCGAAAGATGCGGATGAAACGTCAGGTTTTCTTTCTTCTTGCCGCTTACGTGCACGAAGCTCCAGACGTTCACCGGCTTCCAGAAAGAGAAAGCGAGTAGCCGGTGTTGCAAAAGGTCTTTTGGTCTTTGTGGTGCTTTGCAGCCCGTTAGATAACAGGGGCTAGCGACCAGTTGATGGCGGTACGTGAGAATTTTGAGCGCCACCAGCGAAGAATCCTTCAGGTAAGGGTCCACGCGGAAGGCCAGGTCCACACCTTCCGCGATTTGATCCACGATCCGGTCGGTGATGAACACCTGGATGCGTACGTTCGGATAAGACGCCTGAAACGCGCCCAAAATCGGCGCAAGAAAAGAATCCGAGATGCTCGGCGGCGCGGCCAGCCGCAACTCGCCGGAGATTGTGGACTTATGATTCGATGCGATGTTCCCGACCGCATCACTGATTTCCGAGCTGTGTTTGGCTTGTTCAAATACTTCGGAGCCGACGTCGGTCAGCCTCAGACTGCGCGTCGAGCGTTCGATCAGGCGCACACCGAGTTGCTCCTCCAGATCCGCAACGCGGCGGCTGACCGTCGACGTTGGCATCTTCAGCCGGCGCGCCGCCTCCGAAAAGCTTTCCGCCTCGACTACCTTGGCGAAGATTAGCAGCGAATTCAGATCCGTCATTGCTTACCGGCTCTTTGGCGGGCGGGTGGACGGCGGATCGTCCGCCCTCCCGGGGGCTGTTCTAGAAAAACGCGCTCCCAAGTATTGCACATCGTCTTGGTGTACGCGCTTGCTTACAACTTGTCGTCCCACCGGACATAGATCAGGGCCGTGCGGACGTGGCTTTCCAACCAGACGTCCACACCCGCAAGGCGGTTGATCCACCGGGGTTGCAGCTCGGCGACCGCGTCTTTCGTCACTTTGTCGAGAACCACCTTGAACAGCAGGAATTCATTGTCGGGCCCCACGGTTTTGACGGCTTCCGTAACCACGGCGCCCTGATCCAGGTTGTTATGGATGCGCTTTACCGTTCTATAGACGTCGTAGGTAAACTCCTTGGTGATTTCGACGTCTTTCTTACTGCCCGTGTCGGTCAGATGCCCGCCGCAGAAATTATCGAAATCGTAGGCAAGCAGTTCGTCGAACACCTTGAGATATTCGTGGAAATTTGTGGATAGGTCGAACCCCTGAAAAGGTGCATAGCCCGCGGTAACCGAGTCGATAGCCATCATGAATTTGGCGTGGGGAATATAGATGAACAGGTCGCCTTCCGGGGAATGATAGTGATGGCCGCTGAGTTCCACTGTTTTTCCGCCCAGCTTGAGCATCTTTGTCGTCTTGAAGGTGACGTTCGGCAGCAATCGATCGGGATCGTTCATTTCCTTCAAGAAGTCGCTAACACCTTCGAGCGCGACGATCTGCAGGTCCGGAATATTCTTGAACGCCGCGGAACCTCCGATGTGGTCTTTGTGGGAGTGCGAGTACACCAGGATCTTGATCGGCTTGTTGGTTACTTTGGCGATTGCCGCGGGAATGTTCTTTCCGAAGCTCGCCGGCGCGTCAAACACGATCACCGCTTCGTCTGTAACGAGGAATGCGGATTGCCATCCGTTGTCGGAGATGACGTAGACTCCACCGCCAAAGCTTTTCACGGTATAGCCCACGGCTGGATCGATTTTCCAGAAGTTTGCTTTTACTGAGGGCAAGACCGGGACGTACTTTCGGAACTCTTCTTCCGATGTTTGTCCAAAGGCGGGGGCACATAAAACAAGAACGAACACCAACCCATACACGAGTCTTTTCATTCCCATTCTCCTTGGCCGGCTACTCCCGAAAGGCACACCCCTCCAGACGTCTGCGCACTACAAGCCGCGTGAGAACTCGGACTGTCGGGAACTAATTAGCCGGGCACTTGCCTGGCGCTTGGTGGGAGGATAGGAAACCTTGGGTCTTGTCACTAGATGGAAAAGACGGGAATCATATTCCCATATTTGGGATAATCTCGCACCGCGCCTATCAACTTCGGTTGGTAAATCGTTTGTAACGAGGCCTGCTTTAGTTTATGTCCAACGACGCACCCATCGGTCTCTGCCTTTGCACCATTTTGACCTGGGGAAGCTCCAATTTCCTGGGCGGATACGCCAGTCGCCGTGCGAACCCCTTCGTCCTGTCGGCAGTCTCGCACCTCGCGGCTCTGGCATTCATGATTCTAGTTGCCAGCGCGATGCACGTCCCTTTCCCCTCTAGGCATGCCCTGCTGTGGGCTTTTGGCGCAGGACTCGCCGGCGGTCTCGCGCTGGCAATACTTTATGGCTCCTTATCAAGCGGTCGCATGGGTTTGGCAGCTCCTGTGGTCGCTGTTCTTTCCTCGGGCATTCCCGCGGTCGTGACGATGGTGCGTGAAGGCTCGCCCGGCGCGACGCGGTTAATCGGCTTCGCGCTGGCGATTCTTGGGGTTTCTTTGATCTTCCGCACCGAGGACAAAACTGACAAGAAGGCCATAACACTGGCGGTCCTTGCTGGCTGCGGCTTTGCTGCGTATTCCTTGTCAATAAAGCAGGCCGGTACAGGCTCCGCCATGTGGATCGAAGTGCACAGCCGCGTAGCGGCTTTTCTGGTAGCGGCTCTGGTTGCTCTTTGTGGCCAAAAAACGGCTCTCTTGGAAGAGCGCTCGGGCTTGTGGGCAGCCGCTGCAGGCTTACTGGACACCACCGGCAGCGTGGCCTTCGTCCGGGCCAGTCAATCAGGGCGGCTTGACACCGTCGTCGTACTTTCCTCGCTTTATCCCGTAGTTACCGTGCTCTTGGCGTTGGTTTTTCTGAGGGAGAGGTTAACTCGTTGGAAAGCCCTTGGAGTCTGCGCAACAATCGTGGCCTTGCCACTCATAGCTGGGCAGTAAAGATGCCTACGGCTCTCCGTTCAAGATCGGCGATAAGGCCGAGCTGCCTCGCCTGCCATTTCGAGCTTTTCCTCAGTTCGATTGCAGTGCTTCCCGCTCATTGAAAAAGCTTGTGGATTTCGAACATAGCTGGTAACAATACTTCCCTTCGGAGTTAACCTGGTTGACGCCGAACCAGAGGTTGCTTAAAAACCGAAACTCTTAGAGGCGTTCGCCCGCATTTTTGGTGGGTAATTGGCTTCTTCCGATACGGATGCGAATCAGTCCAAAACAGCAAAAGCAGGTGCACAAATTTGCAAATGCTCAGTCTGAGAGGAGGAAGTCTTTGTCGACCACATCAAATACAAGTCAATACACTGTTGAGCTATTGACCTACCTCTGGGACGAATGCAAGTACCGCCATGACATGTGCTGGACGGCGGTGCTAAAGGTTGCTGCGACTGCAACTGCTCTGGCGGTGCTTCCCTATGTTAAACCGGAATTGATCAGCAAAATCAAATATCTGATGTTGGTTCCGCCCATAATAGGTACTTTACTGGCTGTATTTGGCTTTTTCGTAGTTCACAACGAACTGAAGCTACGTTCATTGACCTAGGTGCGGCACCAAAGTGGGCACAGTTGTGTGGGGTCTTAACGCATTTCCGCAACCGTAGTCTTACGATCCTTCGCTTTGTAACCCGGCGATCAATCGATTGATTTCTTCAATGGACGTATACGAGTAGCAGGAAGCGCGAACTGCAGCTGTTACTCCGATTCTCTTCAGAAGAGGTAGTGATGCCAGGTCGCCCGCCCTGACGGCAATTCCCATTGTGTCGAGAGTCGCAGCCACTTCGAGGGGCTTACGATTCCCTATGACGAATGAAAAGACCGATATGCGATCGCTCGGCTCTTTTGGGCCAAGAATTCTCAAGCCTTTTACCTTTTGAAACTCCGACAGAGCGTATCGTGTCAGTTCTTGCTCCTGGACCCAGAGAGCTTTGCGGTCGAAAGACTCAAGGAAGACAATCGCGGCAGCGAGACCGATTGCACCTGGCACGTTCGGCGTTCCCGCTTCAAACTTGAATCCACCTTCCGCAAAGTGCATCGGAACCGATTCGATCTCTACGTCATGCACCATGTTGCTTCCCGCCTGAAAGGGCGGCATCACGTCGAGAAGTTCGCGCCGCCCCCACAGAACGCCGATTCCCATCGGCCCACACATCTTGTGCCCCGAAAGTGCCAAGAAATCGCAGCCAAGATCCTGTACATCCACTGGGAAATGAGGCGCGGACTGCGCAGCATCGACAAGGACGACGGCGCCAACGCGATGCGCTCTCTCACAAATTTCCCGCGCGGGATTGATTGCGCCGAGCACATTTGACACGTGAGGGAACGTCACAATCCTAGTCCGCTTCGACAAAAGTATACCCAGCTGATCAAGCCGCAGATGTCCATCATCGCTGACGTCCCAGACACGCAGCGTGGCGTTTGCACGCTGCGCCACCAACTGCCAGGGAACAATGTTCGAGTAATGATCGGAAACCGTAATTACGATTTCATCGCCACTCTGAAGGTTGGTGGCGCCCCACGACGAAGCGACCAAGTTGATGGCTTCTGTGGTGCCGCGCGTGAATACGATCTCTTCTGCTTCGCGGGCATGGAGAAATCGAGCGACGGTCGCCCTAGCATCCTCGTATAAGGCCGCGGAGCGACGGGCCAGTCCGTGCAGGGACTTAGAAGGGTTCGCATTGTCCTGCAAGTAAAAATTGGCGAGAGACTCCAGAACGGGCGTCGGGCGTTGCGTCGTGGCAGCACTATCGAGATACACCAAAGGCCGACCGTTCACGGATTCCTTCAGAAGTGGGAAATGGCTGCGGAAGGCGCGTAAAATTGCACTAGGCGAGTTCTGTGGTTGCGTCTCCTCATTTTCACTTTCTGCTCGCAAGATTTGCGACAAGACTGGCAGCGTTGTCGCCATAGTAACCGCTCTCAGAAAATCGCGGCGCTGCTTCTTCATCAATCCCCCTTTTTATGGTTGCCAGGAGTACGTGTACTTAATTGCGAAGCGCGTTTCCCTTACTTGAGGCGGATTCGCCGGGGCAATGCTTGTGAATTGTGTGCCCTCGTTGAAAATAACGTAGAGGTCGCTGTCCGGCCGGTAGTTATAGCGAAGGCGGACATTGGCGCTCACAGCTTGTGTGTTGGAGGTGTCCAACTGAAGCACACTCGTGAGCGTCAAGAAACGGTTGAAGGAGTAGTTGGCTTGGAGGCTTGCCAGAACAATCGAAAAGTTCCCGTTCGGCAAGGGCAGGCGGAACCGGTCCCATGTCTCCGATGCCGACATAGAGAACTTCGGAGTCGGGCGATAGTTCACGCGAACTCGGGATTCGTTCAGAGTTCCGCCGTAGTACCCGCCGAATCGCTCGAACAGGTTGAACGTGAATCTGCGATCTTGCGGCGAACCGTACGTCAGCTGATGCCGAGTGAAGTGATACAAGCCTACAGGGATAAAAACTTCCTTATAGATGTGGAGGGGACTCGTGATGCTCTGCGTGAATACGTCCACAATGTCGTCGTCGGTGTACGCTCCGTTGTGGAACTCCGCTCGAAAGGTGTTCTGCCATTCCTGTGTCTGTACTTCGCCTTGGGTGGTGGGCGCGTGGAGGATAAATCCTTCAAACTGCATTTCCCGGATGCCCCAGAGTTCGGGCCTGACCTTGAACGTCAAATCTCCGTAAGTTTCGTTGGCATTTGTCAGTTCGACGAAGCCGACTTCTGGATTGAAATTGGGGCCAATCTTCCGTCTCTCAAAAATGCCTTCTAGCCAATTCGAGCGGTATCGCAGCGATCCACCGACGTCGCTATTTCCGCTGGGATGCCCGGGCGAATCAGTTCCAGCGAGATGACCGTCGAAAATCCAGTCCTTGAAGAATACTAGCCGCGTGTCCACCCCACCGGTTTGATTGAAGCTTTCTTGCGTATCACCCGATCGCTTATCGATTCCCATGACCCCGACGTAAGAGCCTCCCCACAACGCTTCCTTCACTCGAGCGACGGCATAGTTTGCATAGGGATTGGGACCACTTGATCGAGTGTCCACATCCATTACACCGAACTCCGTCCTTCCCACGCTTCCCGTCAGCCGTACGCCTCCGTTGATGGGTACTTGTTGGCCCGTCACGGAGGCGATACCAATCTGGCGGCTAAAAAACAATTGGTCCTGGTCGCCCAGAGGAAAATCAAACACTCCGGCGTTTTCCAGAAAAAACTGGCGCTTTTCCGGAACAAATACGGGAAAGGGTGTCAGGTTGACGTGCTCCTGGTCCACGTCCGTGGCCGAGAAGTCCGTGTTTCCGGTCAAATTAAGAACGAGGTTCGACCGAATCCCATACTTGATGTCGAGTCCTCCCGTCAACGGAAAAGCCGGATTCTGGCCCGTCTCCTTGTCGTATTGGACGAGTCCGTAAGGCTTGATGATGAAAAGCCTGCCACTGCCGATGTCGGTGATTCCGGTCAGTTCTCCCGATTCCGATACCTTCGTAATTCCAAACGTCCGTCGATAGGCAGCCCAAAGGTCCTCTTCGTTCTTTCGGCGAATGAACCGCTTAAAGTTGATCCCCCATACCACGTCATTTGATTTCGTGAAATTCAGGGTCGTAAACGGAATCTCTATCGTTGCGGTCCATCCGCTTTGTCCGATCCGTGCTTCGGACACCCAGACACCGTCCCAACCCGGGTCAAATTCCGCCTCTCGGGAAGCTTCCTGCTCCTCGACAATCAGGCCGTCGCTCTGCGTTCCGAGAGGGTTGATTTCAAACACGTACCCGCCGCGGCGGTTGAAGCTGGAATCGATAAGGATCACAAAATGATCGTCCAATTCTTGACTCACATCACGCCGTAGTTCCGTAGCGGTGATCTTGGCGGGTTCGGAGTCGTAGCAATGGATTCCGAAGTAGACTGCGTGACGCGTGTACAGGATGCGGACTTCCGTCTTTTCCGTCGCGACTTCTCCCTCGTGCGGTTCCTTTTGACGAAAATCCGTAATCGGTTGCACGGTCTGCCAAAGCGGATCATCGAGAGTTCCGTCCAGGCGTGGGGCCTGCTCCACACGAACAGCTTTCGCGAGGAAGGCATTTTCTTGCTGCGTCTGTTGCGCCGAGCGCGCACTGGTGTCTGATACCCAAAGAACCGCCGCCAGGACCGCGAGCGAAAGCTGTAACCCAAGGCGCGGTGTCTCACGACACGCTGCGCCGATCCAAAGAGGGCCCTCCGTGCCGACCTGGTCGTTCACATGGATTCCCTAACGTCAGAATTGCCTTATCGTTCGCTCGTCGCCTCGTATACGCCCATGCGCGCGACGGGCTTTCCGTCAGCCTCCTGCTCCGGCGCGTACACGCGGTGGGTGGTGGAATCGACCGCCAAGCTGTGGACTTTCTTCTGGACCGGAAAATCCTCGAGCTTCCGGTAGTGATCGGGGTCGTCCATCTGAAAGACGGAAATCGTTCCACTCGAACACGCCACATAGATACGTTTCAGGCCACGATCGAACTTGATGACATCGGGTCCGCCGGCCATCGGGAGGAAGGTGATCGCCTGATTTTTGTCGAGATCAAACACAGTCATCAGCTCATTTCCTTCGCAGGAAAGAAACGCTCGGTGATGCTCCGCATCCAGGGTCATGCCGTGGTTGCCCTTGCACCGCCCCACGGGGTATTTGCCGACCACTTCGTCCGTCTTTGGATCGATAACCGCGAACAGATTGTCGTCCTGAAGATTCACATATACCTTGCGCGCGACCGGGTCGTACTGCGGCATCCCTGTTTCACTGTCGAAGCGCAGGGTTTTTACAATCTCGTCTGTGGTCACATCGACAATCGCTTCCGCTTTTCCACGCTCATCGGAGACATACAGCTTGTGAAAAGGAGCCGCATACGTGCTTCCATCCGGCTTACTCTCAGTCTTGAGCTTTTTCACGACTTTCATTTGCTTCATGTCCACGACGCCGATTGTGTTGTCGCCCGCATTGGAGGTGTAGAACTTCTTGAGTTCCGCAACGTATTCCACTCCTTCTGCGCCCGGCGTGTCAGTTACGGTGGCCAGTACCTTGTCTGTCCGCAAATCGATCACATAGGTTTGGTTCGCCGCCAGGTGAGCGGAAATCAAGTATCCATCGTCGGTGTCAATCGTCAGATAGTCGAAGCGCTTGCCCGGCGGCCCGGGCAGATCGTATTCCTTCACTTTGTTTAACGTCGACGCTCCTTGCGCGAACATTCCGAGCCCTATTAGCAGGGCGAGTGTCCCGAGCATCAGCAACCGCCCTTTCTCCATCGAATCCTCCAATCCCTAGCCTTCGAGCGCCGGTAATATCCGCAGTATGTCCTTTAGCTTGGGCCGGTTTTTCGCCACTACAGCCCATTCAAGCTTGCCTAAACTCGGGCCGTTCTACGGTTTGGACTGGCACGAACAATCACATGGATGTGCCAGTGAACCAGGCCAACTACGCAGATACCACGGTCCGCGATCCATTCACAGGACGCATCGTCAAAGCTCGACCTTGGGCGACGTCGTACACCAGGATCAATGGAATCCACAGCCAGTTCGTAAGCACAATGAGGATCATCAGCCGCTGTGGTGCCTGCCTGTTCAAATAGGCAACCGTGATCACTGTCGCGGTAATAGTCTTTTCGATCCAGTTGTATTTCGCCAACGAGTGCTTGGTGACCGGATGCCTGCTAACTTCCCAGAACATGCAACCGAACATGAAGACGAATCCCATCCATAGCCGCAGCATGAATGGATAGTTTGGCGGCCCTCCACCAAACGCCAATGCTAAACCAACGGGATCAAAAATCCCCCGGATTGAAATCAGCCAGTTGATGATGGCGTTGATTCCAAACAGCCACCGACCCTTGTCTTCAATCCTCAAATGGCACCTCCCGGGACACGAATAAACGTCGAGCCATAATGACTGACCGGGTTCCTGCCGTCACCGGGTCCGAATTCACTTCGGTGATGGTGGTTGTTCGGTTGATGAAGCGTGGGCGGCAACGCGGGTGCCTGGCCGCAGTTCATCGGTGCCCCGGAGAGCCACTTCGTCCCCTTCGTGCACGTCACCGAAAATCTCGATGAGTTTCCCGTCCACTTCGCCGGTGCGCACATTCACCCATTCGGGATTACCATTCCGAACGCGAACCACAAAAGTGGCTTCCGTTGTACGCGCGACGGCGGAAGTAGGAACAAACAGCGTCGGAGCGGAACGGCGAACGGGCCAGAGGACTTCCGGAAACATCCCCGACGCGAGACGTCCGTCTGCATTCCGAACATCTAACTCAACCGGCATCGTCCTCGTCTTGACATCCAACGAGCGGGCGATGCGCGCGACCGTTCCACTAAACGTGTGGTTCGGAAAGGCCGGAACCGTGAATTCCACATTCGTGCCGTTCGCAATGTCTGCTGCATACTTCTCCGGTACCGGGACGATCAGTCGCAGTCGGCCCGTTTGCTCCACCCGCACAAGTGGCAACTGTCCTCCGGCACTTCCGCCTGGTCCGACCAAAGCTCCGGGATGTACGTTTCTTTCCGTTACGATGCCATCAAAAGGCGCCCTTATTTGTAGGTAGCTTTCGATCTCTGATATTGATTTCAATGATGCCTCCGCGGCTTGCACGCTCTTCCGGACCGCTTCGAGTCGCGCCCGATCTCCTTCGACAGCCTTTCCCGCAATTTCCAAATCGTTTCCAGCGACGACACCGGGTGTAACGGAAGCAGCCTTGAGCCGCTGATAGGTGCCATCATCGGATGTCAGCTTTGCTTCCGCTTCGACCCTTTGTGCCTCCTCTCCCTGTAGTTTCGATTGCGCTTCGGCGCGCTGTGCGGCAAGTTCCGGTGCCACCAAACGCGCCATCAATTGTCCCGACCTAACAACAGACCCACGGTCCACGCTGATCGAATCCACGAACGCGGGAACCTTCGGATAAACAGCGACCACTTCGTATGCTTGGAGTTCGCCGGGCAAGCGCACCGAAACGGCCAGTTTGCGAGAAGAAATCTTCACCACCTCAACCGTCGGCACTGCAGTGCTTTGCGTATTCGCATTCGACGCTGGGACTGTTGAGCTCGAACCGCACCCTGCGGATAAAGCGAGGATCGCGAACGCAACCAGTAGATTCACTCCCCGATTCATTGGTTTGCCCCGGAAGGGTCTGGGCTTTTGAGTTGTTCCTGCGTGAGCGTGCTTTTCGGATCGTCGGGGTCCAAAGAAGGAGACACCGTCTTCGCGCTTGCCTGAACCATTGCAAAGACGACGGGCAAAATCAGAAGGGTCGCCACTGTGGCGAACAATAAGCCTCCGATGACGGCACGTCCAAGAGGAGCTGTCTGCTGGCCTCCCTCTCCGATTCCCAATGCCATCGGGACCATTCCCGCAATCATGGCCATGCTCGTCATTAAGATCGGCCGCAAACGAGTCTTAGCGCCTTGAATTCCCGAAGCCAAAGCGGTGTTACCCGCGCGTCGGTATTCTTCGGCGAAGGTGATCAGCAAAATTGCATTCGCAACCGCGACCCCGACGGCCATGATGGCTCCCATGAAGGATTGGACGTTCACCGTTGTGCCCGTCAGCAGGAGAACAAACAACACACCGCAAATGACCGCAGGCACCGTAGAAAGAACCACGAATGCAAGGCGCAACGATTGGAAGTTAGCCGACAGCAGCAAGTAAATAACCAGAATTGCCACCAGCAGCCCAGTTCCCAGATTCGTCAGGGTTTGTCTCATTGGACCGATTTGTCCACGCACGGTTACCCTCACCCCTCGTGGCAAGTCCCCCGCTTGGCGAATCGCATTGTCCAGTTGCTTGGCGATGCGTCCGAGGTCTTCTCCCGCGACGTTGGCGGTGAGCGTCACCATCCGTTGTCCATTTAGCCGGTGGTATTCTCCGACGACCGTTCCGTAACCGACTTGCGCGACATCCCCCACCAAGGGATGAGCGGCGGCTCCTTGTGTCACTGGGATATGTTCGACGTCCTGAATCGATGTCATTTCGTCTTGTGGGACTTGCACCTGGACTTGATAGCCGATTCCGGATTTGGGGTCCGCCCAGTAGTTCGGTGTTACGAAACGGCTTGAAGATGTTGCCGCCAGAAAAGAGCGCCCCACGCTTGCCGCAGTCACTCCCAATTGCCCGGCGCGCTCACGGTCCACGTTGATTTCGACGCTCGGATAGTCGAGCGGCTCGTCGTACTGAAGATCGCGAAGCCCCCCAATCTTTCCAACCTCGGTCCGTACTTTCTCCGCGAACGCGCGGTCCGTCCCGAGGTCCGGTCCGCTGACATTAATTTCGACAGGAGTCGGAGCGCCAAAATTCATGATTTGCGTCACGATGTCAGCGGCTTCAAACGAGAACTGACAACCAGGAAACTCACGGGGCAGGCTCTGCCGTAGGCGCTCTTCGAATTCGTTTACGTTTACATTTGGACGCAGGGCCACGCGTAAAACCGCTTCATGCTGTCCGCTCGTCCAAAGATAGATGGTGTTGATCGGATAATTTGGAGGTGGCGCGCCGATGTAACCCAACGTGATTTCCACGTTTCCGGAACCGGCCGCATCCTGAATTGCTCGCAATACGCCGAGGGAAAGCCGCTCGGTCGCTTCCACGCGGCTCCCGATTGGAGCGCGAAAGCGTAGCAAAAGCTGGCCCGAAGAAACACGCGGGAAAATTGTTCTTCCAAGATATGGCCCCAACAGGCCGATGATCAAAGCGGTAGCCACAACATAGGTTGAAACCACCAGCCACTGCTTCGGTCCAATCCGCTCCAGTATTCGGTCCAGTGTTCCTCGCAAACCTGGGAGGACCGGCGCTTCCCTCTCAGCCCGTTGGCCGTTGTCACGGAGCATCCAAGCCGAAAGCACGGGGACAAGAGAACTCGAGAGCAGGTAAGAAGCAGCCATGGCGAATCCTACAGCGAGAGAGAGTGGAACGAACAGCGACCGGGAAACGCCAGTCATAAAGAACGACGGAACGAACACCGCCAAAACGCACAACATCGCCAGGAGTCTTGGAATTTGCACTTCTTTGCTCGCCTCAAGAACAGCGCGAGCGCACCCTGCACCCTTTAACAAATGACTGTGAATGTTTTCCACCACGACGGTGGATTCATCGACCAGAATGCCAACCGCAAGTGCCAATCCTCCGAGAGTCATAATGTTGATGGTCTGACCGGCTCCCCACAACGCCACAACAGCGGTGAGCAGCGCAAAAGGAATAGTGATCACCACGATGAGCGAACTGCGCCAATCACGCAGGAACAGTAAGACCATGACTCCGGTTAGAAGTGCTCCCAACATTCCCTCTTTAACCACCGACGATAAGGAGTTCCGCACGTACGAAGACTGGTCGAACTGGTAGTCGATCTTGATGTCAGGCGGGACCACGGATTGGAATTGCGCCAAGCTTGCCTTCACTTCGTTCACTACAGTAAGCGTCGAAGCGTCCGCTCGCTTGGTTACTGGAATGTAGACGGTGCGTCGTCCGTTGACCTCGGCGTATCCAGTGATGATGTCACTCGAATCTTCGATTCTGCCAACGTCCCTCAAAAATACGGTGGGACCCGGTCCAGTGCGAACTGGCAGGTTCTGCAAGTCCCTGATATTTGCAACGACGGAGTTGATCGGCGCGAGCCGCAACAAATCACCTGTGCGCACATTTCCTGCTGGCACGATAGTGTTTCCTGCGTTTAAAGCTTGAATCACCTCTTCCGGTGCCATTCGGTACGCGCGCAGACGTTCTGGATCAACACTGACCACAATAGTTCGTGCCGCGCCACCAAACGGCGGAGGGGCAGAAACTCCTGGTAATGTTGCGAAAAGCGGTCGCACACGGTTCAATGCGAGGTCCTGGATTTCTGCCACGCTTTTGGTCGCGCTGGAAAAAACCAAATACCCGACCGGGACGCTACCGGCGTCAAATCGCAGAATGAACGGAGAAACAGTCCCGGGTGGCATGAATGCACGAGAGCGGTCCACATATCCGACAGTCTGTGCCATTGCTTGACTCATGTCAGTGCCCGGATGAAACACGAGTTTCAGAAGGCCGACATTCTGGATCGATTTCGATTCGACGGATTCAATGCCTGTGATGTAAAGGAAGTGATATTCATAGTAATAGACCAAATATCCTTCCATCTGTGCCGGTGACATTCCGCCGTATGGCTGCGCCACATAGATCACCGGCAAATTGAGGTTTGGAAAAATGTCGATCGGCATGCGAGTCAGCGCAAGTATCGAGCAAAGCGCGACGCTGATTACGCCGATGAGAACGCTGATCGGATTGCGGAGGGCGGCACGGAGAAGCCACACGGTTACGGCCCTCCTTGCGTCTTGTCGCGGAAGAATTCCAGAAAGGGCCCAAGATCACCCTGTGATGCTGACACCGCCGCCAGGTTTTGCCAGACGGCCAGATGCGCCAGGGCATCGTCGATTTCCGCCTGCACAAGGAGGCTTTGGGCGTCTGAGACATCCACGAGCGTCGCGAGACCTGCTTGGTAACGCGCGCGCTGCTGTGTTTCCGTGGTTCGTGCAGCTTCGAGTTCGACCGGCGTGTTCTCTGCTACTATCCGAGCGCCGTCAAGCGACGCTTGTGCCTTGCGAAGCTGTCCCGTGAGGTCCTGCAATGTCTGATCGTAGCGTGCCTCCTCCGCCCGTGCGTTCGCTGCCTCCACCGCCCTTTTCGATCTTATGGAGAAGATATCGAATACCGGGAACATCACGGTTAGGCCAGCTCCCCAATTTGCACGGTCTGGACCCAGTCCCTCACTTCCCCCAAGAAACTTGCCGGTCGGATCGACGCCGCTTCCTCGCCCCATGACGACAGATTGCAGATAGAACTTTGGGTAGTAGGAACGGTCAAGTGCGTGGACGAGTGATTGGGACTCCTGGACACGTGCCTGCTGCGCTTCGGCCGCAGGATTTGCCGAGACCGACGGTGACGGGGGAATGGTTGCAGGCGGAGCGCCGAGTAAGAGACCCTCCCGAACTTCGACCGTTTTGTCGGCGATCCCCAGAATATTTGCAAAGATTGCCCGACTGATTGCCACCTGTTGTTGAGCCCTTGCCAGATTCACTCGCGCACGAGCAAGTTCGGCATCCGCCCTTGAGGCATCGGCACCAGCTCGAAGTTGATTGTCCACAAGAATGTGCACGGACTTCATGAAAGTTTCTCGACGATCGACATCTGCTTGCGCGGCGCGAGCCGTTTGCTCTGCAGCAAGCAATGTCAGATAGCTGTTGACCGTGGCCACACTCACGTCAAGCCGAGTAAGCGATGCTTCTGCCGAGGCACGGTACCGTGCAGCGCGGGCCGCACTTACTTTTGCCCCGCGATAACCGAAGTCAAGCGGCTCCCAGGAAAACAAGAGTCCGCCTGCACTTCCCCAAGCGCTTTGGCTCGACGGCGATGGCGGGACCGGCCCCGTAATCGGGGCAGTGACGGAATTCGGGATCAGAAGGCCCGCGATATTGTTATCCGTCGCGCGATTCATTTGCCATACGACATCCGTCCGCGGCAAATAGCTGGTACGCGCCACCTCAACTCCAGCTTCGGCCGCATGGGTCCGTTCGAGTGAAGCCCGCACAGCCGGATAGTTCCTGAGCGCAAACTCCACGGCCTGCTGCACGGTGAATGTCTGGACCCGGATCTCGTTCGAGGTTTGCGCCTGCAGGCGCGATTCTCCTAGCACCTGCACGCACGCAGCAAGAAGGGAAAAAAGAGCAAATTGTTTCCTTGACCACGCATGCCGTCGCTTGTTGCGTCCGTTCCGAAACATCGCTTACTCCAGTCGTCGCCTTACTTCAGCGAGTGGTACAGTCCTTCCATCAATTGCTGCCCGCGCTTCAGAAGTTCCGCGTCGGCGATGCCTTGACGTGCCCATCCCTTCAGCACTTCGTCGATTCCCAGACCCTCTTTGCGACCGAATTTCCCGTCAGAGACGTCTGCATCGTGAATGATCTCAGCGATCACCTTGATCTTGCTGTCCCGAATTCGGAAGACTTTATGGAGTGTTTCAAACGTGCAGTCGTCGCCTCGATGTCCAAAACCTTCAGCATGAAACATATCGAACGGCACTGCGCCGTTCGGCACTCTGTCTTCCGCCGCAAACGCGAATCGTGCCTTTGGGTCGATGAAGCCGTGGATCAACCATGCCGATGCACAGCGGTCTACACCGGGACGCGGCCTGGTTACCCAGACCCTGTCCTTGTAATTTCGGGCATCGATCTTTGCCGGGGCGACGGTCGAGTTGCCTGACCGCCTCGCATCCGCTTCGGTCAGAAGCTCTGAGACACGCTTCTGCAACGGGCTTCCAAAGAAATCAGTTTCGACAATTTCCAGAAAGCGGCTGCGCAACCGCGTCAATCGGCCTTCACCTTGATGGTGCGGCAAATCAAGGGCCTTCGCGATTTCCTGGATCAGTGCCTGGTATTCCTTCGCGCGAGCCGCCTCGAACTGCCCAATTAGTTGCGGGCTAGAAAGATTGTCGATCGATTGGACGTGAACTACCGAAGCGTCACCTCCATATTTGCGGACAGCTGTCGCGAGCCACTGAAACCGTTCTTCGTTGTTAAGGGAAGTTGGCAAGAGATAGCCGGAGTTACCAAGTGGGATAGTTCCGTACCGTTGCAGCCGCCGCCACACTTCCACCCGCTTGCTTGCGCGCTTGCTGGGGAGCGTGAAGGTTAGTAGCAGCCAGGTGGGACTCTTATGACTTGATACGGTCATTTCTCTCAATGCTATGACCATAACTGAGAGAGATCAAGTCCCCCCTTCGAAGTCGCGTGACAATCCAACTTTACCGTTCACAGTTTAGATATGCTTGGTACCATGAACGACCGATTTGCGTTTTAATGGCAGCCAATGTACGTAAGGTCATTTCTGTATTGATTGCTCCGTGAGTGCCCCACTAGCATCGGAACACCCGGCTTAGCATAGTGAGGTACGTCAATGAAAATCAGAAATGTGTGGATTTCAAATGCCTTTGCTTTGTTGGTCGCGCTGAGCTTCGACTCAATCGCGTTGAATGCTCAAGAAGCGCAAACCAAAGCGAAGGGTGGTAGTAGCGTAAGTGTCACTGGCTGCTTGCAGAAAGGCGGTGAAGCCGGCGAATACTCCATCACAGGCGCGGATGGAAAGCGCTACGGCCTTCGCAGCAAAAAGGTAGATCTTTCCAAGCACCTGGGACACAAGGTCACAGTGACGGGCACCAAAATGCGCGAAGAGAACGAAGAGAAGGAAAAGAACGAAGCTGGGGGAGGCGAATACGCAGATCTCAGCGTGACCGAGCTAAGGATGGTCAGCGAAGGCTGCCAGTAGTCGGTACCTAGTCCGCAGGAACTACTTGTTTCATGGAAACGAGGGCCGCTATATCTGATGGCATGAGCGACCATCAGCAAGCCGCGTGCCTCAGCATCCCCATTGGGGACGCAATAGCGGATTCGATTGCCATCAAGTATCAGCTTTCCACCGGCCTCTTCCAGCCGCGAAACGACCTCGAGCAGGTCCGTCACAACTCCCCCTCCTCGAACGAGTTTGGGAAGGGCCTTGTATGTGATGTAGACGCGAACGATATTGCAGAGTACCGGCGCAAGCGCCTCGCGGCAGGCGTCGCAAACCGGACTGAGAATTACGAGACTGGAGCGTTACGCGGCAACTTGAGGCAATACGGCCTTTGGGGACCGATTGCAGACCGCGTGAAAGCCCTTCCTGAACGCCATGACGTGGGCCGGGCCATCTCCGTCCAAGACGAGACCAAAATTCTCGCAGCGGCCAGCCAGAGCCGTTCCCCTGCCCTTCTGTCGTTGATCGTGCTCTCCATTGACTCAGGAATGCGCCTGGTGAAACGCAGGCCAAGCGTCAGCGAACAGACGATCAAGGCTCTCGCGGGGCACGTCAGCCGTCAGATGCTCGAACGGTATAGCCACATCCGCTCGCAAGCCAAGCAGGCCGCAATTCAGGCGCTTGAGCAGTCCGCAGTAGAGCCGATTTTGAACGCGGCAATGCACAAAATCGGGCACATTCAGGAAAGTGCAGGCGCAGGCGTTGACGCTAACTCAAAGAAAACAAAAAGTGGGCCCGGTAGGATTCGAACCTACGACCAACGGATTATGAGTCCGCTGCTCTAACCGCTGAGCTACGAGCCCCAAGTCTTTACAAGATACTACAGTGAAAAGAGTTAGTGAATATGCGCTTCTTCATCCGCAATCCGCTCTTCCGCCTCGGTGCTAGTTTTGGTGCGCTCGTGATGCCATAGATCTACCCGATCGCTGTAAGAGCTGCGTACCTTTTCGTGGGCAAAATCGAATCGGACGTGACGGTCGATCGATCACAACAGATGGTTTTCGGGAACTTGGTCTTCGATCTGGAAGTGATAGAACAGCTACTCCGAGCGGGAGTGGTGCGCCGTCATGAGCAGCAGGCCTCCGAACAGTGCGATCAACAGCATCGGGAACTCCGGCCTGCTTATAACCTGATCGTTACGCTCGTACAAGCATGACAATGAGTAACGCTTTCAACAGCTACCGCTGAGATCTACAGTTAACGCTCTTCTACAACCGGTGCGCAGTGAAGTTTTTCTCGCCGTACCGACACGTTAAGCCTGTCACCTTGCCGGCGGCATCTTTCGTCATCACAATGTGGCCGAAAAATGTGCGTTCCAGGAAATCGGTTTCAGAAACTGGAACTAGCGCCGCGCGGCGATCTCCGATCTCCATCTGCAGGAACCCGTCTTTAGCCGTCAAAGTGAATTTCGCGTTGGGATCGAAAAAGTCTGGTCCGTATTGGTACTGCCCTGCATACGATGCCAGCAGCGTCTCCGGGACCGCGACAGCGCGCAGAGGTGTGGTTGGTGGAACTTCCTGGCCGAAAACGATCGCCGCCAGAGCATCGGTGATCGGATGCTGCGATGCCGTCTCATAGCTGTTGCTGAGCACAATGATGGTAACGTCGTCATCGGGAAAGCGGTCGAGTTCGGCGGTGAAACCTGGACCGTGGCCTTTCGCCGCTATCAGGCGGTGCCCAAGACGACTATTCCACGTGTACCACCCATAGAAATTCTCATCGCTTTCCACGAAGTACTTTTGCTGCGTCGCCCTCTTCAGCAGAATATCCGTATTGAGCGCGCGATCGAAGCGATAGAGGTCGTCGGCCGTGGAGTACATCGAACCGGCTCCCGTCTTGTTGGACCAATCCACATAGGGCGCCTTCTCGAACCCGGAGATTCCGGCTGTGTTGTACCCGGAAGCGGCCCACGGGATGAGACGCGAAGCGTCGCCGTCCAACCCCGAATCTTTCATCCCTGCCGGTTCAAAGATGTGCTGGCGCAGATAATTTTCGTAACTCTCACCGCTAATTTGTTCCAGAATCAGTGCCAGCAGATTGTAGTTGGAATTGCTGTAGCGCTGCTTGGAGCCGGGAACGAACTCCAGGGGCAAACCGGCAAACTTAGCGACGACTTGCTCGAGGGTGTGGGGACTGCGAGCGAACGCGTCGTAGTCCTCAATGCCATTGATATCGGGAATGCCGGAACTATGCGTGAGCAGGTTGTCGAGAGTGATGCGATCGCCGTTGGGAAAGCCCGGCACATATTTAGAAACGTGATCCGACACACTGAGACGTCCATGTTCCTGTAACTGCAGAATCGCCGCGGCCGTGAACGGCTTGCAGACGGACGCGATGTGGTAGCGCGTCTCGTTCGAGTTTGCGACCCGCAGCTCATAGTTCGCCATTCCATAACTTTGTCGAAACAGAATGCGGCCGCCGTGAGCCACCAGCACGGTGCCGATCAAGTTGCCAGTTTCGCTGAATGGTTTGAGATAGGCTTCGATGCGACTCGCGATTTCCTTGTCGGTCACGGCCTGGCCGGGCGCAGGCACGTTCGGCAAAATCACGCACGCAATTTGCAGGATAACCAGTAGAACAAACCGTTTCATGGAGAGACCTTTCGTCGGGGCTAAGGCTTCCGCTGGACAGCTGCAATGCAAGGGCACTGGAAAGAAAATCATGCCATAAAGCTCAATTGGCGCAACCCAATTCGAGCCGCTCCATGAGAGTTCCCTCTGGAAAAACCGAAATTTGTCTAAATTTTGGAAGCGCAGTTGTACTCGTAAAATCGTACCCCGGCGGGGCGAGCGCCGGCACCCGAGCGCGGATGATTCCCTTTTCGATTATTTTCGAGTGTCCTGACAGCGTCCGTTAACTGACTTGCCAGGAAGTAGGGCATTGCCGTGATACTATTCCGCGTAACTAGCCGGGGCGGTTTCTGCATATCTCCGCGGGCTCGTCATGAACTGGCCTCAATGAGGTTATCTTGCGCGAGCGGATTTGCGCAGCGGTGACGGAGATGTGGAGTCCTGGTTAAGGAGAAAAGTATGAAGAGCAAACTGACGGGAACGGCTGGATTGGCTGGGGCGTTCGTTGCGGGTATGGTGATTGCGACGGCCTTGTTTGGATGGGCTGCGGCCGGGTCAAAAACGTCGCGGGAGAGGGACCCTGGGCAGCAAGTTACCGTGCTGAGCGTCATCAGCCCGAGGATTACGGACGAGGACATCATTTTGCTGCGACAAGATTTACGGGCAAAGAAAATGCAGGTAATTGTGCAGAATATGTCCCTT
>Ga0126371_10001452_pt1 | contig 20039 bp, 14 predicted proteins | sample PanSoiMetaPlot_4_FD_110145 | JGI IMG/M metagenome (GOLD analysis project Ga0126371, IMG submission 110145) | Tropical forest soil microbial communities from Panama - MetaG Plot_4 | ecosystem: Environmental > Terrestrial > Soil > Tropical forest > Bulk soil | place: Panama | collected 2016-02-17 | reverse complement strand
GTCGAGAAGATGCATCCCGAGGTGTACTCGGTCATCGAACTCGGTGGACAAGACGCCAAGATTATCGTCTTTAAAGACGATCCCGAAAGCGGCCGCAAGAAGAAAATCCCGTCGATGAACGACAAGTGCGCCGGCGGGACTGGTGCGGTGATCGACAAAATCAACGCAAAGCTGAAAATTCCCGCCGATGCGCTCGGCCTGCAAGGCTATGACGGCATCAAGCTCCACAAGGTGGCCGGTAAGTGCGGCGTCTTCGCGGAGACCGACGTGAATAGCTTGCAAAAAGAAGGCACGCCACCCGATGAGCTTATGGCTTCGCTGTTTGAAGCTATTGTGCTTCAGAACTTGAGCGTGCTTACCCGCGGACATACACTGCGGCCTCATGTGCTCTTACTGGGAGGTCCCAATACCTTCATCCGCGGGATGCGCGAGGCGTGGCAGGCGAACATCCCCCGCATGTGGAAAGACCGGAAGGTCGAGCCCCCAGAAGGCTCCACTCCTCAAGAGCTGATTAAGGTTCCGCAAAACGCGCAGTATTTCGCCGCTCTCGGTGCGATCGAGTTCGGCAAGACCGAAGACGACGAAGTGGGCCGCTATTGCGGATTCGCGAAGCTCGTTCACTACATCGATTTCGGCCGTACCGAGGAGAAGGCCGTGTCGGGAAGCGGTGGTCTCGTCGAATCGAAAGAGGCACTCGACACCTTCAAAACAGCCTACCGGCGAACGAAGTTTGTGCCCGCCACCTTCCAGTACGGAACCACAGTCGGCGGCTTCGTGGGAGTGGACGGCGGATCGACTTCCACGAAAGCAGTGCTGCTTTCCGAGGAGGGGGACATCCTTTGTAAGGCCTATCAACTGTCGAACGGAAACCCGATTCAGGACACCATCGACATGTTCGAGAAGCTGCGCGAGCAGGTGGAATCTCAGGGGGCCGGTCTCGAAGTTCTCGGCGTGGGAACCACCGGGTACGCCAAAGACATCCTCAAGGACGTCTTGCATGCCGACGTCGCACTTGTGGAGACTGTGGCGCATACGGAATCCGCGATGAAGTTCTACGATGACCCACATGTGATCGTAGACGTCGGCGGCCAGGACATCAAGCTGATCGTTCTGAAAAACGGTAGGGTGAAAGATTTTAAACTGAACACGCAATGCTCGGCCGGGAACGGTTATTTCCTGCAGTCGACAGCCGAGGGTTTCGGTCTGAAGGTCGAGCAGTACGCGGACCTGGCTTTTTCGGCCACGACGATGCCCGTGTTCGGCTACGGCTGCGCGGTCTTCATGCAGTCCGACATCGTAAATTTTCAACGGCAGGGTTGGCGCGCCGAAGAGATTCTGGCTGGGCTGGCCGCCGTACTGCCGAAGAACGTGTTCCTGTATGTGGCCAGCATTCCCAACCTTGCCGCGCTTGGATCGCGGTTCGTGCTTCAGGGCGGGACGCAAAACAATATGGCGGTGGTGAAGGCGGAGGTAGATTTCATCCGCTCCAGCTTCCGCTCGGGCGATCGCAAACCGGAGATCATCGTTCACGAGCACTGCGGCGAGTCGGGCGCGATCGGGGCAGCCGTCGAGGCCTCGCGGTTGTATCGCAACGGCCGGCGCACCAGTTTCATCGGACTGGACGCGGTTCGCAACATCTCTTACCGCACCACGCGCAACGAGGCCACGCGCTGCTATTTCTGTAAGAACAATTGCCTGCGGACGTTCATTGACGTTAGCGTCGGAGGCGCGGCTGAGCCTTCCAAGGACTTTGTTCCGATCGCGAAGGTCTTCAAGTCGAAAGTGCCGTTGCAGGCCGGCGAGCAACGGCTGATCATCGCGACTTGTGAAAAAGGCACCGTGGAAGACATGGAGGAAATGAAAGACATCAAGGCGGGCTTGGATGCAGCGAAAAAGAACTATCCCAATTTTGTCGACCTGGCGGCGCATGAAGCCTTCCGTTCCCGCCAAACTGCGCGGGTCGCAGATCCGATTCCGTCGCGCGCCTGGACGAAATCGGCCAAGGAGCGCGTCGTGCGGATGCAGGACCGGCCCAACTTACGCGTCGGCATCCCGCGCGTGCTGAATGCCTACGTTTACGCGCCGCTGTTCAACGGGTACTTTGAAAGTCTTGGACTGAAATCTGAAAATTTGGTTTATTCCGATTACACCAGCCCCGAGCTTTATCGTGCTGGCGCAAGCCGTGGCGCGATCGACCCCTGCTTTCCAGCCAAGATTGGGATTGCGCACGTCCACAATCTGCTCACCATAAAAGCGGTCAAGAAACCGCTGGACATTATCTTCTTTCCGATGGTGGACGTGCTCCACACACCTCTGGTGAACCTTACGGGATCGAACGCGTGTCCCACAGTGACGGCTTGCCCAGAGACCGTGAAGGCAGCGTATACCAAGGAGAGCGATATCTTTTCGGAGACCGGCGTGAAGTACTTGAACCCGGTACTCAACTTTCAGGACAGAAAGCTCCTCGCATTCCAGATGTTCACCGCTTTCGGTGGAATCCTGGGACTGTCGCAGGAGGAGAACGAACGCGCCATCGACGTTGGTTATAAGGCCCTGGAGGAGTACGAAACCGGCATGCGGCGCAAAGCTCGCGACGTGCTCGATCAACTTGAGCGCGAAGACCGTATCGGGATAGTAATGTTAGGCCGGCCCTATCATCACGATCCTGGGCTCAATCACGAGATTCTCGATGAATTCCAAAAGCTCGGCTATCCGATCTTTTCACAGAGCACCTTGCCGCTTGATGAAGATTTGCTCGAGCGGTTGTTCGGTGAGGAAGTTCGCGCCGGTGTAATCAAGCACCCCCTCGACATTGCCGACGTTTGGAAAACACGATACTCCGCGAGCACCAACCACAAGATCTGGGCGGCGAAGTTTACCGCCCGCCATCCCAATTTGGTGGCGATGGAGATCTCGAACTTCAAGTGCGGCCATGACGCACCGATCTATGGCGTGATCGAGGGTATCATCGAAAAATCGCAGACGCCGTATTTCTGCTTTAAAGACCTGGACGAAAACAAGCCCACCGGATCGGTTAAGATTCGCGTCGAAACCATTGACTACTTCCTGCGTAGATACCGGGACGATATTATCAATCGACTGCACACGGAAAGGCAGATCGACAAAAGGTTGGCAGAATACGAGCGGGAGTTACGCCTTAGCCTCACCGGGATCACTCGGGGCGCAGAACAGAAGCCGGAACTAATACAGATCGCGAGTTAATCTCAGCAGGCACGATGCTGGAACAAATCACTGGCGGGCAAGAAACTCAACGGCCAGATGTTATTCGTCGGAGCTTTTCTTGATCCCTTGAGCGATCCAAACCGCCAACCGGAAAACTCCCCACGCAATAACGCCCCAGAGGACAGAGACCAGAATGACGCGCGTCAGATCTAGCGTAATGGAACGTCTGGAGACCGTCACAAGAAGAACGAGCAGCCCCGCCAGTGTGCCGGCAAGAGCGCAGGCCATGCGCGACACGGTCACATAGAAGTTCGCTCGCGGGGGTATCGGCGGAAGTCGCTCCGGCGTTTCCGGTCAGAAATGGAAGCCGATGCTTCCAGTAATCGAGCGCGGCGTAACATAGTGCGTCCCGCTGAAGGTTGAGAGAAAGTTATACAGGACGTAGTTGTTGGTCAAGTTGATCACTTCTAATCGCGCGCTCCACCGGTACTTGTCGCCGTTGAAAAGATTGTCGTGGCCGATAGCGACATCAAACAAGTGGCGTGGTTGGATGCGTTGCGGATTGTGATCGTCGTTCTCGGTACCTGGCGCCGGTCTTGAGTAGTGTGGACTTGAGGCCTGCGGCGTCACAGGTCGCGAGGGCCGGGCCGAGGGGGCTTGGTGCCGCGGGTCTACCGTCGCATGTGAGTCCGGCCTGAAACTCCTGATCGGCTGTCAGAGGCAAGCCTGTGATCGCGTTTACTAGCGCCACTTGGCCGCTCGGTATCGCTGCGCCACCGCCTTCGGCGACCGGAGTTGACGCGAAACAGGTCGCGGTCGGGCCTGAACATGGAATCGCGCCAGAAACCAATCCGCTGTCGTATCTCCAATTAAACGCAAACCAGGGTCGCTTCCAGGGCTGATATTGGAAATGGGTCGTCTCGCTGAAGATCTCGTCGTGGTCAATGCGGAAAACCGAATTGCCGATTGGAATGATAGGTACGCCGGCGACCTGGGGCAAGAAGAACCGGGCAGCTACACCAGACATCACCACCTGCGCGGTCAGTCCATGGAAATCCGGCAGGCTCGCGCGCACTGTCCAGCCCGGGATCTTGGAACTTTGCCATTCGATTGGGAACGTGATAGGGGTAGCGCCGACAATACCGAAGTCGAATGCGTTGTGAGTGTATTTCCACATGTATTGGGCGTCGACCACCAGGAAGTGTCCGAAGGCCTGTTGGATGCCGGCATGAAAATCGTTGCGCCACCCGGGATTGATTGCTCCCAGAGTGCAATCGACGCCTGGCGGAGGAACCAGTGTGGCAAGGAACGGATTGGAGCATCCAGTGCTTGCGATCACGAGGTTTTCATTGAAGGGCGTTTCCAGTGTTCGCGCATACGAGACGTGGAACACCGTGCCAGTAGGCTTGAGATGGTAGGCGATCCCAAGTCGCGGCTCCGCCTGAGTGGTTTTCACGATCCCGTTGTAAATGTCTCCACGAATCCCGACATTGAACATCCAATTGCCCGCCGTGATTTGGTCCTGGATATACAGCGTAAGCTCTTTCACGTCCGTATGGCCGCGAAAGAGGAAGTAGCTTCCGCCCTGTGTCAAGTCGTAGGGTTGTAAAACAGCGCACGGTGTCCCGGGCAACGCGTTTCTGTTCTGGTCCTGGCAATTCAGACCGGATACTAATCCTGGATCGACAATACCGATGCTGTCGCCTTCGGTGAGGAAAGTGTGTCCGTACTGAATGCCCGCTTTGATATTGTGATGGCCTTTGATGTAGGACAAACTGGCGCGGGCTCCGACGTTGAGGAGCCTGCGTGACTGACTCACGGTTTCACTTTGCAGGTCTGGAGAGAAGTCGTTAAATGGATCGCGGCTCAGGTAGTAATTGAACTGATCCAGGCGAAAGAAGGCGCCAAACGTGAACACGGCGGCAGGGCTGAGTAAATGAGTCCAAGTTGGGGCAATATTCCATGTCTTGATTTGCGATCGCTGGTCCGCCGCGCCGAGGGGGTCGCCGGTAATCGGATTTGTAACGCCCGGATGATATTGCTGATCGAAGGTATTTGGGTTCTGGAACCAGGAGCGGGTGAAGTTCAGGTTGAGATGAAGTGTATCAGTCGAGGAAAAGACGTAGTCGATGCGGTCGAACACGTTCTCCTGATTTCCCTTGGCGTGCATGACCGTAAATTCCGGCGGATCGAGAAACCGGCCTGTGTTTAGCCCGTTGATAGAAATAAAATTGCCCCACTTCTCGCCGCCCCAGGCTAGATCGAAAGCGCCATTGGAAGTGCCGAAGGTTCCATAAGAAGCTGTGAAGCTTCCAGTGGGCGTCTTGATGCCCTGCCCAGATCGTGTGGTGACGTCGATGATGAGGCTGGTCTTGCCTCCGTACTCAGCCGGCGGCGCGCCTTCAATGACCTCCATGGACTGGACGGCATCGAGCGGAATCTGATTGGAGAATACTTTGCTTTGCTGATCGGTGATGGACTGGCCATCGAGCGAGAAGGAGTTCGATGCGTGGTCGCCTAAGCCGTGAAAGAGCCCGTTGGAATCCGCAGCCACGCCAGGCGATGCCAATGTGACCAGGGAACTAAGTGATGACGATGCGCTTTCGAGCGGCATTTTATCGAACAGCTTCCGGTCTACGTCCGTGTGCGGCGTTGGATCATTCTCGAGCAGATCCGCAGCGGCAGTTACGGAAACAGTTTCCGTTGTTGCGCCAAGCTGCATGCTGACCTTCAGCTCGTTTGGAATGGCGGACCTAACGTCCACGTCTTGCGCCGAAAGCTGAAATCCGGATGCCGTAACGGACAAATGATAAGGATTGAACGGAACATTGACGAAACTAAAGTTGCCTTGCGAGTCGGTCTTGGTGGTCTGTCTGTAGTGCGAAACGGGGTTTTGTATTTCGACGGTGGCTCCAGCGATCACACCTCCCGTTTGATCTACTACCGTCCCTCGAATGCTCCCATTGGACTGCGCGTAAGTTACGGCAGTGGACCCAATTAAGAGGACCAGACAAGCTCGCAAGGCTGAATTCATCATTTTTTGATCATCACTCCCACTTTGGCGGTGGACCTAGCAATGTCTAACCAGCGGCAGCGTTGCGGACGGGAGCGGGACAGTAAATACTACGAACGGACCTCGGCTTGGCTCTCCAGAATTCGCCGGATATTGTGAGCCTGACGCTTACGCACCACCACTTGCAGTTCATTGCTCAGGGTTAGGATCCAGCGGCGGCTCACTAGCGGGCTGATTTTACGGACGTGGTTGACATTGACAAGCGCGTTTCGGTGCACGCGCTCAAACGATGAATTTCGCAAGCCCGACTCGACAACTCGCAAAGCTTGATTGCAAAGCAAACGACGCTCGGCTGTAACCAGCCAGACCAGTTCGCGCTCCACCTGCACCGCAAGAACGTCTTCCTGATCGACCAGAAAGTAGTCGCGCCCCACTCGGCCGACGAGTTTGCGAGGCGCCGCAGCCTTATCCAGGGAAGCGATCTTCGCGATCTTCTCCACGACCTCCAAAGGTTTATCGAGGAGGCTGCGAGCCCGGTCCACGGCCCTTTGAAGCCGTTCGGCGCCAACGGGCTTGAGGAGGTAGTCGATCGCACCTGCCTCGAAGGCCTCAATCGCGTGTTCATGATAGGCCGTGACAATCACGATCACCGGCAACCGCGAGCCGCTCAGGTTTCCGACTACATCGAGACCATTCATCAACGGCATGTTGAGATCGAGAAACACGAGATCGGGTTCGAGCTCGCGAATCTGGCGAAGGGCGTCGGCGCCGTCCTCGGCCTCGCCGATGACTCTTATTTCCGGCAGACGCTCCAATTCTTCTCTAAGAACCTTGCGACCGATCTGCTCATCCTCTGCGATCAGAGTCTTCAGAGCGCGAGCCATGCCTTCATTCGTTTACCCCGGATGTCCGGAAAAACCCAGCAAAAATTGACCGGCGGAGGGATTTTACTGGCTAGCGGCCCAGTGCGAGCCGCGAGCGGGCGAGTGACAAGCTATAGAACGGATCGGGGAGCGTGCGGAAATTCGCTGCCTGCCCGAAACTATGAACGCAAGAGACCGAGCGGCGCGGCGGGTTCGAATCCGGGAAAGACAGCACTCACGTCGTTTTGTCCGAGATGCCCGCGGACCAATTCGCTGAGCACGGCGCGAAAATCTGTCGTGACCGCAAGATCGCGCCCCTCGTAGAGCTGTTCCTTCTCAAGGCCCGGCCACTTCCCGTACACTTTGCCACCCTGCACAGCTCCGCCCAGCACCATCATGACGCTGCCATGGCCGTGATCAGTGCCGGCATTGCCATTCTCTTCAACTGTACGCCCAAATTCGGACATCGTCACCAGGACGATGTCTTCCATCCGATCGCCCATATCGCGGCAAAACGCGGCGATCGCAGTCGAAAACAGGCGCAACAAATTGAATAGTTGCGCATTCTCGTTACCGTGATGATCCCAGCCGCCGATCTCAGCAAAAGCGCCCTCAACACCAGCGTTGCCTTTGATCAGCCGCGCGAGCTGCTCCAAGCTCCGACCAAGCTCGCCTCCTTGCCCGTATTGTGGAGCATTTCCCGGAGCTGGTTGACTCGGAGGCGTCTGGTTGATGGATCGAATCATTTTCATCGCCTCAAACGCATCCTTACCGGTGCGGCTAAGCGCGACGTCCGACGTAGTCGAGTACATGTTCTGAAGGATGGAAGCGACCTCGTCATTGCCTAAATCGAATTGTTGTGAATTTCCAATGGCGATTGCCTCTCGATCGCCCCGAAGCGTCCGTGGGATTTGGTTGCCCATCGCGACCGCTCGAAGCGGTGAAGCGCTGCCAGCTTCGGCCGGCAAAGCGCGGTTAAGCCATCCGCTCCCGCTATTCTTTCCGGGCGTACCCGATTCCATATAATCCTGCGCATCGAAATGCGAGCGGGAAGGATCGGGCGAACCGGTAGCCTCAACAATTGCAAGCTGCTTCTGATCCCAGAGAGCCTTCAGCGGCTGCATGGCGCCGTGCAATGCGAACATTCCATCTAGATCGATCGCTCGGCCTTGCGGGCCATTTCCGTTATTCGGTCCGGTAGGCGCTGCTATCGCGAGAGTGGGCCGCAGTTCGTGATAGCGCTTCTCCCCGAACGGCACCACGATATTGAGCCCATCTGCCGCGCCCCGCTGGAAGATCGCAACCAGCGTCTTGCGCTTCTTGCCTTCCACAGTAGCAGCGCGCGCCAACCAAGCAGGCACCGCCCCAGCGCCAGCCAACACCACGGCCGAGCCGCGCAGAAAAAAGCGTCGCGTTAACATGAGCTACCTCCTCTGAAAGTCAGGCGAACTCAGGATCAATGATGCGACAAATGAAGGAGTCGGAGCCTTGCCTTGAAGACCCACCTCGAGTGCCGTAAGAGTCTGCCGGTATGCTTCCCGGCCCAATAGGTCTTGCGCGATCGTCAGTCTATCTTTTCCTTCCCAACGCGACGGATCTATGCTGACGCCTGGAACTAATCCCGAAGCAAGTGCGGTCGAGAAGTTGATCCGGCCCATGATCCCCGTGGTACTTAGCCATGAGTCGGCAACATTGGAATAACCGTTCGGCTCCAGTTTGCCGTACAGCGGTTCACCCATATCGGCGATCTTTTGAACCAGCGAGTACGTGTCAGTCACTTCCGCGCCCATGGCGCGAACCGTGCTGACTACCATTTCGAAGGGCGACTTAACCTTGCTTTGCCACGCTCCTTCAGAGAAAAACTCTGGCGAGCCGAACATGGTGTGCAGGACCGCGCGCAGATCGCCATCCGTTTTGATGAAGGTCTGGGCCATTCGATCCATCAGCGCCGCCGGCGGATCGTCGGCGACAAAGCGCTGCGCGAGCTTCCGCGAGATGAATCTCGCCGTGGAGGGGTGGCGCGCAAGGATGTCGATCACCTCGATCCCGTCGCTCTCGCCACCGCCCGCAGGAATCTTATGGCCGAGCACGGTCTTCTCCCCGAAGTCGTGCATGAAAGGCGCGAAGACGAACTCGGGAGTTTCCGGGTTGTTAACGGTCCACCCGGTGAAGCAACGTGCCACGGCGATCACGTCGTTTTGCGTGTAGCCGCCGTTCACGCCTAGAGTATGCAGCTCCATTACCTCGCGGCCGTAGTTTTCATTGATTCCGTGCGCTTGGCGGGCCAGCGGCGAAGGAATGATCGTATTCGGCACCCCGTTGACGAAGCCGCGATTCGGCGCGAACGGCCCCACGGAAAAAGCGCCGGGCGCAACGGACTCCCAGTTGTCGAGGTAGTACAGCATTGCCGGATGACGGGCTGTCGCCAGAAGCAAGTCCTTGAAGTGTCCGAGGACATGCGGCCGGATCGCGTCGCGCTCGTAGTTACCGATCAACAGGTGAACCAGATTCGGCACCTGCATCACGTTCTTGTTCGCATCGACATTGAAATGGTTCAGCCAGAAATCCACTAGCACTTCTTCGAGCTGCCGGTTGGAGTAGACAGCGCGGAAAACTTTGGCCTCTCTAAGATCCTCGCTTGCAACGAGCCGAGGTGTGCGCAAACGCTGGCCCTCTCGTCGTAACTCGGGAACTTGAGCCAGGCTTTGTGGAGGAAGAAGAGACGCTACGATGGGCCGCTTGTCCGGTTCGAGATAGGCGAATAATGCGGTGAGTTGCTCTTTGTTACCTGACCGCGCTGCATTGATCTGATCGGAATTCAGTAAATCGTTTAATTGCGGATTGCGGCGGCGCATCTCTTTCCGCATCTCTTCTTGCCCCATCTTTTGCGCTTCCTCCGCTTCCTGCTTGAATTCGGGCGTGAAGCTCACCACATTCGGAGGCAGCGCGGCCAAAACCTGTTTGCGCTTTTCTGCATCGAGTGACTTCAGAACGGCTGTTCGCTCTTCGGCGGTCCCCGTTAGAACTTTGCGCCTCTCCTCTTCGGAAAGCAGAGTATTCAACTGTTGGAATGGCGGCTGAATGAACGGTGCATTTTGTTGCGGCGTGTATTCCTTAACGATTTCTGCCAACCCCATTCGCAAGGTCTTCAGAGGCCTAAGCCTCGCTTCGAGTACGGGATTCTCGGAGACTAAATCAGGATGCAACTGCAGATCGATCCATTTGGCGATTCCAACTCGGCGAATCTCTTCGATATCGCCGCGCCGAGGCCCAAAAGTCAATCTGTTGAGCGCATGAGTAATCTGCTGATCTGGCGAAAGGTGGCGATCGAAGGGTCCAGTTGCAGTTCCGGGATGCGAAAGGAAAAACGCGGCCATGGCGGCTGCGGCGACCGTCAATAAGAACCGCTTCATGTCCGCCGTACCTCCGCTGACCGGGTCCTGTCCATATAGTATATACTCTGACGCTAGATCTCGATTGATGCGTTCCCGGTCAGTTCACATCGTCTGACGTAAAATACACAGCGATTGTGGAGTTCGTTTTCGTTGGCTTCGCGATTTTTGGAAAGGCCGCGTAGACAACCAACAGACCTATCAGGGCGACACTTCTTTAGGCTACGAAAGCGCAAGGTTTACGTTCTCAATCGCCTCGTCGATCTCGCCAGTATTTTTGTAGCCAACTGTCACGCAATCGACACCCGCGTTGTTGAACGCGAATCGCATCGCCGCTTTGCGGTCCTCGCGGTTCGTAAATGCGCCTTCTCCAACCAGTTTCATGCTGATGACGCCCATGTTTTCCATACGCACCTTTTTCACGTGGGCAACTACTTGATCAACATTGCCGAGCCCGTTGGTGTTGTAATCTTCGGCGTCCATTCTGGTTCCGCGGTGGTTCATGCGAATCATAGCGATCTGCAACCACTTGTTGCCAGGGAAACGGCGCAATGCAGGTAATCCGTGCACCGATGCGCCGTAACCGAGCACGACTTTCTTGGAATTTGCTTCCGAGATTCCATCCTGCCACCGGACAGTGTCCGCCGGCCAAGTAGCCACGTGCTGGTAGTGCAGCAGCATGACGTCGAAATACTCGGTATTCGCTAACTTGCGAAGCTCGTCAATTTTCTCGTGCGGGTTTACGCCCGGGCGTGTCGTGACTTTGGACATTAGACGATAGGAATCACGAGGAATTCCTTTCAACGCGACGCCTAACATCTCGTGCATGCCGCCATACGTCTCCGAAGTTTCAAAGAATCGAATACCTTGTTCGTAAGCGTGACGGACCAAACGAGTGAACTGCGCCTGCCCGAGTTCGCGTTGGGTTGCCCCGCTGAAAGTCCCGGTACCGAATGCGAGCCGAGTCACCGTGACGCCGGAGCGTCCGAGAGTTACCCAATCTGTGGCTGTCCGGCGAGCCGCCCGCAGGGTTCCAGTGCCAGCGAGCGCACCTGCGACGAGACCAGCCTTTAAGAAATCACGTCTGGAGTAGTGAGCCATCCGCAATCCCCCGTCGGCTACATCCTATCATGAGGTGCATTCAGGAAATTCTTCTGAACACGAAGCGCGCGGCGTTCCAAACTGTCCGCGGTTAACACTAGCCGAGCAAAGGACTCTTCGGCGGGCGAATAAATTTGATGCTCAATTTGCCAACCTAGGTCTAAACTTTTTCGATCAAAAACTTTGAGCACCCGTGCGACGCTTGATCATCTAGTGGGCAAAGTCGTTAGCGCTGAGCGGCCTTCTCTGGCAGCTGATCGCTAGGGTCTGCAACGGTCGCTGAAGGTTCACTCGATGCGCCGATTCGCGAATATCTTGTGTACGTCGATTGGTTCGCTGCTTCTTTTCCCTTTTGTTCTCGGAGCGGATTTCGAGACAGGTCTTCGCGCGTATCAAAACGGTGATTACACGACGGCACTCGCAGAATGGCTTCCTCTGGCGGAAGCTGGGGATGCAGACATTCAGCTTCGGGTTGGAGCTATGTTCGACAAAGGCCAAGGCACGGCACCCGATAAGGTCCTAGCGGCTGAATGGTACCGGCGTGCGGCCGAACAAGGAAACAATGAGGCGGCCTCGTTGCTCGGCGTTATGTACGATCAGGGCGCTGGCGTGCCCCAAGACTACACTCAATCGGTTCATTGGATGCAGATCTCTGCGGCGGGCGGCGATGCGACCGGCCAATATTTCTTGGGGACCTATTATGCAATCGGCCACGGCGTGGTGAAGGACTTGTCCGAAGCATCCAAGTGGTTCGAGCTGGCAGCTGATCAAGGCCTCGCCTTCGCACAAGCAATTCTTGGTATGCACTACCGCGACGGCATCGGCGTTCCTCAGAATTACACTGAGGCGGCGCGGTGGTATCGACTTGCAGCGGAACAGGGTGACAAGTTCGGGGAATGCGGGCTTTGCATTCTTTATCTAGGCAAGCCAGGGTTTAAGCGCGATGTGGCCCAGGCTTATTATTGGTGCAGTCTTGCTGCTGCCCAGGGCATGCGGGTTGGAGCCATGGCGCGGGACCTCGCGGCGCAGAATATATCGCCGAAGGACCTCGCGAAGGCTCAAGATCTAGCAATCCAGTTCGTCCCTAAGCCAAGTGACCAGACGCTGAAGCTTTCGTCTAGAATTCCGTTGCCATAGTCGATAGGAATTTCTGAGCGACAAGCCGGACATTGCCCGGACTTCCGAGCCCGCGGAGTCTAACCTCGAGCGCTCCCTTGTACTGGGATAGAATCGCAAACAGCTTCAAAAAGGAGAAACCCATGCGACCAATGATGGTTCCTGGTTTTGTTTTGGCACTATTCGCGGCGAGCAGCGGGCAAACTGTGTGGGCGCAGCTGTCGCCTGCAGCGACCTGGGCGGCGCACGCTGTCAATGAGTATCAGGTATTTCCGAATCTGACGTATGTGACCGCGAGCAACTACGATGCGAAACTGGACATTTACAAGCGGCGGGATGCAGGCGGACAGCAACCAACGCTGATTTTCATCCATGGCGGCGGTTGGGTGCAAGGGTCGAAGGAGCAGTCGGTGTTGTCGATTTTTCCTTGGCTCGAGATGGGATGGAATGTCGTGAACGTGGAGTATCGGCTGGGGCGGGTTGCGCTGGCGCCGGCGGCCGTAGAGGATTGTCTTTGCGCGCTACGATTTGTGGCGGCGCAAGCCAAGACCTACGACATCGACGTGAATCGCCTAGTGGTGAGCGGCGAGTCGGCGGGCGGGCATCTGGCACTGACGACGGGCATGATTCCGGAAAGCGCGGGACTGGATCGGCAGTGTCCGGGGGCACCGCTGCCTAAAGTTGCGGCGATCGTCGACTGGTACGGAATTGCCGACGTTGTGGATTTGTTGGATGGGCCGAATCGCAAGACATATGCGGTCCAGTGGCTGGCCGGCCTGCCGAACCGTGAGGAAATTGCGCGCCGGGTGTCGCCGCTCACATATGTGCGGCCTGGGCTGCCGCCGGTTTTGGCGATTCAGGGCGATGCTGATCCGACCGTGCCTTATCAGCACTCCGTGCGCCTGACGGAGGCGCTGACGAAAGCTGGGGTGCCGAATCAGCTAGTCACGATTCCGGGCGGCAAGCACGGTGGGTTCACGCGAGAGGAGCGGACGCGGATTTATACGGCGATTCGTGCGTTTTTGGCGAAGAATGGGTTGGGTTCGGGCACGTAGCGGCAATCACGATAGGACCGATGAGCACCCTCGCTCTGGCAGTGACATGTTCGTCTCTACGGCTTGTCCGGCTCGGCTTTCAGTACCGATTCAGCCGTGTACTTCCGGTGCTCCCGAAAATCGACCTGATTGCGTAGAAACACCTGTCTGGAATTTCCGCTTTCGCGGCCGTACTTCATAAAGTCTTCGCTCATTCGAGTCTGCATCTCGGCGTGGAGTGGCAATATGAAGTGCTGGCCGGCGATTTCCACCGGGCCGTAGTCGAGCAAGTGAGTAACATCCTGAAGGGGAAAGTCCTTGGGAGGTACGGCCTCGGTGGTCAGGCGCAAAACGACGTTGCCCTCCCGGCTTGCGTACACTAATCCGCGATAGCCGACGACAACCCGTCGCGACGGCACTTCCATTTGCGCCTGCGAGTTCTGTTGCTCGACATGGAAGGCGAAAACGGATACCTGCTGCGCACGGAGAGTATCCCATTTTTTCCACTCGAACTCGGCCTTGGATTGAGGATCGAAAACAGCTCGGAGCGTGGTCCCGAATTCGCCCGTCGATGTCATACCGGGCGGGCGCGACTCACCTGGCTTCTGCTTCTTTCCGTTCACCTTCAGGAGCTGGTAGCTTTCCTGGTGTCCGAAGAAGGCGAGTTGCTCCTCAAACGTATCGGTCGATTTCCGCTCGCGAACGTTGGCCAGCCCCAGATTGCCCCGGCCAGGCGCCGATTCCCTCACTCCGCCGATTTCGGTGTTGGGCGCCTGGACCACCTCACGCCGCGTTACCTGAATGCAAATGAAATTCGGCAGATTGTTGGTGTACGCCTCCGCGTACGAGCGAAGTTCGGCAAGAACCCTGGCTTGTTCGGCAGCATCGGGAGGAGCCTGAGCGCATGACACGGCAGGTAGAAGAACTGCGAGCAGGCTGCGCGCGCCCAACATAGCGCTATTGTACGTCTGGACATCCATGGCAGCCTCGTTCCGCTGCAGTCGAACGTCGCCGCCTTTAGCGCACCGGCCTGCGTCCTAGAAATATATTCCTTGACACGTATATTCTTCATGAGGTATATACAAAGGGTGGAGTCCGTATTCGAAATTATTGCGGAGCCGAACCGCCGCGCGATATTGAGTCTCCTGGTCTCTTCACAAAAGTCGGTTGGAGAGATCGAGCGCCAACTTCGCATGCCCCAGCCGGCCGTGTCGAAGCATCTGCGCGTGCTGCGTGAGGCCGGTTTCGTGGAATCCACAGTGGACGCACAGCGGCGTCTCTACCGGCTGAAACCGGAACCGCTGCGGGAGATCGATGCCTGGCTGGCTCAGTTCCGCCGGTTCTGGTCCGCTCACGTGGATGCTCTCGAACGTCACCTCGACCGCATGGAGCACCCCACAGCAACCAAATCCACACCAAAGCAAAGGAAGACAAGGAGAAAAAGATGACCGATCGCGAGCAATACACACCGGGTCCTGCCAGCGGGGCGGAGGTACGAAAAGAAGGCGAGAAATGGATGCTCATTCTCGTGAGAGAACTGCGCCACTCGCCCGAAAAAGTCTGGCAGGCGCTTACCGACCCCGCGCAGCTGCGCGAGTGGGCACCCTTTGAGACCGATGAAAGCCTGGGTACTGTTGGAACGGCGAAACTCACATGGGTGGGAACGTCGCAGGTTTCGGAAGTAAGAGTGACGCGAGCCGACGCTCCCAAGATGCTTGAGTACGGCGATATGCGGTGGCAACTCGAAGCCTCTGGCGGCGGCACACGCCTGACACTATGGCACAGTATCGATCGCCGCTTCATCTCGTGGGGGGCCGCGGGTTGGCACATTTGTTTCGATGTTCTGGATCGTCTTCTCAGTGGAACTCCCATCGGCCGCGTCGCCGGTGGTGACGCGATGAAGTTCAGCGGCTGGCAACGATTGAACGCGGAGTACGCCAAGCAGTTCGGTATTGAACTGCCCAACTGGACGCCTCAAGCGGCTCAAAAATCGTAAGTGGAAGGGAGACCAACTATGAATAACGCCACGACGCGCTCGATTTTTCGCTGGGCTCACATTGTCTTTGGAATTCCGATAATCGGCTACATTTATAGCCCGTTTGAAGAACTACCAAAGTATGCCCCTCGCGTTCGGTTTTTCTTCGTTCCTATGGTTGTCCTTTTGGGGCTTTGGATGTGGAAAGGTCACGTCGTTCGACGGCTCATTTCGAAAAGACCCGCCTCTGCCTTCAGACCGGCCGCAGGTAACGGTCAGCGCAGCTAGAATAGGTCAAGAGAACTGGAGCCGTATATGAAAAAGCCCGCCGCGATCGAATCGGCCTCTCAACGAATCGACGAGAGGATCAACGAACTTGGGGATTGGCGGGGGAAGACGCTCGCAAAGGTGCGCGAAATCATACGCGATGCGGACCCAGAGATCGTCGAAGAGTGGAAGTGGATGGGGACTCCCGTCTGGTCGCACGGCGGCATCGTCTGCACGGGAGAGACGTACAAGAACCACGTCAAAATGACCTTTGCCAAGGGAGCTGCGTTGAAGGACCATTCGGGTCTATTCAACTCCAGCCTTGACGGAAATGTCAGGCGCGCCATCGACATCCACGAAGGCGACAAGATCGATGTAGCGGCCTTGAAGAATCTGATCCGGGCCGCAGTGGCGCTCAATCTCTTACGCAAGAGCAAGCCGAAGCCCCGGCAATCGAGCAGCAAGCGCGCCGACTAGCCAGCGCATGTGTGCGTTACGATGCTCCCGCCGATCGGCAAAACTCAAACCCTTCGTAGCCATGCTCAGCGACCTCGTCGCATTTTTGCCGATATGTCGCGAACCCGCCGATGTAAGGCATGAACACGCGCGGTTTGCCCGGAACGTTGGCGCCCATGTACCAGGAATTTGCGAGAGGAAATAGCGTAGCGTCGCCGACCTCGTTGACGTGCGCCACCCATGCATCCTCGGCGTTCTGGGTTGCTTCAATACTTGCGAGTCGTTGCTCGCGTGCATGCGCAAGTAAGTGGGTAATCCAGTCGACGTGCTGCTCAATGGAGACCACCATATTGCTGAATACGGAAGGGCTGCCTGGGCCGGTGATCAGGAAGAAGTTTGGAAAACCAGCGATGGTAACACCGAGGTAAGTACGAGGGCCCGCCGACCACTTCTGCTTCAGGCTCGCCCCGTCCCTGCCCCAAATATCGATCTTGCTTAACGCCCCCGTCATCGCATCGAAGCCCGTGGCGAACACCAGGCTATCCAGCATGTACTCGGCCTCGGAAGTTCGAACTCCCGCTGGAGTGATCTCTTCTATAGGTGTACATCGGGTGTCGATCAACGTGACATTGTCGCGGTTGAACGTTTCGTAGTAGTCCGTGTCAACGCACATCCGTTTGGTTCCTAGAGGGTAGTCTTTGGGGGCCAGCACCTCTGCCACTGCCGGATCATGGACGACACTCCGAATTTTTGAGCGCACAAACTCAGCCGCCGTATCGTTAGCTTCGCTGTTGTAGAGGAGATCTGCAAAAGCTCCGTACATCGCGAGGCCGCCCCTTTGCCAGCGCCGCTCGTACTCGGTTTGACGCTCTTCAGATGAAACTTCCAACGCGGACTTCACCCCCTGATCGATTAGAAGTCCGAACGCGGAGTTACGCGCTTGTTGCCAGTAGACGGTCCGGTTCGCCTCCCAGTCACGCGCGACCCGCGGAGACAAAGCAGCATTGTGCGCGGGAATGCTGAAGTTCGGCGTCCTTTGGAAAACAAATAGATGAGCCGCTTGCTGCGCAATGATGGGAGTCGCTTGGATGCCGGACGATCCAGTTCCAACAACTCCCACCCGCTGACCGGTAAAGTCGACCTCCTCCTTCGGCCACTGGCCAGTGTGATACCAGCGGCCTCTGAACGTGTCCACACCTTTGTACTCGGGCATCTTAGGAACAGACAGGCATCCGGTGGCCATCACGCAGTACTTGGCTCGAACTTGATCGCCATGATCCGTCTGAATGGTCCAACGGTTCGAGATTTTGTCGAAAGCTGCCGACGTCACTCGCGTGTCGAACTGAATGTCCCGTCTCAAGCCGAAGCGGTCGGTGACGTAATTCAGATAGCGCAAGATTTCCGGTTGGGAGGCATACCGCTCCGTCCAGTGCCACTCCTCCTGCAACTCCTCCGAGAAGGAGTACGAGTACTCCAGACTCTCGACGTCGCATCGAGCGCCAGGGTAACGGTTCCAAAACCAGGTGCCCCCGACGCCACTTGCTGCCTCGTAAATGCGCGCTGAGAAATCGAGTGCACGAAGCCGATACAACATATAGAGTCCTGCGAAGCCGGCGCCGATGACCGCTGCGTCAATTTCTTGGGGATGTGTTGTTTCCACGGGGTACTCCGCGTTCCGAAGATACTCCAAAACAACTCCGTACACTAGGGGCTGGCCAGGATCCTGCATCATGGCCAGCCAAAACGGCGTCGTAACCCTACGAGTTGATCCGTGTCGTCGAGGTAACGGGAGACCGTCGGAGGATATCGCAATTCGTACGCGGGCCGGAGGTTGATTGAAGATCAAACCCCGCGCACGATCTCGGAGATCCGAATGTGGAAACTACTAGTTCGAGGCCGAAGCGTGGGCCGAGCCGAGGTATTCCTTCATCTGTCGTACCGCGTAATCGACCTTCATGTCGAAGATCTTCTTGCCGAGTTCCGGGGTCGACGGGCGCGCATCGCCGGTAATGCCATTGTTGATTCTGGGAACATTCGGGTCGCGCTTACCCACCGGATCGCCAACCGCAGTCTTGATAAGGTCCTGGCGGGTCCAACCCCAATCATGCCCATCGCGGGTGCTGAGATAGAGCATCTCTGAAGTATCCATGATGCTGGCGTGGCCGTACGACGGATAATGATTAGCTTCCAGCCACTTCCAATAATCGTTCTGCGCCTTCTCGTACATTTCGCCGCAGAAATACACATGGGCTCCCTTGGGCGAGTACTTGGCGTCCAGTTCCTTGGCCACCTCTGCCATTTCCTTTTGCCCGCCGCCGTGATCGCCCATCAGAAAAACGTTCTTAAATCCGTTCTTGATAAGCTGCTCGGCCACGCGCCTGTTGACGTCGGCGAAGATCGGCCCCGTCAACCCGATTGTTCCCCAGACCAGGCCGTCGGGCGCTTCGTTCACGGAATAAGGCAGCACCGGCGCGACCAGAGTGTGGCCGACCGCGAGCGCGATGGCGCGCGCCGTTTCCGTCGCCATTAGGTTGTGACCGCCACTGACATTCTGCGGGCCGCGCTGCTCAACACCGCCGTTGTAGACGATCACGTTAACGAATCCCGCGTCCTGGATCGCATGCTTGATCTCGGACCAGGTCATCATGTCAAATTCCACTACGGGCTTCTTTGCCGATTGGGCGAACAAGCAACCGGCGGTAATCGTGAGTAGAAAAGCACGCTTCATAGTTCCCTCAATCATACCAATACACTTTTCAGGATAGAATCCCGATCAGACGGGAATCAGAAATCAAACCGGAATCCCAGTTTGAACAAGCGCGGCGGAATCACACTCGTGGGGTTCAGGAAGAGCGATCCCACGCTTCCGGTCCCAGCCGTAGCCGTCCCTGCAGTTACGGATGTTTGCACGGCCGTAACCAACCCCGCGTTCGTCAAGTTGTAAATATCAAACTCCGGCTCCAACCGGTAGCGTTCATGGAGCGTGAAGATCTTTGAAATACGCAGGTCGAGCAGGTTGGCCGACGGCAAACGTTTCCAGCCGGGCGGTTCGACGAAGATGTTCTGGGTGTTCTGCGTCAAGGTCTGGCTCGGCCCAAGGTTGGCTTGGAGAATCGGGGACGTGACCATGTACTGCGCGGTCTCGGGATATCCAGTGTAGTGCTGGAAGTTCGGCGCAAAAGTGATTCCCTTCCACAGATCGAGGATTCCTCCCAGCTTAAAGAGAATCGTCGCATCGCTTGCCAGATAGCCGATTCGATTGTAGTCGTTGTTCGGGTTGTTCAGATCGTCCAGCGTGGTGTTCACATCGCCCTGATAGGGGCCGTGGACGTGCCCATACGTCAATCCGCCGAACATCATCCAATGCTGCATCATGCGGCGGGAAGCCGTGAAATCGATCCCGTGATAATACTGGTTCAGCAGGCTTGAATTCAGCAAAATGTAGTTCACTTTGCCCTTGGTCGAAGGAGCCTGATTGTAGACTGTCAGCGGCGCTCCCGTCAGCGGATTCGGAATCGTGAGTGGAATATAGCTGTTGAACGGAACAGCTAAGTTCTCGCGTCCGATTTGATCGTAGGTAACGCGATACCATGCCGCGACGCCTGCGATGATGTTCAGCGGAAGCTCCTGCTGAACGCC
>Ga0126371_10001449_pt1 | contig 20053 bp, 17 predicted proteins | sample PanSoiMetaPlot_4_FD_110145 | JGI IMG/M metagenome (GOLD analysis project Ga0126371, IMG submission 110145) | Tropical forest soil microbial communities from Panama - MetaG Plot_4 | ecosystem: Environmental > Terrestrial > Soil > Tropical forest > Bulk soil | place: Panama | collected 2016-02-17 | reverse complement strand
GCGAAGATCGACGGCGGTCAGAGCCGCAAGCTCATCCACACCGTCCGCTCAGCCGGCTACTCACTGCACGGCGGCGCTCCGGACTAAGCCGTCGGCGATCGGCAGGCGCACCCGAACTTGCGTGCCTTTCCCCGGCGTGCTTTCGAGATCGACATCGCCGTCGGCACGCACGGCGATCCGCTTCACGATCGCAAGTCCGAGTCCTGAACCCGGCACCGACCCGCGCTCGTCACCGCGAGAAAAACGGTCGAACGCGCGCACGCGCAGTTCCGCCGGCATGCCCGGGCCGTCATCGACGACGGTCAGGATGCCGTAGCGATCGTCGCGCGTCGTCTCGGCGACGACGTGTGAGCCGGGCGCATATTTGATCGCGTTATCGACGAGTATGCCGACGATCTCGCGGATGTCCGACTGCGAACCAGCGACGTGCACGTCTGGGTCGAGCTTCGTCGAAAGCGCCGTCGTACCGCGCAACGGCTCGAACGATTGCATCGTGTCGGCGACGACTTGCGAGAGGTCGACGGATTCGCGGCGCTCCGGAGCCACGGCGTCTAGGCGCGCGAGCATGAGCATGCGCATGATGAGCCGGCGCATGCGCTCGCCCTCGACCGCTACCGATTCGAGAATGCGCTGCGCAAGCGCTTGCTCGGCGATAGCACCTTGCCGAAGCACATCGACGAAGCCCATGACGACGGTGAGAGGCGTCCGCAGTTCGTGGCCGGCATCGGCGACGAACGAGCGCAGGTTCGCTTCCGCTTCCGCGCGCAAGCGGATCGACGAAGCGAGCTCGTCGGCAGCGGCGTTGTAGGCGTCGACAACTCCCGGCGTCGTCGGTTCGTCGCCGAGCATTTCGAGACGCGCGTATTCGCCGATCGCGAGACGCCGCAGCGCCGACTCGATTGTGTTGACCGGAGCGAGCGCGCGACGGAGCGTCCGCCGCTGGACAAGGAACGATATGAGCATAGCGATGATGATCAACGCGATCATCGACATCGCATATTCGCGCTCGATGTTGACGACTGGGTCATCGTGCAGCTTGAAGACGAACATCGTATCTGCGACGTGCAGGTATACTGATGGCGACTCGAACGGACCCGAAGGAGTGATTATCTGTGGGGGCGTCACCATGATCCCGAACGGGGGTGGCATCAGCCGCTCGGTGCCGTCGTCGGGCATGGGTGGACGAGGCAGGGTCTGGCTGGAGACGTCAAGGCCGCGCGCTCTCGCGGCGGCGGTGATAGACGACGTCAGCTGATCTTGGCTCGCGCCCACGTTCGCCATGGAGGCCGCCATCCGGCCCAAACCCGAGGCGGCGTCAGCAAGCTGAACGTCGCCGAAATTGACCGCCGACGTGCTCAGATGAAGCGCAAACGCCGAGATGCCGACCGCGAGAACGAGCCACAGCGCGACGAGCGCGCAGTGCGCGAGGATCGGAGTGATGGGGACGCCCTGCTTTGAGGTCATGCTCTAATATCGGACCAAATCCGCCTTAGACGGCCCTGTGAAACCCCCTAGCCCGCAGAAGAAGAAGACGGCTCGTCACACGATGTCGTAAGGTGCCGGTCGTATACTCGCTCTCATGAGAAACCTCATCCCGGCGATATTCGCCGTCGCCGTCATCAGCCTTCCCCTGGGAGCGGTCGCCGGCGATCAGCCCGCTCCGATGCCTCCGATGCCTCCGATGCCTCCTCCGGGCATGGGGATGGCCTTCGATTTCGACGGCCAGAACCTCACCCCGGCGCAACAGCAACAGATCCATCAGATCATGGATCAGACGCATCAGCAGATGGACCAGCTGATGTCGCAGGCGCGTTCGAGAGTCCTCGGCTCGATCACGCCCGCGCATCGCCAACTTCTGGCGCAAATCGTCGGCAATCTCGCGATCTCACAGAACCCCGATTGGGATGGCGCGGCGAAGCAGTTGAACGCCGCCTTATCCCCCGGTGAAGCCCAAGCGGTACTCTCGGCGCACCAGGCGGCGATGCAGCAGATGATGTCGCTCATGCAGTCGACGCATCAGCGGATGGAATCCGTGCTCACCACGCAGCAGCGCAGCCAGATGCAAAACGGACATCCAAACGACTCGACCCACGATCGGATGTACTTCAAGGGTCCGGCCGGATCTCCGACAGCCGGCGAGATCCTGCTCCACTTGAGCGAAGGTGGATTCGGCGACCACATGTTCATCGAGCAGCATGTGCAAACATCGACGATCACACACTGACCCATCGGTGTGAACCCAAGCCGGGGGCGTCTGCCCACGCCCTCGGCACTCTCCCGAATTTCTCTCCCCGCCAAGGAGCGGCCGGCCTTCCACGGGACCGGTCGCTCCGACCATTCAGGTGTTCTTGTCGCGCGGGTGGGCGTCGTCGTACGTCTGGCGGATATGCTCGAGCGAGACGTTCGTGTAGATCTGCGTCGTGCTCAGGTTCTCGTGACCGAGCAGTTCTTTGATGACGACGAGATCGGCGCCATGCTCGAGCAGATGCGTTGCGAACGAATGCCGCAGCGTGTGAGGTGAGGCGAATCGTTCGATTCCAGCGGCCTTTTTCAACGCGCGAAACGTGTATTGGACCATCCTAGTCGTAAGTCGGTTGCCGGACTTGCTCACGAAGAGCGCGTCCGTCTGCGATGCGGGCCGAACCGCCAACCAGCGGTTGAGCGCGCGGACCGCGGTCTTGTTCATGAGCGTCATGCGCTGCTTGTTCCCTTTGCCGGTGACGCGCATCGTGCGCCGCTCGCGATCGACGTCCGCGGTATTGAGCCCCACGAGCTCGGCGACCCGGATCCCCGCGGCGTAAAGCAATTCCAGCATCGCGTGGTCACGCGCGAACAGAAACTCGTCGTCGGTGTGGACCTTAGCGCCGAGGAGTTTGGCGACTTCGCGTTCGGTCAACACTTTGGGCAGCGTCTTGGGCTCTTTGGGCGGCTTGAAGTCCGACAGGGGATCGTCGGACCGTTTCCCGGTCCGCTTAAGGTACTTGAAGAAGGCCCGCAGCGACGCGATCCGGCGTCGGACGGCGGCCGCGGAATATTTACGCTGGCCCATGAGCGTCATGACGTAGCGCCGGGCGTCGCTGAGGTCCGCCCTGGACAGTTTCGCCTCGTCACGCCCCTTGTCGAGGAATCGCGCGAAGTCGTCCAAATCGCCGGTGTAGGCCACCGCAGTGCGCTGGGAAAGGCCCCTCTCGAGGCGGATATAGGCCGAAAAAGCGTCTATGAGGGCAGGGCGCTCTTGAGGGTCAGCCATTTCGTATAATAACTGTTTCACGAAATAGGCGAATTCCTGCCTTTCCGCCCCAAGCGCGGTCGCCGTGCTGACGGCGCTTTGCCACCACTTCTACAGCGCGAGTTGTACGGCGACAAAAAAAGAACGCGAACGCATGAAACGGATCACCGTTTTCGCGATGATATTGATTGGAATGCTCGTCGCGCCGGCGTTAGCGGACGGCGGCGGCATCCGTGGTTATGTGTATGCCGACGATCGTCGCGTGGGAAACGCGTTGGTCGTTGTTACTGGGCCAAGCGGGGTTGTGCGGACTCGGACGAACGCAAACGGATTCTACGTGGTCCTCGGGCTGGTACCCGGTGAATACCACGTGCGCGCGTTGTTGCAGGATCACGGGTTGAATGACTGTTCCAGCCAGAGCATCACCGTGAACGCAGACGAAGTTCGGGACTGGATGGTGTATCTCGACCCGAAGACGATCTTGGGCTTATGCATTCCTCCGCCGAAGACACCTCTCGGCGACCCAGACGCGACGGCCGACGTCTACGACATCCAATAGCGCGTGACCGAAAGGCCACGCGTATTGGACTTCTGCCGCTCTAGGGACCTAGGTCGGCATCGAGGTTGGAGCTGTCGTCGGCGCGCCCGACGGATTCGGATTCGTGCTGCTCGTGCCGCACGCAGCGATCGATAACGCGACTGTCGCGAGCAATGCGGCAGCAATAGCAGCGGATTTACCTATTCTCAAGCGGAGCATAACGGTCTCCCTGGCGAAGTGTTTGCACACACGGTTGCCCAGAGTTGGCGTCGGCTACACCGTGATGGGCACCGTCGGCTCGGATGACCGTCGACCGAGCGAACTACACTCAGGACGCTGAACTTGCAAGACGTCCGGGATGCGCGTGTACCGCGCTCGTTCGCCCGTTTTTGGACGGAAGTTCCGTTCTGGGTTATTCTTATCGCTGCGGCACTGCTTCGCTGCATCGAGGCCATCCGAAGACCGCTCCAGGTCGACGAAGCGTTGACGCTCGATATGGCCGGGCTTCCGCTCAAACAAGGCGTTGCGCTGATGGGCGCGGATGTGCATCCGCCGCTCATCCTGATCATGCTGCATCCGTTCGAAGCGCTTCACGTGCCCGATGTCGTCGTGCGGGTGATCATGGTCGCGTTAGGAATCGCTTCCGTCGCAATCATCTACGCGATTGTGAATCTTTGGGCCGGTCGCGTGCCTGCCCTCATCGCGATGATGTTAGCCGCCGCGATGCCGACGATCGTCTTCTACGACACCTGGGTGCGGATGTACGCGCCGTTCTCGACAATCGAGTTGCTCAGCTGGTATTTCTTGTCGGTCGTGTTCGTAAAACACGATCTGAGTGTCGTCAAACGCCGTACAGTCTGGGCCGGATGGGTGCTCTGCACAATCGCCTCACTGTATCTGCTCTATCTCGCGCTGTTCGTGCTCGCTTCCCAGCTGATCTGGATCGCCGTCCGAGAGCGCGCCGCGTTGGTCAAACCGCTTATCGGTGCTGTGGTCGCTCTGGCCGCCTTCCTGCCTCAGCTGCCTGTCTTCATCCATCAGATGTCGTTCGGCGGACAGTCGTGGCCGTGGGGGCTCGAGCATCCGGGGGCCGCGATCTTCCGGATCCCAGGCGAGGCGCTCTTGCACCCGGAGACCGACGCTTGGCTCGACCCGATTCACGTCATCGCCGTGGTCGGACTTGCCGCGGCGCTCGCCGCCGTCTTCTTCTTCTCTCGCGATACCGCGCTGCCGTGGCTTGGTCTCTCGTCATTATTGGTCGTTCTCGTGAGTCTCGCGAAGCACGAGTCGCTCTATCTCGATCGCTACTTTTTGCTGCTCGGCTATGCGGCGTGCGCCTGGTGCGGCGTCGCCCTCGCGAAAGTCGCCGCGATGCCTCGACCCGGTGGGCTCGCGGTTGCGGGAATCGTCGCCCTCGTCGCAGCGTATGGCATCGTGCGAGCGACCAATCCGTATTTCTACACTGCAGACTGGCCGGCGATATGGAGCTACGTCGCATTACGGGCCGACTCACGTGACGCCGTCGTCGCGGAACAACCGTCATCACTCCTAGCGCTCAAGCGCATCCTTCCGCGGACACCTTTCGCCCAGATCGGGGTCGACGCTGGAGGCCAAGTCGCCGCTGCGAAGACCGAGACGATCAAGACCCACAGACGGATCTGGCTCGTCCTCTTCGAGGCGACGGCCGTCGATCCGAATTCCGATCTCCTCAAGGATCTGAGTCCATACTATCGTGTCGATAGAGTCACGCGCTTCGACCGTGCGACGACCGGCGAGTCGGTGACGGTCGCCGAGCTCAACCGCAAATGAAGAGGCTCGATCCCGGCAACGTCATGCTCGCGATCGCGCTGCTTCTTGGCGCCGCGACTCGGCTCGTCGGATTGACATCCGGCAGCGTCTACGTCGACGAGGTGCACACGCTTCGCGTCGCCGGTACGACCTTGCCGAACATGATCGCGCAGCTCGCCGCAAACGACTATCACCCGCCGTTGTTCTACGCTATCGCGCACGCACTGTTGGGTCTTCACTTGCAACCGGAGGCCTATCGCTACTTCACCGCGCCGCTCGCGCTCGTGACGATCGCAGCGACGTGGGCGATCGCGCGGCGTCTGTTAGGCTCTACCCCGGCGGGTATCGCCGCGCTCGTCATCGCCATCGACCCGACGGCGATCATGTGGGACCGCATCTTCAGGATGTACGTCGTGCTCGATGCGCTCGTCGCGCTCTCCTGGTGGCTCCTGATCACCGCCGAAAGCTCGAGCGGCGCGCGCCGGACTTGGCTGTGGATCGCGTTCGCAGTCTGTGCGATCATGCAGCCGTACATTCACTACATCGGTATCCTCAACGTCGCATGCCAAACTGCATACGGGCTCTGGCGATTGCGCACCGCGTGGCCCGCGGCGGCGAGCGCGATTGCTTCGGCGCTGGCGTTCTTGTGGTGGCTTCCGTACGCGGTGCGACAGATTCCCGGTGGAGGGCTAGTCGCGGGCACCGCGGCCTTGCCGGTCGAGTGGTGGACGATCGCACGCGACGCGGTCCTCGAGGGCGCGCCCCTCGCCTGGATCCAGTCACCAGGGTTTGACATCATCGTCACTATCATCGTCGTCGCGATGAGCATCTGGGCCGCGTTGACTGCCCGGCGTACGATCCTCCTATTTTGGCTGCTGCTCGCCGCTCTCCAAATCGTTCTGAGCCTCGTTAGCGGTAAGTTCTTAGCGGCGCCCCGCTATTTGCTGCCGATTCTCCCCGTGTTCGCGATGGGAGTCGGCCAGGTCGTCGACCGGCATCTTCTTCTACCGAAGGTCCGTCTCGCGCCGTTCGCGGTTGGAGGGCTGATTCTCGCATTGCTCGGTTACTGCGCGACAAACGTGCTCTTCGATCCGCTCTACCAATTCCCGGATTGGAATATCGTAGCGTCGATATTTGCGCAGCACGCTCAGCCGGCCGACGAGATCATCGTCGATCAAGGGTACGACGAGGAGGCCCTAGGCTCTGCGTTCGGTGGCCGGCGGATCAATCCGGTCGGGTCCAACTCCCTCGAATCGATGATCGAATATGTGCATGAGGATCGCGAAGCGCGCATCTGGTACATAGAAAATCAATACTACTTCGTCGACCCGAACCGCAAGGTTCTCTCGGCGCTAGAATCGACCAGACCGAAGCTCGGGGAATGGCTCGAGCCGCGCGTCGAGTTGAGCAATCGCGTTTACGTAGTGCTCTTCGGACCCGCGTGGGCGCCGGTTCACATCAGGGAGCGGTGATCATGGGTCGAGCTTCGCTCGGCCTTCTGCATCGGAACCCGGTTGATTTCCGGCGCTCCGCGTGAGACAATCGCGACCACCGGCCGGATATTGAAGTCAAGAGGTCGTCATGTCGCGCACGCTTCGCCCCTTCGTCGGTCTTCTGTCCGCATTGATTCTCGCAGCATGCTCGGCGGGGTCGAATGCGCCCACCTCTGTCCTTCCGGCACAGACGGCGCGGATCACAGCGCAGCCCGATTCGCATATCGGTCCGTACCTCGTCACGATGAATTATAGGACCGGCGCGCTCGAGGTCTGGCCGCTCCGCCACGGCGGCGGTAGTCATCCAAAGGCCATCTCCGCTCCGCTCGGCCCAGGTCTTACAGTGGGTCTAGCATCCAAAGACGAGGTCGTCGCGATCGTCACCCAACATCCGAACGAACTTGCTCTGTACGACATCAATAATCAGACTTTGCGGACGATCGCCGATCCCTTCGGTTCGCCCACAGACGTGGCGATCGGCAAAGACGGCACGATCTATGTGAACAATGTGCCGAAAACGGGCACGAGCATAACGCTTTACGCCCCGCCGCAGCACCGTCCGGTTGAACTCAAATGCGGAGCGCTTCGTTCGAGCAATTTTGTGGCGGTCGACAACGAGAACGACATCTTCATCCAAGGTTACGGCGGCGGTTCATCGGTCGTCGTCGCTGAGATCGCGGCCGGATCGCAAACGTGCACAAAACTAGACCTCAAGCAAGGCGGTGGCTATGCCGCCGGCATCGTCGTCGACCCGGTCACCGACGACCTCGTCACGCTCGACGATCCCGACCTGTGCGCGGGGGGCGCCGAGGGGCGCATGACCGTCTACCCCAAGCCGTACAATAAAGCCACGGGAACGTCGCGAGTGCTCGGCTTTGAGTGCTCAAGTGGGCTCCGCCTTGGCTTCCGTTCTAAGTTTGTCTTCATCGGCGACTCCAATCTTGGCCCTGGTCTCATCCTTCAGCGTACATTCCCGCATGGCAGCGATGCGGGCATCTATCAGGGCGGCAATTTGTCGGCGTTCACGACCATTCCCAGCAGCCTACCCAACTGAAGTATCCGAGCTTCGCTCGGCATACCACATCCAAAATCGACGGCCCGCGGCGGTCGAGATAAATCTCGACCGCTCCTTATTATTCGCGTGGCTACGTTCGACGCTTGGAGGAGATGACGCCGGAGTTCATTCCGGTCATCGTCAGGCCGCCGTGGAAACGCGCGTGTTCGACTTTCATGCAGCGGTCGTAGACGACGGCTAGACCTGCCTCGTCAGCGATACGGTTCGCCTCTTCGTTTATCACCCCGTATTGAAACCATATCGCTTTGGCACCGACAGCGATAGCGTCGCGTGCGACGGATACCACTTCTTCTTTCCGCCGGAACACGTCGACGACGTCAGGCGCTCCGTGCACGTGCGCGCACGCTTCAAGCGTCGGATAGCACGGATCTCCATCGATCGACTCGGCGTTCGGATTGACCCCATACACTTCGAATCCGTGCGAGAGCAGATATCGATAGACGAAATAGCTCGGCCGGACGTGATTCGGGCTCGCCCCGACCATGAAGACTTTCCTCGTCCGGTCGAGGAGCTCGCGCCGCTCCGCGGGCGTGCGCAGGATCAACGCGCCGTCGCTCCGGCGACCTTGGCGGCTGCGGCAAGCGCTCGATCGAGATCCCAGATGAGGTCGTCCACGTCCTCAAGCCCGACGGAAACGCGCACCATGTCCGCAGTGACGCCCGCCCGCTCCATCTCGGCCTCGCTCAGCTGGGCGTGCGTCGTCGACGCCGGATGTATGACGAGGCTCTTCGCGTCACCGACATTGGCGAGATGGCTCCAGAGCTGAAGCGACTCGATGAAGGCGACTGCCGCTGCGCGGCCTCCGCGCAAACCGAACGTGAAGATCGAGCCGGCGCCGCGCGGCAGATATTTGCGGACGAGCTCGCGTTGCGGGTTCGACGGGGAACCGGGATAGCGCACCCAGGCGACGCCGTCGTGTTTTTCGAGATGTGCCGCGATCGCAGCCGCGTTCGACGTCTCGCGGTCAATTCTCACGGCGAGCGTCTCGAGTCCCTGGATGAGCAAGAACGCGTCGAATGGCGACAAGCACGGCCCGAAATCTCGCAACACCTCGGCGCGCGCACGCATGAGGAATGCGTACTCGCCGAACGTCTCCGTGAAGAGCATCCCGTGGTATCCCGGGCTCGGCTCCGACAGCAGCGGATGCTTGGAGCCCCACTGGAACTTGCCGGATTCAACGACGACGCCAGCCATCACCGTGCCGTGCCCGCAGATGAATTTCGTCGCAGAGTGGACGACGATATCGGCACCGTGCTCGATCGGCCTGCATAAGTACGGCGATGCGAATGTGTTATCGACGATGAGCGGAACGCCGGCCGCATGCGCGACGTTCGCGAGGCCCTCGATGTCGGCGATCGTGCCTTGCGGATTGCCTATCGTCTCGACGTACAGCGCCTTCGTGTTCGGGCGGATCGCGGCGCGCATGCCGTCCGGCTCGCCGCCCGGCACGAGCGTCACGTCGATCCCCAGACGCTTGAACGCGACCGAGAACTGCGTCACCGATCCGCCGTAGAGGTTCGCCGAGCTGACGATATGGTCGCCGCCCTGCGCGAGCGAGAGGATCGCGACGAGCTGCGCCGCATGCCCGGAGGACGTCGCCAGAGCGCCGAGCCCGCCTTCGAGGCTTGCCATCTTCTCCTCGAACGCCGACACGGTCGGATTGCTGATGCGCGTGTAGATGTTGCCGTACGTGCGCAGGGAGTAGAGATTCGCGGCGTGCTCGGTCGACTCGAACACGTAGCTCGCGCTCATGACGATCGGCGTCGCGCGTGCGCCCGTGATGGGATCGGGCGGCGTGCCGGCATGCAGCGCACGGGTGGAAAAGCCGAACTCTCGGTCAGCGGACATCATCGCACCGGCCGACGGAAGCCGGCCGCTCCTGAAAAAGGGACTGTTAGAGCGGTGGTGTCTAGACGGTCGTGCGCAGGACTTCCTGCAGCGTCGTCACGCCTTCGAGCATGCGCTGGACGGCGTCATCGCGCAAGTCGGCGAATTGTTGGACGTTGACGACGTAGTCGAGCAGCTGCGTCGAGTCGGCGGCCTTTGCGATGAGCCGCCGCAGCCCTTCGTCGATGATGACGACTTCGTGCACCGCCATTCGGCCCTTGAAGCCGGTGCCGTGGCACTGATGACAGCCTTTTCCGCGATAGAGCTGCTTGGGCGCGACGAGCGGCAAGATCTCCTCGAGCAGCACCGCCTCATCTGCGCCGACGTCGTATTGCTCCTTGCAGCGCTCGCAGATCTTGCGGACGAGCCGCTGACCGACGACCGCGATGAGCGACGAGCCGATGAGCGCAGGATCGACGCCGATGTCAATGAGACGCGCGATCGCCTGGACCGCAGTGTTCGTGTGCAGCGTCGAGAACATCAAGTGGCCGGTGAGCGCCGCGCGCACCGCGAGGTCGGCGGTCTCGCGATCGCGGATCTCGCCGACGTAGATGATGTCAGGATCCTGGCGGAGCACGGAGCGCAGGATGGACGAGAACGTGACGCCTCGTTTCGTCGCGATCTCGACCTGGTTGACGCCTGGCACTCGGTACTCGACCGGATCTTCAATCGTCGTGATGTTCGTCGTGCCGTCGTTGATCTCTTGAAGCGCGGCGAAGAGCGTCGTCGACTTGCCGCTGCCGGTCGGGCCGCAGCACAAGATCATGCCATGCGGCCGGTGGATCATCGGCTCGAGCAGTTCGAAATTACGTTCTGAGAAACCGATCGCGCGCAGGGTCTTGTAGGTCGGATTCTTCTCGAGCAAGCGGATGACGATCTTCTCGCCGTCGACGGTCGGTATCGACGACACTCGCAAATCGAAATCTTTGCGCGCGTAGCGCATCGATGCGCGCCCGTCTTGCGGCACGTGCCGGATCGTGATGTCCATGCGGCACATGATCTTGATGCGGGAGACGACAGCCGGGTAAGCCGGCTTCGGCAGCGTCCGGATCGAGTGCAAGACGCCATCGAGGCGGAATCGGACGAGCGTCTTATCCATCTGCGGCTCGAGGTGGATGTCGCTCGCGCTGTCATCGACCGCCGAGCGGAGCATCGAATCGACGAGCGAGACGATCGGCGTCGCATCCGACAGCTTGCGGAGCGTCTCGAGATCTTCGACATCGTTCTCGCCGAGCGACTCGAGCCCGGCCATGCCGGGAAGCAGGTCGAGTAGGCGGTCCGCCGACTGCAGCCGCGCGCCTTGATAGACGTCGCGAATCGCGTTTTCGACATCTTCGATGAGCGCGAAGCGCACCTCGACCTGCTGATGGTTGCGCATTTGGAGCAGATCGAGCGTCGGCAGGTCCATCGGGTCTGCCATCGCGACGACGAGCCTGCCTTCATCGCGCGCGATCGGGATGACGTTCTGCGTTGCGGCGACACTCGAGGTGACGGCATCGGAGACGCCGACGTCGGGGCGATCGCGGCGCAGGTCGACGAACGGCACGTCGTAGACGGCGCCCATGAACGCGTCGTATAGGTCGTAGTTGATGATCTTCGCTTCGACGAGCGCGTCCAGGAGCGACTTGCCTTCGAAGAGCCGGGCGAACAGCACGCGGTCGGTGTCCGACGGCGACAGCTTGTGGACTTGCTCGATGCGGCGGAGGAGACGCATGTAATAGATATGGTACGCCGCCGGAATGTTCGCAGCGGGGCGGCCCTCGGCCGAAGGCTTCGCCGCTCCTTCGACGACGCCGAGGAACTGCGGCTGACCACCGGGCGCGTATATCGCTTCGAGCAGCGCGAACCGCTCAGAGCCGTTTAGCGTGCCGAAGCGGATTCCGTACGTCTTCGAAGCGGTGCCGTTCGGACCGTGCTGCCACACGATCTCGATGTCGGCTCGCACCGTCTCGCCTTGGCCGACGGTGACGAGCGCATAGCCTTTGTCGCCGATTGTGAGCTGATCGGTCGTCGCAAGTCGAAGACCGCCGAGGCTGACATCCGACGCCGTGCCGGACGCCATCTTCCCATCGTCGGTCTTGATGGAGACCGATACACGCATCCGGCGCCGCTGATACCGGCGCCGAGCAGCTACCTCACCGGCGGGCGATCGCTTCATCATCCTTGATTATAACATCGGCGGAAACCGGCCGCCGCCCGAAGCGCCGTCCCGCTCAGGCCTATCGAAAACCGGGCGATTTTTGCGCTTAGACGGCAGCTCCGAGGGCTTCGACCAGCTCCTTGACCGCTGCCGCGCTCTTCTGCAGCGCGGCCTGCTCATCGGGGGTCAGCTTTATCTGTACGACTTCGACAAGGCCTTTCGCCCCGAGCTTGCACGGCACGCCGACGAACAGGTCTTTGATGCCGTATTCGCCTTGGAGGTAGGCGGCGCAGGGGAGGATCTTGTTCTTGTCCTTGAGGATCGCGTCGACCATGTCGGCGATCGAGCGCGCCGGTGCATAATACGCGCTACCCGTGCCGAGCAGATTGACGATCTCGGCGCCGCCCTGCGCGGTCCGTTTGACGAGCCGATCGATCGTCGCGGCGTCCATGAGATCGGTGATCGGGATGCCCGCGACCGTCGAGTAGCGCGGCAAGGGCACCATCTGGTCGCCATGCCCGCCGAGGACGAACGCGCCGACGTTTTCGACGCTCACGCTCAGCTCGGCGGCGATGAACGTCGCGAAGCGCGCGGAGTCGAGTACGCCGGCCATGCCGAGCACGCGCTCGCGCGGGAAGCCGCTCGTTCGCCGCGCGACCTCGCACATCGCATCGAGCGGATTCGTGACGACGATGAGGATCGCGTTCGGCGACAGCTTCATCGCGTTCTCGGTCGCCGTCGCGACGATCCCGGCATTCGTCCGCAGCAGATCATCGCGGCTCATGCCGGGCTTGCGCGGCAATCCGGCGGTGATGACGACGATGTCGGAATTTGCGGTCGGCGCGTAGTCGTTCGCGCCCTCGACATGCACGTCGCTGCCTTCCACCGACAGCGACTGCAGCAGGTCGAGCGATTTGCCCATCGGCACGTTCGGGATGATGTCGACGAGGACGACGTCCGCGAGCTCCTTCGCCGCGATCCAGTGGGCTGCGGTGGCGCCGACGTTGCCGGCTCCGACGATGGTGACTTTCTTGCGCATGACGCTCCTCGTGACGTGAAAGTGTGACGACGTGCGGCGTACGGGTCGATCGATTCGATGCCTTGGCCGACGAGCGAAGGAAACCGCGAAGTGCTGTGACTTTTACTGCAATCTCGCAAGCCGCTCCTTGGAGTGCGCCGCAGCGAAAACACCGAAAAATGAGTTATATAATCTGACGATTCCAAGCGCTCAAGCGAAGAGGTCCATCGTGCCCACGAGCACCCCAGAAAACGGAGCCGGACTGCGAAACGCGGTCGTCGGCGATACGAGATTGTCGTCGATCGACGGCGCGGTAGGCAAGCTGGCGTACTGCGGTTACGACATCCACGATCTCGCGGTCAACTCGAACTTCGAAGAAGTCGCGTATCTGCTGTGGTATCGCGCGCTTCCGTCGAAGTCGAATCTCGAGCAGTTCGCTGCTGCGCTCGCACAGCGTCGCGAACTGCCCGCGCCGCTGCTCGCGCTTCTCGCAGCATTACCGCCGCAGGCCGTTCCCATGGACGTTCTGCGCACCGCCGTCTCGGCGCTCGGTCTGTTCGATCCGGCGGTGAAAGATATGTCCCCGCCGGCAACGCTCGAGAAAGCGATGCGCCTCACGGCGATGTTCCCGACGATCTTGGCAGCCTACCATCGGATCGGACAGGGACGCGAGCCACTGACACCGCGCGCCGATCTCAACACGGCAGCGAACTTCCTCTACATGATGTTCGGCACCGAACCGGATCCCGCAGCGGCGCGCGCCCTCGACGCGGCGCTCGTCCTCCATGCCGATCACGGCATGAACGCCTCGACGTTCTCCGCGCTCGTGACCGCCGCGACGCTCTCCGACATGTACGCGGCGATCACGTCGGCGATCGGTACGCTCAAAGGCCCGCTGCACGGCGGCGCCAACGAAGGCGTCATCGAGAATCTCCTCGACATCGGTTCCGTCGATGCGGTCGACGCATGGGTGGAGCGCAATTTCGCCGAGCACAAGAAGATCATGGGATTCGGTCATGCGGTCTATCGTGCGTACGATCCCCGCGCGACCGAGCTCAAGCGCATCGCCAAGGAAATGGGTCCGCGCGCGGGCACGACGAAGTGGGTCGATATGACCGAGCGCATGGAGCAAGCGGTCTGGGCTCAGAAGCAGCTGTATCCGAACGTCGATCTCTACAGCGCGTCAGTCTATCACACTCTCGGCATCCCGACTCCATACTTCACGCCCGTCTTCGCGATGAGCCGCATCGCCGGATGGTGCGCGCACGTGATGGAGCAATACGCCGACAACAAGCTCATCCGCCCGAGCGCGAACTACGTCGGCGCCGTTGATTGCGTCTACGTTCCGCTTGAATCTCGGGGCTCAGACATAAAAGTGTAGTAGGCCGAGCGTAGCTCGGCTGCCGACCTTCGGTCGGCATACCACATTCTCAGTCCAGCGATTGCGACATCGCGATGGGCATCGTCGGTGTCTTTGAACCGCCAAGCGGTTCGACCGTAAAGGCGACGACATCGCCTTTCTGCACCGGCATGGGCATGTGCATCATGCTCGTTTTGCCCGCCGGTACCAGACCTGCGTTGTGGACGGCGCCGTGGCGGATGACCCAGACTTGAAACGTCTTGCCTTTGGGCATCGCCGGCATCGACGCCACGAGCATCGCGGGCTTGTTGCCGAACGGTTGGACGAGCGTGCAATGCCACCAGTGGTCAGGCTTGCCGCCGCTCATATCCCATACTTTACGAGCGCCAGCGATCTCGATGATCGCGCCTTTGTTGAGCGCGAGTTCGTCGCCCATCGCTTTCATCTGCGTCGCGGATGACGCCGCTTGAGCATCCATGCGCGAGCGCTCGATCATCGCCGAAACGTTCAGGGAAACGCCCGCGAGAAAGACCGCAGCGGCCAATCCCGCCCACCAAGGCGTGCTCGATGGAATGGCAGCACGCCGCTGCGAATTACGAAGCGCTTGCCCTGCCGCCGCTTCGCCGCGCGCCTCCGCGAGGATGCGGCGCTTGAGCGCCGCCGACGGCGTCATCGGCTCGCAAGCCAAAGGAAGCGTCGCGGCCAGCCCCTTCATCTCGGCGAGGTCGGCGGCGCACGACGCGCACGAAGCGCAGTGCGTCTCGACGGCTTGTCGCTGATCGGGCGGCAACGAATGCAAAGCATAAGCCGCGGTGAGGTCGAGCACGTGATCCGACTCGATCATGCTCCGCTCACCCCCAATTCTCGTGTCTCAAGCATCGACTTGAGTTTCTGCAGACCGATGCGCATCCTTCCCTTGACCGTGCCGAGCGGAACTCCCATGAGCTCGGCGATCTCCGACTGCGAGTAGCCCGAGAAGTAGGCGAGCTCGATGCTCTTCTTCTGGTCCGTCGGCAATCGCTCGAGCGCGTCTCGAACGGTCGCGCCGCGCAAGTCGTTCCAGACCTGCTGCCACGGTCCGGGCTCGGCGCCGAAGTCTTCGGGGACGTCATCGATCGAAACGGAATTCGTGCCGGTTGCGTGCGACCGGAGCTTATCGATCGAACGATTGCGCACGATGGCCATCAGCCACGTCTTGGCGCTGCCGCGGTCGGGGCGATACGATTTCGCCTGCCGCCAGACGGAGAGGAATGCGTCTTGGACGACGTCTTCGGCCACGCCGCGCTCGCCGACGATCCGGTACGCGAGCGAATACGCGACCTTGCCGTAGCGGTCGTAGAGGGATTCGAGCGCTCCGACGTCTTGTCGGCCAAGCGCTTCGACCAGCCGGTCGTCTGCGATATCACGCGGCACGATGGAGTCTCCCATCGGGGTATACGGTGGCGTGCCGTCGTCGGATGTGCGAGCTGGGGCGGAAGGACTCGAACCTTCGCATGGCGGCTCCAAAGGCCGCTGCCTTACCAGCTTGGCTACGCCCCACCATGCGGCGCACGTTCTTCTGGCGGCGGCGCAACGCATCCCGCAAGGCCGCCAGCCGAGCTGCGCTCGGCCTACTACATCGGTCGCTCTACAGACGGCTACAAGAAGTTCGTCGCGTTGAAAACAAAACGCCGGCACGAAGGCCGGCGTTATTGCATTCTCGAGGATCTTCTAGGGTGTCTCCGGCTCCGATTGCTGTAAGGACGGACGCCATGGCTGCGAAGGCACGTCTGAGAGCGAGAGACCGGAAGCGGCGCGGTACGGTTGCGGCGCGGGAAGTGCATCGTTCGATGTGGCGGTCGCGGACGGTGACGACGTCGGCATGACGAGCCGGCGCTGATTGAGCGCCGTCATCGCCTGGTCGGCGCGATTCGCTGCGAGGCATGCTTGCAACCCTTGCCACATGCGAAACGTCAGATACGCGCGCATGAGGAGCAGGACCGGATTGAAGAACTCCATGAGGTTGACGATCGTCCGCAGCACGTAGAGCACGAGACCCGCGACAAACGCCCACGGATGCTTCTTCGACGCGAAGTACGCGAGGACGACGAAGGCGATGCCGATGAGCAGGTCCGCGACGGCGAACGTCGCGCCCGCTGCCGCGAGTCCGTCGCTGCCCGCTTGCCACGCGGTGTACGCGGTGTACAGCTGGATCGCAGCGATGACATAGAACCAGATGACGATGCCGCGCACTCTGGCATCTTGGATCGTCTGCCCGTTCGAAACGATCTGTCCGTTCTTCACAGTCTCATCCTCCGTTCAGGTTAGTTATCGGCCTGAACGATGAAGATGCTTCCGCGCAAGATCCGGGTGAGCGGCATCACATCGACGCCGCCCGATCGTGACTGCAAGTTAGTGGATGAGGCGGCGCGCTCCGATGTAGCGCTCCGCATAGTAGTCCATCGACAGCTCGTCGATGCGGACGCCGTCGGAAGCAGACGCGTGCACGAAACGGCCGCCGCCGAGATAGATGCCGACGTGCGACGCGCCCGGCGCGTACGTCTGGAAGAACACGAGATCTCCGGGCTGCAGATCGGTCGTCGAGACCGGCCGCCCGACTTCGAATTGGCTATCCGCCGTGCGCGGCAGATAAATGCCGTTGTGCTCGAAGACCGCGTACACGAAGCCAGAGCAATCGACGCCGCCGAACGACGTTCCGCCCCAGACGTACGGCACGCCGATGTAGCGCAATGCGGTGTGCGTCACTCGTTCATCGAACGCCAGAATGCGGCGCGCGACCTCAAAGCTCACGGACGTCGGCGGCGCCGGCGCCTGACCGGTGTGGGTCGCCACCCAGACGGCGTTTTTCGCGGCGCCCGGTTCGGGCGTCGCAGGTCGACGCGCCGCTAAAGCCTGCGGGCGACTCGAGGGTGCGTGATGCGCAACGGTTTTAGGCGCGGTTGCCTTCGCTTTGTGCGACGGATGCGCAACCGGAGCGGCCTGGGTCGTGCCGAGCACGATCGACTGGCCGATCTGCAAAATGCTGGCGTCGGTCAGATGGTTGAGGGCTTCGACCTGCGAGACGGAGAGGTTGTTCGCCCGGGCGATGGTCCAAAGCGTGTCGCCGGCCACGACTGTGTGGACGAGCGTTCCGGCTCTCGCCGGCATCGAGGATGCCGAGGCGACGACGACGGCAATAAAGCTAAAAACAGCGAGAGATCGCAACTATACCTCTTCCGACGCCTACGGGGTTAGCTGACGGGTTAGCGCGGGAAAGATCGCGCCTCCGCGCTTTACTGCGCGGACTCACCCCAACCGATGGGTCCCCCGCCTCGGGAGAGCCTCTCTGGGCCTCACGAACTCGGCGACTTGGTCTGGCTAGCCTTGCGGCCCATCATGGGCTTCTGGCCGGCCCTGCGATGAATGGCAGGCACCTTTGTGGCCTGCCCGGGTTGCCTCCATGGTAACGTGAGAGCGGCGCGGCCTCAATGCCGCGCGTCACGGGCTTGGGGCGGCTTCGAGCCCTCTCGGGGCCGTCCTCCCCTAGCTGTCCCGCAGGAAGTGTTGTCTTATAGAGCTGGTCGAGCGGCGATTCGGTCGGCGATCGACTGAGCGATCGTGCGCATCTCCGTCTCGTCTTGCCCTTCGATCATGATCCGGATGAGCGGCTCCGTGCCCGATGGCCGCACGAGGATGCGGCCTTTGCCGCCCATCAAACGCTCGGCGGCTGCGATCGCGTCACGAACGCCATCGCGCTCGACGCACCGCTTGTCCTCGACGCGGACATTGACGAGGATCTGCGGATAGGTCTGCATCTGCTCGCGCAAGGCTTTGAGGGTTCCAGCTTTCGCGGCGAGCGACAGCAGGCGCACCGCTGTCGCGATCCCATCACCCGTCGTATTCGCCTCGAGGTCGATGATGTGGCCCGACTGTTCGCCGCCGACACGGAACCCGCCGCGCTGCATCGCTTCCAAGACGTATCGATCTCCGACCGCCGTTCGGACGAGCGTCGCACCCATCGCTGCGATCGCGAGTTCGAGGCCGAGATTGCTCATGACGGTCGCCACGATCGTCTTGTGCGGCAGCTCTCCGCGATCGAGCAACTCCTTCGCCCATATTGTAAGCACGTGGTCGCCGGTGACGACTTCCCCGCCTTCGTCGACGAATAGCGCTCGATCCGCGTCGCCGTCGAACGCGACGCCGATACTGTTCGCATGTCTGGCGACGGCCCGGCGCAGCGATGCGAGATCGGTCGCCCCGCAGCGGACATTGATCCGGCCGCCGTCATTTTTGCAATGAAGGCGGACGACGCGCGCGCCGAGACGCCGCAGAATCCTCGGAGCGAGATCGTACGCCGCCCCGTAGGCGCCGTCGACAACGATCGTCAGCTTCGAGAGATCGTCGCCGAGCGAAACGCAATGATCGGCGTATGTCGCCACGTCGCGCGTCCGGTCGATAATAGTGCCGACGTCTTTGCCCGTCGGGCGCGGCAGCTCATGATGCGCCTCGACCGTTGCGGCGATCTCGTCTTCGAGGGTATCCGGCAGCTTGCAGCCGTCGGCGGCGAAGAACTTGATGCCGTTATCTTCGATAGGGTTATGCGAGGCGGAGATCATGACGCCGGCAGCGGCGCCGAGCGTGCGTGTCAAGTACGCCACGCCTGGAGTCGGGACGACACCGAGCGTCCAAACATCGAGGCCGATCGAGCACACGCCTGCGGAGAGCGCGTTTTCGAGCATCGGACCCGACAAACGCGTATCGCGTCCGACGAGAATCGGACGCCGTTCGCCGTGTGCTGCCAACACGGACGCGCCCGCGCGACCGAGCGCGAAGGCGAGCTCCGGAGTGAGGAACTCGTTTGCGACCCCGCGGACGCCGTCGGTGCCGAAGAGCTTGTTCATCGCGGCGTCGCTCGCAGATCCGGTGCGCCGGATTCGGTCGGTCCATTCACGCGCACCACGCCGAGGACGCTGACGCCATGGACGACCTGGAGCGAGCCGTCTATCGGATCGGGTTTCATGACGGCCGAAAAACCAGCCGGAAGCGAACCTGGCTCGGGCACCATGACTTGAACCGCGACGACCTTTGCGACCGCCGACGCTCCGCCGGCGACCTCGATCGTCGACGGAGCGAGCTCGGCATTTGCGAGCAAGGTCCCCCCGGCGCCGCGTGCGAGCACGGGGACGGACCGAAAAGCATACCGGTCGATAGAGACGACCGCTTGGTCAGGCGCGATCACTTTAACCTTATCGGCATCGCGGCCGACGACGTTCACCGTCAGTGAGTACACGCCGCCGGTATGACCCGTGCCGTCGACGTACGCAGCAAGATCCGATGGCGTCACGCTGTCGACATCCGCGCGAGGACCGGACAGATCGACGCTCACCGTCTGGATTTGAGGCGTCGCCACGAATCCGGGCGCAAGGCCGTGCACCGAGAGCGGCAGCTCGAGCGTCTTCGAGAACACCTCTTGCGAGCTGCCGAAGTAGTTCAGCGTGAACCACAGCGCGACCGAGACGACGACGGCCGTGACCTTAAGGCCGAAG
>Ga0126371_10001448_pt1 | contig 20055 bp, 19 predicted proteins | sample PanSoiMetaPlot_4_FD_110145 | JGI IMG/M metagenome (GOLD analysis project Ga0126371, IMG submission 110145) | Tropical forest soil microbial communities from Panama - MetaG Plot_4 | ecosystem: Environmental > Terrestrial > Soil > Tropical forest > Bulk soil | place: Panama | collected 2016-02-17 | reverse complement strand
GAGCGCGGCGGCCGCGGTCGCGAAAGGGACCAGCATTATCGTGACCGCGGGATTTGCTGAAATTGCGGCGGGGTCGATCGCGATGGGTTTAGGAGGTTACCTCGCGGCGCGAACGGACCAGGAGCATTATGCGGCTGAACTGGATCGCGAATACCGCGAGACGGTTGAACTGCCGGAGATTGAAACTGAGGAAGTGGCCAAAGTGTTTCGCGATTACGGCTTAACGGAGCAGCAGATGGCGCCAGTTGTGCAGGCCATCACGGGAGATCAGAAGCGCTGGGTTGACTTCATGATGCGATTCGAACTCGGCCTCGAAGAACCCGAGCCGGAGCGAGCGGCGCGAAGCGCAGGGACGATTGCTTTGTCCTACGTCGTCGGCGGGCTGATTCCGCTCGCGCCGTACATCGTGATGCAGAGCGTCCAGCCGGCACTGTGGGTTTCCGTTGGCGTGACCTTGTGCGCGCTGTTCGTTTTTGGGGCCATCAAAGGCCACTACACGGGCGTTAATCCAGGGCGCGGCGGATTGCAGACGGTGCTCGTCGGGGGGCTGGCCGCGGCTGCGGCTTTTTTCATTGCGCGATTGATCACCTGAGACCGCTAATTCTGAGTCGGCGAGTCGGCCATACTGTCGAAGGGCCACAAGCCGGCCGCCTTCAAGAAAGCGTCTTGACGCTTGTCGATCAGCATGCGCGCTGTTTTGCTCGCTGGCCAGGCAGTCGCCAAGCGTTCGGGACGGTCTGCGATCCAAAACGCAGTGAGCGCCATAATAGCGGCGTTGCGATCGAGAATCGCGGGATCGATTTTGTCCAGCGTGTCAACCGGCGAGTGCGCCGTGTAACGGTATTCCGATGTGTCCTGGTCGAGATTGATGCCGGGCAGCCCGGCGAGGATGAAGGGTCCGGTGTCGGTGTCAAATGCAACTTGATCGTCGACGTCGATCTTGCCGAATGATTGAAGCGCCGCAGCAAACCTCTCCACAGCAGTGACTAAGTCAGTGCGGCCTCCGAGCTGAAGTTTCGTGACCGGCCCTTGGCCGTTGTCAAGAACGACTCCCGCGAGATGATTCTTCATTTCCTCTGCGTGTTGTTTGGCATAAGCGCGCGAGCCGTCGAGCCCTTGCTCCTCTCCTGTAAACAGTACGAAGCGAATCGTGCGACGCGGTTTCATTCCCGACTTCATGATGGCTTCGGCAGCGCCAAGTGTCGTGGCGGCACCGCAACCGTTGTCGGTTGCACCGGAGGCGAGATCCCACGAATCAAGATGTCCGCCGACCACGACGATCTGCTCGGGGTTTTCGCTGCCGCGAATCTCGCCGACGACGTTGGCAGAATCTACGGGCCCGTCGGTGAATTGATTCTGGACGTTGATTTTCATGCGCACGCTTCTACCCGCATCGAGAAAGCGTTCGATTTGCTTTTGGTCTTCTTGTGTCACACTGACGACCGGAATCTCAAACATGCGATTGAAGCCCAGGATACCGGTGTGGGTCAGGTGCATTCCGAATGAGCCGTCTCCTCCCTGTCCTCCAATCACAGCCAGAGCGCCGGACGCATGGGCGGCATCAAGAAGATCACCAAATTTCTCGAAGGCTAGCAGGGCATCGGCAGCCGGGGCACCCTTGCCGATACATATTAGTATCTTGCCGCGCCAGTTTCGCGCGTTGTTCCGGATCTCCTCATCCTGCTGAAACGGATTGACCGGCACAATTTCAGCTTCCACACCTGATGCCGGGGTCGAGCCGACCCAACCCAGCGAATCGATCTCCACTTTGCGTTCGATAGGCGATACGATCTCTGCTTGGGCAGAAATTCGCCTCCATCCCCGGAAAAGCGGAAACGATTCCGTGCGGACGTTTTCAAGACCGATTGCCTTCATTTTCTGAAGTCCCCAAGCGATGGCTTTCGCCGCTTCCGGGGAGCCAGTCACGCGACCTCCGATGTCATCACTTAGTTCTGCCACATACTCATAGGTGTGGCTCTCCATCGTTGCTGCGCCGGCCACGGCCGCAAGCGCAGAAAGCGTGCCGTCATCAGCAGGAGATCGCAGGTCATTCGCCGCGCGCGCGGAATTGATGGCCAGAGATGCGCATAACAGCAGAAACGCAGCGGTGATTGCCAGAGAAATTCGCCAGTACATGCCGGAAGACTCCTTCAATCAGCCCGATCCTGAAGGTAAAAGGATGAGAATACGGTCACTTGGTTAGCTTCCCAAGCTTTCTTTTTGGCTGCTCTGCTTGACAGTACAAATTTCAGTATGAATAATCCGCACCGTTTCAGGCTTATTGGGTGGCTGTGGAACCTCGATGAAAGATGAAAGCGGTTGCTGAGCCCGGGGGCGAAACCATGGTCTTTCGGCTGCGATGGCGGACGGTTTGTTTGTGGCGATGATCTTGAACGAGCCACTGGTTGGCTCGCAGGGTCTGACCAAGTGACCCCGCGCGAATTGACATTCAGCGACGCGATGACTATCTTGAGGACGCTTGGGGTGCAAACAACTTTCGGGCTACGCTTGGTTGGGAGAAGACCCAGGGGGGATGCCAATCATGAAACGAAATAGGAGCTGGTTTTTGGCGGCTGCGCTGCTCACAGGGGGGCTCTGTCTCGCCGGGACCTCTTCGGCGCAGGTGACGCTTGAGGTGATGAATCCGCGCGGCGAGATTGCTCCGCCGAAAACGCTGGGGATCAGCCCGCGCGGCGAGAGTCTCGCCGGAAAGAAAATCGTCCTGATCGACAACGGCAAATACGGGGCGAGCAATTTTCTTGATGTGCTCGCGGACATGATTAAGCAGAAATACCCCACCGCAACCGTCGTGATGTATCCGAAACCTGCGGCGCAAACCATTACAGACCTGCCCAAGTGGTATCCCACGGTCAAACAGCAGGGCGATCTATTCGTTTTCGGTGTCGGTGATTGAGGGAGCTGCACGTGGTGGGGTTCCCACGACACGATCGAAATCGAAAAGACAGGAATGCCCGGTGTTTATTTCACAACCACAGAATTTCTAGACGACGCAAAGTCCGCCGCGCGAGACCGCGGTATGCCCGGAATCCGCACGCTGGCTCTTCCGGCGGACAAGTATTACGTCGCGCGCGGAAGCAAAGAAGTGCTGCAGCCGATTGCGGACCAGTTTTTCGACAAGATGTTGGGCGATCTGACACGGCCGCTGGCGCCCGAGGAGGCCAAGCCTTCCCAAGCACAGCAACAGCACGAGAATGCGAACATCAAGGTGACCGGCAAGGACTTTGTCGATACTTCCCAGAAGGTGAACGAGCTATTCCTCGATAATCGCTGGGCGGACGGATTGCCGATCGTCCCGCCGACTCCCGAACTGGTGAAAGAAATGGAGGCAGGGACGACGCTTTCTCCGCAGAAGGTCATCGGCCAAGTGCCGCCAAAGAATGGCACGGCCACCGTCGAAAAGATCGCGATCAACGCGGTGATGGCGGGGGCCAAACCCGAATATTTTCCCGTGATTTTGGCGGCAATGGAAGGCTTCACCAACAAGCACTACGACCTGACGCACGTGGTGGCCTCAACGGGATCGTTCACGCCGGTCGTAATTGTGGATGGTCCGATTGCCAAGGAGCTCAACTTCAATTCGGGGATCGGGATGCTGGGGATCGGCTGGCGGTCCAATAGTACCGTAGGCCGGGCCCTCCAGCTTTCGCTGCTTAATCTTGGACAGACGTGGCCGCAGGTGAACTTCATGGGTCTCACCGGGCGGCTCGAGGCCTACACGTTCTACACGTTTTCAGAGGACACGGCCAAGAGCCCATGGGAGCCCTACAACGTGAGCCAGGGCTTTCAGGCCGGAGAGAGCACCGTGACGGTATCGTCGGCCGGAAACCCGGCGGTCTTCGGCGGCGGCGCTGTAGCTCCATGGACGGCGCAGGGCGTGATTGATCAGATGGTGGCGCAAATTCGCAACCGGGGAGTGGCTTGGCCTCATGCTCAGAAACACATCATTGTGCTGCACCCGGATTGCGCGGTCGAGCTGGCGAACAAAGGCTACACGCGAAAGAGCTTGCAAGAATACCTTTATGAGCAAACTCGCGTGCCCTACGAGAAGCTGGCCAAGGGAGTCTCATTTGGAGAAGGCTCGGAGGAGGAATTTATCCGTGTATCGATAGCCGACGGGCGAATCCGGCCGGACCGGGCACAAATTTTCCTCGACAATCTGAAGCCCGGCGGGCGCGTACCGGTTGTGCAGAGCCCCGACGATTTTCATATTGTCGTAGCCGGCGGCTCGCCCGGATATGATCTGCTCTTTACATATCCGGGAACTAACTGGGCCCACCAAACGGTCAAAATCACCGGTGCCGCGCTGACCAAGGCGGGGCAGTAGACGCGTTCGCTTTCTTCTTGATGCTCTTTGCCAAGCGGCTTCGCGAGGGGATCCGACGCGGAGAAATTACGTGTACGGTGCGAATTTGGGCGCAGTCGCGGGTCAAAATTGGCGGCCGCTACCGGATGGAGGAAGGGGAGATTGAGGTGGACTCGATCGAGCCAATCGGCCTTCTGGATATTACCCCGGAACTTGCGCGGGAATCGGGTTTTCTTGGTGTTCTCGACCTGCTCAAAGTGGCGAAGCATGGTCGAGGCGACAGAGTCTTTTTGATTCGGTTTCACTACCTACCGCCGCAGCAAAGAACCGCACGGCGCTCTGACTGCGGACGATAGAACCGGCGATTACCGGGAAACCGGGCAGAAAGAGTGCGCGTCTGAGGGCATAGCTGCGTACTTTCGGGGGGAGCTCATTGAAGAAATTCTCGGTCGTCGCGATTCTGGTTCTTTGGGCTGTGGTGTTGCTCAAAGCGCAAGAAGGTGCACCACCTCCGGCTGCGCCTGCGCAGGGTGGGGCGGGCCCTCGTAATCCTGCGGTGGAGGGGGCGCCTGCCGCGGCGGCAGAACGGGGCCGTGCGATTTTCAAGGAGAATTGCGCCGCGTGCCATGGGGAAGACGCCACCGGTGGCCGCGGTCCGGACCTAATCCGTTCGACGCTGGTCCGCCATGACAAGAATTCCGACCTAATCGGGCCTGTCGTCATGAACGGGCGCGTCGAGAAGGGCATGCCCGCATTTTCCTCTCTGACGAGTTCGCAGATCACCGATATCGCTGCGTTCCTCGAAGCGCAGCTCACGCTATTCGATCTGCATACCCGCTTCGGCCCTTATCCGAACGATATCCCGGCCGAACGCCTGGCCAGCGGCAGCATGGGGGCGGGAAAGGCGTATTTCTATGGCTCTGGTGGATGTTCAGGCTGCCATTCTCCAACCGGTGACCTTGCCCACATCGCGAGCAAATACAATCCGCCGGATCTCGAGGTGCGCTTCCTTTATCCTTCTGGCAAGTCTTCTACTGCGGTCGTCACGTTGGCCGATGGCAAAAAATACGAAGGCACACTGCTGCTGAACGATGGCTTCTACGTCGGAATACAAGGCAAGGACGGCTGGTATCGCTCCTGGCCGGCGAGCTCAGTGAAGGTTGAAGTCCATGATCCCCTTGCCGCGCATGCTGCACTGCTCGACAAATACACCGACGCCGACATGCACAACCTCTTCACTTATCTGGAGACCTTGAAGTGAAGAGGTCCCTGGCCCTTTTCCTGTTAGAATGTCTTTTTGCGGCGTGCCTGCCTGGTCAGGAACTGGACCCTTCGCAGCTTCTGAAGTCCTTGTCAACCGATTGGCCAACCTACAACGGAGACTATTCCGGGCGCCGCTTCAGCCCGCTCAAGCAGATCAATCGCGACAATGTCGGCTCGATGACGCTTGCCTGGGCGTTTCAAACCCACATCCGCAGCCTTGAGTCCATGCCCATCGAAGTGGGTGGGATCATGTACATTGCGGCCGGAAACGAAATTTGGGCCGTGGACGCCCGCAATGGCCGGCAGATTTGGCATTTTGCGCGTGCCGGCGCGCCGGTTGGTGGAAGCAATAAAGGCGTGGCCATGTGGAAGGACCGCCTGTACATGACCACCCCTGATGCGCACCTTCTCTCGGTCGACGCACGCAACGGGAAAATGCTCTGGCAGATTCAGGTCGCTGACCCTGCGCTCAAAGCTTTCGGAGGCGTCGCTCCCCTGGTAATTCGCGATCACATTATCATCGGCACCTCTGGCGACACGGCGGATCTCCCCGGTTTTCTTGAATCCGTCGATCCGATGACGGGCAAAATCGAGTGGCGCTGGGACGCAATGCCTAAAAAGGAAGATACCGTCGCCTGGAATAGCTGGCCGCATGATACGGACGTGGCGACGCGTGGCGGAGGGATGACCTGGATCACCGGCACCTACGATCCCGAGCTGAATCTCCTGTACTGGGGCACGGGCAATCCGCATCCGGTTGAGAACGGGGATGCGCGCGCGGGTGCGAATCTGTACACGTGTTCGATCGTGGCGCTCAATCCCGACACAGGAAAGCTCGTCTGGTATTTCCAGTCCTCGCCACACGACACGCACGATTGGGATACGGTGATGACGCCTGTTCTTTTCGATGGCATCTTCCAGGGCAAGCCCCGAAAAATGCTGGCGCAGGCGAATAAGAACGGCTTGTTTTTCGTCTTGGATCGTGCGAACGGCAAGGCTCTCATCTCCGAGGCATTTGTCCCGGCAAACTGGGTGGGCGGCTATGATCAGCACGGCCAGCCGATACCGCGTCCCGAGAAAGAGCCCAAGCCCGACGGCGTGCTTGTCACTGGCGGCGTGGGAACGAATTGGCAGGCTCCCAGCTACGATCCCGAAACCGGGCTTTTCTACGTCAACTCGCGCGAGGCCATGGGCGTCTTCTATCTCACGATGCCCGGAAAATCGGCCGAAGGCTGGGCGGGCCGCGATTTTTTCCTGGGCTCGAAATCGATGCTGAAAGCGATTGATGTCCAAACCGGGAAAATCCGCTGGAGAGCCGATACCGAGGGCCGCGGTGGCCAATCCGGCATTCTCACCACAGGTGGGCATCTCCTCTTCACCGCCGACATGTCTCAAAACTTGGTGGCTCTTGACGCATCTACGGGCAGAGTTCTCTGGCACCTCTATCCCGGGGGTTCGTTCGGTACCGGGCCGATGACCTACGAGCTCGATGGCCGGCAGTACGTGGTCTTCCTTGATGACTCGGTGGCCTACGCTTTCGCCTTGCCAAAACGCCTGACCGGCAGCGAGTCGGCGGGCCAGGTCTTGTCTTTCGGCGCGCTCCGAGTGAATTCAAACCCCTAGCCCAGCAGCGTGCGCGGCTATCGAGGTAGAGCCGCTTACCAGGCTATAATGCCAGGACATGAGCAGTCCCGCCCTTGGCCGTATCGCGAGCCATCATCATCAAGCGCATCGCTGCAGTTTCCACCCGGACCGCCAGGACCTCTACCTTCGCCTCGGCACGGTAAGCGTGTTCGTGCGCGATCAGCAGCGCAGCCTAAGGTTCTATTTGGATCAGCTGGGTTTCGATTTGGCCCTGGATAGGGAGTCATCTTCGGGCGAGCGCCTTTTGGCGGTGGCCCCGCCGGACGGCACCGCGATGCTGATTCTTGTCTCTCCCCGACTCGGCTCTGAAGAATATGAGCTTCTGGGTCGGCCAACGCAGATTGCGTTTCTGACCGAGAATGTCTTCGGCAAGTACGAAGAGTGGTCGAAACGGGGCGTTACCTTCCCTCGGTCGCCCCAAATACAGCCCTCGGGAAGTGTCTCGGCGACCTTTCAAGATCCGGACGGCAACACCTTCACACTTACGACGGACGAGTCTGTAATCCGGGAACTCGAAGAGCACCGCCGCGAGCATGTCGAAAGATTCGAGGCGGAGCGTCGAACAGCGCAGGAACTCGAGCACGCCCGCGAGGTGCAGGCACGGCTTTTCCCCCAAACGACGCCACCGCTCGCCACGCTTCAGTATGACGGCATGTGTATGCAGGCCCGCTCCGTCGGAGGCGACTATTATGATTTCCTCGATCTCGGCCGCCGGCGCTTCGGGCTGGTGATCAGCGATATATCAGGAAAAGGAACGGCCGCCGCGCTCCTGATGGCAAATTTACAGGCGCATCTTCGTAATTTGTGTACAATCTATTCGAGCCGTCCATTCACGCCTTTCGCCCTCGAGCAGCCACAGCGCCTGTTGCACGCGATCAATCGTCTTTTTTGCGAAAACACGGCCGATAAGGCCTACGCTACGCTGTTTTTCTCCGAGTACGACGACGATTCCCGGCGCTTGCGCTACGCCAATTGCGGCCATTTGCCCGCATTGCTCCTGCGAAATGACAACGCGCTCGAACGCCTTGACTCCACCAGCACGGTTGTCGGTCTCTTCAAGGATTGGGAATGCGCGGTCGGCGAGCGCCAGCTCTTCGCGGGCGATACAGTGGTGTTCTACACCGACGGCGTCACGGAATCGTTCAATGCTGCGGGAGAGCAATTTGGAGAGGAGCGCCTGGTCAGTGCGCTGCGGCGTAACCGCCAACTGGAGTCTCCCGAACTGCTCCGTTCACTCGTCCAAGAGGTTCGCCAGTTCAGCGGCGACCAGCAGCACGACGACATCACTTTGATCGTCGCAAAGTGTCGGTAGCTCGGGATCGATGGTTCGGAGTGATTAGCTTCAAGTAATGAAACCCCGCTTTGGGCCGAGCGTCTAATCAGTTGTGAGGGCGATCGGTTATCCCTTGCCGGCATACTGTTTGAAAAGCCACCGATAGGCTGTAAGTACACTGTATTGACAGGGTTGGTTGGCGTAGTAACATCCAATCATAAGCGCCGAAGGTAGGTTTGGGTGCCCTCCCAGCCGGCCAGATTCGAGGAGGTGGTTATGTCCGCTATCAAGGAAATGGGAAAGTGGGTGGCACTGGCCTGCCTGGCGCTTTTCGCCGTTCTCTCCTCCCCGCGCCCTGCCACGGCGCAGGATGATGCGGGAGCGTTTGATGACCCAACTGCTCAGGCTCCCCCGCCGCAGTTTATTACGCCGGCCGATGTCAAAAAGATGATGGACAACCACGATACGAGCTTCGTGCTTGTCGATACGCAACCCGAAGAAGCCTTCGCGGAAGGGCACGTGCCCGGCTCGATCAATTTCCCCTGGGTGCCACAGGTAAAGCCTCCAATTTCACTGCCGCGGAATAAGACGCTTATCCTTTATTGCCCCTGCCAGCATGATGAAGATTCGATCGACATGTACAAAAAGCTGGCTCCGTTCGGCTATCTCAATAGCAAGATCCTCGAGGGAGGTTGGTATAAGTGGGTCGCGCTCAAGTACCCCGTTGAGGGCACCGATGCAGCCAACGCAATCAAGGAGGCGGAAGCGGCCGCTGCGAATGGCACTTCCGGGGGCAGCTCGTCGGCTGGAAGCTCGAGCGCGAGTACGGCCAACACTGCCTCGAAAGCGCAGCCTGCTACGACACCAGCCGCTGTTGCTGCTCAACCCGCCACGCCGTCCGGACCGATTACCTCAGGTCGACCCGTTGGCGCAGTGACGCCGTCGCTGCGCGTCATCGACGTTACTGGCAAGTATAAGGGGGAGGACACCTGCTACGTTTGCGAGTACGGCCCCGCACCAACGGTGATCGGCTTCTTCAACAAGCCGAGCGATCAGGCGGCGGAGTTGATCGTCAAGCTCGACACCTTGGTGAGGTCGCAGAAGAATCTCAAGGGCTTCGTTGTAATGACCGAGGGCGCTACCTCCAAGGAATGGCTCGAGAAACTCGCAGCGGACAAGGGAATTCAGATTCCGCTCGTTTATTTCGCGAGGGGCCCCCAGGATTCCGGCATGCGCATTTACAAGCTGAACCCCGCGGCGGACAATACCATCTTGGTGAACGACAATCGCCAAGTTGTGGCCAACTTCGTCAACATCACAGACACCACGTTCAATCAAGTCCAGGACGCGTCAGTGAAGATGCTCGCGACGGCGGCGCCTGGCGGAAATGGCCAGTAAAACCATGGTCTCGCGCACCTGGCCGGTGAAACTCGCTTATCTCGCGCTCGGCGTTTTGTGCGTTTTCCTTCTCGCCGGGCGCGGCAGCCGCGCCCAATCAGCCCAGTCGGATCTGAAGGCAGTCGATCCTAAGGACATCAAGGGGCTGATTGCGGCAAACAAGGGTAAGGTGGTCTTCCTCAACTTCATGGCCACCTATTGCGTCCCCTGCCACACCGAATTTCCCGACATCATGAAGCTGCAATCGAAATACAAGGACTCGCTCCAGGTCATCGAAGTGTCCATGAACGACAGAAACGACGCAGCTGAAACGACGGAATTAACCAAATATATCGCTGATTTGAAGCCGCCCTTCTCGGTCTATATTGCGACCTCGACCGACGATCAGTATTACAAGGATGTCGACACGCGGTGGGCCGCGAGCGAAGCGCTTCCGATGACCATGATCTTCGATCGCGATGGCAAGGAGGCGCATTTCTACCAAAAGGCGCTCACCCTCGCGGAAATGGAAAGGGACGTCACTCCGTTGCTCGCAACACGCTAGCGACTGTGTTGGAGTTTCGATCCGCCTGTGGCGGGAGATCTTTGCCTGTGTCCCCGACCGGGCTCAACGACTCAAGCTCGCTCCTCTTTCGAAATTCTCCGCGAACGCTTACACTGGCGGTTCTTCTCGCGTTCCCAATCCGGAGGCGCGGCCGTGGCGATTGAGCGAGCCCTGATCAGCGTCTATGACAAAACTGGCGTCGTCGATTTGGCGCGCGAGCTTAGGTCACTGGGAGTGGAGATCGTTTCTACGGGCGGTACGGCGGGACTCCTGCGCGATTCAGGGATTTCCGTCCGCGACGTGTCTGAGCTGACTGGCTGGCCGGAGATGCTCGGAGGACGAGTCAAAACCCTGCATCCGAAGGTTCACGGCGGGATACTGTTTCAGCGCGGCAAGCCCGAAGATCGCAAGCAGGCGATGGACCACGGAATCGTGCCCATCGATCTGGTGGTCGTGAATCTATATCCCTTTTCGGCGACGGCAGCGAAGCCCGGAGTAACGCCGGGAGAGCTGATTGAGAACATCGATATCGGCGGCCCGGCCATGGTGCGATCGGCCGCAAAAAATTTCCAGAGCGTCGCAATCGTGACAGAGCCGGCCGATTACGCGGCGATCGCCAGCGAACTGCGGGAGAAGAAAGAGCTGAGCCTTTCGACCCGACTCCGCCTTGCACGCAAAGCGTATGCGCGAACGGCGCGCTATGACGGCGAGATTGCCACTGAACTGGAACGCCTTTCAGCAAATGGCAACCTATCCCTTGGCCCCGGCCAGAGGCTGCCCGGGCGGATTCACATTGCGCTTGAGCGGCGGCAGACGATGCGCTATGGAGAGAATCCGCATCAGGCGGCAGCGCTGTACGTGCCGACTGGGGGCGCGCCAATCGGACTTGCGGGCGCAAAGCAGCTTCAAGGGAAAGAACTTTCTTACAACAATCTCGTGGATCTCGACGCTGCCGCGGCGCTGGTAGCAGAGTTTCATCGCCCCGCTGTGGCCATCATCAAACACAACAACCCGTGCGGTGCGGCCGAACAAGAATCTTTGCGCGACGCCTATGTGAAGGCGCTCGCCTGTGACCCGGTGTCCGCCTACGGCGGAGTGCTCGCGTTCAATCGTGCAGTCGATGCGCCGACAGCGGAAGAGGTTGCCAAGCTGTTCGTCGAGTGCGTTGTCGCGCCAGGCTACGATTCTCTGGCGTTCCAGCAATTCGCGACCAAGAAAAATCTGCGCCTGCTCGAGATGAAGGAGGGCCCAGACGCCGAGGCACTCCAATTCAAGCCAATCGCGGGCGGTATGCTCGTACAGGAACCCGACCGCCAAGAAATCGCCGAAGCCGACCTGAAGGTGGCGACCGAGCGTGCTCCCACACAGGCTGAGATACGGTCGATGCTGTTCGGCTGGAAAGTGGCCAAGCACGTGAAGTCGAACGCGATTGTTTTCGCGGGCCAAGGGCAGACGCTCGGCGTGGGCGCAGGGCAAATGAGCCGGGTTGATTCCGTGAAGATCGCCGTGATCAAGGCCGCCACCGCTGGGGTTTCGCTCGCGGGGAGCGCTGTCGCTTCTGATGCATTTTTCCCCTTTCCCGACGGTGTAGAAGAGGCGGGAAAAGCTGGAGCGACCGCCGTGATCCAGCCGGGGGGATCACTCCACGATCAAGCCGTGATCGCCGCCGCGAATAGGCTGGGAATGGCCATGGTCTTCACCGGCCTGCGTCACTTCCGCCACTAGCCAGGTTGCCGTGACCGAGCCAATTAAAACTGCGGGTCTTCACGGTCTGCGCGTGCTCTCACTGGAAAGCCGGCGCGCGGCAGAAATGGCTAAGCTGATCGAGAATTATGGCGGGCGCCCCATCGTCGCGCCATCCATGCGCGAAGTTCCCCTTCTATCGAACACAGAAGCGCTTGCCTTTGGCCGCGCGCTAGCGGCAGGAGACTTCGATATTGTCATTTTCCTTACCGGAGGGGGCACGCGCACGCTTGCGCGAGTGGTTGAAAAACTCTACCCCGTCGAGGAATTTGCTCGAGCGCTGCGCAAAACTAGCATTGTGGCCCGCGGGCCAAAACCGGTGGCGGCACTCAAGGAACTGAATGTTCCTGTAACACTCGCTGTGCCCGAGCCGAACACCTGGCGCGATCTCCTCGATGCGCTCGACGAAAACCAAGACTCGCTGCCTATAAAGGATCGCCGGGTGGCGGTACAGGAATACGGGACAGAAAATCCCGAACTGCTGCGAGGCCTCGCCGATCGCGGCGCGCATGTCACGCGCGTGCCCGTGTACCAGTGGGCGCTCCCGGAAGACATCGGTCCGTTGCGCGCGGCGATCGAAGCAGTCGCCAGCGCTCAAATCGATATGGCGCTATTCACGACTTCCGTGCAAATCGTGCACCTGCTCGAAGTCGCGCAGGAAATGAATCGGGAGCGGGATCTGCGCCGCGGCTTCACAGGAATTGTGGTGGGCTCCATCGGGCCGGTTACCAGCCGCGCGCTGCGCGAACAAGGCTTTCATGTGGATTTCGAACCCGCGCACCCCAAAATGGGCTTTCTGGTGAACGAGGCGGCTCAACACGCGGTTGCCATGCTAAATCGGAAGCACCGCGGAGTTTCTTGCTAAGGTGAATCGGGGAACTCCGCGAGCGGCTGGGCCTCGGAAGGTTTGGTGGGGGGGAATGCCGCGACCCAGCCGCATCGACGAATAAAAAGACTCTAGCAGGCGATTGGTTGTGTGCGTTCGTCGATTTATTGATGGAAACGATTCGTGTTCTAAATCCCGCCGAGACAAGTCTTTTGTCACATTTTTCGCTTGCTCTTTACGAATCGTTAATAGGGGGGGTCATTCTTTTTTTTCGCTCTTCCGGCGCTCTAGGAATCGCTGGAAGGATTCGTCGCTGGCCAGCTGATGGAGGAGCGCCTTGCGCAGGCGCCGAGAAAGGCGCTTTGCGAAAAGCTGCTTTCGGATGGCCCCGATTTCTTCGAGCCACTCCTCATATGCAGTCCCAAATTCTCCCTCCAATTGTCTTCTGAGACGCTGCGCAAGGGCAGGGCTGTGTCCGCCGGTCGAAATCGCAATCTGCAGGGATCCGCGGCGTACCACGGAGCCATAGTAGAAGTCCGAATGCTCGGGATCGTCGACGACGTTGCACAAAACCCCAAGCCGTTTGGCCTGCGCGTAGATCCGCGCGTGGAGCGCTGGCGAGGATGTTGCGGCTACCAGGAGAAATGCGCCCCTCAAATCGGCAGGGCGGAATTCTCGGGGAATCCAGCTGATTTTGGCGGCATCCGCCCACGTTCGAATTCGTTCGGTGGCACTCGGTGCAACAACCCGTACTTGGGCTTCCGCGCGCAACAATCCTTGAATCTTTTCCTCGGCAACTCGACCGCCGCCGACGACAAGGCAGCGGCGTCCGGCGAGTTTCAGAAAGGCAGGAAAGAGGAGCATTCGTCAAATTTCTTTCGAGTGGCCCGGTTGCTCGGTTCAAAGCTGCTCGCCACGAACGAGATCGTCATAGTTCTCGCGTTGGCGCACGATCCGAAACTCGCGCCCTTCTACCAGTACTTCGGCGGCGCGGCGGCGAGCATTGTAGTTCGAGGACTGCACGAAACTATAGGCGCCAGCCGTCCATACGACCAGCACATCTCCCGGTTCGACGGCCGGCAATGGCCGATTGTGCGCAAGAAAATCGGCCGATTCACAAACGGGCCCGACCACATCGACCCGCCTCGTCTGCGCGCGCGCGGTGTGATTGCGAACCGCCGGTGTGATCGCGTGCGTGGCCCCGTACAGAACGGGGCGAATCAGATCGTTCATCGCCGCGTCCACAACGACGAACGCCTTGGCATGATTTTGTTTCAGCCGGAGAACGCGGGTCAGAAGCACGCCTGCTGGGCCGACAAGAGCACGTCCGGGTTCGATGAGTAGCCGGCAACCCAGTGGCCGCACGATTTGCGCCAGAGTGCGCGCATACCTAGCAGGAACGAGCGGCGATTCGACCGTGTACTGAATACCCAAGCCCCCACCTATATCGACGCAATCGAGTTGAATTCCCTCCAGCGCGAGATCTTTCACGTAGGAGGCTAAGCGTGTGAGGGCCTGGCGGTAAGGATGCAAGCTGAAAATTTGCGAGCCGAGATGCGCGCTGATTCCGCGCCATGCCAGCCAGCGCGAATCCCTATGCGCCAGGTACAGCTGCCGCGCCTCGCCCCAGCTCACGCCGAACTTGTGCTCGCGAGTGCCCGTGGAGATGTGCGGATGTCCGCCCGCCATCACATCGGGGTTCACCCGCAAGGAGGCGTTGGCCCGAACTCCCCCCGCCGAGACGTGGCGCGAAGACTCGGTTACCAGCAGATCCAGTTCGGCACCCGATTCAACATTGAAGATCAGAATGCCACTGCTGCGCGATCCCTTTCCGGGATACCGAAGTGCCTCCCGGATCTCCTCGACGGTTTTGCCGACGCCCGAAAAAACGATGCGATTGCCCGGTACGCCGATGCGCCGCAAACGGTCAAGCTCCCCGCCTGAAACTATGTCAAAGCTGCTTCCGAGATCAGCGAGCACTCGCAGGACCGCAAGATTCGAGTTTGCCTTTACGGCGTAGCACACGGTATGGGGAAGCGAGCCGAAGGCACGATCAAGCGCGCGATACGCGGCTTCGATGCTGGCCCGGCTGTACACGTAGGCTGGAGTGCCCACCGACCCGGCAATACGATCGAGTGCAACGCCCTCGCAAAAGAGGTTCTGTTTGCCAGATGACAGGCCTCTGTACGCAAAACATGCAGTGAACTGCACGGGATCGGAATCGATCGGCGGTTGGGTTGTGCGCTTCGAGCGAGATTTTGGCGTCATGGGAGGGGCCACCCGCAGTCATGCTCGCGACTCCCAACAAGCATTATGGCGCACCATCATACAAATTCTGTCCCCAAAAGCCACAAACCTCGCGTGACACACAGGCGCTGTGGCCTTTTTGTTTTCCAAACCGGCTCTACCAAGACGAATTTGATTTGGTCCACTCGGGCCCCTCACATTCGCAAAACATCGAAAATGCCCGAGCCGGAAGCCTACCTGGATGAGTTTCTGCGTGAGTTCGAAAGGCGCCTTTCGCCGGCTCTAGTGCGGCAGGTACGTGCTGAGGTTGAAGACCGTTGCGATTCTGCGCAAGGCATAGGAGGACTCGCGGTTCACGGGGGCGAGAACTGGAAATAACTGAAAGAACTGGGAACTCGCCGGCAAGCAAAGAGCCACAGGCGCAATGCTGGGCGCATTGCTGGAGCGCGCCGCGCATCTTATCATCGCTTGATGCGCACCATACTTCTGCTCTGCATTTCCAACACGTTCATGACGTTCGCCTGGTATGGTCATCTGAAGCATCGTTCGGCTCCTCTTGTTGAAGTGATCGTGGTGAGCTGGCTAATCGCATTCGGCGAGTACTGCTTTCAGGTGCCCGCCAATCGTCAGGGCTATGGCGAGTTCACCGGATATCAGCTCAAAGTAATTCAGGAGTGCATCACCCTGACCGTATTCGTCATTTTTGCCTGGTTGTATCTTGGCGAGCGGCTTCGCTGGAACTACGCTGTGTCGTTCCTTTTGATCGTCGGCGCGGTCGTCGTGGCATTCTGGGGCAAACTGTAAATCTAGCCTTCTATCGCGCCGCTTGCTTGACTTGATGATAACGCGCCGATAGACTCGGATCGTTCCTGGTAGAGGCGCGGACGTCATGAGTAGCCGGTCGGATCCTCCGAGCAGCTTCGGACGGCCAGGCAAAAGGGGCGCAAGGAGTTTCCGCCGAAATCGTGTCGGGGGCTGAGTCGGCGCGGTTGGGGGATAAGCTGAAAGGTTTATTCACTGCCATCCCGGTAGCGGGATGGAGCGCTATCAAGGAGAGAGACACGAGCCTGCCTCTCGCGTATCCTTCCCTTTGGTCTCGCTCCGTCTAAACAGGCAAACCATGAACGTAATCGAGCTGACTCGAGCGCTCGTGGACATCGAGTCGATCACAGAAAACGAGGGCAAGGTCGGGTCGTATCTGTACGACTATTTGTCTAGGATGGCGGCGGGCACCGGCGGCTGCGTTGAGAAAATGGACGTCGGGCCCAACCGCTTCAATGTGTTCACCTATTGGGATGCGCCCACTATTACGTTATCGACGCACATGGATACTGTGCCGCCGTTTTTCCCTTCGCGCGAAGATTCCGAGTTTGTCTGGGGTCGCGGCGCGTGCGACGCTAAGGGCATCATCGCGGCAATGGTCACTGCGGCGGAAAAACTGCTCGGCGCGAAGATAAGAAATTTTGCCCTGCTGTTCGTGGTGGGCGAAGAACGCAACAGCGCAGGAGCCGCAGTGGCCGCGCGCTCGCCACGCGGTTCGAAATATCTCGTCAACGGCGAACCAACGGAAAACAGATTGGCCCTGGCTTCTAAAGGGACTCTGCGTTTCGAACTGATTGCACATGGCAAAATGGCGCACTCGGCCTATCCGGAACTGGGCGAGTCGGCAATCGAAGCGTTGCTCGACGCGCTCGAAGCGATTCGGAGAGTGGCTCTGCCGTCGGACGGGCTGCTGGGGCCTTCGACCCTGAATATTGGCACCATTTCGGGGGGCCGCGCCCCCAACGTCATCGCCGATGCCGCCAAGGCCGAGATTCTCGTCCGCCTAATCGGCGATGCGGAGCCCGTTCGAGATGCGCTGGCGCGAGCCGTGGGCACCCGCGCAGAACTGAAAGAGGTGCTCTCGATTCCGCCGATCCGTTTTCAGAGTGTCGACGGTCTGCCGACCACGGTTGTGTCATTTACGACCGATGTCCCGGTCTTCGGCTGTAGCTGGGGTGAGCCGCTTCTTTTGGGACCGGGAACCATCCACCTGGCACACACGGCCGAAGAGCGAGTCCCGAAACGCCAGCTTTCGGAAGCCGCCGCAATGTACGCGAATGTGGTAAAGAGTCTTCTGGCCAGGGTCCAGGGCGGATGAATCTGGCGATCATTGGTTACGGCAAAATGGGACGTCTGATCGAGCAGCTCGCCCCGCAATACCAGGGCCAGGTGAAACTGCGGCTCGATATAGACAACAATGCGACTTTCGAAGGTTTGACGCAGGAGAATTTTCGCGGCATCGATGCGGCGATCGAATTTTCTACCGCCTCGGCTGCGCCTGAGAATATCGAGCGGCTGGCCTCGCTGGGGGTAAACGCAGTCGTCGGCACGACTGGCTGGTTCGGCCAACTGGATCGCGCCAGAAGAGCAGTCAACCAGGCAGGTACAGGCCTGGTCTGGAGCCCCAACTTTTCAGTTGGCATAAGCATTTTCTCGCAAGTAGTGGCCGAGGCCGCGCGGCGCATGGCGCGCCAACCGGATTATGGCGCGTGGGCCTGGGAAATTCATCATGCGACCAAGAAGGACGCACCGTCAGGAACGCTACTGGCGCTCGTCGAAACGATGAAGCAAAATGGCTACCCTAGACCGATTGAGGCCAGCGCAAGCCGTGCCGGCGCGCATCCTGGAACACATGAGATCGGGTTCGATTCGGCGGCTGACACGATCACGATCCGGCATACGGCTCGAAGCCGCGAGGGGTTTGCACGGGGGGCGCTGCGGGCGGCGCGCTGGATCGTTGGCAAGAGGGGATTCTTCGAGTTTGGCGAAATTGTGAACGAACTGGATTAGTCATTCAGAAGGAGGCAGCGATGTTTACAGGATGCGGCACCGCGCTGGTGACTCCGTTTCGCCAGGACTTGTCGCTCGACGAAGAATCTATGCGGAGGCTGGTTCGGCGGCAGATCGAAGCCGGGATCAATTTTCTTGTGCCTTGCGGCACTACGGGCGAGAGCCCGACGCTCACCAGCGCCGAACAACGCCGCATCGTGGAGATTACGATCGAAGAAGCGCGGCCCCACAAAATTCCCGTGTTGGCTGGCGCCGGAGGCAACAACACCACCCATATCATCGAAATGGCCCGCGAGTTCGAGGCCATGGGCGCAGACGGAATCCTGTCGGTTGCGCCGTATTACAACAAGCCGACCCAGGAAGGGCTGTACCAGCACTACAAAGCGATCGCCTCTGCGATTCGGCTGCCTATCATTCTCTACAACATTCCGGGGCGCACCGGGGTCAATATCGAACCGGTCACGATCGCGCGCCTCGCGGAAATCGATAACATCGTTGGCGTGAAGGAAGCCTCCGGGAACATTTCTCAGATGGCAGTTGTGATGAGCCTGGTGCCTTCAAGATTCCTCGTGCTTTCCGGCGACGATGCGATCACGCTCCCGCTCATGGCCCTCGGCGGCAGGGGTCTCGTCTCGGTCTCATCCAATGAAATTCCAGCGGAGATGACCCGTCTCGTGCAACTCGCGCTCGAAAACGACTTCGGCGCGGCACGCGGAATTCATCGCCGCTACTCCCAACTGATGGAAGTGAATTTCATCGAGACAAATCCTGGTCCGGTGAAGGCTGCCCTGGCATTGATGGGTCTGCTCGAGCCGGCCTTTCGTCTCCCGCTCGTTGCTCCCAAACCCGAGAATCTCGCGAAGATTCGCGCCGCGCTTGAGGCCGTCGGCTTGATTCAGCAGGTCTATGCCAGCCGCTGAGCTTTGCCGCCAAATCGAGCGGCTCTTCGACAATACTCCCACCAGTTACACCGAGGAACACCGTCGCCTCTTTCAGCAGTTCAAAGATGCACTGAACAGTGGGGAGCTTCGCGCGGCGGAGCCGGATATCGCCCAACCAACTGGCTGGCGCGTGAATGCCTGGGTCAAGAAAGGTATCTTGCTCGGCTTTCGCATGGGCGTCATTGTCGATATGTCAGTTGACCTCGAGCGCCAGCCGTTTTTCGACAAGTCCACTTTCCCAGTAAAGAGATTTGACGCCGTCTCCGGCATTCGCATCGTTCCCGGCGGTTCCAGCATTCGCGACGGCTGCTACGTGGGGAAAGGCGTCACCTGCATGCCGCCAATGTACGTCAATGTTGGAGCCTACGTGGACGAAGGAACCATGATCGATTCTCATGCGCTGGTTGGCAGCTGCGCTCAAGTGGGCAAGAAATGCCACATTTCAGCGGCGTCGCAAATCGGCGGCGTCCTAGAACCGATCGGTGCGATGCCTGTAGTCATCGAGGACGAAGTGCTCGTTGGCGGCAATTGCGGCGTCTACGAAGGGACCGTCGTTAAGCGCCGCTCCGTGCTTGGCACCGGCACTATTTTGAATCGTTCAACCCCGGTCTATGACATCGTCACCGGCAAAATCCTTAGCGCTGGCGACGATGAGCCCCTGGTTATTCCCGAAAACGCTGTTGTCGTGGCGGGTTCTCGCGCCGTCTCCCACGGCCGCGGCAAGGACTGGAACCTCTCCCTCTACACGCCTGTCATCGTGAAGTACCGCGACGCAAAAACCGATGCCAAAGTTCAGCTCGAAGACTTGCTTAGGTGACACCCACTGATAAGGTGGCTTACGCACGCAGAGCAAAGCTTTCATTAGACTAAGCGAATCCGCAGATTCTGTTCTCAAAATTTCGCTCACAGGTCCCAGCAGTCCGCGGGGGCTCCGCAGGATTTCGCTCCGGGCAACCCCAACAGAGGGCACGCCGTGGGTCAAGCGAGATCGGAATGCGTCGTTCCTAGGGCCTGCTAGCG
>Ga0126371_10001447_pt1 | contig 20065 bp, 22 predicted proteins | sample PanSoiMetaPlot_4_FD_110145 | JGI IMG/M metagenome (GOLD analysis project Ga0126371, IMG submission 110145) | Tropical forest soil microbial communities from Panama - MetaG Plot_4 | ecosystem: Environmental > Terrestrial > Soil > Tropical forest > Bulk soil | place: Panama | collected 2016-02-17 | reverse complement strand
GATGCGCACATGCGCCGGGTTCTCGTGCATCGCTCCCATCGGCACCTGGTGTGAGCGCCAGTAGCCTTCGGTGCGGCGGCCGTCGATCTCCTTCGGGCAGGTCCAGCCCTTGGGGGTGCGCAGCACGATAATCGGCCAGCGCGGGCGTTCGCTGAAACCATTGCGGCGCGCATCCGACTGTATGCGCCGGATCTCGCCGATCACGGTGTCGAGGGTCGCGGCCATCAGCTCGTGCATCTTTTCCGGCTCATGCCCTTCGACGAAATACGGCGTGTAGCCATAGCCGCGAAACAGATGGTCCAGTTCCTCGTGACTGATCCGGGCGAGGACGGTAGGATTGGCGATCTTGTAGCCGTTGAGGTGGAGGATCGGCAAAACCGCCCCGTCGGTCGCCGGGTTCAAGAATTTGTTAGAGTGCCAGCTCGTCGCCAGCGGTCCAGTCTCTGCCTCGCCGTCGCCGACCACACAGGCGACCATCAAGTCGGGGTTGTCGAAGGCGGCTCCGTAGGCATGCGATACGGCATAGCCGAGTTCGCCGCCCTCGTGGATCGAACCGGGCGTCTCCGGCGCGACATGACTTGGAATGCCCCCAGGAAACGAGAACTGGGTGAACAGTCGCTGCATGCCCTCCTCGTCGGAGGCGATGTTCGGGTAGACCTCGCTGTAGGTTCCCTCGAGATAGGCGTTCGCGACCAGGCCCGGCCCGCCGTGCCCGGGGCCGGTAATATAGATCATGTCGAGGTCATGTTTTTTGATGATCCGATTCAAGTGAACGTAGATGAAATTCAAACCCGGCGTCGTTCCCCAATGGCCCAGCAGACGCGGTTTGATGTGGTCCTTGGTCAGGGTTTGCTTGAGCAGCGGATTATCGTAGAGGTAAATCTGGCCGACCGAGAGATAATTGGCGGCGCGCCAGTACGCATCCATCAATCTCCGTTCCTGGTCGGATAGAGCATTTGGCATCAGTGCCTCCTCTCAATTTCTCCTGTCGATTTTGCCGACACTGCTGCCCCCGACCACTGACGAACCCGGCGTTACCAGCCGGGAGTCTGATAGTAGGGTGATGGGTAGCAGTATGGCGGGGAGTAGCAGTATGGCGGATAGTAGGTCGAAGCGGCAGCGGCGCCCGCCGCAGCCCCGACAGCAACACCCGCCGCGACGCCGGCTGCGGCAGCACCATAGCCATAGCCGGGGGTGACGACGGTCGTGCCGCGATACACGGTGCCGCCATAGACGGGTCCGCGGTACGCGGTTCCACCATAAGGCCCGCGGACGGCGGCTGCGCCGGAGGGAGTGCGAACCGCGGCTCCGCCATAGGGTCCGCGAACGGCCGCCCCGCCCATAGGACCGCGATACGCGGCGCCGCCGCGCGGCCCCGATACCGCTCCCCAGCCGAAGGCGTTCGGTGGCGTCGATATGATTAAGACCATAGCAAGACAGCCCAGGGTTAACCGGTTCATCGCTATAGCCTTTCTTCACGTTAAAACGCCAGCAGGCGCCGGTTCTGCGACTTCGACCTGCCGCTTCTTGGCCGGCTCTTTGATGCGGAACCAGGCTACATAGAGCGCCGGCAGGAATAGCAGGGTCAGCAACGTCGCAACGAAAAGACCGCCGATGATCGCGTAGGCCATCGGCCCCCAGAACACCTCCGATGCGATGGGTATCATGCCAAGCGACGCGGCGGCCGCGGTCAACACGATCGGCCGCAGGCGGTGGGTCGTCGCATCGACCACAGCGTCCCACGGGTGCAAACCCTTGGCCATATCCATGTCGATCTGGTCGATCAGGATCACCGAATTGCGGATGATCATACCGCTCAAAGCGATAATCCCGAGGATCGCGACAAAGCCCATCGGAGTGCCGGTGGGTAGCAGGGCGGCGACAACGCCGATAAGGCCTAGGGGGGCGACGCTGATCACGAGGAACATCTTTTGGAAGCTCTGCAGCTGCACCATCAAGATGATCAGCATCAACATGATCATCAGCGGAAAGACGGCGACGATCGAGGTGAGCCCTTTGGCGCTCTCCTCGATGGTGCCGCCTGCTTCGATCGCGTAGCCCTCGGGCAATTTCTGCGCCAATTGGGCGATTGCCGGCGCCAGCTGCTTGTTGACGGTTTTCGCCTCGATGCCTGGCCCGACATCCGCCTGGACGGTGATGGTCGGCAGCAGGTTGCGCCGCCAGATCACCGGCGGTTCCAGTTCGTATTGGACAGTTGCGACTTGGCTCAGCGGGATCGTTTGCCCGTTGTCGAGCGCGACTTGTAGGTTTCTCAAAGTTTGCACCGCGGCGCGTTGCTGTTCGGTGGCCCGCGCCGTCAGGTCGGTCAGGTAAATCGAGTCTCGGACCTGGGTGACAACCATGCCGCTGGTGACCGCGTTGAGGGCTTCGGCGAGGGATTTGGAGCTGACACCGAGTTGGCGGACCCGGTCCTGATCGACCTGCAACCGAAGGCTCTTCATCGGCTCGTTCCAATCGAAGTTGATGAGCCGTGTATTGGGGTTCTGCCAGAGGGTTTGGGCGACAAGGAACGCCGCGTTGCGGGTGCCTTCCGCAGTCGGGCCGCTGACGCGGTATTGCAATGGCCAGCCGACGGGCGGTCCCAGCTCCAGCGGGTAAATCCTCGTATTGAGACTGGCGAATTCCGTGTCGAGCGCCTTCTGCAGACGCGCCCGAACGACCTCGCGCTCCGCGATGCCCTTGGTCACGATGACCGCTTGCGCGAAATAGTCATTGGACAACTGCACATTCAACGGCAGATAAAAACGGACCGCCCCTTGCCCGATATAAAGACTGTAGCGGTCGATGTTGGGGTCGTCCTTAAGCAGCGCCTCGAACCGTTCGACTTGGTGCTCGGTCGCGTAAATCGACGAGTCCTGCGGAAGGCTTAGATCGACGACCAGCTCCGGCCGGTCCGAGGCCGGGAAGAATTGCTGCTGGATAAAGCCATAGCCGTACAATGACGCGGCAAAAAGTCCGACGGTCGCGGCGATGACGAGCCAGCGGGCGCGCATGCAGAAGAGGAGCGCGGCGCGAAACAGACGCATAAGACGGCCGGGTCCGGCGTGACCCTCGTCGTGCCGCTTCATCGTCTTTGGCAAGATCGTAACGCCGATGACCGGGGCAAAGAGCACCGCGACGATCCACGAGGCCAGCAGCGCGACGGCAATGACCGCAAACAGTGAATAGCAATATTCGCCCGCGCCGCTCTTCGCGAACCCTATCGGCACGAAGCCGGCGACGGTGACGAGCGTTCCGGTCAGCATTGGAAACGCCGTCGTCACCCAGGCATGGGTTGCCGCATGCTCGCGGTCGACACCCGCCTCGAGCTGACTGACCATCATTTCGATCGTGATCATCGCGTCGTCGACGAGGAGACCGAGCGCAATGATCAGCGCGCCGAGCGAGATACGCTGCAGGCTGATGCCGGAATACTCCATATACGCAAAGACCATACCCAGCACGAGCGGGATGGAGCAGGCAACGACAACGCCCGCACGCAAGCCGAGGCTTACGAAGCTGACCGCCAGAACAATCGCAATCGCCTCCCACAGCGCTTTTGTGAAGCCGCCAACGGCTTCCTCGACGACCACCGGCTGGTCGGCGACAAGATGGGCTTCGACCCCGATCGGCAATTTCGCGACAATCTGCTCCATCTTGTGCGCCACAGCCTCGCCGAAGACGAGATTGTTGCCGCCCTGCGCCATCGAGATGGCGAGCCCGATCGCCGGTTCGCCGTTGAACCGGAACATCGGCTGCGGCGGATCCGAATAGCCTTTGCTGATCGAAGCGACATCGGCGAGACGGAAGAATTTGCCATTGGCATAGAGGTTGATGCGCTTGAGATCATCGACCGAGCTGAACGCTCCGGAGACGCGGATCGCATATTTCTCGAGACCGGTTTGGACGACGCCAGAGGGCGTAACCGCGTTTTGCTCCTGCAAGCTCGAGATGACGTCTTCGCGACTGACACCCAGCCCCGCCAGCTGATGGGTGTCGAACTCGAGATAGAATTTCTGGTCCTGCGCCCCGATCACTTGCGCCTTTGCGGCATTCTTGATCGTCAAAATCTGTGTGCGAATTCGTTCGACATAGTCGCGCAGCTCGCGGTGCGTGAACCCGTCGGCCGTGAATGCGTAGATTATCCCGAAAACATCGCCGAACTCGTCATTAAAGCTCGGCCCCAGGATGCCTTGCGGCAGTGTCGATCTTATGTCGGCGACCTTCTTGCGAACCTGATACCATATATCCGGGATCGCCTCCTTCGGCGTATTGTCGAGAACGTTGACATATATTGTCGAAACCCCGGGCTTGGTTTCGCTCTTCAGATAGTAGAGCGACGGCGTCTCCTGCAGTTTTTTTTCGATACGGTCGGTGACCTGCAACATCGTGTCGTCGATCGTGGCGCCCGGCCAATAGGTCCGCACGATCATCGTTTTGATCGAGAAAGACGGGTCTTCCTCGCGCCCGAGCTGCCTATAGGAAAGGACGCCCGCGGCGACAAACAGGATCATCAGAAACCACACGAAGGAGCGATGCTTGATCGCCCATTCGGAGAGGTTGAAGCCCTTCATCGCCCGGTACCCGCACCCAGGAGGGCGACTTTTTGACCGGGGAGCAATTTCTGGACCCCGGCCGTGACAACGACGTCTCCTCGCGCGAGCCCGTCGCCGACAACAACCGAGTCACCCTCATACCGCTGCACCGTAATCGGCTTCAGCTGCACCGTGTTGTCCTTCTCGACGAGCCACACGGCCGCCTTGCCATCCTTCTGGAACAGCGCGCTTCCGGGTATCGTCACGGTTTGGCCCTGATCCAACGTGACAGTGCCGACGACATTGGCGCCGAGCCGCATCTGTAGGGGGGCCTCCGGTAGCGAGACGCGAACAGCGTAGGTACGGGTTGCCGGGTCGGCTTGCGGCGAGATGTAGCGGACCGGGCCCGCGGTTTCTATTTCGGGATTGCTGACGAGGTGGACAGTCACGGTCGGGTCCGTTGGCCGCTTATGGAAGGCGCCCTCGGCGATGTTGAAAACCGCCTCGCGCTCCCCAGGCTGCGCCAGGCGAACAACCATCTTTCCGGCGCTGACGACCTGTCCGGGATCGGCGCCAATGGCGCTGATGACTCCGTCATTGTCAGCCCGCAATTCGGTGTAGCCGAGATTTTCACTGGCTTGTAGCTGCCGGGCGCGCGCCGCGACAGCGTCAGCTTTCGCGGTTTGGAAAGTCTTTAACGCTTGATCATATGCGACTTGAGTAGTGTGACCATTCTTAAGCAGTTCGCGCTGGCGGTATTCCTGAGCCTGGCTCCGCGTCACCTCGGCATCCGCCTTCGCAACCTCGGCCTTGGCGACTTCGAGATCCTGCTTGTATTGCTGCGCGTCGAGGCGGGCGAGGAGATCGCCCTTTTTGATTGCTGTCCCGACGTCCACGGGCCGCTCCAGGATCTTGCCATTGACACGGAAGCCTAGATCCGCCTGGTAGCGGGGCTGGATCTCGCCGGTCAGCGACACCTTCTCCCCACCTTGCTGCAACTCCACGGTCACAGTGCGAACCGGCCGGATGGGTGTCGTGGCGGCTTTTTGTTCTTTCTGACAGGCCCCCAGAACCGGCAACAGAACGACAGCGGCAATCTTTCCCAACGCCCGTGGGCGCCATCGGATCAAGCGTTGCTCCAGCAAATCAGTGCTATTCATGAAGATCGGGCTCTAGCGTCGACGATGAGATGGTGAGGCCACGCGAAGGTTCGGCATTGATCCAGCTCATAACATCGCCAAGCGGGGCCCCGACCATGGGTTAGTAGCTTCCCCGTGACGCGCTTGCTGTCACGCGGCCGGAGCGCCGGGTCCTTAGATGGTGATTTCGATGCGACGGTTCGCCCCCCGGCCTTGCTGCGTGTCATTCGAGGCTTCCGGATGGGTCTCGCCGAAGCCCTTGGTCGAAATGATATTCGGGTTGACGCCTTGCGACACGAGAAAGGTCACTACCGCAGCGGCGCGCCGGGTCGACAACACCAGGTTGTCGGGGATACCCTGTCGCTGCAGGGCTGGCGCGACAGGCGTGTTGTCCGTGCATCCGTAAACGACCACTTTCGCACTCTGGAGACCCGGCAGCTTTCGAGCGATATTGTTGGCGAGTTCCGCTTGGCCGGCTTGGCGGAACTGGAAACCGCCCTCCGGGAACAGCATGTCGCCGGCCTCAACGAATTTCTGTACTTCCTGGGACTGCGCGAGTTGCGCCCTTGACTGCTGGTTCTCCGCCTGCAGCTGATCGCGTGCGCTCGGTGATACGCAAGCTCGCAACATCAGCGTGGCTAGCGGGATCGTCACGGCTCTGTCTCCCGAGGCTTATGGCGAACGAGCGAAGTTTCTCGCGAAACGAGCTTAATTCCCCGATTTCTGCGCCCGCTATGCAGAAATTGGCAAAATTTCATCCAGCGGCGAAGCGCGCTCCTGGAGTCCGCTGTAGGGTGGTCGATGGGGTCTCGCCAAATATCGCGCGATAGGTTCCGGCGAAGCGTCCGAGTTGCATGAAACCGAAACGGCGGGCGACCTCTGCAACGCGCACCGTATCGGGGTTTCCATCCCGTAGCTCGCTGTGGGCTCCTCTCAATCGGCGCAACAGTGCATACCGAATCGGGCTCATGCCGAGGAATTCGGCGCAGCATGAACGCAGCGTCCGTTCGCTCACTCCCACTAACTTGCATAACGCCGCCATATTGAGAGGCTGGTCGAGACGTCGTGCCAAAATCTCCTCGAAGCTAACCATTATACTGGCGTGATGGCGCGCGGCGAACCCCTCCGTGCGAGCGCGAGCGGTAGTCAAGCAAGTGACTAGCGCTTGGATCAAATCCTGTTCCAAGGAGCGCGCAACCTCGTAGTGCGACAAAATCCTGGGCTTTGTCTCGGCAAGGCGACAGACTTGCGCATGCAAACGCCACAGACGCGTCGCATCACGCCGCGAGGGTCGCAGTATTCGCCCCTCCAGGGGTGAACAGAGGGGTTCGCCGCTGAGAGCGCGGCCGTAACGTTCGAGCTGCGCCGGGTTAATTACGACGACGTTCCAGACGGAGCATGCCGGCGTAGACTGATGAAGCCGCTCGCCGCGGCAGTGAAACATGATCTCGCCTGCTTGCAATTCCGTTCCTCGCCACACCTGCAACGGCGCGGAATGCGCAGGAAATGTCACGAAGACAAGGTGCGGCACGAAATGCACGTATGCGGCGCGTGGCGGGTTTTCCTCGCATCGCAATACCCGAAAATTGTGGAGGTCGGCCCAGGTGAGGCGGGCTTTGAATTTGCCGCGAGTCACAATGACGGCTTCAATCTGCGCCTCGCGCAAGCTCGCTTCGTAGTGGTCGGTCTCAAGGAACGTGCGTGTACCACCTCCCGGCATTTATTTTCCTGTGATAACCGGAATTGATGAGGCCAAAAATTTATCAAACGTAGTCTCCGTGAGCTGACGCGCCTATGCAGATTTTATGATTTTTCGTAGCCAGTTCGCCATTTTGGCTAGGTTTTCGTCACGCCTCGTGGACGATGCAACGTGGTCGAAGGCGACTCCCCGAACAGCGAACGGTAAGCGACCGAGAAGCGACCCAATTCCCAGAACCCATAATTCGTGGCGATCTCGGTTACGGTCGTCTTTCCGGCATCTGCGCTCGACAGTGCCCGCCGCACCAGGTTCATGCGCCGCATCCACAGATACCGCTTCGGGCTCATGCCCAGATATTCCAGGCAACAGTCACGCAACGTCCAATAAGTGGCGCCAACCGCGGCGCAGAGTTCCGCCATGTATAGAGTTTCGCCGGATTTCGCCCTTAGTATATCTTCGAGGCGGCGCATCACTTTGGCGCGATGACGGTGGACGGTACGCACTTGATGCAAATGGCCGCCCGCCAGGCATTTCACCATCGCTTCTAGCAGAGCCTCTTCGATCGCTTGCGCTACCTCGGCCTTGGCAAGGATATCGGGAGCTGTTTTGGCGAGATGGCCGGTTGCTTTATGCAGCTGGCGCAACCGCGATAACGACGCCGTGGCAGGCCTGACGGGGAGCATGAAGCCTGGCGGTGTCAATTCCCGCCCTCCAAGGGCTCTTCCTGCGGCGGCGAGATCCTCTGGCACCAGCGACATCGTGCCCCATCGGCTGGCCGCCGAGGATCGAAGGTAGTACGGCCAATGGAGGCCAAACACCGCAATTTGATCTTGCGCTGTAGCGATGCCATTGGCCAGCATCGGTGGGTGGCTTGGACTGGTCTGGAAGAAGATTAAGACGCGGGACCCGCTTGGTGTAACCCTCATGACCCGAGGCAGGTCTTCGTCAAAGAGGCCCAACTGCAACCGATTGAGGTCGACAAGGGTCGCCTCCGCACGGAACGTCCCCCGTTCGGTGACGAGACCGTTGATCGGCAAGTTCCGTATCCCTGCAAAATATTGATCGGGGTCGGTAAATGTGTGGACGGCGCTCCAGGGCATCCCCTGCCTCGGTGAGCCAAGCTCGTATGCGGGAAGTAACCCCGCCCGCACAGCGGACGATTGATCCGTATCAATGTCAACTAAATTCCCGGCGCTGGGCGGTCGCCGAAAGCGAGCGGCCGGCAAATCCCTAAAAAATGCATAGGCGCGCGGGCGGGCGGGTGCTCTCCTAACAGTATGGGTACACTCGGCACAGCGTGCGCTTTTGCCGCGCCGCTCCCTGTGGACACCGCCTCTTGATCCAAATCAATGGCGCGGGTGCGGTGCACCCATTATTGATCTGTACTGAGTAAGGGAGGCCATTATGCCAGAGCGATCTGCGAAAGAGGCGTCCAACAAATCTGCTGCAACAAACTTGCCGTGGCGGGGGCCACTTTTCGGGCCCCAACAGCGCGGCTGAGTATTGGGGTTGACGCGTGGCAGCGGTCGATTTTGTTGTTCGACGTACTGCGGCAGCGCGGCAACAATTACGTCGAGTACAATGCTCGCGAGGTGCCGCACGTGCTGATTTTCGAGGCCGAGCTCGTGCTCGATGGGCGCTCGCTGCCACGGCCGGTGAATTACGCGCTGGCGCGCATCGTCCCGCCCGAAGATCTTGCGATCGATCGTCGCAAACGGCCCTTTGTCGTATTCGATCCGCGGGCTGGCCACGGCCCCGGGATCGGCGGCATGAAACATGACAGCGAGATTGGGGTCGCGCTGGCGGCGAGCCACCCTTGGTAATTCGTCGGCTTTCTGCCCAATCCGGTGCCGGGGCAGACGATCGCGGATGTCTGCGAAGCCGAGGCCAGGTTTGTCGCAGAAGTGGCTGCGCGACACCCAGAGGCCGACGGCAAACCTTGCCTGATCGGCAACTGCCAGGCCGGCTGGCAGATCATGATGATGAGCGCGGCCCACCCCGATCTCGTCGGACCTATCATGCTCGCCGGAACGCCGCTCTCCTATTGGGCAGGCGTGCACGGCAAGAACCCGATCCGCTATCTCGGCGGTCTGCTGGGTGGTACGTGGCTGACGTCGCTTGCGGGCGATCTCGGCAACCGGATTTTCGACGGCGCCAATCTCGTCGCAAATTTCGAGGCGCTGCACCCCGACAATACCTATTGGAAGAAGATCTACAATCTCTATTCGAAAATCGACACAGAGGCGCCGCGGTTTCTCGAATTCGAAAAATGGTGGGACAGCCCAGTGCTGCTCAATGCCGAGGAGATGCAGGCGAACGCCGACCAGCTGTTTGTCGGCGACAAGCTAGCCTCCGGCGAGCTGCGCGGCTCCGACGGCCTCCGTATCGACTGCGCCATATCAAATCGCCAATCATCGTGTTCTGCTCGTGGGGCGACGACATCACGCCGCCGCAGCAGGCCTTGGGACTGGATCCTCGCCCTTTACGATCACGAGGACGAGATCGTCGCAGCCGGCCAGACGATCGTCTATTGCCTGCACCAGAGCATTGGTCATCTCGGCATATTCGTGTCTGGGAAAGTCGCGACCAAGGAGCATAGCGAGTTCGCGGGGTCGATGGACATGATTGACCTGATGCCGCCGGGTCTCTACGAAGCGGTGATCACCGCGGCGGACGACGCCGTTGAACACCCGGAGCTGGTGCAGGGAGATTACTTGTTCAGCCTCGAGACCCGGACGCTCGAAGATATCCGTGCGCTCGGCGGCAACAGCCCCGAAGACGACCTGCGGTTTGCCGCTGCGGCGCGAGTGTCGGAGATCAACCAGCGGCTCTACCGCACCGTTCTGAGCCCGGCGGTGCGCATGGCGGTCAATGAGCAAAGCGCCGAATTTTCTCCGCCGCATGCACCCCAACCGTCTGCGCTTTCAAATCTTTGCCGACGAGAACCCATTCATGATGCCAGTTGCAGCATGGGCGCAAGCGGTCGGCGCCAACCGCCGCCCGGTGAGCCCCGATAACCCGTTTCTGGCACTTGAGCGCATGATGTCGGGGATGATCGCCAACGGCCTAGAAGCCTGGGGCAAGGCGCGCGACGTTGTGCAGGAGGAGCTATTTCTCAATACCTACGCCTCGCCGTCGCTGCAGGCGTTGGTCGGTTTACGGGCTGACGGGGCATCGGCGCATAGGCGGATCGAGCGCGACCTCGCGCGAGAGGCGATCGCAAAGCACAATGCCGTCTATTTGGAGCAGCGCGTTGAGCAGGAGGATCTGGTCGAAGCAGCGGTGCGGGCGCTGATTTATGTGCGCCTTCCAGAAGGCAAGGTAGATGAACGCGGATTTGCGGCTCTGACGCAAATCAGCAGTGAATTGGCACCCGCCAAACGCGTCGGTTTTGCGCGATTCAAGGAGATCGTCAGGGAGCAATACCTAATCCTGGTATTGGACGAGGAGCGGGCGATTGCTGCCCTTCCGAAGCTTCTGCCGGAAGATCGCGAACAATGTGAAGCGGCGCTGACCGCGGTCCGACGTGTGCTTGCCGCGCGCGGCGCCTTGTCCCAGGAGGGAGCCGCCGCCTCGCACGCGTCGAGCGTATATTCGCCGGGCCGCCGCCGGCGAGCAGCCGCGACAAGACAGCATAGTCGGCCGGATAACGAGAGGACGCATGGAAACAAACCACACCGCGCCGCGCGAGCGCTACGACCGACTGGTCCATGCGGCGCAGCAACTGTCGCCGGTATTGACGGCGGTCGCGCATCCCTGCGATCAGATCTCGATCGAAGGAGTGGTCGAGGCGGCGAGTTTAGGGCTGATCACGCCGATCCTGGTCGGGCCTCCGACCCGCATTCGCGAGGCGGCACAGAAGGCCGAAGCAGACCTATCCGACTTCCCAATCGAGGCCTCGGCGCACAGCCACGACTCGGCCGCAAAGGCGGTCGAACTCGTCAAACAGGGGGAGGCCGAGGCGCTGATGAAAGGCAGCCTTCATACAGACGAGCTGATGGGGGCCGTCGTCGCGCGGGAGACCGGCATTCGCACGGTCCGGCGGATCAGCCATTGTTTTGTCATGGATGTCCCCGGCCACAACGACCCGCTGATCATTACCGACGCCGCGGTGAATATTGCTCCGACCCTCGCCGACAAAGTCAATATCGTGCAGAATGCGATCGATCTCGGCCATGCGCTGGGATTTCAGGAAGTGCGTGTCGCGATCATGTCCGCAATGGAAACGGTCAATCCCGCCGTTCCCTCAACGATCGAAGCTGCCGCGCTGTGCAAAATGGCGGAGCGCGGACAGATCACGGGCGGCATTCTCGATGGTCCGCTGGCGCTCGACAATGCGATTAACGAGGAGGTGGCTGCCATCAAGCACATTGTCTCCCCGGTCGCCGGGCGCGCGAATGTATTGATGGTGCCCGATCTCGAAGCCGGCAATATGCTCGCCAAAAGCCTTTCTTTCCTTGCCGGTGCTGCTGCCGCCGGCATCGTGCTCGGCGCCCGCGTGCCGATCATTCTGACCAGCCGCGCCGAGAGCGTCATCACGCGCCTTGCATCCTGTGCCGTCGCCAACCTCGTGGCGGATGCTCGACGCAAGAGCGCCGCCGCAGCGATCCGATAACGGAGGCGAGCCAATGCCGCAATCTCCGATCCTGACCGGGAAGAAAGCGCTTGTTGTCGGCGTCGCGAATGACCGCTCGATCGCCTGGGGATGCGCCGAGCAGATGCATCGGGCCGGGGCGGAAATCGCAATGACGTATCTCAACGACAAGGCCAGACCCTATGTCGAGCCGCTGGCCTCGGCGGTGGATGCATCCCTGCTGCTTCCGTTGGAGGTTCGCGACGCAGCGCAGGTAGGCGCGCTGTTCGATGCGGTCACAAGGCGGCGCTTGAATCGGCAGTGCGCTATCTCGCGGCCGAGCTCGGCGCCAGGGCATTCGCGTGCACGCCATCAGCCCCGGCCCATTGGCCACCAGAGCCGCCTTGGGCATTCCCGATTTCGACGCGCTGATGGAACGTGTGGCCGAGCGTGCGCCCGTGCGGCGCCTGGTGACGATCGCGGAGGTGGGCGCCGCTTGCGTCTTTCTCGCGAGCCAGTATGCCGGTGCGATGACGGGCGACACGATTTACATCGACGGTGGCTATCACATCCTCGGCTGAAGGACCCTCTCGCATGAGCACAACCTCACCCGAGCCGCTGATCGGGGTAATCAACGCCGGTTCTTCTTCCGTTAAATTCAGTTTCTATGAGGGCGACCGGCGAATTCTCACCGGGCAGGTCGAAGGGATTGGCGCACATCCCTCGGCGATCGCCGCCGGACCCAGCGGCGAAAGGGTCGCAGCTCCTGATCTCGGTGCAAAGCCGCCCGCGGTACCGAGCGAGGTCCTCCCCGCGATATTGCCGTGGGCCAGGGAGAAGCTCAGTTACCGGTCGCTTGCCGCGCTTGGCCACCGCGTCGTCCATGGCGGCCTGCATCATTCTCGACCAGCCCGCGTAACGCCGAAGCTGCTGGCCGAACTGGAAGCGCTGGTCCCGCTCGCGCCATTGCATGAGCCGCATAATCTTGCTCCCATCAAAATGGCATTGCGCCTCAATCCCGAATTGCCGCAGGTGGCGTGTTTCGACACCGCCTTTCACCGCACCGCGCCGGAGGTGGAGCAGGCATTCGCCTTGCCCTACGCGCTCTATGAAGAGGGGGTACGGCGCTACGGTTTTCACGGCCTTTCCTACGAATATATTGCCTCGGTATTGCCGGAACGGGCGCCGGAGATTGCCGATGGACGGGTTGTCGTAGCGCATCTTGGCAATGGCTGCTCGGCCTGCGCGATGCGCGACCGGGTTTCGATCGCGACGACGATGGGGTTCACGGCGCTCGACGGCCTGCCGATGGGCACCCGTTGCGGCGAGCTGGATGCTGGCGTCGTGCTGCATCTCATGCAGCAGAAGGGGATGTTGGCGGAACAGTTGGTCGACCTGCTCTATCGCCGTTCAGGCATGCTCGGGCTCTCCGGCATCTCACCGGATTTCCGCGAACTCCTGGCGAGTAAAGATCCCCGAGCGCGCTTTGCCGTCGACGTGTTCTGCTATCGCGTCGCCGGCCATATCGCCTCGCTCGCTGCGGCGCTGGGCGGCCTCGATGGCATCGTGTTCACTGCCGGGGTCGGCGAGAATGCGGCACCGGTGCGAAGCGCGATCTGCCACGCTTGCGCCTGGTTAGGCCTTGAGCTGGACGAAGCCGCCAACCGCGAAAACAAAGAACGCATCAGCGCGCCCAATAGCCGCATCGCCGCCTACGTAATCAAAACTGACGAGAACTTAATGATTGCTCGTCATGCCCGCGCGCTGGCGGGAACCTGAAATGCCAGAAAGGAGGGGAGATCATGTCCGATAATCGCGGCACACCGAAACCGGCAGCCGCCGGGATCTTTTCCGCTGCCGACATCAAGCGCAGAATGGCCGAGCGCGAAGCGCAGAAGGCCGCCGAAGAACTGCGCCGCATGAAGGAGCAGGAGGAAAAGCAAAAGGCGGTCATGGCAGAGTTCCATGCGCCGCCGGATCGGTCGCCCGAACAGCTGATGCAACTCCTCATGCAGCTCGTCAATCAGGCTGCCGAGCGCGGACAGACCGAGGTTCAGGTCTACCGCTTTCCGAATGAGCTGTGCACCGATCGCGGGCGACGCATCAACAATTCAGAGCCTGGTTGGGAGAACACGCTGGAGGGCCGCCCCAAGCTCGGCTACGAATTCTGGCATGAGCACCTACGGCCATTGGGCTTCGGGCTGAAGGCGCAAGTGCTCGAATATCCGGGTGGGATGCCCGGCGATATCGGATTCATTCTTACATGGAACTGAATCCACCACCTGGTTGAAAACGGGGCGCGAGAGGGGGAGATGAAATCAGTAGCTTTGGCGCTTGGCGCCGCCTTGACGGCCGGTGCGACAATGGCGTCGGCCGCGGTGATGGAATCGCAATTTCCACCGAGAACGGTGCGCGACCTCATTGAGATGTGCGCGCCGGCCAAGGACGATCCGATGATGACCGCGGCGATCAACTATTGTCATGGCTTTGCGCAGGGCGCGATCGTTGTCGAGGAGGCGCATGAAGGACAGCCATCGGCACGCAAGCTCTTCTGTCTGCCTTCGCCGCCGCCAGCCGAAGGCTCCGAGATAACCAAATTCATCGCCTGGGCCAACGCGCTACCGTCTCGGCTCGACGAACCTGCGGTTGACGGCATGTTCATCTACTTGGCGGAAACGTATCCCTGTCCGCAGGAAGCCACCGGAAGACGGAGGGCGCGATGAAAAGGCTTATTCTGGCCGGGGCGGTGGCGGCACTGCCGCTGGCCGGCTGCGCCGACATGACCACAACCCAGCAGCGGGCGCTCTCGGGCACAGCGATCGGCGCTGGCGGCGGTGCAATCATCGGCGCTATTGCGGGCAATGCCGGATTGGGCGCCGGCATCGGTGCGGCCGCGGGTCTCGCGGGCGGCCTTATTTACAATAAAGTGAAGCAAGACCAAGCCGCGTCCTACTCTGCGGGCTACCAGGCCGGCGCGACACGACAGCCGCCAGACCCGCCACAATAGGTGTTTGCGCAAAGAACCCATGCTGGCCGAGGATGCGCATCCGGGCCGCATCTTCGGAATCCGCCAAAAATTCTTATAAAGTGCATAGCCCCCTGGCGTCTTGATCTAGATCATTCGCCTACAGTGGATCGAAAGCCTGTTGGCCTGCCGCGGGGCGCCGACTAGACGAATGGCTCGGACGGGGAGAGATGCCACGTAATTTCATCAAGGGCGCAGTTTTCGTGACGGCGATTGCCGTGGCTCTGCCACCGCCCTCCTTTGCCCAACCGAAACCGGCGTCAACCGTTCAGTCCGACGCAACGGGGTTCAATGTGGAGCAGCTCGACGCGATGCTCGCGCCGACCGCGCTCTACCCGGACGAGCTGCTGACGCAGATCTTGATGGCATCGACCTACCCCTTGCAGGTTGTCGCGGCGTCGCGCTGGCTCGAAAAAAACGACAACAAGAACCTCAAAGGGGATGTTCTGGCCAAGGCGCTGGAAAGCGAGAGCTGGAATCCAAGCGTGAAATCGCTGGTGCCGCTCCCGCAGGTCATTGCGATGTTGAACGACAATCTGGAGTGGACCCACCAGCTCGGCTACGCGATCGCGACCCAACAGCCCGCAGTCTTGGATTCGATTCAACGGCTGCGGCGTCAGGCGGAAAAGGCCGGCAGCCTCAAGACCACCGAGCAGCAGCATGTCGTCGGCGAAGAAAACAACGTCGTTATCCAGCCGGCCGACCCGCAGACCGTCTATGTGCCAGTATACAACCCAACCCAAGTCTACGGCGAGTGGCCCTACCCATCCTATCCGCCGGTCTACTTTCCCCGAGGCCGGCATACTATCCTTACGGTTATGCGCTCGGCGCAGGCCTCGCTTTTGCCGCCGGCGCGGCTGTCGTTGGCGGGTTGTGGGCTGGGCGAAGCCGGCCTGGAACAGCGGCACGGTCAGCATCAATCCCGGCCGTTACAACAACATCAACGTCAACCGGCCGGCCATTCGGTCGGCAACGTGGCACCCTCCTGCCGGCGGGGTGGGCGGGCGGCCTATTCGTCCGCCCGGCGGACCTGTCGGCCGCCCGGCGCGGGCCGCGCAATTGCCGGCCAATGCCATCGGCCGGGCGAATGTGCAAGTGCCGGGAAGCGCCGTAAACCGGCCGCAGATTTCGGCGCCGGCGGGCGGGCGCGGCCAGCCTCGCGCAGGCGGAGCGCAGCGGCCGACAGGCGGCGGATCCCGGGTGCCCGTGGCTCAGCGGCCCGGAGCCGGCCAGCTTCCGGCAGCAGGTGCACGAGCAGGGCAGCTGCATGCAGGAGCACGACGCGCCGTGGCGGGACAGTTGCCGGCCGCGCAGCGGCCCAATGCGGGGCAAGCGCGATCTTCCTACTTAGGACAGCGTCCGGCCGGTGTGTTTGGCAGCATGGGCGACGGCGCTCGTGCCAGCCAATATAGCCCCGGGGCATGCAGAGCCGCAGTTTTGAGCAGAGCGCAATCAGCCGGGGCGGCTATGGCGGGGGCTTCCAGGCGCGCACCGGCGGGGGCTTCGCGGGCCGTGGCGGGGGCGGTTTCCGGGGCGGGCGGCGTTGAGGGAAGAAATCGCCATGAAGACGCGGGGCGCGATCGTCCTTCTTTTTGCCTTAGCCGCCATGGCCGGACTGGACGGGGCTGCGAATTCGGCGTCGCCGAAGGTCTCGGTTCCGGTGACCGGTCAAACTTCAGAAGCCCTGAAGAGGCGGCGACCACCCTCGTCAGCGCGCTGCGAACCGACAAGCCGGGTGTCGCGCAGAGCGTGTTAGGCCCGGGAAGTGAAAAGCTGATCAGCTCCGGAGACAAATATTCCGATGCCGCTGAGCGGCAAAAGTTTCTCGCGGCTTATGACGCGCAGCACAAGCTCGTCCCGTCTGACTCGGGCCAAATGGTGCTCCAGGTCGGAACCGACAATTGGCCGTTTCCAATCCCCCTGGTGCAGGGGGATGGAGGCTGGCATTTCGATCCCGAAACCGGTGCACAGGAGCTTGTGAACCGGCGGATCGGCCGCAATGAAATTGCCGCAATCCGAACCTCGCTCGCCTATCTCGGCGCGCAAAGGGTTATTTCGCCGTCACGGGCCGGTACGCACAACGAGAGCGCCGCCATTCGGCGCCGGAGGTCGACTATGGCAGATGAACTCTGTCAACGTGCCGACGAACGAATTCCGGATCTTAGCATGACGATCGCATTGATCGAGGGCGGCATTCTCGTGCTGCTCGTCATCGGTCTCTTGATCGGCGTGCTGGCAGTAGTCAAGCCGTTCACGCCTGCGATCCTGTTCGGCGCAGCGCTGGCAACCACTGCTTGGCCGATCCGTCAAGTTCTGATCCGTCGCGGGCTCGGACGCGTGCCGGCAGCCGCGCTCTTGCTGTTGCTTTCGCTTATGTTGATCGTTTTGCCGATGCTGGTGGTCGCGCCACACCTTGCAGATCAAATGGTCCGGGGGGCTGAGCGTGTACAATCACACTTTGCAGCAACACCGGAGCAGCCTGCCTGGATTAAAAGCCTGCCGCTGTTTGGCCGCCGTCTGGGAGCGGCGTGGGACCGCATCGTCGAGGCTCAGGGCAATCTGCGCACGTTGTTGGAACCCTATGCCGCGAATCTGGAGCAGTTGATGATCGGGGCCGCGCGAGCAGTGGCCGATAGCCTGATCCAGGTGCTCCTTTCGCTGGTGGTGGCAGCTATGTTTTGGACCAATGGCGACGGGCTGGTAGCGATGCTGCACGAAGCGCTCCGCCGGCTTGGCGGGCCGATCGCCGAAGTTTCGGCCGAGGGCCGTTACCACCCTCGTCGGCAACGTGACGAGCCGCCCCACAAGCTGACCGATTATGGAACCGGCGGCAAAGCTGCCGTGCTGCGGTGTCGCCATAAAGATTACGAGTCGCACCGTTCTCGGACCCGTTAAGCCGCCGACTTTAGGACGTCGGCGGCGAGAGGACCGGTGACAGCGGCTCGCCATGCTTGGAGCAGGGTGAACATGATGAAATTATCGATTGTGCTAACCAAGACTCCCCAGACGCGTGCGCTCAAGCCATTCTTTAGGCTTCGGTTGGAGCTGGTCCCCGGCGCGTTCGCCAACCCTCCCCTCCGACCTGCAGCCAGCGTACCTCGTGGAATGGCCACATGTCTCATCTTCACGTTGTAACACCGAGCACAACGGGCTACGGCGACATGCTGGCGGTCAACCCGTTCGCGCGCGGTCTGGCCAACGTCGAGGCGGTTCTCAGACTATTCTATCTCGCCATCACAGTGGCCCGCCTTGTAACGCTGGAATTGGCGGATCGGCGCCCGTTGACCTCGAAATGTGTAGATTTCACTGCTAATCTGGAGGTCCCAATGTCGCGATTTTCGCTCTCTCGCTTGGCTGGCTTGACATTGATCACGATGATAACCGCAGTGGGAATGTCCGCGCTGGCCGATCCCCTATATGCACAATACTATCCTCCCCCGCCAGGCTACGGCTATCCCACGCCAGGCCCGCCCCCGCCTTGTTACGCCGTCACGCCGGGCCCGTTTCGGGGCGCTGCAAGAGGTGCCGCTGGAGGCGCCGTTATCGGCGCGATCTCGGGCAATGCCGGCCGCGGCGCCGCGATCGGGGCTGGCTTCGGCGCATTGCGCGGTGCAGTGCGTCGCGGCTCGGCTCGCAGTGCGGGCGCTTGTTATTGATGCAATGACCGGGGGACCTGATGAAAAAGGCCTTGATAAGCGTGCTGCTGGCATGCTGTCTCTCCGCATGCGCTCAACCGCAGGCTGCCGAGCAGCAAGCCGCTTCACCGCCCGCGCCGACGGCGTTCCCACCGGAGACGGCGCCGGTACTCCCGCCTCGCGCGACTTCGGAGGCCCAGGTGGCACCGGGTCGATGGGATGTCGATCGGGTGCGTTGCTCCGACCTGCTCGGTGCCTCGGACGATGACCGCGCTGCGGCGGTCATGTTTTATTACGGCTACCTGGCAGCGAAAGCCGGGATCCGCGTCATCGATGTGAGCCAGATTGACGGCAATGTGCGAAAAGTGATGGACCGGTGCGCCGCCGCGCCTAACATCACTGTCCCGCAGGCGTTTCGCCAGGCACTCGGTCGATCTTGATAGACCTGGATTAAGGCGAGCGTCACTGAGCCTGGGCGCGCCGTTCTGGCCGGACCCAAGATCAACCTCTTTGGTCGTGAAAAAGGGCTCGAACGCGCGGGCTAGAACCTCTGGGGTCATCCCAGTACCAGTGTCCGACAGCTTCATCGCGACGAAGTCGCCCATCAGCTCCTCGCTCCCAGCGTCGCCGCAGGCGCTGGTGCGGCTTTATGCCGCCGCTCGACTGCATACCAATCTGTTTCAGCCTTCGTTCAAGCTCAAACAGAAGACCCGCATTGGCGCCCGGGTCATCAAACGCTATCACGCGCCGGCAATCCCGGCAGCTCGCGTTCTCGCTCACCCGGCCGTCGCCGAAGAGAGCCAGGCGAACATTGCGGCGGCTCCAGGCCCGATCCGGTGCAGCTGATTGCCGAGATCGGCGCCGCCCAGGCCGAGCTCGGCAAGCGGATCGACCGCCGCGGATTAGATGGAGCCCGCGAACCGGCCGCTTCAGTAGATCTCGAGCGGTTTGCCGTCGGACCGCGGATAGCCTGGCGGCAAGGCGAGCAGCGTCCGACGCATCGCCGCCCCTATCGGGGCGTAAGCCGGCCCACGGCGCCCGTCGATGCTGGATGAGCTGCACGATCAAATGCGAGCCTGGCTCGCCGAGGATCCCGGCGTCACCGCGACCGAGATCCTTGAGCTGCTCAAAGCCGTGGACCCCGAGAGGTTTACGGACAAGCAGGCGCGAACCGTGCAACGTGCGGTAAAGCAGTGGCGCGCGCGGGAAGCGCGCCGGATCATTATCGCAGACACCGCTGCGATCAGTTGCCGGTATTCCGAGCGCGTCGGCGGCCGCGAACGCTGCAGTACGGCCAGTGGCTTAACCCACCGCGGCTCGCCCACGGCGGTCCACAGGTAGTGTCTCGGAAGTTCTGCAAAAGCCGCTGAAGCGAGTGGTCATGGTAATGCGGGTGATGTCGCAATCACCGGTCCTTTGGCGAGGATGCACACGATGACCAAGAGGCAGGGTAAATCTG
>Ga0126371_10001445_pt1 | contig 20067 bp, 13 predicted proteins | sample PanSoiMetaPlot_4_FD_110145 | JGI IMG/M metagenome (GOLD analysis project Ga0126371, IMG submission 110145) | Tropical forest soil microbial communities from Panama - MetaG Plot_4 | ecosystem: Environmental > Terrestrial > Soil > Tropical forest > Bulk soil | place: Panama | collected 2016-02-17 | reverse complement strand
GTAGACGTTTCAATATGGCAATAATTGACGCAGGCCGGTGGCACTATTGGCGTGTCACAACGATATTGGTGGCCTGAAACCTACCGGTCCAGGGGAACCCCATCCATATACGGACGGCGCCGAATTGCTGCGCCAGCGCTCGAAATGCCGGAAGAATACTGTAGTCGGCCTGTCCAGAAGCAGTCGCACCGGACAATACGATGTGTGCTGTCGGAGACGACGCATTTATGTTCAGCGTCACCTGCACGATGAAAGGCTGGTCACGGGTGAAGGATCCGAATTTGGTACTGTCGTTGTCGTCGATACGCACGCGGTTGTCTTGCGTAAAGTCGATGTGCAGGAAGTTTGTCAAGGTACCCACTGGCTGGTTGAACGGCTCGAACTGGATCGTGGCGAGGCCACTACCGGACGGCATGAAAAGGGTTGCAGAGAAAGTGTAGGTACCGCCGTCGCGAAACTGGGAGAAGTTACCCTGCAAGCCTACGACCGGAGCGGGAGGCTGCCCATCGGGCCGACTGATTTGCACCCACTTGCCGGACGGTGAAACTGGTGGCGCGACTACAATGACGCTGCTTGGTGGGTCGCCAAAAGTGTTCGCGGTTCCGACCTGTTGAGTATGCGATGGTGGCTGATTGGCGGGTGTCGAATCGAAGTTCGATTGAAACAGAGTCTCGCCGCAGCCCGTAATCAACATGCACGCAGCGAGGAGTCCCGGTAGGTTGAACTTCATTGTAAGGTTGGTGCCTACACGGTTCCTCGGCTGGGTCGAGCGTGGCTGAAACTTTGATGGCGTGAAGACCAAACTACAGTTCATAGCTGCTCCTCAAAACGTCCGCAGGTAATCTCCGGCAGAAATTTTACCGTCGCTGTTTGAAGGTTAACGTGGGCGGGACCAACACTACAGGCAAGTGGGGATATCCTACTCGCCAGTCAGCGGTGGGTCAATAATTGATTATCGAGTGTCGCTGCAAAATAAGAATGTCCTGTTTGAACAAAGTAGAAATGTCCGCTTCAAGGGGCCGCTACGGTGAGCCTACCAGCCGAACGGCGAAGAAACAGTACAGGCGTTTGTTCCCCCCGCCTCTGCCGCCAGCCTCTTGCGTTGACCTTAGCGGGCTTTACCATCGTCACCTGCGGGTTTTCCGATAGTGACGTGTCGCCAAGCAGAAGCAATAGACTAGAGGGTGCAGGCTTGACCTGTCCGCTTGGTCCTGCACCTCCCTTGGAACAGATGCCTCAGACTGCAAACATAAAGAAGCCTTTGCTGAGCCGGTCTGTGGTACGACGAGTGCATGCTTTAAACTCCGTTGGAGACAATGCTGACCAAATCTGGCTAAGCGGTCGCATCGTCTTCATCTGCCTGGCGCTACTTCATCGGCGCGGCACCCGATGCCACGCGATGATAGTGAGCCGTGCCGGGCGTGGAATCAGGGGTGCGGCGGACGAGGCACACAATGGTTCTAGCGTCGACTTCAAAAAGGGACTTTCAGCTGAAATTGGCTCTTTCTGCGCCGGTGCTTGCGCTGGCTCCTTGCTTTTTATTTCAAGCGTCTACGGCCGCTGCGGACGACTCCTGGCAAAATCTGAAGCACGTCACCCACGAGCGTTATTACACCGTAGTCGATCGAAAATCCAACTGCACCACTGGACACATCGTTAAGACAAACGATCAGGAGTTAACGCTTGCGCTGCCAAACCGGGCGTACGCCACGTTCGATCGCGCGAACGTACTTCGTGTAAGCGTTTCACAGGCGGCACCTTACTTCCAACATCGTGCGCAGGCCGATGTCGGTCGGGTCTACGACGTCATCTACAACGACAAAAGTTCATGGAGTGACCTCAAAGGAGTGATCCGGCAAGAAGTGAAGATAGTGAAGACGAGCGGCGAGACATATGAAGGCCAGCTGTTGGCAGCAACAGAGACACAACTCGAACTCGATCGAACAGGCGGAAAACTCCAAATCGCGAAAGAGGACGTGGCTCAAGTCTATTATCTCCGCCCCAAACCTTTGACCGATAGCGAAAAGTACAGCGCCCAGGAAGACTTCTGGATGGACCCAAGGCTGTGGCCCTACTACCTCAATCTCGTTCCGAAATTGCCTGTGCGCTTGTACGACTCGTCGCTATCGGACGACAATACGCTCGTTCGATGCGAAAATGATTCAAGAGAGAATGTAGCATCGGATACACCATCTCCGACCTGCTACGTGGGGTATGTACAGACGATAGATCCCCCTAGCCTTACACTGCGGCCCCGCGACAAGGACCCTATAACAATGCAGATAAGCAAGGATGCTCACGTTTGGAAAAGCGGGAAACACGTCAGCGTCGGTGAGATTAAGGTGGCCGATCAAGGTGTTGCGTGTGGTTCAGAAACGACTAGCGGGTTTATTGCGGATCGTATCGTCGTCCAAAGATAGAACGGTTTTTTGGATATCCTGTTTTTGTAGAAGCAGCCGTTGACGCAGTGAGCCAGTGGAGGAATCAGCTGGCGAGCCAGTTGAACAGCACTCCCTAATGTATTTAAAATTCATGTTCCGACCTGCTCGCCCACCGGAACGACGGCAAAACCAGTTCAAGCCTGAATCAGCACTCGATAAGTTGAATTTTTCTAACGGGCCGGCCGACGTGAACCAAACCAGGGTGGGCGCAAGCTTGTTACCGGCCTCGTAGCGAGCTTCGCGGAGCTTGGCGGGAATGGCGAAGTGCGAGGCGTCTCGCTTGCTTCACACAAAGACCCAAGCGTCGACGAAACCAACAATGAGTTGACAGCACTTGTCAGTTACGAGCCCCGATGAATCTGTCGGCCTTCGATTCCAGCCCGAATTGCCGTCAGTTCCGCCCGTTATGACAACGATCGTGATTTCATTCTCGCGTCAGGGCGCAAGGCGCTAGCTTTCCGGAGTCCTGGTTTTTCGCCTGCGCCACAAACTTGACAAAGCGAGGATCGCCGTGAAGTGTTGAGAAAAAGGGATTTCTGTCAATTTCCAAGGCAACAATTGGAGGCAGCCCGTGGCCTACAGCCTGGTCTAACAGCGATAACGCTTCCTCAATCCGACCCTTCCGCGCAAGAAGCGCTGCCAGATCATACTTTGTCTCGGCTGTTTCGGGTTGCCCGGGTCCGAAAATGCGAGTCTCGATCTCGAGAGCGTCACGAAATTCCTTTTCGGACTCGTCGTACCGCTCCAGGTCCCGATAAAATCCCGCCAAGTTGGTCATGGCATTGACCGTTCCCAGATTGTCTCGGCCGTCCATACGAAAGTGAATCGCCAAAGCCTGCTGTTCGAGCTTCACGGCATCTGCAGGCCGACCAGCTCCGTCGAGATTGATGGCCAAGTTGTCCATCGTTATGAGCGTGCCTTCCGCTTCCGCCCCCAAAACGCGCGCTTGTTTTTGCAGTACTTCGGTATTCAATTCCACAGCTTCCTTACAGTTGCCCTCTTCACAAAGAGTAAACGCCAACTCGCTTAGAGTCCCAAGTGTATCCGGGTTGTCGGCGCCAAACTCGTGCCGCTGTATCTTAAGAACTTTACGTTCCAGGCTCTCTGCTTCGGAGAGATGTCCTTGCTGCATCAGGACCCACGCCAGATCGTGCATGGTCTTTAGCGTGTCACGGCTCTGTTGTCCTTCGGCAGAGCTGCTGACCTGAATACCTCGCTCGTAGAGTGCTTGCGCACGGCAATATTGCCCCAAATTCAAGTATGCGTTTCCCATCACATGCATCAGTTGAGCTTGGAGAAGAGGATCCTTTGCCAGTCCCTTGTCGATATCCTGTGAAGCCTTGTCCAGGACTTCCCTAACGGTGACCTCGTTTCCCACTCGTTCATTGGGGTCTGATAGTTTGAAGATCCCGGTCATGAACTCCGCAATGCGATCCGCTCGGTCGCGCTCCCTGGTTATCCTGCGCAGCTGCAGGCTCTGCAGTGCGACGAATGAGACCAGGACGGCGCTCAGCAGGCTCGCTATCGCCACCGCGACACGATGCCGGCGCGTGTACTTGCGAGCACGGTAGAGAAGACTTGCGGGACGGGCCTGAACCGGCTCATTGCGCAGATAGCGTCGTAAATCTGCTGCGAACTCTGCAGGCGTTGCATATCGGCGCTGGCGGTCACGTTCGATCGCCTTCATCGCGATCCAATCGAGATCGCCTCGAAGCGTACTCACCAACTGCTTCGCTTGTGTGCCGCGTGCCTCTGCGACTATCTCTGTTGAGTCGTTTTGCTGCCCTGCTTTCGTGCTCGGCCGCGGTGGATCCTCCTCGCGCAATTGCCGCAACGCCTCATCGATTGGGCGCTTCCTCCACCGGTCGCCGTCAAACGGCAGAGAGCCAGTGAGTAAAACATACAGAACGGTTCCCAGCGAGTACACGTCAGTCCGGGTATCTACGTCTTGAATTGCCGGGTCCGCTTGCTCCGGGCTAACGTAACCGGGAGTACCTAGAAAGCTCCCGATCACTGTGAACTGCGCTGCTCCTATGAACTCGGGGACGGTCCCTTTCGCCAGCCCGAAATCGATGATGCGCGGCAACGGCTTGCCGTCGATTTCCACTACCAGAATATTGGCGGGCTTGAGATCTCGATGAATGATGGTCTTTTGATGCGCATGCTGGACTCCATCGCACACCTGTATGAACAGTTCGATCCGTTCTGCGATCTTCAGTTTTTTTTCGTCGCAGTAATCCGTGATCGGCACGCCGGCGACGTACTCCATCACGAAATAAGGCTGTCCGTCCGGCGTTGCTCCCGCATCAAAAACCTTTGCAATCGCTGGATGATCCATCAACGCGAGCGATTGCCGCTCATTCTGAAACCGCACCAACGCGGTGGCGTCGTACATCCCTCCCTTGATGAGCTTCAGAGCGACTCGCCGCTTCACCGGAGCTGTTTGTTCCGCGAGCCACACTTGGCCCATCCCGCCTTCTCCAAGCTTGCGGATCAGACGGTATGGGCCGATGGACCGTGACATTTGCACAGCGTCGACCAATTGTGAGGCCAGTTCGCTCTCTGATAGACCCAGCGAATCTTCGTAAGCCGACAGCAGCGATTCGACCTCCGCCCGGACCAATGGATCTGCCGCACAGGCCTCGCTCACGAAGGTTTCCCGTTCTTCCGGTGCGCGCTCCAGTGCTTCTGCGACAATGGCCTTAATTCTGGGCCAATTTTCGCTCTTCTCCATGCTTACCCCGCTTGAGCTGCCTTGAGAGCCAGGCTTTTGCGACGTTCCAGTCGCGTTTTGCAGTAGATCGCGAGATTCCCAACACGTCGGCTGTTTCGTCCACGGTGAGGCCGCCAAAGAAGCGCAGTTCCACGATACGGCTCTGCTGCTCATCGATGCGCGCGAGATTGTTGAGCGCATCATCCAGTGACACCAGGTCTGGGCCTGCTATCGCCGCCGACGCACCTTCGGCCTGGCCGGGGTCGATAGCCCCTAATTCGACCACGCGATCCGATCCGCGCTTGGCAGCTCGATGGCTGCGAGCGTAGTCAACTAGGATTTGGCGCATAAGCCTAGCCGCTACGGACACAAAATGTGCCCGGCTTTCCACTTCGAACGGACGCCCGCTCACGAGCCGGACGTACGCTTCGTTGACCAGCGCTGTCGTTTGCAGGGTATGACCTGGACGCTCCCGTCGCAGTTGACGATGCGCCAGTGCGCGAAGCTCGTTATAAACCAACGGCACCAGCGCCTCGAGAGCCTGCGGATCGCCAGCCTTCCACCGCGCAAGTAGCTGAGTTACCGACTGACCAGCTGCCTGGGACATGAAACCTTCACAGGGCGGAGGATTTTTGGCTAACCATAGCCCGCTGTAGAACACAAGTCAATCGTTCGCAGAGTGGCTCGAAGAATGGTGGACCTTTTCGTCGGCCGTTCTCGCAATCCCATATAGAGGATGTAGCAGACCGGTCGGGAATCCCGCGGTCTGTCCTAAGGAACTAGAACCGGCACGCGTCATGTAAAGGCTGGAGCGTCAGTGTGTGCGGAGCAACGCATGTCCGGAGAAAGAAGGGCAGAATGTGGTCAGGTCGCCGTTGGCTTTATGGGGCAATACTAGTAACTCTGCTTGCGGTGTCGTCCGCGAGCTTGGCAGAAAGGGAAGCCAAAGACCCGGGCGTGCGGCCCGGCCCACCGGGTGCGGGAATCCCGCTGAAAGGACTTTCGCCTATTGAACTCTCACTGTTTCATGAGGGCGTGCAAAGAGCTGTTCAGTTGGAAGGCGTGTGCGACGATTGTAACGATCTTACACTGGGCTCGTCTACCGACCCCGCAAAAGCCAATTTTGTGACGCAAACCAACTCCTCGGGACTTGGCGTGCGCTTCAACGGCGACCAGTGCACCGTCTGCCACAACCAGCCGGCGCTCGGCGGCTCCGGGGGTTTTATGGTGCCGAATCCGCAGGACCCGCCACATCAGTATCAGAGAGCCGAGAATCCAATGTTTCGCCTGATCCCGCATCGCAAGGGCGCTACGAATCAAGTTCCTTCTTTTATCGAGCGGTTCGGGCCGATTCGCGAGGTCCGTTTTGCGAAGAAGTCCGACGGTACAGCTGATGGTGGCGTTCACCAGCTCTTCACGATTGTGGGCCGTTCCGACATTTTTCCGCCGGGCCAGCCTGGCAGCTGCACCGCAGAGGATCTGCCGCCAACCGACTTTGAGACGCAGTACCGGAACGGAAATGCTCGCTTCCGAATCCCTCTACAGCTTTTCGGCTTGGGTATCCTGGACGGAATTCAAGACAGCGAAATCCTTGCCCGGCACCAAGCAACGGAGCAAATTCGCCGCCAACTCGGCATTCGCGGTGTCCCGAACCGCAGTGGCAATGACGGCTCCATCACACGCTTCGGCTGGAAGGCACAAAACAAATCGATCACCATTTTTGCCGCCGAAGCATACAACGTAGAAATGGGCGTAACTAACGATTTGTTTCCCCAGGCAACCGACGAAAATCCGGCGTGCTCAGCCGACAAAAGCGAGCCCAACGATATCTTCCGCACGGATGATGCCGACGACCGCAACCAGGGCTTTAACAACCCGCTGCACATATTGCCCGATTGGCAGATGTTTGAAATTTTCATGCGCTTCCTGGATGCGCCCCAGCCTGTCGCCTTCTCGGCTAACGCCCGCCATGGACAAGAACTGTTTGGCACCGGCCCGAATCATCCGGGTATTGGCTGCTTTGGCTGCCACACTCCGACCATGGTGACACCACCGAAGAGCGAAACCGCGGCTCTGCAAAATCTGACTGTCCATGCGTACTCCGATCTGCTGATTCATCACATGGGCAAGGGCTTGGCCGATGACATTACTCAAGGCCTGGCGACCGGCGACATGTTCCGCACCACGCCTCTCTGGGGAGTTGGCCAGCGCATCTTCTTCTTGCACGACGGGCGAACCAGCGATCTTCTGCAGGCCATTCGGGCCCATCACTCCGCCGCCCCCGACTGTGCCGAGTCCTCCGATTCGCCTTGTTATGGGCCATCGGAAGCGAACGCCGTAATCGACCGCTTCAATGCTCTGCCCGAGATCGACAAGCAGGCGATCCTGGATTTTCTGCGCTCGCTCTGATGGCGACCTCGATGGTCTACGGTCAAGCAAATCCGATGCCAGCGACCGTTTCGTGAATTCCTTTGGCTGTTCACACACGGTTCACCAACGCGATGCGCCCGAGAGCAGTGTCAAGCCAGGCCCTTCCATCTACCGTGGCCCAATTGCAAAAGGGTGCAGGCGCGCTGGATTCCGTTTGCGATTCGAAGGGGAATGCACACTGACAGGACAAAACCACGTTCTCTCCTTGTCAAACGCAAGGAGTCACTCATGGCGGGCTGGCAAATAACGGCGACCAATTCGAAAGTTACTGCGCAAGCACGGTCATGGCGGTTGTGCTCGAATTGCTAGCGGTTCCCGTATTCATCAACCATATCGATCGCGGAAGCCTTTTCATGCCTGCAGCATTGTAGCTGTCACGTATGGGCGCTTCTACGAATTGAAAAGATAATCTGTGGCAGGTTTACTCACCGAAGCTGTGGGGCAGGAGTGGTGCTGCCCAAAAGGCAGGAAATGCGTTCCCGAAAGTGCACGCTCTTGCAGAGACTCCATGCCATAATCGTGTGTAGATTCTTATCGAATGCGAATATTATTTCTTCCTCGAATCAGTTCAGGCAACACTTTAGTTTGTGATTTCGTTCGACAAATAGTTTGTTGTCTCGAGCCTGCCGCTGTTCGAGCGCCGTTACTTGGCGTGCTTTTTGATTGCAAACCCTCATTAATTTCGGGAGCGATTCTATGATCGCAATTCGGCCAGTCTTGCGTACATTGCCGCTTTTCGTTCTTTCTCTCGCATCGCTTCCGCCTGCCGCGTGGCCGCGCGATGACGGTAAAGAGAAACAGAAAGAAAAGCCCGCGGAAAAATGGGACACAACGCGCGCGCGCGGAAAAACTCGGGACATCGACTTCGACACCACCGAAGGCACCTGGATGTCTGTGGACATTTCTCCGGATAGAAAATGGATCGTCTTCGATCTCCTTGCGCACATCTACCGTATGCCCGTTACCGGCGGCAGAGCGGAATGTCTCACCCAAACAAGCGGCGTCGCGCTCAATTCTCATCCGCGTTTTTCACCTGACGGAAAGTACATCGCCTTTATCACGGATCGTGGTGGCCAGGACAACCTCTGGGTCATGAACGCCGACGGCTCCAATCCGCACGCCGTTTTCGAGGACAAGGATGTGCGGACTTACGAACCCGCCTGGACTCCCGACAGCCAAAATATCCTCGTCCGGCGCGCGTCTGTCGCCACGGGACTCGAAACTCCCCCACCTGCTGGCATTTGGCTGTATCACCGCGACGGCGGAAAGGGAATTGAGATCGTTAGCAGCAAAGACGACAAAAGCGCGGACTGGCCGGCCGTTTCTCCTGACGGACGTTACGTCTATTTCCAATACGCCGCAGTCGAAGCTGATTCTTACGTGGGCCACAACGATCCGTCACAGGGCTATCTCCAAATCAAACGCATCGAACTTCGTACCGGTAACAAAGAAGAAGTCACCTCCGGCGTCGGCGAACAGCAGTATCGGATTTCAAACGGCGGTGCTCTTGCTCCGGAAATTTCGCCCGATGGCCGCTGGCTCGCCTTCGCCCGCCGCATTCCCAACGGCACGATCTCCTACAAAGGCCAGAAGTACGGTCCACGCACCGCGCTTTGGCTTCGCGATTTGGAATCCGGCGCTGAGCGCGTTCTTATGGACCCAATCGAAGCGGACCTGATCGATTCCCGCAGCGCGTGGCGCGTTCTCCCCGGCTACTCGTGGGCGCGTGACGCAAAGTCCGTCGTGATTTCACAAGGTGGGAAGATTCATCGCCTCTGGATTGCCGATGGAAAAGTGGAAACCATTCCGTTTACCGCGCATGTCCATCGCACCATTTCAGAAATGGCAAAAACTGAGCGCCGCATTACCGATGAAGCTTTTCCCATGCGTTTCGCCCGCTGGCATACGGCTTCTCCCGACGGCAAAAAACTTGCATTCCAGGCAATCGGCCACATTTGGGTCATGGATTTGCCGGCCGGCGCTTCCCGCCGCCTGACCGCTCCCTCATTTGTTCCAACGGAATATTCACCTGCATGGTCGCCCGACGGAAAATCTCTCGTTTTTGCGTCTTGGGACGAAAAACTCGGTGGCGCACTTTGGAAAATCTCCGCGGATGGCGGCTCGTTGCAACAGCTCACCAGCGAACCCGGCGAATACATTCATCCTGCCTGGAGCCCTGATGGGACAACTATCGTCGCTGCGCGAGGTTCCGGTGCATTTTTTCGGGGCCAACCCTGGATTACCAATACTTGGTATGATCTCGTTAGCGTCCCTGCTTCCGGTGGCGAAACGAAGCAAATCGTGCGCAGTCCCCGGCCGTCCGGGTATCTCGAACGCAATCAGATTGTCACTCCCACGTTCGGAACGGATGGCCGCGTCTATTACCCAGAATATTTTCCAAATAAAGATCCGGAAGCGCGCCGTCCGCTCATTGTCAATTTCGTCTCCATAAAACTCGATGGCACCGACCGTCGCGTCCATCTTGTTTTTCCTTACGCCGATGAAGCCACCGTTTCTCCCGACCTGAGAACCGTCGCCTTTCAGGAAGGCGACAACGTCTACACACTCGCATTTCCAGCACAGGGAACAGCTGGCAAGCCGCCCCTCGTCGATAAAACCAGTGCGGTTTTCCCGCTGAAGCAAGTCAGCAAGGAGGGTGGAAATTTTCCGCGTTTCCGGGACGCTCAAACCATCGAATATGGTAGTGCCAATCGCTATTTCGTCTACCATCTCGATTCCGGCAAGACCGACACCACGGAAATCAAGATGTCCGTCGCGCGCGATATCCCTTCCGGCTCTCTCGCATTGACCGGTGCGAGAATTCTGACGTTCGACAATCGCAAGGTCGTTGAACACGGTACTATCATCGTCAAAGGTTCGCGTATCTCGTGTGTCGGCGATTGTTCCACATCCGGAATCGATCGCGTCATTGATGTTGAAGGCAAAACGATCATCCCCGGACTCATTGACATGCATGCGCATCACTACAGCATGTACACCGGCATCACTCCCCCGCACGACTACGAAATCGCCAGCAATCTTGCTTATGGAATCACCACCACGCTCGACCCCGCAGCGTGGTCGCAGAATGTTTTTCCGCCGGCGGAAATGGTGGACGCAGGTATGATGATTGGCCCACGCACCTTTTCCTGCGGTGACCCGCTTTACGCTGGCGATGGTTTTCGCAACAACGATCTCACCAGCCTCGAAGTCACCGAACAAAACATTAATCGTCTCGCTAGCTACGGTGTCATCACGCTCAAGCAATATCTGCAGCCAAAGCGCGAACAGCATCAGTGGATTGCGGAAATCGCGCGCAAAAAAGGACTGAACATCACCGGCGAAGGCAGCGGTCTCGAGTATGACCTCGGTATGGTCATGGACGGTCAGACGGGTTTGGAGCATCCTCTTCCGTACTCACCCCTCTACGGCGACATCACCAAGTTCATGGGCATGGCCCACTTTACCTATTCGCCGACGGCGATCGTGGGAAGTGCTGGTCCTTGGAACGAAGAATATTTTTTCCAGACCTTTGACTATTTCAAGGATGAAAAGCTTCTGCGGTGGACTCCCTGGCGCGAAATCTTGCCTCACGCGCGGCGACGCATGTTGCGTCCGGAAACTGATTATAATTTCCCGCTTATCGCCCAGGGTGTTGCTGATGTGCGAGCTGCAGGCGGCTTCGGTTCGCTTGGAGGCCACGGTCAACAGCAGGGCATCGATTCGCAGTGGGAATTGTGGATGTATTCGTCCGCGTTGGGACCGATGGGCACGCTCGAGATGGCGACCAACGACGGAGCGCGCTACCTGGGTATGGACAAGGACCTCGGCTCCATCACCGTTGGCAAACTTGCAGACCTGGACATCCTCAATAAGAATCCGCTCGACGACATTCACAACAGCGCAGACATTGCCTTCGTGATGAAAGGCGGAGTTCTTTACGACGGCACTACCCTCGACCAGATCTGGCCGAACAAGATTCCGTTTGGTAATAACTACTGGATTTTTCCTCCAGCCCTGCTGAATGATGACCGTCCCACGGACTATTGGGACCATCGCTAAAGGAGACTTCTCTCACGTTTTCGCGATGGCAGCGAGCACGTCGGAACAAGAAGGCGGGCGAGGCGAGGCTAACCGAGCAGGGGACGATCCTCGGAGCGTTTCAGTACACGGCGCCGGAGCAGCAAATAGGGGAGCGGCCACTCCGGCAACAAGCGCAGAGCTCTCGAGAAACAAGACCACCCACCGCTGGCCCGAATTTCTACTCGATGGTCGACACCTCCTATATGTGGCCAGTACACCCTTTCTGAGGCTGATGCCAGCCGATGACCGCGACAACGAAGAAGTTCTCCAGGGAGCAACCGAACATCAAGTATCTCAGCGACCGGTCTCCCGATGGGAAGCTAGTATCCAGCAGTCGGATATATGGAGTTAACAGGGTTGTGGCTGCTGCCCTGCAGTTCCGGGCCTCGATCTTGATGCTTTTAGGCCGTGACCCCTCGCTTGCATTACAATGCAGTCGGTTCGGCTTCAATTTTGGAATTGAGCTGGTTCCGTAGCTTGCGTCTGTGGAAATGAAACATGATCCTAAGGGTCTTCGACAATAAGCTAACGCTTGGGAAAACTGCAGCACGATACGCGGGCGCCATTATGCGCAGAGCCATTCAGAAGCGCGGACGTGCCCGGATTGTCGTCGCTACAGGCACATCACAACAAGACTTCCTGGAAGCTCTGACGAAAGCAGGCGACATAAACTGGGGGCAAGTTGAAATGTTTCATCTGGACGAGTACATTGGCTTGCCTGAAACGCATCCGGCGAGCTTTCGCAAATATCTTCGTGAGCGTCTAATTCAAAAAACGGGAATAGCTCGATATCACCTTCTTAAAGGCGACTCTGAGCCTATGGAGGTCATTCAGCGAGTGGGCAAGGAATTACGCTCGGCTCCCATCGATGTCGCTTTCGTTGGGATTGGGGAGAACGGACACTTGGCCTTCAATGACCCTCCTGCGGATTTTGAAGAGGACGAGCCTTATTTGATCGTGGAACTCGATGAGGCTTGCCGGCTCCAACAGATCGGTGAGGGATGGTTCACAAATATTTCCGAAGTTCCCCGACGAGCCATTTCGATGTCCATACGCCAGATTCTAAAGGCCAAAGAGATAATTTGCGTGGTTCCGGAAGGCAGGAAAGCGAAGGCAGTAAAACTCTGCCTCGAAGGAGAAATCGGCCCTAAGGTACCTGCTTCTATTTTGCGCACGCACCCTGCCACGACGATTTTTCTAGACAGAGAATCGGCGAGTTTGATCAGTGCGGGGACAATTCGGGGACTTGCTCGAAAGAAACGCTGCTGAGAATAGCTCTATCCGAAGATTGCAAGCTGTGGAAACCACAGCCTATTATCTGGTGATGAAGGAGAAGCCAATGAGCAAGCCGCAATCCACCATGGACAGAAAAGCATTTCTGGGCAAATCGGCGGCCTTGATCGCCGGCGGTGCAGCCTTCACCAGCGGTCCTCTGTCCTATGGCCGAATCCTTGGCGCTAATGACCGTATCTCGCTTGCACATATCGGGATTGGGACACGCGGCCAGGAACTCGACTGGATCGTTTCTAAGGTCTCTGCTCGACACAACGCAGAGCTCACCACTGTTTGTGATTTGTGGCGGCTGAACCGCGAGAAAGCAGTGACGGCTAACACCAAATATTACGGCCGCGCGCCGCGCGCCTTTCAGTATCCAGAAGAGGTGTTAAGTCTGAATGATGTTGACGGTGTTCTTATTTCCACTCCCGAACATTCCCATTCGCCCATTTTGAAAATGGCCGCCGAAGCGGGGAAGGATGCCTACGTTGAAAAACCTATGGGCAATGTCCTGCAGGATATCAAGATGGCCCGGGATGCCGTGAAACGACATCAACGCATCGTGCAAGTCGGCACGCAACATCGAAGCGAACCTTATCAAAAAGAGGCTCACGATTTGGTGCAGAGTGGCGTACTTGGGGAAGTAAGCAAGGTCGAGATTGTTTGGAACTACCATGGCCCTCGCTGGCGAGGGCGCGATGTGACGAAACTCGTTCGGGAAGAGGATACCGACTGGCGCAAATGGCTGCTGACCAAACCTTATCGACCGTTTGATCCGCAAGTTTATTGTGAGTTTCGGCTGTATCGCGAATTTTCAAGTGGCATCCCTGATCAGTGGATGAGCCACGCCATCGACCTCGTGCATTGGTTCATGAAGGACAGCTCTCCACGCTCGGTCGTCGCTCATGGTGGGGTTTTCGCGTGGCATGACGGCCGGGAAAACGCCGACACGTTCCAGGCATTGCTCGATTACTCAAAGGGATTCTTGGTCAGCTACTCGACGAGTTTCGGGAATGATTCGCCGAGTTTCACCCGCTATATGGGAAAGAAGGCTACGCTTGTCAATATCGGAGGCGAGGGCAGCCCGCGCTATCAGATAGTTGAAGAAAAAGGGAATCACGAACAGAATCCCAATATTGATAAACAGCGAGCGGCAAAACCTGTTTTACTTTCCGGCAAAGCTGACATTCCTCCGATGGGCATCGACGATCTGACGACGGAGCATATGGAAGATTGGCTCGAATGTATGCGTTCGCGGCGGCAACCACATTGCACCGTGGATGACGGATTCGCCCATTCGGTCGCCTGCATTGTGGCTGCGGAGGCATATTGGTCGGGCAGACGACAATACTGGGATGCCACCAACGAGGCCATACACGAGCAGGAAGCCGTCAGTTAATCATCAGGCCGATCGGTTCTGAAGCGGTGCGGTTAACAATCCGCCCAATTTCGATCTACCGCCCGCCGCAATGCCGGCGTAGGCCGCAGGTAGGCGGCAAGTTCTTGCGGTGAAACACTCCCGCGAGCCCGAAAAAGTGGACCTTCACACGGTGCTTCCGGAAGGCGGAAGCAAATTTCCTTCGATTTGCCGAGACTGCATAGGGAATCGGCCGCGGCCTGGGCGCAAGACGGGAGACGCTGCCGCAGCAGCGACCCCCGGCGTGGGTGTAAGTGAGCCTGTTAAGTGACGGGGCTACTGACTGCGCTTCTTCTTTTCGGCGGTGGCCTTTACCGCTGGTTCCTCTTTGGGAGCCCAGAACTCGGCATCAGCCTTAAGGTATTCGTCAGTGACGTAGCTCATCTTCGGGTTGAAGACAAAAAGCTGGTGTTCGGAAGAGTCCACCGATGCAGCCTCGAGTTCACCTAACCTCCTCAAACCGTGTTCCCCCAAGGCCGCTTCAAACTGCTTGTCATGCTCGAAGCCAGCATCGATCTCCGAAGCGGACCTGAGACCAGTAAGGAAAAGGTAGGTTCCGCCGGAACCACCATACTGCAGGCGATAACAGCCCCAGTGAGCGTCGGGAACCGCTTTTTCATAGGCGCTACGGACCAGTTTGACCAACTCGCTCCACTCCTCATAGTGACCGGGCTTAACGTGGTAAGAGTCGATCTGGATGGCGTGCCGCTTGGGATCGCCAGGCTTGGGTCGCAAGCTGAAGTCTGGCTCGTAAACTAAGACCGCTTGGTCCACGGAATCCAGAAGTTCCCCATCGGCTGCGCCCGCGTGCTCGATGGCAGCAGAGAGGGTGGCGTCTTTGCCCTGTGCCTGAACGTCCTTCTCCCAGGCGTCAAATGAGTCGTAGAAGGTGAAAAAAAGAGCGCGGGATTTGCCGGAGACCGAAGTCATGCCCAGGTAGTGGGTAGGCCACTTGGCAGCTCTCATGGCCTGAACGAAGGCCGTTTCGGCTTTCTCGTGCGCTTCGCCGCTCCGGTAAGGCTTAACAAACTCGCGAGTAATCGTCAGGATCTTGGGTGGCGCTGAGTCCTGGGCGCGTGTAGTGCCAGGGAAAAGGGAGAGAAGGGACGTTGCTAACAGCGAATAACCGAGCTTGCTCATGGATGCAAACCTCCTAGCTTGCTTGATAGATCAGATTGAAGCCGAGGGACCCGGGTGAGAAAACAACGCGATGCGCGAACGGTATCGCAGCGAGGCAGCAACGTCAAGCGCCGATTCAGTGTGCGGCTTGGATGCGGCGATCAAAAAGCGCAAAGACCACTTTTCGGAGTGAACCGCGAAGAAGTCCGCTCAAAAAGGATTTGACGACATTGTGAGAGATGTCCGGTCTCTCGACCTGCCAGGGCTCATTCCTGAGGTCCGCAATCAGAAATCTATTTCGCCAGCTGTCTAATAGCTTCGTCCAGTGCGCTGTCTTGGCCAATTTGCAAGTCCTTAGCTGAAAAGAAAGGGACACGAATGTCGGGTGGAATGCCACCTCCGTCGAACGCTTTGCCATCGGCTGCGAAATAAACTTCGTTCGGCAAACGGAAATGCCACCCATTAGGAAGTGTTCGGTTGAGAACATCGGAGAACACTCCTTGCGTGTTGAGTCCGATGCGTACGACGTGGGGTTCACGACCCATAAGAGCCATCGTGAAGGTCTCACCGGCGCTGACGGTATCTGGGCCAATCAATACGGCAACATTACCTCTAAATCCGGGCCGGTCGTTCGGCTGGACCCAAGTGGGCTGCGATTCGGTGAGTTGAATCGGCACATCTAAGTCGGTAGTCTTGCGAGCCGCTTTTGTGTAAGCCAGATATTTCTTGTCGGTTAGACGCGAGGCGATTTCAATTCCTAGTGGATCGTCACCACCATTATTCAGGCGAAGGTCTATCACCAACCCATTCATCTTTTCGGCACCAGCAAACATTGCGTCGAGACTATGCTGAAGGCATCGAAGTTGAGCCATGTAGCCACCTTCGTCGGCGTAGTCGTAGAAAGTTGTTACCCTCAAATACCCGATTCCTTCCTTTAGCATCCCGAACCGCAGCCGATCCTTGCAATATGGTTGTAGTGTCCCCTGCACATACTTTGACTCGGTGGCAAAGAAAGCTCTTTTCCAATCTTGTGCTTCAAGATGATTGGGATCGGCGCGCCAGCCGTCAAATTCCTGGTTAATGTCTTCTGCTTCCACCCCCGTGTGTGCGTCCTGCAATGGTTCGATCATCTGCCGAAAGATCCGAAACAGCTGGCTGGAGCTTGTGGTTGCGGTGACCATAGGCCGAAACTTGCTATCCGCGCCACGCCAATCCACTTTGTGAAGAGCAAAAAATGGGTACTGCTCGGCAAAAGTCTGCCAAAAGATTTGGTAGTTCTCTTGCGGACTGTTGGTTGTGCCATGTCCACATGCTTCCGGCAGTTTGGGACTGCGATGTAGAAGGATATCTGAGGCTGTTCCGTCTGAACGCAACTGCAAAGTATTTGGGTCGCTTGTGTGAGTGATCCTGAGGGTTTCACGACCTGAGACGAACACAGTCATGGATTCGGAGGACAAGCTGTTCTCTTGCTCCATAGTTCGCGCCGCGATGCAGCTAACGGAGGTCAACTGGTACATGCGTAGGCCGCTCGTGTCCAGCTCGACCAACAGCCCATAGCCCTCCGAGAGCCACGACCCTTTCGGGAGCTTATCCCTCCTCGCCTCTTGTGGATTGGCCAAGAGAGAAAAGTTAAGCCAAATTGCCAACGAAAGAATGAATCTCATCGGATCTACCGTCCCCGAAGGCGAGAGGCTGCGATGTACCTAATGGTCCTGGTTCGTTACGTTGCTGATGTGCTGAACCAGCTGAACGGTCATATCGTCGATGCTGACGGGCTGTCCTTTTGGCCCAGCAACACCGTTGAGAGGCACGCCATATTTGACGCCCAGCATAGGGCTACGTAGGAAAGCGAAAGAAGTGATAGTGCCAAGGTGGCAAATCCACATAGAGTCCCTGGTCGATCATCTCGTCGCCGCTGCGGTAGTATACGTTGCTCGAAAGTACGTCTGCTAAACGGAAGTCGCTTCCTCGTAGCATATGGTCTGCGACTTTGACGAGGCCTTGAGACTGTTGATCGCTCAGGTTTATGACGATAAGGTATATGCCCCCATGCTTCTTCCAAGCCCAGGCAACGATGTTCTCGAAGCTTCGATTGTTGGGCCAACCGTTTCGCTCGCATAAGTTCCAATCACCACCTTTGAATACCGGATCGTCAATGGCGTGCAGAAGCTCTTTGTAGAAGACGTAAAGTCCCTTATCGATTGGCTCCTCCGGTCGGCGGCCCAAAAAAACCGGCAGTCTGATCTTACGACCTTCGAACTGACCTTCATGAAACAGTCTTGCACCAGGCAGCGTCGAGGTGGCAACAGCAGTTGCACGCTCTTTTGCAAGCGGAAAGGCCGACGCCGCGCGGGGTTCGTCATGGTTTTCGAGAAAGCGTACCAGCTTGTTTTGGTACGCCAGATCAGCGCAAAGGTGTAGCCTTACGTTCTCGGCGCTCCCGTGCTCCAACCGGTCGTAGAGTCGCTTGTCGTAGCAGAAATCAAAGCCCTGCTGCTGTAGTTCCCACTCCATGTCCCAGTAGGCTTCTGCGATGAAGAGAAATTCGGGATGCTGTCGTTTGATGGCCGGAATCACATCCACCCAATATTCGTTTCCGGGTCTGGCTCCCGCTCGTTCTCCCCAAGTGCGCTGAAAGACGGAGTTCATCATCAGCATTGCCATGTCACAACGCACCCCATCGCATTGGTTAGCGATGCTTGTCAGGGTCAACTCCGCGGCTCGTCTGAGCCCGGGATGGAATGCATTTAATTGCAAAACGTCGGGCCACGCCGGGAAATACGGGTCCTTTCCGCAGGCAATTACAGTGCCGCCCCGATTTACGAACGATGCGGAATCGCTTGCCGCTTGATCCGTTGTCCCGTGGATAAAGTATTCGGGATGATCGGATACCCATGCATGATCAGGAGCTACGTGGTTCGGAACAAAATCCAGAATAAGGCGCAGTCCACGCGCTGCGAGTTCTTTGCGGGCGCGAGACAATCCCGCGGCGCCGCCGAGGTGTTCGTCTACCTCGTAGCGCCGGACGCAGTAAGGCGATCCAACATTATCATCGGAGCCATAGTCGGAAAGAGCTCGTCGGAAATCGCTTTGCAGCCCGTTGTTCTTATTCGCTATAGAAATGCCTGCAGGGCTGCGCGCCCAAACCCCCATGAACCACACGGCGTCAAATCCAAGTGCAGCGATGGCGTCCCATTCGGCAGAATCCACTGATCCCAGATCGGTGTGCCGCCCACTTTTCTTGCTTTGCTCTGAGAGCCAAACCCAACTGTTGATTTCGTAGATCGTCGGATAGCGTGGCCAGGAAGGCATGTTGATCTTTTTCCGTAGAAATGCCCACTGCGGACGATTGGCTTCGGGATGCGTTATGCAGCTACAGTCGTTTACCGGTTCACCCATTATGAAAAGGCGCCCGGTTGGAGTAGGTTTTGGTCGTTCGCATCAGCACCTACAAAAAGGCACCTCATGAATCACACCCGTGACGGAGGCCATTCTCGAAACGAAGTCGGAGACGATTCTCCGGTCTTTCTGCGATCTCCGAACGATTCCGATGTTTGTTAAAGCGAATAGACCTAGGTTTCCCCAGCGGTCAATCGCTCTTCGATGCGTTCGACAACTTTTTTGGCGCGAGCAATCTTCCGCCCACCGCGCTTTACTTTGCGGGCAGTGCGGCGAACGGCGCGACGCCCCTGACGAAGGGCCCTCCGTCCCTCGCGACGAACGACGCGGGCTACGCGTCGTGCGGTACGACGAGTCTTTCGCGCGGCGCGACGAGTGGCGCGTCGGGCGCGGCGCTTAGTCCGTCTTGCTTGCCTCTTTTGACGGGGCATGTATCCCTCCTTCGGGACTACGGTGTTAACAAACCTCCCAGAAGTATCCGGACTAGTTCCATCACCTCTGATTAGGAGACCAAATCCAGCTGCGCACGGCTGCAGGCCCGTGCAGCACTGTTCGAAGATTCACCCGCTGGCAAAAAGTACCTGGAGCGAGGAGTACTGCTTGGAAGATTGCTCGTCGGCGAATTCATTCCAACTGTCAAAACTGTCAGTTCATTCGCACTTTATCGCGGTGTAGATTGACGGTAACTCCTAACACCCCGGGGCTGTCAGGTCACACCCCAACGAGTCAGACCGGCAGCCCTTCCACCGCAAGGCGCGTTGTGATTGCTTGAGAATGTCGGCTCTTTTACGACCACAGGCTCTCTCGAAAATAGCTCCATCCATGATGCTCCGATTGGGGTGGGGAACTGGTTTAAAGGCTACTTGGACGCGGAGTTGCTGTAACTTACGGACAAGGCACTAGGAGAGGCTTGTGCGTGAGGGTTGATAGCAATTGGCGCCAAGTTCGCGAAGGACGATTGTGCTTTAGGAAGTCGTGGCCAAAATTAGCACCTCTTGTTCAATGAGCGACGATGGCTCGTTTGCCTCCCCGTTTCGCGGCCAGACGGGGGAAGCGCGCAGAAAAGCAGGTACTCTTGGCAGTTGCTACAGTCCAACCTGCCTGATTCTGAGAAAAGGGCTCCCGGTTGGATCACCGCAAGCCCTGTGTTTCTTGTTACTTCCAGGGGATGCGGGCGGGGACCGCAAGGT
>Ga0126371_10001444_pt1 | contig 20069 bp, 19 predicted proteins | sample PanSoiMetaPlot_4_FD_110145 | JGI IMG/M metagenome (GOLD analysis project Ga0126371, IMG submission 110145) | Tropical forest soil microbial communities from Panama - MetaG Plot_4 | ecosystem: Environmental > Terrestrial > Soil > Tropical forest > Bulk soil | place: Panama | collected 2016-02-17 | reverse complement strand
AGCGGCTCGGTGTCGGCCGGCTCCTTGCCGTGAATCACCAGGCCGTTCACCGTGGCGTCCAGCGAAAACCATGCTACCGAAACGGTGCGCACCTCCACGTGCGCGCCCGTTAAATTCTCGAGGCGGCTCACCAGCAAGCGCCGGAGAACAGGGTTCAATAAACCGCTGCCAAGAGCGAGCATTCCGACCGCCACACCCAACACGGTCCAAGTGCCAAGCACCCAGAGAGTGTGCTCCACCCAAAGAATCCTGCGCCGCCGCGATTCCTTGGTCATGGCGTGTTCTCGTTCAACAGAATTTCGATGCGGACGCGTGTCCGGCTCTCCTTCAACCAGCGGTCGGCTTGCTCGTTGATGGCACGCTGTACCAGTGCTTCCTGAATGAAGTCGCGCGCGTTTTCGAGCGGTGGCGGCGTCTGTCCGCGGGATTCCGCCCGCGGCACTACGCGGGTCTTGTAAAACTCCTCGATCGCTTTCTCATCAATCTGGATCACCGGCCGGAAGCGGCTATCCAGGTAGTTGCTGAGATAAAGCTGCGCCCGAAGGAATTGCCGGATCTCGTCGTCGGTCAGGCCACTGAGCTTCTTGCGTGCCTCGAATTCCTCCGGCGAGGAGAACGATCGCTTCAAACGCTCGAAGCTTCGAGTGACCTCGTCTTCGGATGGTTGCGGAAAGCGCGCAACCGCAGCTTCGTTGCGAACGATCCACTGGTCAATCAGTCGGTTCAGAATTTCCTCGTCGCTCTGAGGTTTTCCGTCGAGAAAAAGCTGGTAACGACCCAGCTGCCGGATGTCGCTGAGCAAGATAATGTCGGATTCGACCTTGGAGACAATCCGGTCGATCACCTCCTGAGCCGAGACACAGACGGCCGCCAGGAGCATTGCTCCCAGAGCCATTGTGGTTGTGAACGGTTTCCGCATCAGAAGCTCGAGCCTAGATTGAAAAAGATCTGGAACTTTTGCAGATGCGCGCCCTCCTGACAGAACGGCCTGTTGTTGTGCTGGCAGGGAATCACGAATTGCGCCGGGTTCAACTGATAGCCCATGTCGACACGAATCGGGCCGATGGGCGTTGCATAACGCAACCCAAAGCCGACGGTGTTTGAGAAGTAGTTCAACTCATTGCTGCAATTAGCCACGCAGTGAGTCGGGTTAAAGGGCCCCGGCGGCTGTCCCGGATAGGCCGGCACAAACACCGGTTTCGGAGGCGACCATCGCAGGGTGATCCGGCTGGTCCGGCTGTAAACGTTGCCACCGTCATAAAACAACGCTCCCCCTAGTCGCGTCCCGACGATCGGCAATTTCAACGGAAAGCGGATCTCCTGGTTCAAAATCAGCAGTGCCTGGCCGCCGACCGGGAACCCCGTCAAGGAGTCGCGCGGACCCGCCTGATTCAGCGCAAAACCGCGCAAAGAGGTTCCGCCTCCAGCAAACATGCGTTCCGGAAGTGGAATCAGTTGGGGTAAGGGAGGCTGCGTCGGAGCGGGGAAGGTAAGCGATACGGTGTCGGCAAAGGGTTGCAGAATTCCGATACGAAGCGAGCGCGCAAAATTCCAATTCCGCGTAATCGGGGTGTAGGTGGAATTCTGCACAAAGTAACGCAAGAAACTCGCGCTTGAGCCGATTTCCGTGGAGGCCACGCTGATATCGGCGGTGGTAAACGACCCTTTGTTGGCGTCGGCGGGATTGTCGCGCGTGTCGCGGAAATAGGTGACGCCGAATTGGGAAACCAGCGTCGGCTGGTTGAACAGCGGCACTTCTTCTGCGGGAATATTCAGGTTGCTGACGGTGACTTTACGAAACGCGTAGCGGAACAAAAACGAAGATCGTGAAGTCACTTGATCGGTCAGCTGCAAATTTCCCTCATAGCGCGTCTGCCCGAATGTGTTGATGTCTTGCGTCTTTTCCACGTATGCCGTCGCCTGCAAGCTCAACTTCGAGATATTGAACGTGTTAGGCGCAGTGTACGCCAGCAGAGCGCGGCCCTGAATAGTACTTCCGCGCAGCTTGAGGGCCAGGGTGTCAGCCCTGCCAGTAACATTTTGTTTTGACACTTCTATGATTCCGCGGGGCGACCCTTTGATTTCGCCGCCCGTGGGATCGGTCGTGCTGGCTAGCCGCTGGACTTCGAAGCCGCCTCCGTAGGCAATGGTGTAGCGCTTGGCTTCCTCGACAAGAACGACCACATCCTTCTCCGGATCCGTGCCGTTGGCGTTCTGCGGCTCTATGGTCACGCGGTTGAAGATGCCCAGGTTGTAAAGCTTTTGCTGGGACTCGATGACGTCGCCTTCGCGCAGTGGCTGCCCCGGCTTCACCTTTACTTCACGGCGAATTACCCTCTGTCTGGTGTGGTTATAGCCGGTGTAGAACACGTTCTTCACCAGGATACGCGGGCCTTCGTCAACTCTATAAACGAGCTTGACCGGCTGTGCGCGCTCGATCGCATACTTCCGTTTTTCTCCGGTTAGTTTTTCCATGGCCGCGTTTTCCCGCGCCGTTTCCGCTTTGGTTTCCGGCGAATCATCCAGGGTCGCCGTGTAGGTGAAAGTCGCGTTCGGAAAGCCTTGGTTGTAGTAGATGGCCAGGACGTTGTCGCGGTCGCTGGCCACGTTGATGTCGGAAAACGGTTGTCCCGGAAAGGACCCGATCGCTCCGCGAATCTCATCCTCCGGCACCGCGCGCACTCCTTCAATTTTCAGATCGGAAACCAGGGTCTGCTTTCCTTCTTCGATCTTGAATTGCACGACCAGGTCGGCTCGCTTCCCGGTGTTCTTTTCTTCGGCCGTGGCTTCTACTCTTGCGGAAAGAAATCCGTTCGAAACGTAAAGATTCTTAATGGACAAGGCGTCCGCATCCATCAGCCGGCGGCTGAACCGGGGCCGCGTGAACAAGCTGCTGGTGGAAATAGACAATCTGCTTTTGAGCAGCTCCGTACTGAAATAGCGATTCCCGAGAAAGATGATCTTCGAGAGTTGGTGCCTTTCTCCCCGTTCTACCGTGTAGGTAATGACCTCTTCGGTGCCCTTCCACCCGCTCTTGCTGCCTTCCAATTCACGCGAAGCCACGGCGTAATCCACTTTCGCTTCGAAATAGCCTTCGCGCTCCATTCGCTCACGGATATTCCGCTTGCCCTCTTCGAGAAGGTCCGTGTCGACAGAACCTTCCTGGTAGATCGGAATGATCTTTTTCAGGTCACGCTGCGACAACTTTGCTCCCGTCACGGCAATCTGAACGCGCGGACCTTCGGTGACATCAAGATTCAGGGCAATTGTGTTGTCGCCAGCGTCGTAGTCTCCTCGCCGGGCGGAAACGCTCGCGCTCAAATGGCCTTTTTTTTCGAGGAACTTTCGGATTCGCTCCAAGCCCGACTGCAGCTTGCCGGTCGTCAGCTCGCTTCCCGGACGCAGTTTGAATCTCGCCAGAAGGTCGGCGTCGCGGTACTCGGTGTTGTTGGTCAGGTTGATTTTCTGCGCTCGCACTCGCGGCCCGGGATCGAGCGTCACGATCACGTCCATTTGGTGGGTTTCCCGATGGGCACGCTCTTCCACTTTCATCTTGGCGCGGTACAAGCCTTCCTCTTTGAGCGTTTCCCGCAGGCGGTCCATGCCATCCTTCACATCTTGTTCGCGGTAGGTTTGTCCGAGTGAAAGCTGCATGGAGGCGACTGCGGAGGCTTCGGTGGGGGGCGGCTTCAGGCCGTTAATGAGCACCTGACTGAAGTAGAGGTTTTCGCGAGCGACAAAGTCCAGGCGAACGCCGTCGCCGTCCGCATGGGTCACCGCGCGGATGTCGGCATAGTCTCCGGTCTGATAAAGGGTGCGGATACTTGTCGCGACCTGGCTTGGGTCCAAAGGTTCACTGGCGTGCACCGCCAAGCCCGGCGGTTCGTTCAATAAGACCTTTCCGTCCTCGTTTACCACGCGAACCGCAACCAGCCTCGGGAAACTGCTTTTCGCCGTGGCGGTTTCTCCGCTGATTTGCGCGCGTGCGCACGTCCCTCCCAGCGTTATGGCCAGGAGGGCAATTGCTCGCAAATCCTTGCTGCAGCGGCATTTCATTCGTTCCATCACTCAGACGAAGGGTAGCACAGGCGCGTTGCCTCCTCCGGAGGCTTTGGCGCTATGATGAAGAGGAAAGCAAAACCCAAAGTGCTAGGAATCCATTTTACGTGACCCCTCCTGCCAACGAGAAATACTCCCGCCAGACGTTGTTTACGGGTATCGGGGCGGCTGGCCAGCAGCGTTTGCTGGAGTCGAGCGCAGTGATTGTTGGCTGTGGGGCCATCGGAGCGGCCGTGGCGAACCTTCTCGCTCGCGCTGGCGTGGGCCGCATGCGTATTCTCGATCGCGATTTCGTCGAACCCTCCAACCTGCAGCGTCAGATCCTGTTTGACGAAGCTGACGCGCGAGACACTCTTCCCAAAGCCGTAGCCGCCGAGCGCAAACTCCGGTCTCTCAACTCCGACATTCAGGTGGAAGGAGTAGTAGCGGACCTCAACTCCAGAAATGCCCGTGAACTTCTCTCCGGTTTCCCGCTGATTCTTGACGGCACCGACAATTTTGAAACGCGTTTTTTGATCAACGACTTCGCCGTCCAGACCGGAACGCCCTGGATTTATGCTGCGGCTGTGGCCAGTTATGGCGTCGCCCTGGCGATCGAGCCCGCAAAGACCGCGTGTCTGGCTTGCCTGCTCGACGCTGGAGGCGGGTTGGGGGTGGAAGAGACCTGCGACACGGTCGGCGTTCTGGGCCCGGCGGTGAATCTGATCGCCTCGCTCGAGGCAACCGAGGCGCTCAAGCTGCTTTCCGGCAACGAAAGCGGCCTAGCGAGCCGCCTGATTTCCTGTGATGTTTGGACAGGCCGCTTTCAGTCGATTCAACCGGAGCGCAACCCTTCCTGCCGGACCTGTGTCCGGCGGGAGTTTTCTTATCTTGAAGGCCAGGCGCAGCCCCACATCACCTTGTGCGGGCGGGACTCGGTGCAAATTCACGAGCGGCGCCGCAGCTTGGACCTGACGGCGTTGCAGCACCGCCTTGCCGCCACGATCTCCGACGTCCGCCAAAATGGTTTTCTTTTGAGGTTCCGCGTGGCGCCCTATGAAATGACCATCTTCAGCGACGGGCGCGCGATCCTGAAAGGCACGAAAGACCCCGCCATCGCGCGGTCGCTTTACGCCAAATATATTGGTAGCTGATTCGCGCCTAGCGGAAGACGCCGCCGCGGCCGGCCGGAGTGCGCATCGACGCCCGGTCCAGGTTTTCCCGCAGGTTCATCAACGTCAGAAAGGTGCTTAGAACGCGGGCTTTGAGGTCGTCGGTCAGGTGCAGCCCGCTAGTCGCTACCCGTGCCAGCGCTTCGCCATTGGTAGTGATGAAACGCATGATTTCCCGCTGCCGGTCCGGTGGCGTGTTGCCCAAAGCGGTTTCGCGTCGCATTTCCGAGCAACTCGATTCAAGCGACAGTGTGAAGTGCAGGATGCAGAGTTTCAGCTCAGCCAGGGCGGCTGGTACGTCGTGCTTGCATCCGGAAATGTGACAAGTCTCACTCATGGGGACAAATAGGGTGATTGCTGATTCGTAACATTCTTGAGACTGAAAATCCAGCGAACATCTCCGGGCTGGAGCGTATCTGCTAGCTGGCCCTTTTTGCGCCATCCCTGTCCGCCTGGTCAGGCGCGCGGATTGGAACGCAGGTTTGCCAGCCGGTCACGGGTCAATCGCAGTTTTTCTTCAAGAAAACGTTTGACATGGCTTTTGCTAGGCTTGTATAAATATACAGTACGCTGTATATTTTGCATGAGCGCAACGAAAACATTCCGGCACGGACAGATTCTGCGGCTGGTTTCTCGCGAGCACATCGCCAATCAGGAAGACCTGCGACGGCGGCTCGCGCAGCAGCGTCTGCGCGTCACGCAAGCGACCCTTTCGCGGGACCTGCAGGAGCTGAAGCTCATTAAAACCATGGACGGCTACAAACCGGGAACGGCTTTGCCAGAGGAAAACACGGCGGTCCCACCGCTGACGCGCGCGCTCCGAGAATTCCTGCTCGATATTCGACCGGCCGAGAATCTTCTGGTCCTGAAAACGCCGCCGAGCGGCGCGCAGCCTCTCGCCGCCGCCGTGGATGGCGCGAAGTTCACGGAGATCGCCGGCACCATCGCCGGAGATGACACCGTTCTTATCATCACGCCCAACCGCAAGACGCGGGAATCTCTGCAGAAAAAAATCGAAACGCAGGTGAAATGAGAGATCCCCGCAGCATCGCCGTCATTGGTGTCACTGGCTACACGGGTTTCGAGCTGGCCACGCTCTTGCTCCGCCATCCGGGGATTTCGAGGCCAACCTTTTACGTCCGAGAGACCAACGGCGCGCATTGCCTTTCGCAGATGTTTTCGCAACTGCGCGGCTGGGGCGAGGCTCCGTTGAAATCCCTCAGCCTGGAAACGATCGCGCAAAGCCAGGCGGGGACCGCATTTCTCGCCACGCCGCACGAGGTCTCTGCCGAACTGGCTCCCAAACTCCTGGATGCCGGCTTGCGGGTAATTGATTTGAGCGGCGCATTCCGCTTCGCCTCAGCCGACACGTTTTCGGCATGGTATAAACTGCCTGCGCCGCACGCGTCGCGGCTCAGCGAAGCCGTTTACGGCTTGCCCGAGCTGTACGCGGACCAGATTCGCGAGGCGAAGCTCATTGCAAATCCCGGCTGCTATGCCACCAGCGTAATCCTTGCCTTGCGGCCGCTGCAGCAGGCCGGGCTTCTCGCTTCCGGCCACACCGTTGTTTGCGATTGCAAATCCGGGGCCAGCGGCGCGGGCAAGGAGCCTCGCCGCGATCTGCACTTCGTTGAGCTGGAAGGGAATTTCCGCGCTTACAACCTGTTCGCACACCGCCACACGCCGGAGATTGTCGAACACAGCGGGCTCCAGGAATCGCAGATGGTTTTCTCCACGCACCTGCTGCCGATTCCTCGCGGCATTCTGTCTTCGATTTACGTGGCGCTTGCAAAGGCCCACGCGCCAGAAGACATCGAGTCTTTCTACCGCAGGTTCTACGCGGCCCATCCACTGATGCGCATTCATTCTGCCGGCACCTTGCCGGAACTGCAGCACGTCGTCAAAACCAATTTCTGTGACATCGGCTTCGCCCTGCATTCTGACGGCAAGCGCCTCGTAGTCGTCTCCTGCCTCGACAATCTCGGCAAGGGTGCCGCCGGCCAGGCCGTCCAGAACCTGAATCTCACGTTGGGACTCGAGGAAAGGACGGGACTGGTATGAGAATCGTGATCAAATTTGCCGGTGCTTTGCTCGAGGACCCTTCGGCCGTGCTTGCCCTGGCACAACAAGTGGCCGCGCTCGCTCGCCACAAGCACGAAATCCTTGTCGTTCACGGCGGCGGCCGCATCTTCACCAACACCCTCAAACACCTGGGTATTGAGAGTAAATTTATCAATGGCTTGCGCGTCACCGACAAAGAAACGCGCGACGCGGCGGTCATGGTCTTCGCCGGCCTCCTCAACAAACAGCTTTCGGCGGCCATCAGCGCGCAAGGCCAGCCAGCCGTCGGCATCTGCGCCGCCGACTCGGCCTGTTTTTCCGCCTCACCGCTGGTTCACAACGACATTGAGGGCAGCCTCGGCTACGTGGGTTACCTCACGAGCGTGAACGTTCGCTTCCTTGAATCGCTTTGGCGCGCCAGGCTTCTCCCAGTCGCCGCCTGCCTGGGGCTCGGTGCCGACAACGAACTTTACAACATCAACGCCGATCACATGGCCGCTGCCTGTGCGGAGTTCATCGAAGCCGACCACTTGATCTACCTGACCGATGTGGCTGGCGTACTTGACGGAGAAAAGGTCCTGTCCGCGATTTCCTGCGAAGAGGTCGATCGCCTGATCCACTCCCGAGTGGTTTCCGGTGGCATGATCCTGAAACTCGAAGCCGCCAAGCGCGCCCTGCAAGCCGGCGTGAGCGAAGTCCACATAGTTGGCGGGAATTCTGCCGCCGCGGCGTTGTCTCCCAATCGCTTCGCCAATCCGCAAAGCAAAGTCAGTGGTTCCGAATTACCGGGCACTCGCGTATTGCGGGCGCCTTGCTCCGCTGGCCAAACCGTCAGCGCCGCTATTTAGTCGCAAAGAAAATTGGAGAATCGAATGACCACAACGCTCACCCTTCCTGTTGCCGTTACCAAGGACCTGCTGACAGGTGCGGAATGGAGTCCCGCGGACGCGCGCGACCTGCTGCAGCGCACCGCCGACATCAAGGCGCGTCCCGTGAAATACACTTCCACACTGCGCGGAAAGCACATCGCGCTGATTTTTGAGAAGCCCTCCCTGCGCACCCGCGTCACCTTCGAGGTCGGTATCCAAAGCATGGGCGGTTTTGTAGTCTTTCTCGATCACACCCAGGCGCGTCTCGGGGAACGCGAATCCATCCCCGACGTGGCCCGCAACCTCGAACGCTGGGTGCAGGGCATCGTCGCACGCGTGTACGATCAGCGCGTTCTCGACGAAATGGCGGAGAATATCTCCATCCCGGTCATCAACGCCCTTTCCGACAAATTCCACCCCTGCCAGGCGCTGGCCGACTACTTTACACTCGAAGAAAAGTTCGGCTCGCTCAAGGGTCTGAAGCTCGCCTATGTCGGCGACGGCAATAATGTCTGCAATTCGCTGATCTTCCTCGGAGCGCGACTTGGCGTAAACCTCCGCGTCGCTACCCCAGCCAGCTACGGTCCGGCAGCGGATGTTCTCGCTGACGCCAAACGCGTAGCCAAGGAAACGCGAGCCAAGATCGAACTTTTCAGCAATCCTGCCGAAGCAGTCGAAGGCGTTCAGGCCGTCTATACCGACTCCTGGACCAGCATGGGATTTGAAGTCGAGGAGAAAATGCGTCGCCAGGTTTTCAAAAACTACCAGGTCAACCGCAAGTTGATGGAACAAGCCGGGCCGGGCGCTCTGTTCATGCACTGTCTTCCGGCGCACCGCGGCCAGGAAGTCACCGATGAAGTCCTCGATGGACCCACTTCGGTCGTGTTACAGCAGTCTGAAAATCGTATGTACGTGCAAAAGGCCATTCTGCATGCACTGTTTACCTGATATCGTGATGTACATCCAAGGAGAACGAAGCTAGTGAATCAGCACGCCCTAAAACCCAAGAAAGTCGTCCTCGCCTATTCCGGCGGCCTAGATACCTCCATCATCATCCCTTGGCTGCGCGAGAACTACGGCTGCGAAGTGATCGCTATGATCGGCGACGTCGGCCAGCAGGAGGACCTGCAAGCCGCTTACAAAAAAGCGCTCGCAACCGGCGCCACCTCGGCCGTGATTGAGGACCTGCGCGAGGAGTTCATTCGCGATTACATCTGGCCAACCCTGCGAGCGGGCGCCGTTTACGAACACACTTACCTGCTCGGCACTTCGATGGCTCGCCCGGTGATCGCCAAGCGCCAGGCCGAACTTGCACTAAAGCTCGGCGCCGACGGCCTTTCCCACGGTTGTACCGGTAAGGGCAACGACCAGGTTCGCTTTGAGCTGGCCTACAAGGCCATTGCCCCGAATCTCCAGATCATCGCCCCCTGGCGGGAATGGGACATTGATTCCCGAGAAGACGCCATCGCTTACGCCGAAAAACACAACGTCTCTGTGGAACAGAGCAAGAAGAACATTTACAGTCGCGATCGCAACATCTGGCACTTGAGCCACGAAGGCGGCGAACTCGAAGATCCCGCCAACGCGCCCAACGAAGCGATGTGGCAGTGGGTCGTCTCACCCGAAAAAGCTTCGGAAAAACCCGAAGAAGTCGAGATCGGGTTTGCATCCGGCACCCCTGTTTCGGTCAACGGAAAGAAACTCGGCCCGGTCGATTTGCTGAATACGCTGAATGACATTGCAGCCCGCAACGGCATAGGCCGTACCGACCTGGTCGAGAATCGCCTGGTCGGCATGAAATCGCGCGGCGCTTACGAAACGCCCGGGGGCACGTTACTCGTCACCGCGCACCGCGAACTCGAGCGCCTCACAGTCGACCGCGAAACTGCGCACTTCGGGCAGGCGCTCTCGCTGCGCTACGCTGAGCTGGTTTACTACGGCCTATGGTTCTCGCCCCTTCGCGAAGCGCTCGACGGTTTCTTCAACGTCGCCGAGCAGCGCGTCACCGGCTCGGTCGGCTTGAGGCTGTGGAAGGGCACGCTCAGCGTCACCAAGCGTCTTTCGCCTCACTCGCTCTATCGAACCGATCTGGCCAGCTTTACCATGGGCCGCTACAACCCGAAGGACGCCGAAGGCTTCATCAATTTGTTTGCGTTGCCGGTGACGGTCCGACCGAAAGCCAAAGCCGAAGGCGGCAAGTCCTGACCGTTCGCTGAAATTGGAAGCAAAGCGGCGAATGTCTCCTGGGGCATTCGCTGCACTATTTTTTGACTGAGGAATTTCGTGAAGCCTGAACGCAAATCCGACCGTCTCTGGGGCGGGCGCTTCGAAAACGTGCCGGACGCGCGCTTTGACGCGTTCCAGCGGTCCTTCCGGTTCGATCGTCGACTCCTTCCGTATGAAATCGCCGTGGATCGCGCGTGGGCAAAGGCCTTGCAGGGCGTCGGCATTTTCACCGAGACGGAGGTCCAGCAAACCCTCAGGGTTCTTGACAAGATTGCCGAGCGCGCGCGAACCGACAGCGCCTGGATGGCGTCCTCAACCGCCGAAGACATTCACCAATTCATCGAAAACGCGGTCGTTGAGGAACTCGGGCCGCTTGGCTGGAAACTCCACACCGGCCGAAGCCGCAATGAACTGGTCGCCACCGATTTCCGCCTTTTTGTCATCGACGCCGCCGCCGGTATCCGAAAAGCGTTGCTGGCTCTGCTTAATGCGTTTTTGCTCCAAGCAAAAGTCAATCTGAAAGTTCCCATGGCCGGCATGACTCACATGCAGCATGCCCAGCCGATTCTCTTGTCCCATTTCCTGACCGCCCACGCGGAGGCCTTTTCTCGCGATTTGACGCGCCTTGGCACGGCCGTGGCTGCCGCAGACGCCTGCCCCATGGGTTCTGGCGCATTGGCGGGTTGTTCGTTTGCCATCGACCGCAATGCCATCGCGCGCGAACTCGGCTTTTCAAAAATCACGCCGAACAGCCTCGATGCCGTGAGTGATCGCGATTTTGCTCTCGACTATCTCTTTGCGATGGCGGGTATCGCGACGCATCTTTCGCGTCTGGCCGAAGACTTCGTTCTGTTTGCCTCGCAGGAATTCTCCTACGTCATTCTCCCCGACGAGTATTCCACCGGAAGCAGTTTGATGCCCCAGAAGAAGAATCCCGACTCCTGGGAACTGTTGCGCGGCAAAACCGGTCGCATCACGGCCGCACTGTTCAGCCTCTTCACGACCATGAAAGGGTTGCCCTCGAGCTACCAGCGCGATCTCCAGGAAGATAAGGAAGTCCTTTTTGCGGCCCACGATCAAATGGAAGACATGCTCTGGGTTGCGCAGGGAGCCCTGGCCACAACGAAGTTTCGTGCGGACCGTCTCTGCGCAGCAGCTTCTAATCCCGCTCTTCTTGCTACCGATGCCGCCGATTATCTGGTTCACAAAGGTGTGCCCTTTCGCCAAGCGCACGATCTTGTGGGAAAAGTCCTTCGCGAAGCAGAAAAACAAGGCAAGCCCTGGACGCAGCTTCCGCTCGCCGAGGTCCAAAAAATCTCGCCGGCCTTTGAAGCGGATTTCCTGCAGGGTCCGTCTGTTGAAAGTGCCGTCGCCAGCAAGGCCGTGCCCGGTGGCACAGCGGAGGAATCGGTTCGTGCTGCCATCGCGCAGCTCGAAGAAACACTCAAACAACTGGAGAACAGGTCATGAGCCTCAACTCAAGCATTTTTACGCTGCAAACCGCCACGAGGCGCGCGGAGGATCGGAGGTCCCTTCCGTGAGCGCCACCCCCGCTTTGCGGATCCTGATTCCATGAAGCACGCCCTTTCTGAAGCCGCCCTGCCGCGCGGATTCCGTTTTTCGGCCACCGCCTGCGGTCTGAAGAAAACCGGCGCGTTGGATCTGGCGTTGCTCTCCAGCGATGTTCCCGCTTCCGCCGCCGCTGTCTTCACCAGAAATCTCGTTGTGGCTGCCCCGGTCACGGTCTCAAAAGCAAACCTCCGCTCCTCGAAGGGCCGCATGCGCGCCGTCATCGTGAATGCCGGCAATGCAAATTGCGCCACCGGAGAAGCGGGCTATGCCGTTTCGGTGAAAACCGTGGAAGAAACGGCGCGCCGTCTGCGCTGCAATCCGCGTGAAGTTTTTGTCTGCTCCACGGGCGTTATCGGCGTGCCGCTTCAAATCGAGAAGATTCTTCGCGCCCTGCCGGGCATCGTGCACAATCGCCGCCCCTCGGCGCGCTCGTTTGCCGAGCTTTCCCTTGCGATTTGCACGACCGACACGCGCCCAAAAACGGCTTCGGGGTTTTTCAAAATGGCGGGCAAGCGAGTGCATCTGGTGGGCTGCGCTAAGGGTGCGGGCATGATTCACCCGAACATGGCCACGACGCTGGCATTCGTTGTGACCGACGCTGCAATTTCGCCCGTCCTGCTGCAGAAAACCCTGCGCGAGGTCACCGCAAGCACCTTCAACGCCATCAGCATTGACGGCGACACCTCCACAAACGATACGTTACTGGTTCTCGCCAACGGAGAAGCGGGCACCCCGTCCATCCAGGCAAACTCTTCAGCGCACCGCGCGTTCAAGAAAGCACTGCAGGAGGTTTGTCACTCGCTGGCGCTGCAGATCGTCGCCGATGGCGAAGGAGCGCAGCGCGTCATCGAGATTCTGGTCCGTGGTGCAAAGACCGAAGCTGCCGCGCGCCGGATTGGGCAAACGATTGCCACATCCCCGCTGGTGAAAACCGCGTTCGCCGGCGGCGACCCTAACTGGGGGCGTATCTTCGCGGCCGCCGGTCGCTCCGGTGTGAAATTCAACCCGGACCTTCTGGACATCCACATGGCGGGCATTCCGGTGTTGCGCCGGGGCCAGCCGCTTGACTTCAACGAGCGTGTCGCCAGCAATCGGCTTCTTGAAAAGCACGTCGAGATTGTCGTGGATTTGCATGCCGGCCGTGCCTCGGCCAGATATTACACCTGCGACTTCACCGCCGAATATGTGCGCATCAACGCGAGCTACCGCACCTGAACCGCAAGGTTCGCCTAGCGGAAACAAAAGAACCGCATCCGCTTCACTTCAGAGGTTTTCCATTTCGAAAATGGATTCGGTTAGCCGGCGAAAACCTTAAGAATTTACTTCAAATGTCGGCGCGCCGACATTTTCACCAAACCATTAGCTCTTCCACTGCCAACCGGCAAACTGTTCGCGGAGAGCGGTCTTCTTGAACTTGCCGACGCTTGTTCGAGGAATAGCCTCCAGAAACACGAAGGCATCGGGAAGTTGCCAGCGCGCGAAGGACTTCGCCAGAAATTCGCGTAGTTGCTGCTCGCTGGCGCTCGCGTCTTGTTTTAACACCACAGCCGCCAGCGGCCGCTCGCACCACTTCGGATGGGGGATACCTACGACGCACGCTTCCTTCACCGCTGGATGTCCCATCAGTGCGTTTTCCAGGTCGACCGAACTGATCCACTCGCCGCCCGATTTCACCATGTCCTTCGTGCGATCCACCAATTTCAGGTAGCCTTCTTCGTCCATGGTGGCAATATCTCCGGTGCGAAACCATCCATCCTCGCTCCAGCGCGCGCCCTGATCCGGCGCTTGGTAATAGCTGGCTGCGACCCAGGGGCCCCGCACTTCCAGCTCGCCAGCCGTTTTGCCGTCCCATGGCCGCACGGTGCCGTCCTTCACAATGCGGGCTTCCACAAAGGGAGCCGGCCACCCCTGTTTTGCGCGCACCTGGTATTTGCTTTCCTCAGACCAGCCCATCATGTGCGGCTTTAGGGTTCCGCCGGTGCCGATCGGCGTGGTTTCGGTCATGCCCCACAAATGACGAATGTTAATGCCAAAGCGGTCGAGCCGCCGAATCATATCCAGCGGCGGTGCGGAGCCCCCGCAGAATCCGGAAATCGGAACAGGCAACTTCCACCTGCCCGGATGCCGCTCGAGTTCGGTCAACATACCGGCCCACACCGTAGGCACCCCGCAAGCTTTGTTCACGTTTTCCTGCTCCATTAAATTCAACAGGCTTTCCCCGTCAAGATGAGGCCCGGGCAAAACCTGTTTCGCTCCCAGCATCGGCGCGGCGTGGGGAATGCCCCAGGCGTTGGCGTGAAACATGGGCGCCATCGGCAAAATCGCGTCCTTGCTGCTCAATCCGAGGATCTCTTCGAGTCCGACAGCGAAGGAATGCAACACCAGTGCGCGATGCGAATACACGACACCTTTCGAACAGCCCGTGGTCCCGGATGTGAAACACATCGCGGCACCCTGATTTTCGTCGATCATCGGGTAGGAAAAGTCGTCGCTCGCTTCGGCCAGCAATTCCTCGTAGTTCAAAAATCCTTCCGGCACGCTCGCGAACTCAAACGGCACGACAATCACACGTTCGAAATTCACTTCTGCCGCAAATTTCTCGTACAGCGGTAACAGCACATCGTCGACAAGCAGGAAGCGGTCCTTCGCATGGTTCACAATCGCTGCGATCTCATGCGGGTGCAATCGCAGATTCAGCGTGTGCAGAACTCCTCCTCCGCAGGGCACTCCCCAGAAAGCCTCCACGTGACTCGAATGGTTCCACATCAGCGAAGCGACGCGGTCGCCGTCCTCTAATCCGAGCTTTTTGAGCGCTGCGCTCAGGCGCCTCGCCCGCTGATACATCTCGCCGTAACAGATTCGGCAGATGGTGCGATCCGGCTTGCGCGAAACCACCTCCACGCTCGAAAAAAGCTTCCCAGCGCGCTCGAGCATTGTTGGCAACGTCAAGGGAAATCGCATCATAGTACCAGGCAGTGACATGCAGCCCCTCCGAGCCTTCGTTCGCGCATGCTATCACCATTCCACCCGTATGGCTCCTCGACCGCTGCTTGGAGCCACCCCCGGTTCCACCTTTTCTGGTTGCAAAAACAGTCAATTTTGGAGAGTATCTCCGGGACCACTGATCCACCCCCCGCTCCCGCGGCACGCCTCCGGTTTGCCCCTTGGCGGTACAGGTATCTCAGTGCGCTCCGCAATCGTGGTTAGGTTCCGGACAGAAGGAGTCCCGCAGGTGAAGAAGCTTTACGTCGGTAATCTCCCTTTCTCGGCATCCGAAGAGCAGCTCCAGGAGTGGCTTGGGCAAGTTGGCGTCAGCGCGTCGGCGATCAATTTGATTCGCGACCGCTTCACGGGTCAATCACGTGGTTTTGCCTTCATCGAAATCGCAAGCGATGAAGATGCGGATCGCGCGATTGCCAACCTTAATGGTCAGAATTTCGGCGGCCGGAACCTGGTGGTCAACGAAGCACGTCCTCAAACCGAACGCGGCGGCGGTGGCGGTGGCCGCGGCGGGTATGGTGGCGGTGGTGGTGGCGGTCGCGGCGGGGATCGCGGTGGCCGCGGCGGTGGCGGCGGTCGCGGCGGGGATCGTGGCGACCGAGGTGACCGCGGAAACCGCTGGTAGTAGCGACGGGCTCGTCTGAAATATGCATTAGACTCCGCGCGTACTGTTTTTGCGTCCGGAGTCTTCTTTTTTTGGACTCCAATTTGGTCCGCGAAATTCACAGCCCTCGGGAATTTCTTCTGGATTAGCTCTGGCGCTTCCGTGTAGTATCCCCGCCAACTGGCCGACGGCTTCGCCCGAACTCACAGGCGGGCGCCAGGATTTTCCTCCGCTCCTGCCGCCGCAACCTTGTGCGTGTTTACGTGTTTGAAACCAATAGGCCGGAATACTCTCTAATGTTTGGTGGCCTGCGCTATACCGGAAAATACTCGCGCAGTTACATCCTTCGTAGGATGTGATCCGCGGCCGGCGCCGGGGGAACCTTAGTACATGAGGCGGCATCCAAGTTAGGGCAGTCGGTTCAAGGGTTCGATGAACAAGTGGCACAAACGTGATTGGAAGCAGTTCTATGAACTGGCGCGCCGCCACTGGCAGCGTCATCGGCCGCCGCGCCCTGTCTATCCTTCCGGATTTAACCGCGTGCTGCCTGCTGCGGGGTTCAGCCTTTCCGAACTCGACGATGCCGGCGTGGATCTCGATCTTGCTGAAAGCCTCGGCCTCCCGGTCGATGCCGGCCGCATCGGCGCCTACGGCCCCAACGTGACCGTCCTGCGCGACTTTGTTCGCTCCTCCCGCCAGCCTCTGTAGTTCGTTAGCCGTGTGGTGGAATATTCTCCGGTTCTGGAATGGGAGAACCACATGAACTCGCTTCGTTTTCTTCTGGCAAGCCTGCTATGGACGATTTTCTGCTTTTCGGTCTTACGAGCGCGACCCACGCCCGAATACTCGATCTTTGCCATCCGCTACGCCGATTCGCCCGGCGACTCGGTCGCAGATCTCGTGATGGGCGCTCCCAAGGACGAAAAGATCGATACGATCTTCGCTGTCTGGCTGATTCGCGGTGACGGCCGCAACATTCTTTTCGATAGTGGTTTCCATCGCCAGCGTTGGTTCAAGCAATGGCCCATCAAGAACTTCCTTCGGCCTGATGAAGCCGTGAAACTCGCCGGCGTTCCACCCGACGAGATCTCCGACGTAGTCATTAGTCACGCGCATTGGGACCATCTGGGCGGCATTGATCTGTTCCCGAAAGCCGCTGTCTGGATTCAGGAGGAAGAGTTTCGCTACTACACCGGGGAAGCCTGGCAGCCCGGCGGCGATCACGGTGGGATTGACTCCGACGATATTCAATATCTGGTTCGCCTCAACACGGAGGGGCGTCTCCACCTTGTAAAGGGCGACGACGTCGAGTTATTCCCGGGAATCCGTGCCTTCACCGGCGGCCATCACACCTATGCTGCGCAGTATCTGTTTGTCGAAGGCTCTCCCGGCTTCGTGCTCGCTTCTGACAACGCCTATCTCTACCGTAATCTTGAAACGCACACGGCCAGCGCCACATTCACCGAACAGGATTGGCCCGCAAACGTGAAGAATCAGGAACGCATGGTCCGCCTGGCTGGCTCCCTCGACCGCGTAATCCCGGGCCATGATGCCCTGCAATTCCAGAAATATCCCACCCGGGGTCGCGTCGCGGTGCTGAAATCTCTCAAGTAACGATGTTTGTCAGCGAATCACAATGCGCGTAAAATAGGCCATTCCGGCATTGCCCATGGCCTCTCCTTTCCACATCCTCTCGAACGACGCCACGCCCGCGCTGCCTCCGCGTTCCCACCCGCGCCCAGACTGGCTGCGCGTGAAATTCTTCGGCGGCGAGCGGTACCAGCACCTCAAGCGCATCATGCGCACGCTCGATCTTCACACCGTCTGCGAATCCGCCCGCTGCCCCAACATGGGCGAGTGCTGGGAGCATGGCACCGCCACCTTTATGATTCTGGGAGATATCTGCACACGCGCGTGCGGCTTTTGCGCCGTGCCCTCCGGCAAGCCCCTTGGCCCGCCAGATGAAAATGAACCCCTGCGCGTAGCAGAAGCGGTAGCGTCCATGGGACTGCGCTATGCGGTCGTCACCAGCGTCAATCGCGATGACCAGCCCGACGGCGGCGCTCACCTCTTCGCCCGCACGATCGAGGAGATCCGCAAACGCGTCCCCGGCTGCAAAGTCGAAGTGCTCGTCCCTGACTTTCGCGGCGATTGGACCGCTCTCGACAGAGTTTTGGCGGTAAAGCCTGACATCCTGAACCACAACACCGAGACCGTTCCGCGCCTCTATCGTCAGGTGCGCAAGGGAGCGGTCTACCAACGCTCGCTCGAATTACTGCGACGGGCAAAGGCCGCGCACGCTGAAATCCCTACAAAAACTGGCTTGATGCTGGGTTTGGGCGAAGAGAAAGATGAAGTTCTCGGGACGATGCAGGATCTTGCAGCACAAGGAACCGACATTTTGACGCTGGGCCAATACCTACAGCCCACCAAGGAACACCTCCCCGTCATACGCTTTGTCCACCCGGACGAATTCGCCGAATACAAGCAACTCGGCGAGAAAATGGGCTTCAGACATGTCGAGTCAGGTCCCCTGGTCCGCTCCTCCTACCACGCCTTCGACCAGGCGGAATCCGCCGTTCGTTAAACTAGTTCGTGCTGCGTTCCTCGTTGGACAGATCCCTTTTGGATAGATCCCTATTTCGACAGGACGATCGACCAGTCTGTAATCGCCACCGCAAATAGCCCGATCAGCGATGTCCTAGTGCTTTCCGCCAGCGGCACATACTTCACTGCCGTCGGTGTCCCAAGGAAAAATCCCATCGCGAATACTTTTTGCGCCGCTCATTTGCCCCAGCAAGTGTGAGCCTCGGCCGGATCGCAGCTGTCGTCGTAGGAAACCAGCTTCAGTTTGCGACCGCCTTCTTCGTTGATCCAATCGAAATAGGCTTCCGCCCCGCCACAATTTCGTGGCCCAAGAAACCGGTGGCGGAAACAAAATTTCCAAACCTCGCCGCCAAACTGGGAGAGACGGAACACACCCCGGCGCCCGCTGCGGCGCAAATTCCGGGGTTTTACAACAGGAGTCCTGCGGCTTACTTGGCGGCTGCGGCGGCTTTCTTACTAGCCTTGGCTGCGGGGGAGACTTTGCGGCGGCGCTTGGTCTTGGGCGGGGTGGCTGGCGCTTCACCGATGAGCTCCGCAACAAAGATACTGGTCACGAACAGCTTGGGCCCGTGGTCGTCAAAATCGATGGCGGTGCGCTCCGGATCTGAGGCGGTGACGATACCCAGTCCGTAAATCTCGTGCTTAATGGTCTGCCCTTCCTGCATTACTTGCACAACTTCCTCCTTGGACCGCTCGCTGATTTTTCCAACTCTACCTAAAAGCTGAAGAGGAGAGGTTTCCGACCCCTCGGAAACCTCTCCAAATCTACAGGCTAGAGGCTTGTGACGTTCTCTGCCTGAAGGCCCTTCGGGCCCTTCTTTACTTCGAATTCCACCGCCTGGCCTTCATTGAGGGACTTGTAGCCGTCCATCTGAATGGCGGAGAAGTGCACGAACACATCTTCCCCGGTCTGGCGTTGGATGAACCCGTAGCCCTTCGAAGCATTGAACCACTTCACTGTTCCTTGTTCCTTCACTTCAGAACCTCGATGTTGAAATTGCTTTGCCTCTCTTGGTCCGGCGTCCGGTCTCCCAGACACCGAGACTGCCTCCAGCCCGACAAAAAAAGGCTGCGTTGTCGCAGCCCCCTGAACGAGTCAAAAGGTAATACAAGAGCAACAAACGCTATACCTAAGACTATCACAGGAAAGGGCTTATTGTCCATCCCCCTGGTCGGACCCATCCTTCCCCGGGGCTCGCCCTAAGTAATTGATTTTTGATGTGTTAGTCTCACCTGGAGGGGCAAAGGCAGGCTCAAACCGGGGCGGTTACTCTTCGAGCGATTCTGGCTCCAGAGACACCTGACTCTGGCCGCTTTCCTTCTTTTCCCAATATTTTCGCACCCAAGCTTCCCAGCTCTTACCGGCAGCCGTGTCCCGTCCCGTAAACGCCAGCGCGGCGATCTCCGAATAGGTGATCTTTATACGTTGATTGGAATCTTTTGGTAAAAGCCGCACAAACGAACTGCCGAGCGTGTCTCCCGTCACACGATCGAAAATATATCCTTCGAGTTTCGCCCCGTCTTTGCGTGTGATGGTAATGTCCCCGCGGTAATCAAACGCCTTTTCCAGCGCTTCGCGCAGATCATCTTCTTTCACAAGCTCAGGAACCCAGCCCTGAAGTCCTTCTCGGACAAAGCCCGGCGCTACTTCCAACTCGTCCGGGTGCAGTGTGTGATCCGGTCGGTCGGCGTGCCTCGGGCCTGTCACGCGCGTGTCTCCTCAAGCTTATTCGGCGTTTCGATTTGAACCAGCGGATTGTAGGAGTGTACCGGCTTCACCGGCTCTTGCAACAGCGCCTTCGCGCCGGAATCCAGGTAACTCCCAAACAAGGTGGCCTTGGCCGTTGCCAGCAGACCGCCGAGACCGCTGAAGGTGTAGTCGACAGCCGTCGCCTCATAACCGCTGTGCACCATGCAATT